>Ga0307930_1001730_pt1 | contig 17115 bp, 11 predicted proteins | sample OrgLakmetageno46_FD_203161 | JGI IMG/M metagenome (GOLD analysis project Ga0307930, IMG submission 203161) | Saline water microbial communities from Organic Lake, Antarctica - #46 | ecosystem: Environmental > Aquatic > Non-marine Saline and Alkaline > Saline | place: Antarctica: Organic Lake...
ATTGGCCTTCTGGAGCGAATTTGCTGGCGCATTTGCAGCTCAAGTGCATTCTTTATGTGCCTCTGTGACTGCTGTGTACTTGCCTTTCTTTGTTTTTGGGAGAGTATTAACTAGACTAGACTAGGTAGTATCAATCTCTACCAACCCATACCACCTATAAAAACCATACCAAAAACACCAATAACCCATACCACCCACAATTTCCAATGAAATCCCAATAAAATCATATAGGAAAGCATATAGGAAGATAGGAAGAAAATCATATAGGAAGAGTAGTGGTATAGGTATTGGTATCATTTACCATATCCGCCGTGACACATATGGGAGTTTAGAGTTTAGGAGAGGGACTTTGGACTTTGACACCCGGCCTAGCCCACCCAGATTCATCTCTATTTGCCATGGCTTCTTTGCAATTGGGGAGAGTAGTCATATAATCTATTACTATTTAATCTAATCTAATCTAATCCGTCCCAGATTTCCATATTTTCAGTGCGACTAGACCGCTAGACTAGACTTGGACATCGGAGCGATTGGAGTACAATATATCATTTCTCTCAGTAGCCAAGACAGCACCAAAATAAATCAAAAGCAATGCAAAGTAAAAGTTCATGGGCCTTTCACGGCACCTTTGACTGATCTGAGCGGGCGGTCAACAGTCATAATACGCTGTAGTATTGTAGGAGGCAATAAGCAATAAAGCGCGCCACCGATGCTCACTCCAGTTATGCAGAGCGCTGTCAGCTTCGACGGTGCGATCCAGATGCTGTTTACACCAACTCAATAATAGCCATCTTAGCATTATCACCCTGCCGAGGCATGGTTCGTAGGACACGGCAGTAGCCACCCTCGCGTTCACCGTAACGCTCAGGGGCATTTTCGAAAAGGAGATGCACCAGCTCTTTGTCATAGATGTAGCTCATGGCCTGGAAAAAGCAGATTAATTGTCATGATTAGATTAAATGAATGAATGGTAGGCTCAGAGTCTTCAGGGTTGTGCACGTGCTTAGTGGCCGAACCTGGCGCCTGGAATGCAGGGACCCGTCCTTGCTGAGCTGAATCATTTTATCCACAAAGGGACGGACAGCGCGCGCGCGGACCAGGGTGGTCTTCACACGACCATGCCTAATAATCTCTGTGGTGAGAGCGCGGAGAAGCGCCTTGCGTTGGTCGGCGGGCCGACCGAGTTTGGCGACCCGCTTGCCGTGTGAAATCATGGTCATGGGCGCACCACAGGACTGGGCCGAATGCGTCACGACGGGCGCAACAGAAACTGGCCGAGAGCCGAGGAACGACGAAGATAGAGAGAGTGATGATGCCACCGAGAAGGTGGCGAAGAGCACGGCGATGACCCGCATGTTGATAAACTGATAGTGTGACAAAGTGCAACAAATGCAAAAATGCAACAACAAGAGGCACGAAGGTACGACGAAGGATGACCGGAAATCCGGGTTTTATTCAGTGGTGTTGTGAAGGAGATGGTGGAAGATGATTGGTTTAGAAAATCCCGACGTTGACGTCACAACTACAAACTACAACCAGAATCAGCCAGAACCGCCAGAACAGCCAGCAAGCCAGCAACCCTTCCGCCGGTACTTAAGTTACGTCTTCCCCACAGTGGTTTGATGAGTTTTTTTGGCACCACGCAAACAAAAAGCACCACGTAAAACGTTCTCTCTCAGGAAAACTATTGTGGCATTATTGAACCGGCTAGCTAGTTGTCCTTGCCGTCGTATCGAACTCATTGATACAGGCACATACTTCCACAGTGGCTTGCTTAAGAAGCTGGAAGCGCTATTTAGTTACCTTACGTGAATATTCGACAGTATGATCCGTTTCGGTGCCACCCTATCTCGCCGAGTAGCACCTGTTCGACGACCTGTTGCCTATTCAATACCGACTCGACCGTTCGCCGCTGCTGGTACTGGACGAGGCCCCGTATCTTGGGCTGGGCTTGTTGTGTCAGGTGCTGTTGCGTGCGCCGTTGTAGCCTACTACAATGTCGAGAAAGACCGCCTGCAGACTCTTGTGATGACCAAACAGAAGACAACCGGAAAGCCTTCCCTCGGCGGGCCGTGGTCTCTTGTTGACATGAATGGGAAGCCCGTTACAGACGCCGATTATCGAGGGAAATATGTTCTTTTCTATTACGGATTTACGCGATGCCCTGATATTTGCCCTTCTGAGCTGGTGAAGGTTGGAGCCGTACTTGATCTGCTAGGGCCAGATATCGCGGGCAAATCCCTCGAAACTCTCTTTATTAGCGTTGATCCACAACGTGATACCCTTTCACAACTCAGGGAGTACGCCAGAGATTTTCATCCCACTATTCAGTATCTCACTGGAACCAAAGAACAAATTGCTGTCGCCACAAAAGCCTGGCGTGTTTATTTTGTCAAGGCAAATGAGAATGAGAATGATGACGAAGATTACTTGGTTGACCACTCAACGGTTCTCTATTTGATGGGGCCTACAGGCGAATTTGAAGAGTTTTTTACTTCCTCGGTTAACGCGCCAGAAATTGCCAAAAAAATTAGAGCCCATGTCAACCAGGAGACGAGTTCTGATGGAGAAATTGGCCCCGCTGAGGTCCTGCAGGCAACGCTGACGAAATTTGGTAAGCTACTCCGATCCACCAAGTGAAGTCCTGCCTGTATGCAATATTATATTTGTAAAGCGAATGTAGGCCGTTCCGGCAGTTACATCTCCAATATAAATGCCGAAGCTAGCTTGCTTGAAAAGTTTGATGTAATTGCGCTCAAACAATGCCAGTAATTTCTTAAGGCATTGTCTATTACTATTAATTCTAATTTAGTTCAGCTGCAACTGTTTTTATTACCACACGTTTCTGATTTACGCGTGTGCCGTTCTGTAATCAATTGCCAAGGAATTAGGGAATTAGGACTTTCATTTCTCAACTACAACTACTGGCACTTCATTCACGTAACGTAACAGCACGCAGTACGCAGCACCGTAACACGTAACTGCTGAGTTGACTTGTGTCTTGAGACCAATTGGCAGATAAAGGGGGGCCACTTCTGAAATATCACCTTTATTGGCCATAGCATACGCAAATCGAGGCGGGATTCCCCCTAACCGAGCTCATACGGTCTTACCACTCACTGTGGCCCGATTTTCTGACAATATTGAGGGGGAATCCCGATACCAAGAAGCACGAGGGGGAATCCCGATTTTTAGACTTGAGATGACCTTCAAAGAGTTTCGGTCTATGGCCTTTAGCAACCAGAGAAGAAAAGCCTTAAGGGGCTTCCGGGGCACTCTAAAGCATTACATTCTACAGCAGGGGATAGGCCGGAGTGGGAGTGGAGATCGCGGGCTTACTCGAAGCCTGTGTTTCCTCCTTCATCCTGAGACAGAGACAGGGTCACATTTCCAGTTTCCGTGGCATTCCCGCGCGAGGACTAAAAAATTCACTTCACGTGGTATTTTCGCGGGATTTCCGCGGGATTTCCGTGCCGGTTAAAATTTTCCTTTCCACGAGAATTACGCGGCATTTCCACAGGAATCCTAACCTTGTCCTGAGATTTAATTTTTAATTCTTCGTGGCACTTGATTTCATGAGAGATGACAGCAACACAAGCAAAAGACAAAATAATCGTTCAATAATTTGACATTGCGTTATGCTAAAGGGCACTCAGCCCAGTCGGACTTGTGCTAGGTATCTTATCCATATGCAGCTCTGTTCTCTTTGTTTGTGGTTCTTTGCAACTGGGGAGTGGACTATATAACCTAATCTCTAATCTGATCTCACCACACTTAGCAGTTAAAGTTCAAAGGTATTTGAATTTTTATTTATATTCTTAGCATATTCTAGCTGATGATATAGGGAAAATAAGACCGCGAAGGGGAAGACTTAACCTTTAAGACTAAGGCCAACTCGTGGTAGCCGAACACTGCTTTTATACACAGAAAAAGTGATAAAGAAGTTATGAAAAGCGCGGAAAAATAAATGAAGTTACGTTCGCTTCTCGAATTTTGAACTCTTCTCCGCTTTCAGTTCCATTGCGATTGAGTTGTTATCACTTCACTTTTCTCTATTTGTTTTTGTTTACTTGGTTCCTGTATAACACCGGTGTAATGTGTAAGCAGTAACCAAGTAAACCCACGAGGCTGCTGGGTCTTCCTTCAGCGCAATTGAATTTCCGGGTTCCCTGCTAAGTAGAAGTGCTTTAAAACCCGGAAAATCCAAGGAAAACCCGCGCTTTTCTTGGTTACTATATGTAAGGCTTCGTTTTGCTAAGTATAAGTGACAACTGACAGCGGCAGACTTCCAGAGAGGGGACATGATAATACAAAGTAAAAAGAAGTAAAGTACGTAATCTCCGCACGTAATATATTATTCCGTTTGAGTTTCAAGAAGCTTCCGTTTGAGTTTCAAGAAGAAAGTTGTTGTGTGATTTGAGAAGGTTGTTTGTTCTGCTACTAGAAAATGGCATCGGTAGCGTCTCTTGCCGCAAGTGATGCGAATAAGATGCGGAGCCTCGAGCTCCTTTCAGATATTGCCTCGTGCGTCCAACAGCTCGCGGAAAACAGCCTGGTGAAGTGATCGTTTAGCTCTATATCGAAATTAAACATCCATTTCCACTATGCCATCGAAAGAGCCACCTAACCTCTACTGCTAGGGTTCGTGGATTCTTATATCCATGGATCAAACATACTGCTCCCTTCCTATTGTGGCCATTTAGAAGGACCAAGTATAGGGCCGTTTTATAAACCTAGCCACACCTCGACCTATGTTTTATACCGTTACATCTAGCTCTTCCACTTTCGTCCTCGTTTGAGATTGATTGCCTACCATAATCGTTTCTACCGTTCATAGGATGCCGATGCCACTTCCATTTCAGTGCGGGTTGACTTTTCAAGTTTCACTATTGTCGTAGAGGATAATGGGCGGGGGATGGAGGAGTCCTCGCTCCGTAACATTGGCAATGTCCGGCACTGCACAACGAAACAGATGTCAAAGTGCACCTACGGATTCCGAGGTGAAGCACTGCACTCCATTGGCATGCTCTCTGTGGTTGAAATTCGAACACGCATGGTTGGGTCCATGTTTACAACTAGTAAAATGGTGTTTGGCGGCGGCACCTTAAGCACTGTCGTGGACAATTCAAGGGACTCGCCCGGGACAACTGTTTGCGTTCGCGACCTCTTCCACGAATGGCCCGTACGACGGCTTGCAATGCGACGGAAAGTTCAACTTGTTCGCTGTAAAGAAGTGTTGCAGTCTCTCTCCATGCTCAATTTTCGAACGCAGTGGACTCTTATCGACGCCGAAGCAAACAATGTGGTATGGCAGGTCCGTCCGGCAAGTGCTCTGGCGTCTCGAGTGCTTGACGTTCAGGGGCTACCGGAATTGCAACCAGTAGAGAAATCCCGTGGTCCCTACCGGGTTCATGGATTACTGTCTCTGGTGCCAAAAGGCCCGTCAAAGCCCTTAGCAATGCTTTACGTGAACAAGCGACCCCTGCCCTCGTCTAGCGATCTCGTTGAGCTTTTAACCTCCATCGGTCCTGAGGCCACCACCAGCATGTCAGCTCCAACTGTGCGCAAAGCAGCCATCAAAGCTGCTCGCCCAGACGCGCCGCACCTTCAAAGACAGCTTAGTCCATCATTTCTTATGCATATAGAATGCCCTGCAGATGAGTGCGACGTCCTTCTTGACCCTGACAAATCAAACGTGTTCTTTCGCGACCCATTGGAAGTGCGCTGCTTGTTGCTCGAAGTATTAAGAGACGCTTCACACGCCACGCCGCCTGATTACGCCGCTTCGCAGTATGCAAGAGCTGTCAATGCCCTGCTTGAAAGGAGCCTATCTCGAATGCAGGTGCCTTTACGACTTCTTTCAAGCACTTCTAGCAAACATGTCCTTCCTCCTACATCAGTGCAGCCCCCGAGCTCATCATTTCTGCCGCCATCCATATCCTATGCTGCCGCAGCACCTCCTTTGGCTTCGTTTTTGCAGAAAGATCCAGCCTCGACCGATATAGTGGCATCGGTGCCTAAAGTGGCGCCTCTTCTAGCGGGCTTGCCTTACGCTTCGTCGTATCCAGTGCCGACGATGGCTGAGCCTGCGCGACATTCAGATGAATTTTCAGCCTCTTCATTCCCAGTGCCGCTCCAACAGCCTGAGCAGGCAAGTGTTGAAATCAAGCACCAGGATCAAGACCGACAGGTGTTCACTGGGGTAAGCAGCGAAGCAGGGAGTGTGCAGTCCTCGCCGGGGAATTTTAGTGACTCCTATTTTGGAACGATGAGGAGCCCAGAGGACGAAGGCATTCCGCGCATGTCGCTTCAAGTTTGCTCGACAGTTCAACGCGACGACCCGAAGTCGCTGGATCAGAAGTCAGTGGAGTCTGACAGTAGACGTTTCAGCTTCAGTAGTGCATACTTTTCAAATTCGTCCATTCGAAGCCCTTTTGACGATGCAAAGCCTTTCAAACCCGACGATGTGACTTTACTGGGAGCTCGAAACCTTGACGAGGATCTTAAAAACGATGACGAAATCCCAGGAGACGACCGAGAAGACAACTCTCATGATGCACATGAGGGCATCGTAGAAGATGAGGCAGCGAATTTCGAGCGTCTTGGAGCAAGTGAAGCCTTGGAGCCAGCAGGCAACGAGGAAGAAAATGTGCCGAGGATGGCTTTACCTTTTATTGGTGACCATGGAGAGGACCTTGACGACGGAAGATTTCGTGCTCCGAAGATTATTGCACCTGATAAGAGTATTCTCAATCTTGCTTCGACATCGAGAGAGCGAGCTGCTCCAAAAGAGTTGACTCGCGTCACGAAAGACATGATCCGCAACACTACTACAATAGCGCAAACGGCGTCCAAGTTCGTCTTGGCTCGGTCCGGGTCCACGCTGCTGTGCTTCGACCAACATGCCGCCGACGAGCGGGTCCAGCTGGAGGCGCTCGAAAAACAGGTTTATGGGAACCTCTCTTCTGGCATGCATGCTGAACAAGTCATTTTGACCCCACCCGAGAGCATGATTTTCTCGGGCCATGAGCTTGGTCTGCTTTCTCTCTACGGAGACGCCTTAAGACTTTATGGGTTCGATTTCATTGTGCCCGCTGAGGCAGTGTCATCAAGTAGCGCGGCACCGATACTGGTGCGCGCCGCCCCCGTGGTCCTTGGGGTGCAGCTGAGTTGCGAGGACATGCTGAGCATCCTCCACCAGCTGTGTGAGTTTGACCCCAATGGAGTAGGCCTTCAAGTGAAGCCCGCCGTTGTGCAGTACGTGCTCTGCTCCAAGGCGTGCCGATCTGCTATCATGTTTGGCGACCGCTTAGATCCCGCCGAATGTGCAGCGCTCATTGGTAAGCTTGGCCAATGCGACCACCCTTTCTCATGCGCGCACGGTCGTCCGTCGTCCGTTGTTCTTGCGAGTGACCTCAAATCAATTACTTCTCTTTTGTCCGAGAAAAGGATTTCGAGCTCGAAACGTGCAGGATCCGACTTAAGGCCGGGGGGAATGCCCAGTAAGAAGCTCCGTCTCAAGAAGCTCATGGACGTCCCGCTCACCAACGTCGCTTAATCCTGTATTCCCTGTATTTACCTCTGATTATATTTTTCATTTGCTGCTTGTTACATACATCTATTTCTCTTGCCAATGGCCCCTGTTCTGGCTGTGTTTTGGCCTTTTCTTCAGTGGCCATGCCATATGCCTTTCATGCCAATTGTTTTTTACTTCATGAATGCGCAGCACCATCGTAGGCCGAAGGGATTTGGATATAAGGTATGAGATGCACCATCCAATTCAGGAAAAGATAATCAGAGAAGTAGCGCCGCCAAATCGACAAGCCTGATAAGCGATAAATAATAGCTTAGATATGCTCTTGGCGCTATTACCTTCCTCATCTTGTACGTACCAGCGTATCAGTCGCATCTAGTATTCAGTATTCAGATACGAAATAAGCACAGCGCGAGATAATGTTGAATTGGGCTTCGTGGTGCTTAAGCCCCGAGCGAGTTCGGTCCAGGTCTGGCTTCAAGTCGATCGCAATAACAAACAGGAAGGATCTGAACAATAGCGCGCTATGCTCCTCTTTCCTCTTAGAAAACCGTTATGCTTAAAGGAGAGTTGTTTACAACCAAGCCAAGTCACTTAGTAGTCCGCCAAAGTCTCCATCATCATCGTAGCCGCCGAACTCCTCGTCGTCTTCATCGTCTTCTGACAAAGTGCCGTCCATGAGTCGTTTCGCTCGTACCTCCTCTTCGAGCATCGTCTCCATCTCAGTGGGCTCACGCTCATTGAGGATTTCGACTCCAGGCACCGGCACCATCGCGAGCAGCCGCTTCGCAAGGTCCAAGTTTTTGAACGCGTGGGTCACGCCATTGCCGTCCCCGAGGCCGTTGGGGCCCTCTTGATCCAAGTCTGCGAAGAGAGCGCCCCACTTGACGAGCTCCGCGCCGCCCAACACCACCAGCGCGTTTCGATCCTCGTGCGCAGCTACCACAGCCTCCATGAGCTCGCGGGAACCGTTCTGGAAAGCTGAGCACTGGGCAACGCCCACCAGGCCCGTCCACACCACTGTGTTGCTCTTTTCAACCAGCTCCTTGAGCAAAGCGATGGTCTGGTTGCCCAAGTCGAGCGCGTGCATTTTCCTCATGAGGCCCTCGCTCACGGTGCACTCCAAGGTCTCGCCGTCGTAGTCAAAGCCGGCGCCAACCTCGGGGGGCTCGTCGTCCTCTGAACCGCCGGTGGCTTCCTCGTCTCCATGCATCGATTCGCTGCCAGCGGGCTGGTCGAAGGCATCCACGAGCACATCGCCCATCACGAAATCGACAGGCAGCGTGACAGGGACTCCCAGCATTTGCGCTTTGGCGAGGAGTGCGCGGGCCATGGGCAGCTGCGCTGGGTCGTGCTTGAGCGCGCCCGTCTTGTGGCCCAGGGCCGCGAGAAACACCAGGCCAATGCGCCCTGAAATCACCACATCGTCGGCGAGGTCGATCATACGGTCGATGTGCTTCACTTCCTCGAGTAAGTCGTCGCCGCACACCACTGCCAGCAACGGCCTCCTTGGGCGGTTCAGAAGCACCGAGGAGGACACCACTTCCTTGTGCAGACCGGGGCCGGCGACTCGGAACACCTCCGGCGCGCGAAGCAAGGAAAGGGACCGCTTGGGGTCAAGGCAGGCGTCGGAGGGCGTGTCGCAGACAAAGACATCCACATGAGGCAAGAGCGCACCCCCGAGGTCAATCCTCTCCGGAGGCACCATGGGCTTGAGACCTGGATCGTCCTTCGGGTCCCCAAGCCACGGCAAGCGGTCATCCTCGGGCTCCGACTCGTAGACCACTTCAGCCTCAGGCAGCGGCACCATGGCCGACGCATCGCAGTGGTCCAGGAGCACTACTTTGGGCCGCGTCTCATCGGGCATCGCCAGCACTTCCTCGAGGGCATCGACCGAGCCGCAAAACGCCACGGGCACCTTGAGAAAGGCCGCGAGCATGGGCTCGAGGCTCCGCAACGACAAATCGCCCAACGCAGGAACTGGGTGCTTCTCATCTGCGGCTTCTGGCGGCGGTGGCGTGAGCTCGGAGAGAAGCATGATAGTGTGAGGTTCGCCTTTCAGCACTTTGCGAGCGAGCTTCGCGGCAGCGATCAGTTTGAGCGGCTTGGGCCCCTCCGGTATACCGTACTCGTCTCCCTTGAAGGGGTCTGAAATCATCTCTGCGCCCACGTCGAGGTCCACATACAAGACCACGCGCTTGCCCAGGACATCGTCACCGACTCGCAAGGTTGCAGTTCGCGACAAGTCCACAGCCGCAGCTTTGGCGAATGACGCAAGGGCATCGGCATGCACTGCTGCCGCAACTTCCGAAAAACTCCCAATGAGCCCGCCAATAGCGGCTGATGCTTTCTCGTAACTTAACTTGCGGTACTGCTGCTCCGCTGACATCTCTTCGCCCTCAGCCAACGGCGGCGCGTTGAGCACTGCTTCCCATTTCGCAGCTCCGTGCGTGGGCGCATCAACAGGAATGTGAAAGGGCCCAAAGGGGCTCGGCAGGGGTTCAAAATGTTCAAGCTCTTCCTCTTCTCCTTCTCCCTCATCGTTTTCTTCTTTGCGTGCGCCTTGAACTTCGGCTCGCGCGCTCACGACCGCATCCACCACCGCGTCGGCGAGAGATTGGCTGACGTGGTCCACGATCAGGTTGGCCATGGTGGGCAGCGGCCGCGCTGCTGCCCGCGCTACCAGCAACTTCCACTCCAAGTCTGCTTCCTTCTGCGCTGCTTGCGCGGGCTCGAGAATCTCCTCTTCTGCTTCCTCTTCTTCGCCCTCATCCTCTTCCTCTTCTTCCTCTTCTGCCGGGTAGGCCATCTCTCCTACATCAGGCTCGGTTACTGGAGCCTCCCCATCCACGCTGCTCTCAGCTACAGGGTCACTCTCTTGGATCACCGCTAATTCTCCGTCGTCTTTTTCCTCCTCGCTCTCTTCTTCGTCGTCCTCGCTTTCTTCTTGGTCCGAGGCCGCTTCGCTTGGCAGGCCCTCAGTGCCTGATGGCTCAGCGGAAGCATCGATTTGAGTCGAATCAACGATAGACTCTGGAACGTGATACAGTCCATCGATGACGCGTCGAATCGAATTGACGTCTCCGTCCCAAGGAGGGAGTGGTTCGTCGTCATCTTCTTCATCAGGATCTGGCGCGGCTTGGTCATTGACTTTGATCCACAGGTTGGCAAACGCTTCGTAAATGAGTGGAGTGAAGTTCAGGCCTGCTTCGACGTTGAGCGACTCAAACTTGATCTTTTGGGCCATGTGCAGTGCTTCTTGCCGCTCAGGAGTCCTCACGTCTCGCACCACCTCAGCAATCAGCTGCTCGCACTTGGAGCGGGTTACCGAGCGCTCTACTGCATGGCGAATGGGCAACCGCCGGTGCTCGTTGGTGTCGGTCGTCATGGCTGCGCCCAGCAACGACACAGTCACAAGCCCTTCAGGACTCGGAAGGATGTCGCCAAGAACTGCCGCTGGTGGTGTTACTTTTAGCTTCCAAGTCTCGGCGAAGCTTCCTGGCGTCGTTGACTCAAAAGCAAAGACGATGGCCCGGGCTTGCCCTGGTATGAGCACTCCAGACGCATTCTGACAGAGGAAGCGTGACTCAGAGGCATCCTTGGAGATGGCGAAGCGGGCAGAGGGATCAGACGGCACTTCACCATCGGCAGTGCGTCGCTTCATGAGGGCTACCAAAGACGGGCCTTCCTCTTCAAGCCGCGTCCACTCGTAGAACAGAGTCGTAGAACCCATGTTCTGCATGGTGAGCGCGCCTTCCACCGGCTCCTTCACATCTGCTTCCAACAGCACGTACGGCGAAGGGCCCAAGAGAAGCCTCGGCCCACGTGCGATGGCCGACTCATCCCCTGAGGCAGCGAGGGACCCAGCTCCCACTGAGCCCTCTGCGATTGAGGCACCTCCCTCCGAAGGAATGATCGCTTCGCTGTTGCTCGGGGAATGGCCTCGCCCCTCGAAGTGATCCTTCGAACTATCATGGGCCCACTTTAGTAGATCTTGCCCAACAACAATGAGCTCGCGGCTTACGGCAGGTGTGACTTCGTGGGGCCGCATTGCCGATAGGTACTTTCGCAGGTGTTTCTTCTTATCAGCAAGAGCGTGATCATCACGCCAGGACTTGCCTGGCGGCGCGGGCGGCATCCCCAAACCATTCGCATTCGGCAGCTTAGGACGGCGGACAACGCGGGGCAACTTCACGTCAGAGCTGACTGGACAGAAGAGTCCACTGAATATATTGCCCACAGGAACCAGGCGTGTTCCACCATTGCGAAGCGATCTTTCCCACAGGGTGCCGAGACTGCGTTCGTGCAGCGGCACTGAGGCCAATACTGTTTGGTATTCTTCCAGGCGTTCACGAAAGTCGTTGGAATCCGCCATCATCATTTTCGAAGGATCCCGTCCCATCTTGCGAGCTAAGCCACGCTGCAGCCGTTCCCAATCTTTTTGTCTTTCTTGCCACTGCGCCATTACTTTGCCGTCACGGTCCAAGCTAAATCTTTCCGACGCAGGGAGCTGTTCCGCGTGTGCAGCTTCTTCACGCGCCTCCTCTTTCGTGGCCTGCTCTGCTGCTGTGATGCCCGTCTTAAGCCGACCTAAATATCGCATGCGTTCCGCTGATGGATCTGCCGTCCCAGGTTTACTCCCGACTCGTGAGCTGACGGTGGCTGCCGAGGGGGCGCGCGCACTGGTTGCCTCTGGCGGGATGGTTGGCTCTTCAGGGACGAGAGTTTCGGTAACATACGGATCGGGAGCCTCATCTGCTTCTACATCTGAGAAAACTTCAGCCGTTCCAAGGATGCTACGTTCGATGGGCCTTCCTGCAGCATCGCGTCGCACACCTTTCACCCGCACCGGAGCACCAGAGTCCTGTACCGGAGGGAGGAGCTCTTCGCCTGGTCGTGGAGCGCGTGACACCACAATTTGTTTCATAGACTTTTCAGGCTCAATAGGCTGTGACCGCCTGACGACAAGTGTCCTTGTTTTCTTTTTCATTGACGACATCGCACCCACTCAACCGCCTAGTCTTAGTTCTAGGATTTATGCCTCAATTACGAATCACGACAGAATACGTTTTCGCTCAATCGAAGGGATTACTAATGTTAGGCTGCCTAACTTAAAGAGCTGTGAACCCTATCTGCTCGAAGTATCGGCCATGAGCCGTGGAATACGGAAGTATGCCCTGCACGAGCGCTCTAAGTGTATGAACGCCTAAACCCTACACTGTGTTGATTTTCAACAGAAGTATGGTGGCGTTATCAATTACGATGGGGGTTCAAAGTTCGTCTGCAAGGTAGTTAATTTTCCGTATCTTTTCCACAACAAAGACTTTTTCCGGAGATACGGGAACTCCGGAACTTACGGTACTCTTTTTGCTCGATTTTTGTGCCAAGCTAAAGCTGAAGCTACTGAGTTTCTAGCCACAACAATGCTGCTTATAGCAATAGAATGAGCTTAAGAGTACACCAATGCTACTCTGAAGAAGCCTCAATGAATGCTTGAGTCAGCCCGAGGATCCTGGAAGCATTGGTACCAGGAATGAAGGCTCAAATAGCTTTTGTTTGGCTCTTAAGTAGCTCTTCGACGAAACTTCATGTCATTACTTCCCACGCTGTGCATTATCTTCTAGGTACGATGGAAGCTTGCGCGGTTGCAAACTTCATTCATTGAGGCTTCTCTTCTTTATCTGTGTTTGGCTCCTCAATGGGCTAGCTAGTCGCTGTAGCTTTAGTGCAAGGCTTTTGTACAAGAGGATATACTAAAGCACGAAGCAAGCGAGACTTGCTTGTTGTTTCTAATCATGTGCAACGAGATGGTACAATGTGAATGATTTATCGACGTTTAGCCGCTATGAGCTAATGGGCTATTTACGTGAGATGGCTATGGCTTCGGTATTCTCATTGGATGTACTATGATGAAGTAGTCGGTGTCCTACGTTGCTGCCTTAGCGAAATCGATGGTGTCAAGTGGCGTGCCTCGTGCTGTTGGAAATATTCAGCCAAGCTAGGCCTACAATTTTAAGGAAACTTCTTTCAAAATCCATTCATTGTCAGGGAGGTGTTGCTGGTAGCAAAAAAAAATGGCGCTCAAATGAGGATCGACGAGAAGGCGTCATCGACTATGATATTTTTCTTGCAAGCCACATGACGAGAGCTACCTAGCACGCAAACATATAAAACGCAAACAAGAAATGCCGTGTGTCCAAGCATAGTTGCACGAGGCATAGAATTGTGATTTTGATAGGAGCCTAGGTGCTGCCTCTTCCTCTTCTACTTCTACTATGGCAGCGCCATCTTGTCGCCTGATGATGCGCTTCGCCACTGGTTCGTGTTGGTGGACGATCGCTTTAACGTAGACACTTTGAGCATTACTATGAGGGCGGACAGAACGCGAAGACTTGGCACCGCTGTCGGATGCTGTGTCAACATTACTGTGCACTGTTGCACAGACCAACCTGGTAGTACGAGAAATGCACGAGGAAATCTCGAGTCAACTCGCCCAATTGAAAACACTATTGCTCACTTTGCCTACTCCAGCAGTCCCCGATTTCGCCACTTCAATCTCAATTTCTCCATCGCAGCTCCCTTCTGAGAGCGCGACAGTCAACACAGCAGCATCTACAATGCAGCGTCTTTCCACTCTCACGTCTACCTCAAGATCTTCATCATGCTCAGGGGCAGGGGGTAAAACGAAGGTATGACTACTTCAGCTTGGGGTCCACTGGTTTCGAGCACAAACGTGGCCTCAGAAAAGCTTGCAGGTGTAAATGCAGTGGGCGTGTAAGAGAAATCTAAGCGCAGTACTTTGACTTTCTACTCCAATCAGGGCAAGGAACAGGTATAGCTTGTGGTAGAGTTCTTCGATGCCTTTGCAACTGATGAAGAGCGTACGTCTTATGGCGAAGCCGCAACTCGAGGAAGAAGCAGCCGAGGCAGAACCAGAGGAGCCTCTGAGTCCTCTGAGCTCAGGCTCACGCAGAGTGCTCTTTTAGGCACCTGAAAGACCTCGTTGTTGCTTGACTCGTAGCTGCGTACAGGGAGGCTGGCGAAAAGATACCCATGAAGGACTCGAGGATAAACCTGCGATCGCTGCTGGAGTTAGATCATTAAGCTGCCATAACTTAATTAGATGAAAGCAACGCACCGAAAGCCATTAGAATTTTAGACGTGCTTCTTGTTTGTTTAAGAGGAATTAAGGCAATACCGCAAAACGCTATTGGCATCATTGTTCATTAAGGTGTGGCGCGTAGTAGCGCCCGTAGCTTACGCCTCGCACGCCCCTCCGCACCGCCAGAGTGAAAAGCCTCATTAACGGCTACTGATGATGGCTTACTCGAATTGAATTTGGTGGAGTTCCCGTGGCTCTTGTCTCATTCTGGGCGATTACGGGGTAACTATTGTAGAACATCGTGAGCTCTTACTTTCAGTGAAGACCTGGAGCCAGGAACTTCCGGAGCGAAAAAAAGTCCGAAGAAAGGAAGCCCGGTGGCTGCTATGTGCCTCGAATTCGACTCCTTGGACTTCTTTGCTCCTATTTTGAACTTTAGGGTATCTCTTTCTACCCTTTCGAGGTCCTCACTGCGGGTGGGGACCCGGAGCCAAAAACATCCGGAGCTAAAGCTCCGGATCTTTTTGAAACCTCCGGATCTCTCAATTTTTCCACGTCACATCTCAAAAACATCAGAAATCGTCAGACACTTTCTTCATAAATTCACGCGCGTTTTGTGTTGCGTTAGTTGCTTTTTGTCGCCTAGCTGGTGGGAATAAGGAATAGGTACACGCTTCCAGTTTCACCTGAATACCCTTGAACAGAGCTCCGCTCCAGGACTATGAAATTACTCTTAGCACTTGCTGCATCCTTCATACTGCGAAGAGGGCATGGCTTTAGTAGCATATTCAGTATTCATTCTGCCCTCAAAGTCAGGGCCATGCCACTTGCAGCCTCAATCGTCGACAATAATCTAGAGCCTTTAGTTATCGTGCCGGCAATTGATATATTTCCTATGACTTCAGCAGTTAAGTACGACCATAAGAAAAGTAGATCGGGTTCAGCGGTGGCAGATTTCGTGAAGGAACGAGGCCTTGACGCTATCGATACTGACCCTTTTGAATTGGTTGCGCACGAACTGAAGCCCTTCTCTAGCAATATTAAGGTACGAATTCGAGTAGCTATTGCACGACTGCTTCTTTTCTACGAACGCTTTCCTTACGATTTTCAACTTTAAAATCAATTCTGAAATCTTCAATGAAAACCAGGAACTTGTGGAGGCAGATCAGCCTGTTCTGTCTGCAGCAGCTTCGCACTTCTTCGAGAAACGTCACGGTAAACGCTTCAGGCCCACCATCGTAATGCTCATTGCGAAGGCGGCCGCAGGCACCCTTGAGAACACCGGCACAGAAGCGTACACCAAGCAGGCGCAGCTTGGGCAAATCACCGAAATGATCCACGTCGCCAGGTGTGTCTACAGGAGCAATTTAGATAACACAGTTGCCTCCAAGCACGCCACTATTTAAAAAAATAAAAGAAGGTTGCGCACGTCCAGGAATTACCGTCAAATCCTAATCTACGGTGATCCATCATTCATGTCGGTGTTATCTCATTCGCATTCCTCAAAATGGCGTTTGATTGTCAGCTTAATCCACGACGACGTGCTCGACGAGGCCGACACTCGAAGAGGCGGAGAAGCGGTCCACAAGCTGTACAGCAACAAAGTGGCCGTGCTTTCAGGCGACTATCTGCTGGCGCGCGCGTCGGTCCTCCTTGCCAAACTTGAAAATGTCGACGTTGTACAAATCATGGCCTCAGCACTCGATTCGCTTGTGCAAGGCGAAATTATGCAAATCAAGTCTGCGCCCAATGACGTGCTCGAGTTGTCGTACTATTTGCGGAAGAGCTTTTACAAGACCTCGTCGCTAATTTGCGACGCATGCAAGTCGTGCGTAATTCTGGGTGGCCACGACGAGAACAGTGAATTAGCTGAAGCTGCCAAACGGTTCGGCTTCCACTTCGGACTTGCGTATCAGATCGTTGACGATATCTTGGATTTCACCGGCAGCGCTGAAGATCTTGGCAAGCCGGCCATGGCGGACGTAAGTCTTGGGCTCGCCACCGCACCAATTTTGTACGCCTCTATGGAGTGCAGCGAGCTTAAACCCATCATCAAGCGGCGATTCAAGGACGATGGCGATAAGGAGCGGGCCCAAGAGCTCGTCTTGAGCACCAACGGCGTTGCACGGGCCGAGGAGCTCGCCATTTTCCACGCGCAAAGCGCACTCGAGGCGCTTGAAGCGTTTCCGCCTTGCGTGGCACGAGACGCACTGAAGCGCCTCACAAGTATTGTTTTAACGCGAAATAAGTAACTCAATCAAAAATAATTTCCCCTAATCACAACTTTGGTTTTCCCTGCCTTACTTTTACTCTGCTTTTTTTAATTTCAAACCGCAAACGAAATTCATCCGAGTTAGATTAGATTAGATTAGATTATACTCCCCCAGTGTAAAGAAAGACAAGGGCAGAAATAACACGCTCTCAGAGGTGATCTGTATTTGCACTTGTGGCATGTATCTGCGCGTTCCAGAAGGCTCTA
>Ga0307930_1001732_pt1 | contig 17113 bp, 20 predicted proteins | sample OrgLakmetageno46_FD_203161 | JGI IMG/M metagenome (GOLD analysis project Ga0307930, IMG submission 203161) | Saline water microbial communities from Organic Lake, Antarctica - #46 | ecosystem: Environmental > Aquatic > Non-marine Saline and Alkaline > Saline | place: Antarctica: Organic Lake...
CGTGATCCATCCTTCGTTAGCAAGAAAGAGGACAGGCGATGCTGAGATCGGCTGGCGCCCGACGCCTGAGAAAAACATTGAGACGATGCCCTGCTGGGGCGAAAATAGCCCAGAGAATTGCCTCGTGGACCTGGGACGTGACACACGAACGAGCACTCAGTCCCGCCGACTTGTTCGGAGGAAAGGCGCCAGTTGGAGCCTTAATTGGCCTTCTGGAGCGAATTCGCTAGCGCATTTGCAGCTCAAGTGCATTCTGTATGTGCCTCTGTGACTGCTGTGTACTTGTCTTTCTTTGTTTTTGGGAGAGTATTAACTAGACTAGACTAGACGTCAACGCCAAGATAAAAGATTTCTAATCTTTAATAGAGAGCACAATCGGGATTCATAAAATTTTGCGCTATTGGCTATTGGCTATCGGACTGCCAGCTGTATGTCAAATACGTGGTTCTGTTAATTGGTTCTTATTTTCAGAGATCACAATCATAATAAGGCTACTGTACTGAAGTCCGCGTGCGCTCACCTCAAGGCTCTTCACGCCCCTCACTCCTTCGAGTCTGCCAATAAGTATCTTAAAACGCGTGGTGGCCTACCGCGAGCGCGGTGGTCAAAATGCCAAACACCAGGAAAGGTTGTGCTTTGCCCTGGTACGCCACGTCGTTCTTGATGGGGTCCTTCAAGAAGTCGATCTGAAAAAACATTTGCGGCAGGACCAGGCCCAGCAGAATGGCCGCGTAGCGCAGCTCGTCAATCGAGTACAAGTACGCCGCCACCCCGAGCTGCGTGACGTCGATGGTGCTGACGCAGAGCCACCTTTTGATGACGTGTAGTTAGGAGAGAGAAAATTGATGTGAGAGGAGATGAGGCGAGGAAATATGGGACTCGTTGGAAGGGTACGGAAGATGAGAGGTGGTAAAGGAAGACACGACAAAGAGATAACCAAAACCATATCCACATTAGCGCGCGCAGAAAAAGAACACCTCTATCTAACTTACTTGGCTTTGTCCACGCCAAACGCCACCGGTAAAGAGTTCATGCCGAGCGCGGCGTCGCCTTCGATGGACTTGAAGTCGTTGACGATGGCAATGCCCAGGCCCGCCAGGGAGTAAAGCACCTGGAAAGCAAAGATGGAGATGGAGGTGGAAAAGCGTGTGAAGAAAATGAAATGGTGTTGCACGTAAAAGACTGTGCTAATTGCATCTTTAAGTGTAGTGTAAGCATAGTACGGGGGAGAAGCATAGCAATGCAAGCACTCTCCACTTTTGTTGCATCCCTCTTACCGTCAGCACCACTTCTTGGCCGGAAAGCGAGGAGGCGTCAAACATCGCGTGGCCGCACCACCACGGCAAGGCAATGTACGAGGCCCCCAGCGCGTAGGTGCCCGTCCAACCGTTGGCCTTCAGCTTGAGCGGGGGCGCCGAGTAAATGTACGCAATGAAGGAACCAAATACCTGTAATACGAATTAAGTCGAAAAGAGAATGACGAGAAATGTGGAGGATGAGTTTTGGTTGAACGTGTGAACGGAGTACATGCAGGGATGGGTGGGGGGGGTCGAAATACAAATGCAACGTTTTGAAGAAACCAGTCGACGAAAAGATACTCATTAATTACCGAAGTCGCGAAAATGACCGGCCAGTCGTTGCCTGCCCATTGGTCGAGCTCGTAGGACAGCACCATGGCTGAGAGGAACAGGAACCAGGCCTGGAAGGTGACTTCGCCTTCGCTGATGGCCCCGCTGGGAATGGGGCGGTAGGGCTCGTTGACAGCGTCAAGCTCGCGGTCGAACCAATCGTTGATGGTCTTCACGCAGACAAACAGCAAAAAGCGGTATATATATCGAAGCAAGTAAAGGAAGATAGTTAGGGTTTGATTAGCCAAAAAATCAGTGCACAATTTGAAAAAAATGGTAAACATGTCAGCTCAAAAACAAACCAAAGGGAATGCAACAACGCTGGCAAAGCTTATACTTCTTCGCTTTCTGCTCTGCTACTTTGGAATGAACAACCGATGTATTATAAAGAAGAGAGACCAATCTCGTTTCCCCTAAGGAGATCGAAAGTTCTCCACCTTGCAGGCTTCATATCGCCCGAGTTACAAAAGACGAATAAACAGGGAGTTTTCACAGCTACTTCCTTTCATGCGTGCCAAATTACCTGAGTGTAGCCCGTGAGGAGGGGTCCCGACAGGAACATGGCGGCGATTGCTTTGAAAGTGTCTTCGGTTACCACTCCCCAGGAGTCGGTGGTCGGTGCATCGCCAAACAAATTCCACACCTGTTTCGAAACAGAAAGCAAAACAAAAAATGTCATTTCAGAGCAAAGTAAACTTTAATTTTCTTTAGAGCAATATGTAACCGTGCCTAGAAGGGCTCATATTGCCTATCAGGGAACGGTCAAAGGAAGCGCACATCGTTTGTGCCGTCTGAACGAACCCTACCACTGAAAAACACTTTTCGTAAGAACAACCATCGAGCAACAACCATTGTTGCAGAAAAACCCAAAATTTTTTAGTGGTATCTCTATTGGAAATATATGGAGATTTGTTGGTAGTGTGCGGGTAGTGATTTCGGGGTTTTTCTGCTACAACCATTGCTCTCATTAGAAAACCCGGCATTGACATTTTATGTTGTACAATTTAATGGTTGAAATTACCGCGTGGTAATTGCCGGAGGCCGCCGCGCCGCAAGCTACTCCCCACAAGAGAGGAATCCAGGTGCCTGGCTTGGTGAGCTGCAGGCGGATCTGCGGTAGCAGAAAATGGGAGGGCAGAAAGTAGGGCGGATTAGAAGGAGAGATATACTTATACCTTGATTGCAAGGTAGAAGCATAAAATTGCTGCTTTAAAGAAAAATCATAGCCCTTCTGGTAGTCACGAGAAGGGAACTCGAGAACAACACCTGTGGCACCTAAGATTAGTGGATTGCACATGTATTCACCTTCCAGTTGAGAAAGGCCTTCGTGTCAGTCGTGGCACCTTTGAAACCTAAGAGTTGGCGCAGCACAGAGGTATCGTTTTCCTCACTTTCGCCGTCGCTCTCGTCCTGTTGAGCCCTCAATCCAAGCGGCCTCCGGGCCGACGCCACGGGTCGTCCAGACGAAGACAGCAAAAAGGAGCTACCCACAGAGTAGACAAACCATAGAAATGGCAAGATAGCGTTACATACTGATTTTCAATAAACTTTACAGCATCTTGACGCCTAAGTACAAGCTACAAGCTATAGTCCCGCACCTCCGTCGCAGCTGCGCCGATGCCGGAGCGTGGGCTGGCGCAAACGCGCTCACCAAACTCGGCGTCTATAAAAAGTGAGTTGCAAGGATATAAGCAAATTAGGAAATTGTGGCATCTCGAAACTAGGCACAGAAAACATTCTGAGAGGCGTTTGCCGCACGCACCAGGAGGAGAGAAGTGAGGATCCTGCGAGTTGGAGCCATGGATGATTTTTGGTTCAATGTGTACAGTCATGCATTGTTCCACCAAATGTACACTAATATAATATGTGTCTCCACAACAACTCGTGGTTGAACCCATTCTTATCTTCACACTTCTTACTTGTCCTTGAACCAAAGGAAGGCAAGACACACCTGTCTCCACCTCTCTCGATATTCCTTCGTGTCCCAGGCGTCGCCATCGAAAAGGAACACAACAATGAAAGCTTTTTTCGCTCTCTTTGGTTTATTTTCAACCACCGCTGCCGGCCCATCAAGCGCCTTGCAGGGTGCCAGTCGTTGGTTCGGCAAAGTAGAGACTGCAGCGTACTCGAAAACAGTGGCTGGTCGGACGCTTGAACTACGCGGAGGCGCCGACCCCATCGCAGTGGTCGCCGTGCTAAAGGGCAAGGATTACGATGTGAGTGCAGCGACGGTCGCGGATGTATGGGCCGCGGTAGAAGAAGCAGCAGGGCTCGAGGCATCTCGAGTGGGGGTGATGTTCAAAGGTGTCAAGCTCGCTGATGGCGAACAGCTCCTCAGCGCCGCAGGCGTCAGTGAAGGCGACAAGCTCAACATTGTGCCTGGCCGTGCTTCTCGGAGCGCTGCTAGCGACGACAAGGCCTCTGCAGCGGCAAAGTTCGCGGCTGGCGACAGCGACGACGAGGACGAAGCTGCTGTGACGCCACCGCCTTCCATGGGAGGCGGCAGCGGCGCTGCAAGCGCAATGTCCTCGGCGCTGTCAGGCATGAGTGATAGTGATAAGGTACAAGTAAATAGAAGCATAGTGCTTACTTAGCTTCGCGGTTTTCTTTTGTTCGCCTCTTTGGTGGCGTTCTGCGCAGCTAAGAAGCGCCTAGGTTCTTACGTTGATGCATTCGCCGATGGTCATTCACATGCTTTTCCATCTTTGCCTCTCCTGGTTCCCGTATGATTTGCGCAGGCGGAAATGGACAAAATGCTCGAGCAGATGGGCGGCAAAGAAGGCATGCAGTCGATGCTGAAGCAAATGGGCCTGGACGGACCCATGACCCCCGACAAGATCGAAGGCCTCATGAGCCAAGTGAAGTCGATGCTCTCCAACCCAGCCATCACGGCCATGTTTGAAAACCCTGAAATCCTGGAGCAGTCCCGCCAGCAAATTTTGAGCAACCCGATGCTGATGAAAGCTTACGATGGCATGGGAATGGGCGCGCTGATTCGGGACCCTGCCGCGTTTCGGTCGCAAATGGAAGGCATGAAGCAAATGCTCGAGAACCCTGAGATGCTTCAGAAGGCCATGTCGGGCTTGTCCGAGGCCTCGAAAGTAGACAAATTTGATCAAGGGGATCTTTAAGTGCAAAGAATTTACACTCATATCTACCCCCGGTGGCTTACACATGAATCTTTGGTCTAGTTCTCAAACGCAAACACGAAACCCCCGTAACCGCAACAGAGACGGGTTAATACTAAATTCAAATGCCCCTAAAATCTTGCTGTGGAGCACCCATTCTCCATTCTTCTAGTGAACTCTGCTTCTAGTACGCGCTAGTGAACTCTGCTTCTAGTACACGCGAATTCAATTCTAATTCTTTCTTCTGACTTTTCTAACCCGGCACTTCCCCTTCGGACTTCGGAGCCCGTATTGGGAGTTAATCGTTAATCGCGATGTTCACTTAAACGTTGATAATTAATTTCATAATTTATCCATATCCCATACATCATACTTCAATGCAAAAGCGCAATGCGCCATGTCAAATACCGGATGTCGGATATTGATTAAGATGTTAGGACACTAGTGCATGGTGTCTTTGTCTAAAATCTAAAATTTTAAGAAGACAGAAGAGGTGGGCTTAATGTCGGCACACGGCGATGTATGTGGGAAGTGGAAGACTTAAGTTATTGAGAAATTTTCCCTTTCCCTACGTGGGGGCGCTTCGACTTGCCGTATGAATTAGATTAGATTAGATTAGATTATACTCCCCCAGTAGAAGAAAGACATGGGCAGAAATGGCAATTTTTCTCTGAGGTGATTTGTATTTGCGCATGTGGCATGTGTCTGCGTTAATGAAATTTAGAGAGCAGGCGTTCTTTCCGGACAATCGGCAGGGCTGTCCCTAGTGAATGCGACTTCGCGTCGCAGTCTGAGATTATTCTTTAGAGAACAGGGCCCTGCTGTATGTGGCGAATGCCTTCGTGTAATTTCTTTCGTGGCTGAAATTTCGTGCTCGCGATCATGTGATGCAGGATGAATAATTCAGTGGCCGCATGGCTGCCTAGGGGCTGCGTGGAAGACTAACCCTTCCTGTTGACTTCAAGAAATCGCGTGCCATTCCAGTGGACAGGTCGGAGTGGAGATCGCGGACGTACTCGAGGCTTATGCGTCCAGAGTTCATGGGAGTAAACGACAAGCATTTCATTGCACTAAAACACACGCAGCCCATTCAGTACTACCATAGTAAGTAGATTCGATTTCTTGGCACCACATGGCACATGGCACATGACACATGACCATGGCACATGGCACGCCATCATATTTCGAATCTCCAATCAACCAATCAAAGCTCAAAATTTTCTTTCAGTAGCCGGCAAGCGGCAAGATTCTCTTCTGTACGTATTTCTTCGCATTCGCTTGGAAATTTCTTTCAAAGCACGTGCCTCGAACATCACATGACCGCTCAACTGCTCAACTGCTGCCTAGCTAGAACAACTTCGATCTTTGTTAGAAAGAAAAGAACGGTAGGGAAATTTTCAAGATGGGCGCCGGTGCATCCTCATTGCCTGACAGCAAATACAACATGTTCAAACTATCAACTCTGCTAACGTATCATTTCGAAGAGCTCAAGGTGGAAGGTGGGTCTATCACCAAAGCCCAACTGATTTCAGGTCTGCAAGATTTCTTGCGAGAAAATGATTGCAAAGAGAGTGACAATTCAGCTTTATCTCCAGCATACTGTGAGAAAAAGTCTCCGAAGTATTTTCGTCGTCGATCCGGGTGCTTAGATAGGAGTGAGTTCAACGATCCTCCTAAACGTATTGGCACACCATCAGCACGGGCTTCCCGCGAAAAGCCTATTGTCGAGGATCCTCGCCGACTAACGCAAGTACCCCATTTATCCAACAAGCTTCGACTCACTGAAACTGAAGCACAAGAAAAGGCGACTAAAGATCTTGACACTGTGGATCTGATTCTTTGGCGGCTTGCGGAGTACGTTGCCCAACAAATCGACTCTAAGACAAGCACCGGAGGTGCCACGAATCCGGCAACTATTTCTTGGGCTATGCTCTTCCGCTTATTGGACCTTGACTGCAACAAGATCATCACGCGGGACGAGTGGGCAATAGTCCTTCGCCGTCAAGTTGGGGTCGGTTCAAAGGTATCTGACGCGGACCTTGATATCATTTTCAATGATATTAACAGGAGCAACGATGGAGGCTTTACATTGAACGAATTCGCTGAATTTGCCCGACACAAGTCAAGCAGATCAACCGCCCAAAGTTTTAAAGAGGTAAAAAAGATCGCGCAAATGGCATCAGTTACTAAAAAGTTCAATTCTCATCCTATGAAGAAGAAATCCAACGTTGGTGTACTTCCCTCGACAGACGCTTCGAGCTAAACGTCAATAGAGTTTAGAATTTTGCAACGATTTTTGAAAAGATGCAGCGCTGATAAAGTATACAGAGCATGAACAATATAAGGGATGTCATGGATTCGGCAGTAGTACAACATTTGAATGGGCAAGAATCAGGAACGTGGAAAAGGAATGAGTTCATGGTGAAGCGCACAAGATGGAGTTGCTAATACGAATGAGCCAAGCTGCTGCGCGCAGAAAGCACGGAAGTAGTCGTACTTCCTCCACCTCAATGGCGTATTAAATTTCATGGAGAGGTATGTAGTAAGTAGCAAAAGGGGCTGAAAGGGTAAACTTCATTTGTTCAACAACGGAGTTCATGGCTACAGGGCAGGTCCCAGGTCCCGGGCTGGGTATAAAACCAGGTATAAAAAGAGGCAATCGAATTGTAATCTAAATCCGTAGCGATATCACTAAAATGATTATGAAGTAGGCCGCAGGCCACGAAAAGGCGAAAGGCAAGGATCGGGAATTAGAGAGCTAACCAGCAGAAGTACAAAGCAAAACAGCTTCTAAGAACTACTTCTAATATAGAAGTGTTGCCTGGAGCTAAATCGGCACACCCCCCCGAGTGGCCACACGGAAGTGGTGGCAGTGGTCAAAACTGGCTCGAGTGTTGCTCAAGTGAAAAGTTCCCGCCCGCAGAGGAGGGGCAGGCGAGCAAGACGAAGAGTCACTTACCCCAGATATTTTTATATTATTTATAAGGCAGAGTAATTCGTGGTAGTGGTAGAACGAGCCCCAAAAAACATTATCCAAGGACTATTAAAGGAGCACAGCAGCAAAATACATCTCCATCAATCAATGGCCCAGCTCGCCTGAAAGCCTAACCCGGCGGCCAGGCCAGGTCTCGGCCGCCAATCACGTGAAGGTGCAAGTGGTAAACGCTCTGACCAGCTTTTTGGCCATCGTTGATGACCACACGGTAATCTTCACCGAGATGCTCGAGGGACGCCACGTGTCCCGCCGCCCTAAACAAGGTAAGTGCGTATCATGAGAGAGAAAGGAGGCGAGGTTATACACGGCGCATGGAATCTCTTCAATGAAAAAGGGCACGTTCAAACGGACTATACAAGGAAGCGTAAAGTCTCACCAGAGGAGATGGCCAAGGATAGCTTCGTGATCAGGTGTAGCAAAGCGCAGCTGCGTGAGGCCTTCTCGGTGCTTCGGCACGACTAACACGTGGGTAGGCGCAACAGGGTTGACGTCTTTAAACGCCACGCAAAGGTCGTCTTCGTAGACCTAATTAACGGTGGTGATGAGTGTTGGCAGAGAGACCTCACGAGACAATTTGCTCACATCACAAGTTGCCCTCAAAATGCGCATGTATCCACTCATTGCCTTGAAGAATTTTATCAATAATATTCAACACCTCTCCTACGTCCACATGCATCTCGAGTAGCAAACTTAGCACTGCAGTAATAGAATGGCAAAAGCAGCAGCATCCTCTGTAGGCACAGTTGCATCTATTTCAAGTGCTACAACCTTGTTCGAGGGAAGGTCGCCACCAATGATTTGATCGAAGACAGTAGGCGGCGCTTTGTCACGAAGGCCAGCCAGCATGATGGTATCCCACCGACCGCTGCTTGCCCACTTCTCAAGTGCACCCTGTATTTCAGTGTACACGCGCTGGAACGCAAAATTTATTGGAGTTAAGAGAGGGGTAAAGAATCCTTCAAAGACAAGCAAGGAAGATTAGCTAGTAAGAACAAGCAAATAAGTACGGTAGGTCCTGTAGAGAGGTAGCAGGCTTCATACTTCAATAATACATACATATACCTTGAACCCTTCTAAGGAGCCCTACTACGGCAAACAGACAACATCAAAAGAAGTTCAAAGTAAATATTCTTTTTACCTGGCTATACTTTTTACCTGGCCCACTGAGTCTCGTTCAGTCATGTGCTGCCAGTAGGACTTCAGGATGGGGGTGTCATGCCACGGGTCCAGGTCAAAGCGCGGCAGCATGAAGGCGGTAAAAACCAAGGTGGGGTATACGGTGCAATCGGCCAGCGTGGGGAGGAGCGCGCCTGCGAGATATGGCCCTCCTCCTCCAGCAGCAACCTTGCCATTGCTGTTGCTGTCAGCTTCTACCCCCTGGAGGGATTTATTCGTCCGTTGAGCTCGAGCGGCGAGCCCTTCGAGCACCACCAGCTGCTTTTGCATTTCTTGCAAGGCTGCGCGGCGGCTCCCAAAGGCACCGAACGGCGGCGTGGCTTTGTACATGGCTCCCTGTATCGGCTGCAAGTACGCGTCGTGGTGCCGCGAGATCTATTTTGTAAAAGTTTGGCGATATTTTCAAAAGACCAAAAAAAGTGAAGATGTAAAGTGGAGGAGAGGAAAGGCAGGGAAAAGTATAGCACAAGGAACGAAAAAATGAAGCCTTCTCAAAGTTGTTACCGCGTTGCACAGTGTACGCTGAGCCAAGGTTTCGCCTGTTAAGCTTGGTGCCTGAGCAGCATAACGGTCAATGAGGTGCCTCGCAATGGGGTCTGCTTCTGCCCACGCGATTGGGGCCAAACCTCCAGGTTGAGACTCGTCCCCGGCCGGCACCACGAGCATAGGCATCTTGCCCTGAGGGTTGAGGGCAAGATACTCTGGCGTTTTCAGGCCACCGTACGCATCGACTGGTGACACAACGTCTACCAAGGCCTCAAGTTGCTTGTAATACATCACCATGCGCACGCGGGCACCGTTGTTGGACACGGGAACATCGATGAGCTGAGGTTTGGCCTAAAAATACGAGGCGAAGCGTGTGAAATAGGTATCGTGAACCCTTAGTTAGTCATAGGATGTTGCTCCTGCCTAAGATGAAATCAGCTTCAATAAAGACCGATTTTGACCAGCTGGCTTAATCGATGCTATTGCACAACCTAGCCTTATTTTGTCTTATTGAATGAAGACATACTTGCTCGGTGGCCTCGGTGCCAGAAGCACTCATTGTAACACTAGTAGCGCGAGTTGCGGTCGCGCGAGGGATCGTAAATGCTTGCGAGTGAAGTATGCCAACACAAAACAATGCTGCCAAGATTTCGCCTAGTTTCGCCTGCTGCACCATCTAGAAAGGGTATCCTATGCTTTTGCGATAAACCTCCAAATAGTTCAGTACTAAACTCTTAGCTCTACTCCTTTCAGCTTCTCTGGCAGATAAGCTAGACTGATTGTGTCTTCAGTCGGTCTTCAGTAGTCGTCTTCAATCTTCAAAATTCAATACTGTAGACGACGCGAAATTGGAAGACTGACTCGAAACTCAAAAAATAACTGAGAATTTTCTAACCCCGTAGACCCGTAGAATAGAGCCTATAACACTAACACCATGGTCATCAGATGATCCACGATGACGTGACGTGACGACGGTTAGAAATTGGAAGAAAAAAGATAGAAGATACCACCTTCACCACTTCCACTTTGCTTCTTTGCTTTCATATTCAATTTCTGCCTGTTTCTCTTCTACTTAATTTCAAATTGGCAAAGAGGAAAAGGCCAAAGTCAAGTAAGGCAACAAGCCATTGCCATTTAAATGATAGCATTCGCCTGCGCGCGCAGCTCGATTGGAATATCCGTAAGTACTTTCTGATGCAGTCTATTCGTCTTCATTTGGGGCGTGTGAAAATAGGGCCGAGTTGTAAGCTTCCAGAGAGTCCATGATGCCTTTTGCGCACATGCAGATCGACGGAGTTTTTTTTTTTTTTACGCGCCGAGGTCCGCAAAAGAAGACATTCCCAAGTCCCGCGCAGCCTCGAGCTGAGCCGACGCAATGCAGCTGAAGGTGCACAGCTCCACCAGCTCCGACGGGTCGCGGCATTGGCCAATGGCCGTCTCGAGCTGCGCCACGATGGCTTCGGTTTCCGCGAACTGCGACGCGAACCGCAGCTTCATTTCCGCCAACAGCTTGTGGGCCTGCGAGCACAGCGGGTCCACGGCAATGGCCTGGGTGTACAGCTCCATGATGGCCGCGCCCTGCGCCACGGCGTCTTCTTGGGACGACGGCTGGGAGACCTGCGCGAGGAGCATGCCTGTGGGTTGCAGCGGCAAGAGACACCCAAGACACAACAAGGGAAAGGGTGAGGGACGAATGAGAATCGCCAGACAAATACGCGCGAGAATGTCTCTGCGCGTATGGTTGTGCATGCACCTGTACTTGCACAATGACAGCAATATCTTGGAGGATACACGAAATTGCGGTTCAACTCCAACCACCACCACTTTCTTACCTTTGTTGATGTACGGGGTAGGGTTTTTCGGGTCCAGGGCAATGGCCTTGTCGTGGGCCGCCATGGCGCCCTCCACGTCGCCCTTCACCTCCTTGATGCTCCCCAGCACCTGGAACACTTCCGACATGTCGCTGCGTTGCTTTTGCGCCACGTCCAGCGCGTCTTCCGCGTCCTTCAGCTTGGCTTCCGCCGCGGTGGTGTCCCCGCCCTGGGCCAAGGTTTGGGCCTGGGAAATGAGCATCATCGCGAGCCGCAGCTGCGCCACCACGTGGTTGGGCCGCGCCGCCAGGCACGCGCGGATGTCCACTTCCGACTGGTCCAAGTCGGGTTTGAGGAGCCACAGCTGGGAGCGGTGCATGAGCACGTCGACGCTCTTGGGGGCCAGCTTCGCCGCGCGCCCCAGGGCCGCTTCGGCGTCCGGCAAGCTTCCCAGGTCGACGTGCACCCCACTGCGCATCACTTCCACCGTAGCCAGGGCCTCCGGGTGGGCGGCTGCGAGGTCGGCCGCGCGCGCGTAAATGGCGAGGGCGCCGTTCAAGTCGTACTTGACGTGGTGGAAGAGCGCTACCCACCTCAAGAGGGTGGCCGCCTCCACCGCCGCCTCTCCACTCAACTGAGGAGCGCTGCTCGCCGCTGCGCCCTGAGCCTGGGCCGCCTCGAACGCTGCAAATGCCGCCATCAGGTCGTCCGAGGCCTTGGCGTAGTCCCGCTTGGCCATGAAGTGCAGCGCGCGGGCCTGCAGAGCCGCCAGTTTCGGGCGCACTGCCTCCATCGCGGAGCTGCCTCCCGTGTCCGCGGAACTGTTGGCCGCCACCACATCGCGCGTCAGGGCCGCCAGGTCGGCGCTCTTGGAGCTGGCCTCTTGGTCCAGGTACTCGGTGTACGACAGCAGGAGCTGAAACACCGACGACTCCGAGGTGATGTTGCCGGTTTGCGGCAGGCCCCCCGCTTTTTCCCGGTCCGCCAGCACTTTGTCGGCTTTGGCCTTGCCGCACAGCTGCATGGTTTCCTGGAGCTTCTCCTGGGTGGCCTGCGCTTCGGCACCTTTTTCTTCCATGAGCTTCTGCTGCTGCTGCGCCAAGATTTGCGGGTGCTCCTGGAACGGTGCTAGCTTGGTGCGCATCTCGACCGTGTCTGCAACGAGCACCGCGCAGTATTCGACGAGTGCATCCTAACGAGCACGACAGAAATTGAATTGAAGAAAAAAGTCAAGAGATAGACTTCACTGTTCACACGACGCGCGCGCTGTGCCTGTCTAATTTACTAACAAACGAGATGGAATTTGAGGAGCACTTGATAATACTTCTAAAGACGAAGCGAAGAACGATGACCGGACAAAAAAAATCCTAGCATGGTAGCTACCTGCATGCGACCCTGAGCAGCGTAGATGCGTGCCCGACGCTTCCGCACTTTCGTGTGCGACGCATTCATGGCGAGCACCACCGTGCAGTCGTCCAGCGAGGCGGCCATGTCGCCATTTTTCTCGTGCATGGCAGCACGGTTGTTGTAAAGCGTTTCGACCGAGGCCTGTGGCATGTCCAAAGCTTCGGCGAGCACGATGGCACGGCCAAATTCTTTGGCAGCTCGGTCATAGGCCTGCGCTTTCATGAATTTGGTACCAAGCCGCGTTACGTTTGCGAACTCTTCTTTCTGTGCGGCCTTCTCGGCAGCAGCGGCGGCTTCTGCATCAGGCGTATCTACGGTCTCAGAGGCTGGAGCTGCTGCTGGAGCTGTCTCGGCAGGAGCAGCAGCCGGAACTTCCGTAGGAGTAGCGGGTACCTTAGCTTTAGCCTCTACTACGGCTTCATCTACAGAAGGAGTGGCAGCCGGCGGGCCAGAGCTCTTCTTATCAGTCACATCTACGTCCTCGACTTCTTCGACGTCGGGAGCTTCGTCATCCTGCATTTCGCTGCCCTTCAATAACATGTAGCCAACAAGCCCAGCAACCGCGAGGGTAGCCACTCCATAGAGAATATTACGCTTGCTTGACGACATGTTGCCGCCAATTTCTGGAGCGCGTAGTCCCCCGACCTTGTTCGCGAGTCCTCGCTGATGATGACTCGATTCTGATGGAGGTGGTGTCGAAAATGGCAACATTCGCTTTCTCGTACGTTTTCTTCTTTTTTACGATCACGTGCTTTCTTTCGAACACGACAATGGTGGGACAAAAGTATCTGACTTCGTTCGGATCTTAGGGTTATCTGATGCTCAAGTCTGATATGAAGATGATGATGGTATTTTAATCGAGACTTTTGCTCGATTCGGAGAGTTTCTGATAGGGTGTATGGCTCAAAATAGGTGTTGACTGCACTCGTGCCGAATGTACACTGCGCAATTCGTCCAAAACTGCTCACTCCAGCACTTCTACAAACCGCGCATAATGGTGTAACATTTTGGAGCCATTATTGAAACTTCGATTAAGCAGTGCGATTTATAGTTGGACGCAACTTTCTCGCGGTGTGTTCTAAGTGCCTTTGGCGAAGCGACTGAAACCTACGTACACTCGTGAGCCTACGATCTATCACGCCTACCACTCGATAGTTTGCGACCTGAGAGACCCTCGATCGACACATGTCCCACTATTGCCAACCAAATTTTTTGACGCACATCCCTGGTTGTCGTTTGAAAAAAAAACCTGTGTTGCAGCGCGAGAATCGTGAGGTGTCCAAGGTCTGGAACATCATTATTTGACAACACGTGAAAGGTTGGCATTCTTCACGCCTTGATGACAAAGCAGCCATAATTCTTGCCACACATTGATATATGCTGCGTAAGGGGGGAGGGGGGGTATTGGTTTGCACTCCAAGGTCTACTCAAGTCAAAGCTAACGGCTGATTTTCAGGTTTTGCTTTATGAGGTTCACATCCTTTAGATTGTTCGGCCCTCAGCACCCAGCAGCTTGAGCAACTAGGCCGCGTTTGTTCAAGAAATGTGTGAATATCCGTAGCCCTATGTGACGTATAATTTGAAATCGCGAATCTGGGTCGAGGAGAAAATCTGAGCATGTTGTCAAAATGAGTTTGACCATCGGAGGAAATAAGCTCGCAAGTGCGAACTCAAATATTATTATATTAAGGAAATGTACGTCGCACGATGAAGGAAATGCTCTGCCAATGCTCTGTCTGCGTCCCCCTCTTTTTTTGCTTCTTGGTTTATTTTATACATATATCTCTAAACTGGTTTTCATTTGTGGCTTCCTACCATTTAGATTTTAAAGAAGAACTCCCCAAGATAAAATAATCGAAGTAATTTGGATTCCGAAAAAAAGAGACATGCCTTGCGTCCTGAGGTGGTCTTCAGGAACCCAATAAGCCAGGTGCCATAGGAAGCTTGCCTTCTGCTCCTAAATCGCAACGTGCAGTCGCAAAGAAGCTTTAACCCCACGTGCCACGTGGCCGTGGCCCAAACCACAATACAACCCGAATTAGGATACCGCTACATGCGAACTGGAGCTGGAGCTGGAAGCTGCCACCGCCGATTGACGTGAAATAGCTACCCTTGTAAAGTACTGCAGTGCAGTAGGTATCCCCAGAGGATATACTCCTTGAATATTTCCTGAGGACGCAGGTTTACGAATGAGAAGGAGTTCCTTCGAAGGATTCTTCTAGGGAGTAGGTCTTGGGACATAGGTTTACGAATGATAAGGAGATAAGGAGTGCTGAGGAGGACCTGAAGAACCCTCCTGAACTCCTGAATCCAATCTCCTGAACCTGAACCACGAACACGTGCAGTAGGGCAGTAGCGCAGCGAGTGGCGCGTATCTGTGGAGTATAGAACGAGTACACTAGCTACAATGTAGTATCTGCCGAGTACTTGACTGCCGACAGCCCGACTCGTGCTAGGAATGGCTTGGAGGCTGCTGTTAGGACACCTCCTGATGTTAGGACAGCACAGTGCCTCGGCGTTTACTGCTTTTAAACCGAGATCAAATACTAGATCTCGTCTATTCGCAACGGACAGTGAAGATGAGGTGCAGTGGATGGCAGTGGATGTTTATTCTACGTGGAACCTTTCGTTTATCTCCCTAAACTTGTGTACTCGTATAACACCTTATCTCTGATATCTATTCTTGTTCAATATCATACGAAAAAGGGCGACTTCATAACGAGGATCTTTAAGAGGTGGTTACCAGACCCGGAAGAAATGGGCATGAAGCGCATCTCTGTCGAGACGGCACCGGAACAGTTTTATTGTACTAAGGTTCGCGAGCTTATACAAGCATAGATAGCTTTCCTGAAGCTATTCTTAAGTTTTCGACGAAGCATTTGTTTGGATAACTCTAAATTCCTTCCTGCATATTGATTTGCCGCATGTGGGGTAGGATCGCTGGGCTGCGCCCGTGGAATCCGACGACTCGAACACGAAGCTCTTTCGGCCCGCTCTCGCTCAAACAAATTTTGAAAGTCGATCGCTGGAGTTGATGTACGATGCAAGTGTCAATGGGTGGTCTGCAGAGGACTTTCACGCCGCAGTTGACCGCCGGGGACCCGCAGTGGTGTTTTGCCGCTCTAAGAATGGCGGTGTGTTTGGCGGCTATAATCCGAAAGGGTGAGTGCGATTCCCTCATTATGATGTTATATTGTGTTAAGCTTGTTCTATTGTGCCTATTTTAAATACCTAAAGCATCCATAGAAATTATGAACCTTGACTTTAGTCTCTTTTATGTGTGCCATCTATTATTTTCTCCTTGATGTGGCGGCGCAATACGCAGATGGGTGAACTATGGTGAATACCGGGGCTCACTTGCTGCTTTCCTTTTCACTTGGCCCAATGGAGACACCAGTCGCCCAAATCCTGTCAAGCTTGCAAAGGTGAGCGATTTGAGTGTTCACAGAAGTAGAGAAGTGATAGGGAGCTTCAGTCGATGATGTAACATCGCACTGTCGAAGGCCTTCTTATGATACGCCTTCAAGGACAAATGCAAGAACATACATGGTAGCTCTGCTTTAAACGTAAGATTTTTAAAAAGATTAACTTTGTGAAGTTTTTTGTTGCGTTTCTTGTCCGTAGGTGGGCGGTGCAGGCCTCGCCCAGCTTGACAATGGGAAAGGCCCCATGTTTGGCGCTGAGGATTTGGCGATCCCGCTTGTAGACGCCCGAAAGCCAAGAAGAGTACAGGTACCTCTTTTTAGAGAAAAAAAACTTCTTCAATGCCTTCTCAATCCGACTTTTGTGTAATTGAGAACAAAAACTAAGACTTAATATTTTGAGATGTAAAACTCTTAATCTTTCTCTCTGATGTTGTTGCAATGTGGTGCGGGTCACGCGCATTCGATTTGGCGGTGTGCATATTTCAGAGCAAGTTAGGGTCGTACTACGAGCGCATGCCGGAAGGTACCAGCAGCTTATTGCCGGGTGGCGCACGCGAAGATGAGCTCACTGAATTATTAGTTTATTGTGGTGTCTACGCTGAGGATGAGGTCATTCCATTTACTGACGCCGAGTCAGCATTAACTTAATGGCCATGACAGCGCGTTTCGCTGTAAGTCTTATTCAGGATTCTTCTTAAACCAGCGACTACATTTAAGCAAAAAAGCATAAGCACCCTAAGTGAACACTATTGTGCCTTATTGCATACTAGATTGTCGATTTTTATTGCTTTTTTATACGGGTGACATTGGCATATCCAGGACTTTTACGTGGGCTTCTGCGGTTCTCTGCGGCACTTGGCACTTTCACTTCACAGGGATCAAGGATTAAGAACCTCTAAAATTCGTAGGTACAGCCATTTTGACGGCATGTACTGAAGACCCAAAACCATATAGATGATGAACCCTTCCGTTATGAATTTGCAGCACCGCTTGGTACTTGAATTATCCGTGGGACTCTCGTTTGATCAAAGGCAGGCACAATGGAGGATTGATTTAT
>Ga0307930_1001740_pt1 | contig 17058 bp, 18 predicted proteins | sample OrgLakmetageno46_FD_203161 | JGI IMG/M metagenome (GOLD analysis project Ga0307930, IMG submission 203161) | Saline water microbial communities from Organic Lake, Antarctica - #46 | ecosystem: Environmental > Aquatic > Non-marine Saline and Alkaline > Saline | place: Antarctica: Organic Lake...
AGGGCTAGGGCTGGCGTTTTTTTGTAAGAATTCGACTGCATGTTGTGGCTTAAGTCTAGTCTAGTTAAAACTCCCCAAAATACAAAGAAATGCCACTGTGGCATATATCAACAGAAAAATATAACCTTCAGAACAAGTCTGACAGGGCTGAGTGTCCTTTTGCATAACGCAATTGCAATCATTTACCCTCGAGGTGTCTTTCAGCCACCAGGCATCAGGAGGTTTGGGAATGGTGTGAGTCAGCTGTCTCCATTTCGACCTGTCCTTGGCAATGGCGATCCACTCAGCGAATTCCTTTAAAATGCCTTTACTATTGAGCGCGTTCTCCAACGCCCTGCCCAAGGTCTTCTGTAGACAACCAATCGGTCGAGAATGCGATCCCCAGCCAGCCAGCCAGTGACTGCCGTGGCGCCTGGCTCATGGGCATACGTGCGACGTGGCCAGCCCAACGATGAACCCGATTATGAAAGTAACTAGTAACTGCCGATGTCAAGAATTCCCAAACGACGGAAAAGACTCGCGGAAGTGATATGGTGGCGAAAGGTTTGATGGAGGTTCACACGGCACATGCTACGAGCACACCTGTTATGGAAACTTCGAAGGCGCTTAAATAAATCTTCACGCAACAGGACCAAGCTTCGCAACCGTAAAGTAAAGTAGGAAAGATGTGGGCCTCGTATACTTCACCCTTAAGTTCCTCCGAAGGATAATTGCCAGTAATATATTTTTAATGCGCCAAATGCAGCCGTCGCTGATGTTATTTGCTTGTCAACTTCTGCATCGGAGGTGAGCGAAAAATAACTAAATAAGTGCTTCTTTGAACTTAAGCGCGACTGAGGTGCTGGGGTGTGCTCTCGCAACAGGGTTCCTGTGCGTTAGGACGTTAACTTCTTGACACAGGCCCCGGGGGGGCGGGAATAGAAGGAAAATTGCCAGGAATACGAAGCAAAGCGAATTCTAAAAGTAGGGGGGGGGGGGCAATACCAGAAGAGAAACTCCCTTCCTACTAGTACTAGGCAAGATAGAGCGAGAGAGTTAGCCCTGCTTGAACTACAAAGACGTCCCCAATGAATTCACCCGGTAGTGGCGTGGGCTTTCTTTGATTACAGAAGTGTGAAGCGCGAGAAGCGGTTATTATTCCAGGGTACTTTTATTCTGTCTCCCTTTCCACTCTAACGAGCACAACTATCGCACAAAGCGCGCGCGCACGCGTTTGCGGGGCCCTTGCGACTTGATACTAATTCCTAATGCCCACGAGCAGTAACCACGATTCCTTCTCAACCCATTTCAAAGTCAAACAGCCATTTCAATTGTTGCCTCAGCCGCGCCAGCTCTGTCATAAGATTTTGGCACAAATTCGCATGCAAATCGAGATATCGAAACTCCGGTTGAGCGTAGTGCCCATTGCTAGTTACACACTGTCTTCATTTTCATCGGTTTGTGCAACGCGGGCGTAAAGCACTCCGTTGTACTTTAATCTGCCAGTTTGTGAATCGAGCTCGACCGCTGCTTCCTTCTCTGTACTGCTATTTCCAAGCCCTAAATGCGATAGTAATTCCTCCCAAAACTGAGGGCTCTGATCCGGACCTTCAGAGAGCTCAACGTTGTGCCTCGGAAATAGCCACGGCCAACACCACCGATAGGCGAAGTACATTGCAATGAAGCCAGCAACCTTAAGTACAAACCAAATCGCAACCAAAAGGCCAACAGTCTTCACTCCGCCAGCAGTTTCGTCACTAATACCACTGGTGCCGTCGATGCCATCTCGAGAATTTCCGCTGCTGCTGCTGCTGCTTGAAGCTGGATTTGATCCAGCAACGCTAGATGTTATACTGTCTTCTTTAGCTGCGTCAACGAAGGACTCGTGCCACTTAATTGACCAACTAGGCAAAGAAAACGCTGCAGCAATATTAGACACGGAAGCCATCATTAAGACCCATTTTAGCCACGACGTGTGCATCCTAGCTAGGCGCTTAAATGAACTGTGCGTGGGGAGCACTCATGCTCAAGAAGTAAACTACTTGGTACGGCTGAATACAAGATAAGCACGCTGTCACTTAGCCGACCAGCAGGACATAACTACTCTTGGACAGTAGCTTTTAGTGCCTTGCTTCCGTAGCTTTTTCTTTTCTCTAGCCCTAATTTTTTTTTTTAATTTTTAAGATGGATCTATGGAGATGGAGGCTTCGGCGCTTCGGCTTCGTCGGCTCTCGGGTTCTTGGGTTCTTGGGTCTCGGAACGGTAACTTAGAAGATGCCCGGTGTTCTTACCGAATTTCCAGTAGTGTGTTACCGTTTTCCGTTTTCGCTTGCAGAGCAGCCAACCAAGTAGCAGTTTGTACGGAACGCCCATCCATCACGACGTGCATTTTTTGGCACGCAGCATGAAGTTCCAGGTGCTTCGGCCAGCCATGTCATCCGCGCAGTATTCTGAAAAATTTTTGCCGTCGCTACCCCCTACATGGCTGCACTTCTTTCGCTAAATTATGATTTTTGTTGCGCATATCCATATCTTACTCACTTCGTGCCGCTGCTCTACTGCTACTTTGCAGATCCTCGTGACGCTCAGCCTGGCTGCCGGCGCTTCGGCCTTTGCTCCAGGTGGCGGTGCACGATTGGCAGCTACGAAAGCACGCTCCGTGGCGGCAGCACCGCAGCGCAGTCGGCGCAATGTGGCACCCTCCATGGCCTTCTCTATGGGCGCTGCTTCCAGCCGAGCTCTGGCCCCTCTTACTCGCCGCAAGGTGCGATGAACCACCAAAATTACATAATCACATCTTCTGTAGTCTAAAGTTGGCTCAGTCTTCGGCACTGCTCGCGTTCAAGCTATGTACACGTGTTCGCACCGAATGAATTCGACCTCATTCCTAAAATAAAACAATCGCCGATGCCCTTCCTTTTGAACTGTAGGCGGAGTCTACTGCAGTGACAGGAGAAGAACCAGCTGAAGAAGACCCCGCTGGCAAGGGCCTCCTGTCGCTCTTCGTGAACTTATTCCCCGTGTGGACCGTCTTGGGCGCTGGCGTGGCCCTATACCATCCGCCCACTTTTTCATGGCTCACCACCCAGTAAGACTGGGTGTCTCAAGATTCACGTGTCGTGTGCAGTAGTCGATCGTAAAAGAACAACGCAGAACAAAGAGCACAGCCGCACCAAAATGAATTCAATTCGGAATAAAATGGTGTTCTGTCTATCGACATTTCAGCGTCTCTTTCTTTAGGAATGCCTGCTTGCTCGAATAATGTGCCCTAACCTTCTTCGAATCTTCGGATCTGGATGTTCTCACTGGTTCTCAGGTACTTCACGGCAGCGCTGGCGATGTTGATGGTCTCGATGGGCATCACCCTCACCCCAAAAGATTTCCAGGACGTCATCAAGAACCCTGCGAGCACTGGTAATTCACTCCTATACGTACTACATGTTCATACCTTTTTTGCTGTTTAAGCAGGAAAGAAAGCTTTCTCACAGTCTCAAGAGAGTTATAAAAGCATGCCTCCTACCCTTCTTCACCTTCTTCTCTTCTTACTCTCTTTTTAAATCTGCATGCCGTTTCCACAGGCATTCAGTTCGCCATGTGCTACGGGATGATGCCGCTCTTGGCGCTGGGGCTGGGCAAAGCTTTCGGATTGCCCACGGAAATCATCGCCGGCATGGTGCTGGTAGGCAGCATCAACGGCGGCCAAGCAAGCAACCTCTGCACCTACATTGCTAAGGTGCGCGCCCGCGTGTGTCTTTTTCTTTCAATGATGGCACTACCTTTGACAGTTCGATTGAGTGTTATTTTTTTGCTCTTTCTCTTTCGCTTCTTCGCGCACCGAGATCGAGTGTTTACTTTCCTCTGAATCTGCTTTTCCTTGATCGCTTTACTCCTATTCTTTTATAGTTCTGAATCGTCTCTTTTGCACGCTGTCTCATCACACAGGGCAATGTGGCGATGTCGGTGATCATGACTACGGCCACTACTCTGGGCGCCATTCTCTTCACCCCCCTGCTGTGCAAGACCCTCCTCGGCACCACCGTGCCCGTGGACGCCCGCGGCATCGCCATCTCCACCATGCAGGTGGGTGGAACGTGGAGAGCTTACGAGACTGAATATCGAAGTAGTACAGAGAACAATATGCCCGATCTGTGTTATTGGTCAAAGTTTTTAGTAGTCCGGTCCTCTGAGTAGAGACATTCAATGGAGGCACCATCCAAGGGTATCCCATGTTTGCACCGCATTTCAATCGTTTCACTTCCTTCTTCCTTTCCGCCGTCCTCTCCATCCTTCACACTCATGTATTAGGTGGTGCTGGGCCCGATCATCGTGGGCATGACGGCGCGCAAAGTGGCCCCCAAGCCAGTGGCCGCGTTCATGCCGTTTGCCCCCGTTGTGGGGGTGATTGCCACCGTGCTCCTCGTGGGCTCCGCCGTGGCGCAGGTGCCATAAGAGAGAAAGAGAGAGTGAGGCATGCAGAGCTAGAGAAGTAGAGTGACCAAAAAAGCTACTTCTTGCACTCGAGTCGCCCTCGTTGGCGTTTTTTTATTGCCTTCGCGGTGTGATGTTTGATTTCCTTGTTGTTGATTTTTCCATGGTCTTCGATTTTCACTGTGTATCGTTATCTCCGCAACCCTCACAGGTGAAGGCCCCCATCCTAAACGCTGGTTTGGGCCTACAAGCCGCGGTGCTGTCGATTCACTTGGTGGGGGGTCTGCTGGGTTACTTCGTGCCAAAGACTCTGGGCTATGGCGAAACCACTTGCCGCACCATGGCCATTGAAACCTCCATGAAGTCCTCGGCTTTCGGTGCGTGTACTACTAGCATGTATACTAGAGTAGTGGTGCAGTCATAATACAGCAGCAATATCATCAAAGCCTATTGTTGTTTGCTTTCTGGTGTCCTTTTGAGGCAAGTTCATGCGAAGATTTGACGGTTCTTAATTGTCGCCTGTTTTTCTTTCTTCCTTCTTCAACCACAGGCTTCCTCCTGGCCAAGTTGCACTTCGCGGATTTCCTAACGCGGGTCCCGTCGGCGGTGTCGGTGGTGTGGATGGCGGTGACGGGCTCCACGCTCGGCGTCATCTGGAAGTACGATCAACCTAGTCTCCTTTTCAATGAATGTTTTTTTTCGGGGAGTTCTCCTTGCCTCTTATCTTGCTCGTTAATTGACAACAGCTTCAGCGCCTTGTTTTCGTAATTTTTCCGAGGCGATGCGGCCCATTGTTGATTGTATCTTTTGATCGAAAGTATGGCGATGTCGTGTTTGCTTCTCGTGTTCTCCGTTCTCTACAGGTACATCCCGGTTGACGAGAGCAAGGAAGCTGGCAAGAAGTAAACGAAAGGAGTCAATGATTAAATTGTTATGTATTGAGCGATGTTGATGCATACACCCTCCAAATGGAGTTCCATCGCATTATCTCTGGCGTGTGGGCATGGCGGGAAACCGATGTGCTTCCTTTGGGGTCCTCTGGCGGCACTGAGGGAAAGCAAGAAAACTTTTTGTTCTGAGTTTGGAGCTCAAAAAGTGGCCAAATCCTTGTATTTCTGCGCCTAGTTCATTCCAATGTCGAAAGATATATATATCAACTCGCATTCCTTATCTTTAAAAAATTGACTTGTATGACTAAACAGAAAATACTTTGTATGTGATTCGATTAAGAGTAAGAATTAGAAAAAAATCCCCAATTGCTGAAAGCTTCGTACTGCCATACTGGCGAATCATTCAGAACAAGTTTGACTGCTGACTGGGCTGAGTGAGTTCCCTTTCGAGTTCCCTTTATGTTCATATAAATCTATATATACAAAATCTTGATCTCAATAATTTTTAGTCTGGCTGTGGGTGCTGGCGCTTGGTAGTTCGCGCTGCCGCGCTGGTGTGCCGGAAGAAGAATCCCTGGCTTGTCGGCTCAATTAATATATATAGCCGATTGCGTAGCGTCAAGTGTCGCATGTCGCATTGCCATCTGAATCATTCATCATTATAAAGTCCACAGTAAGATTGAGCTACCTGAGGCCCCAATGGCGCATAGCAACTTGCGCCTTTGGAACGCTATAATAAAATGAGTGCTTTGGACGAAAGTACATCTACTTTTCTTCACGCATTGCTCTTGCGCTTCACTGCAGCGGCGCTTACTGTGTTCTTCCCAGCTAGCTTCTTTTGCGGTGGGAACCAGCTGGCCTCTCCGCTTATCCGATTGAACCAATATAAATACTTCTGTCCGTCGTAAATAGTTTCCAGCGCGATCCTGCAGGTGGTTGTGGAATGATAAATTTGAGCGGTGTATAGAAATTGTGAGATGAGATTTCGAAATTGCGATATTTGGTATGGCATATCTTACCATTCAGGGCCGCCTCGTGACGTCAACGCTTGTTTGAGGAGCGGGAACATTACAGCTAAATATTCGTCCATGCCAATGAGCCCGTCTTCAAGGCCCAAAAACAGCACCTTTTCAAGCTTTGACTTCTCGTCTGCAGCGAGCCAGAATTCCATATGTAAATGATTGTCAAACACGTCCCAAAACTGCTCAACGGTCATACCTCCACTACTGCTTGAATGATGACTAAAAATGGCGCGGATGTAGTGTTCCAAACTTGGGGCACGATCTTGGTTCCGTTCTTTCTTTGTTTGAATTGCGAACGTAAACGACGGGTGTTTTTGCAGCGCTTGTGGCAGCGTCCAAGAACTTTCACCCGTCACGGAATTTATCCAGAACGTGCCCTCACAACGCGTGTAACCATCCACCGTTCTTTTAGTAATACGTTGCGTCTCCCAATGAAGCTGCTCCCATTGCTTGTATTCAGGAGAGTGCGCAATTTTCGCTTGCCAATATTTCCCCTGTGCACATTATTCAGCAAAGGCACAAATGTTATGGCTGCAGAATCACCTTCTAGTACTACAGATTGCATCACACAACGCTACTTCCACGTGATACATGACAATACTGTAAAGATTCGAACCAAGTTTGGCACTTACCAGCAGTGGAGTGAAAACGTCAACCATTTCTAACCAGTCAACAAATCCATCTTGATTCACGTCAGCTTTCTGTCGAAGAGCTGCAATGTTATCATCCGATAGATTAAGATCGAGGTAACGAGCGAACCTCCAAAAACTGTCCCATGACAAGCGCTGATCATCTTCTGAGTTTTGAAATCTATGGAATTCCTTAGAAAGATAGGACCAAAGTTCAGGTGCTTTGTCCAACTCGAACGCTTTCGCCTGGTGATTGTCAAACTTGTAAAAGTTTGCTGGATTCGTGCGTGATGGGCTACTAGCCCCACCAGTGGGAGTGGTTTTCATGGGTGTCACTTGAACTGAATGTTCATCACTATTCGAGGAAGGGCTCCTCTTGCATATTGCCCCATCGTCAGAATTGCGTAAAACGATGCCACATTTGTTATCTAGGGTGTCATCAGGACTGTCACAACAATGCGCGCTTTCAGGCTTTTGAACAGCCTCCACAAGATATTTCCTGTTATCATGTATCATTTTGCGAAGCCTCTTCACCTCGCACATTACTTCTTTTTCTGAGGTCAAGTCCCTACAACTAACCGACTTCTCAAGTTCTCTCGCCAGCAAAACACTTTGGCCTGAACCCATACTACACAAGCTGAACAAATCCTCCTTTTTCACCAGGGCTGCTCGCCCAGCGCAACTTTTATGCGTATTGAGAGTTCTTCATCGATGTCGGTTATCGGATATCGGTTATCGGTTATCGGACGGTCAACAATTTCTGGCAATTTCTGGCAACATTCTTTCGGGCTCCAAATATTTTGTTTTGATTTGGCAACCACGAACACCAAAGATGAACAAGAACCAGTTCACGTGTCATCACGTGATCACGCGATTACGTGTCGCTCTCTCCTTTCTCGTTTCTTGCTGTCATCCTCATGGCGAACAAGTGGCGCAACTAAGTTAGAAAAGTCGTACTTCCTGCAGTTTTAGTTCGCCTGGCTATACTTAGAACTTGGTTTGAGCACCGTCCGTGCTCGCAGAATCTGGCGTGTCAATTTCCATTACGGAATTGTTCTACAGATCTGTAGTGGTGAAACACTCGCATCACAGTACTTGTTCTAAAAGTATCTGGCGAACTTCCTACTCACGGAATTGTTGATGGACGACGATAACGTCTCAGGTGGCGGTGGATTTGTCTCAGTTCCATCGTTTCAACTAAGCGGCCAAACACAGTACAACACTTCCCAAGCAGCTCCCCCTGGCATGAATCCGGGCACGATGCCATCGTTTCCTTCTGTCGCTCCATATAACACGGCGCCTCCTCCGGTAGCAAGCCAAGTCGGAGCTGCTTCAGCGGTAGCACCCCCTGCAGCGCCTGCTCAAGCACAACTTTTTGCTGTAGTTGTGCCTGGGCGCCATATGGCGCTGGATTGGCAACCGATGGGGGAGACAAGGGCAGTGTTGGCAGAGCCCATCCAGGCAGGCTCCGAAGTGCCGGACGTCATGATTAGTGTTCTTCCCGGATCCACTTTCTTACGCCCTGACCAAGCAGCCGTGTTTTATTGGTCAGTCGACGGCGCAGAATGGTCTCTGCTTGGGGCCGTCACTCTGGCGCAGCCATCGAGCATGTTTCGCACCGGATGGGGTGCTCTCGTGGCTCCTGGCGCCAGTGTGCGCTTGGCAGTATCGCTAGAAAGCATCGATGTTGCGAAAAACTTAGGCCTTAGCGCATGCGGCGAAGCACTGGAAGACCGCGCCACCTTTGCAGCTGCCATTGCTCGCGACCTTTGGGCCTTTTTGACGAGTTTCGCTCAAGGAGTGCAGTCCAATGGAGAAATGATGCTGGTGCCCACCACGGTGCTTGACAAGTGGCTCACTCGCTTCAATTCGAAGTTTGCCAGGGACCCCAATTTTATGCTGAAGGCGAAAGACTCTCTATGAGGATACTATATGGCGGTGGTATTTCAGAGGACTGTTCAAGTATCTGCATCAGGGCTTCCAAGCTGGCGTGTAGTATAGCGAGAGAAGAGCTCAATCCCTGGTCTGCTTATCTCCATGACAAAGAAGAATCCTCCCGTCGTTTCTTTGCTTAATAAAAACAAAAGAGCTGTAGCTTCCAACGCAATACAACTCACAACGCCGAAATCTCCTGGTATGAACTAGGCATAACCACGGAATAATTAATAATAGTATCGCCGAAACCACATCGTGTTTCATAGAATTTTTCTTTTTTGAGACACGCCCCGAGGAGGGCTCGAATTAGAAGGCCAATAGATAGCAATGAAAAGCAAAGCAGCGAAAATAATCTGCAAAGTTTATCGGGCGCTCTTGAAAAAAAGTGTACTGCGTTCGTCCGTTCTAGTCTAGTCTAGTTAATACTCTCCCTAAAACAAAGAAAGGCAAGTACACAGCAGTCACAGAGGCACATCAAAAATGCACTTGAGCTGCAAATGCGCTAGCAAATTCGCTCCAGAAGGCCAATTATGGCTCCAACTGGCGCCTTTCCTCCGAACGAGTCGGCGGGACTGAGTGCTCGTTCGTGTGTCACGTCCCAGGTCCACGAGGCAATTCTCTGGGCTATTTTGCCCCAGCAGGGCATCGTCTCAATGTTTTTCTCAGGCGCCGGGCGCCAGCCGATCTCAGCATCGACTGTCCTCTTTCTTGCTAACGAAGGATGGATCACGTGGCTGGAATGCTTTAGGCTGTGCGAACACGAATGAAGACAAGCCTACGAACACCTCGTAGTTCGTAGGGGGGCTCGAGAAGGCGGCGTTCCTACTCGCACTTTCGCAATTGAGCTTATGATTCGCGCGCTTCTTCATTTCGCCTTTTGGGCTTCAACGCAGTTACTGTTACGCAGCAATGTTTCTCTATTGTCGGTGATGGTCGACGGTCGTCGGTGACATGCACCCTGCTCAGATAGGCTATCAGCTATCAATAGGCTGCTGATTCTTTTCGAGTTCTGAGAGTTGTGATGAGCGGGTCATTCCACAAAAAAATCTTGCAGCACATTTTTTGCTTTCTCATTCATGAACGAGGATGCAATCGGCCGATCGGCGCTGCCAACTTCGCTAGTCTAGACCTGGGTCTTGATTTGATACCTTTGGTCTAGTGATTGTCTGGCTTGAAAATAGTTGCAGATTTATTCTATCTCCAATGGGCATAGTAATAAGGTATGTCTAACATAATCTGAATTGGGGGCTTAATGGATGGTATCATCATTCATGATAATTTTGGCGCCAGATTTTTATTTTTGGCTTTCCCACGCCTCCTGTACCTTTGATTCAACTTTCTTCCAACTAGTCATTTGCAAGACGAAGGTCATGAGCATTCGAGCTATGGGGCAGTAGGACACGAGCCCGGGTCAAAAAAGGGGGCACCTATTGCGGACTCTAGCCGAAGTACTCAAGCACTCTCACAGCAGGCTTGGAACCCTCCATTGTGGTTGCAGCGGCTCTCGGCTGTGCTACTTTACTACGCTCTCGGCTGTGCCTACTACGGCGCTAGCCCGACCTGCCAGTGGACTCCACTTGAAGTCTTTTACTTCATATGCATCAGCATACCAACGATCGGGTACGTAAGCGCGGGGGCGATATTAGCTTTTCACATAGGTTGACTTTCGAGGCAGTATTCTTCAACTATTGAGAAGGATCCAATATCTTAGCCGCTGCGCTTACATTCTTTTGAAGGTATGGGGATTTAGTGCCTACCACCGACGCTGATAAACTGTTTACGGTTTTCTACATTACCATTGGCCTTTCCGTCATATACGCGGTAAGCTACATGGTTGTCGTCTTATCTGTGTCAAATGCTGCTTGCTCACTGCTGGCGCATAATTTAACGTTCCACAATTCTGCGGGACTGTGGGACAAATTCATCGCTAATCGCATGTTCCATGTGCATGGTACCTGCTTGCTCACTGCTGGCGCATAATTTAACGTTCCACAACTCTGGGCCCAAATTCATTGCTAATCGCATGTTCCATGTGCATGGTACCTTGATGCTAGGGTTTGTCGAATGCAGTTGGGGAGTTGTTCGAAAAACTGGAAGAAGAAGCTGCTGCGAAGAAAAAAGTTGCAGCTGGCGGCGCTGTGAAAGATGATGACGGAGACGCTGCCTTACCACCTGATGATCGCGACATTGCTCTCAAGGTGCATTCGCCATCACAATAATGAAGATCTTAAAAATGTTTCTTTTAAGGGAATCAAACGTCTGTCCTTAGGCATTGAGCGTACAAATTTAAACGTATACTTTACTTGCCAAAATGTGTACCTCTTTACTCTTGGTGCGGAATCAGGAGCTGTGGAAGACCTTCTTTTGCGTGGGGACCGTAGCGGGTACGATGGTGGCAGGCGGGGTGATGGCGAGCAGTCTTGAAGGCTGGACGTTCATTCAGGGCCTTTATTGGGCTTTTCAAACGACGACCACTGTTGGTAAGCACCGCGCTGGGTGTTGTTCCTTCTTTAATGTTGGTTATGTGAAGCTGTGCCTACTTCTCTCCTAGATGGAATACGTCGCTGGCTTTTCGTTCAAAGAATTTTGACTCGTGTTGCGTCTCGTGGGCTTCGATGGGATAATATTCCTTCAGTTGCGTTGTGTCTGCGCTGCAAATATCTTGCCTTGCCTACGTAGGGTACGGCGACGAAGCGATGTCGTCACCGCACTACATGTGGTTTGCATCCCTGTACGCCATTCTCAGCGTGGCGATCGTGGCCGGAGCTTTCGCTGGCATGGCATCCGCGCAAGTGAGTGAACAATGCCCTTAAATGAGCGCGCGCGTATTATTCTTGTTACTCGCTCCTTTCTTCCTCGTCTTTCCCTCTTTGCCTCTCTCGTATACTCCCTATCATTGCTCCCTTTCTCTATCTTTCTTTCTGCCTCCCTTGTTTCTATGCACACGAATACCAATATTTTTAGGAGGAAGCAAAAAACGAGCGGTATCGGCGGTCGCTGTTACGGAAAGGCCTGGATACCGAGATGATTATTGGGCTGGAAAAAGTCGAAGGAGAAGGCGTCGACAAGTGCGTTGTAACTGGCATTTACCTTAATGACCTCGTCTCTTTTTCTTTTTCCTTTGATTCTTTCTGATTGCAAGTTATTGATAACAAAAGTTGCCCACAACATTCACAATGCGTGTCATTGATAAGATTGATGTTCTTGTTGTTTGTCCTCTTTAATCTGTTTCACTCCTTCATGAATTTGCCTTGCCTTCGTCTTGAACACCAGCCTTTGAATTATAAACAACAACGACTACTAACGTTCGAAATGCCCAACAGGTGCGACTTTGTTGTAGGCATGCTGGTTGCTATGGGCGTGGTAACGGACAGCGACATTGCTCCTCTTGTGAAACGATTTACGGTAACGAAGCTGAGTATTGAATGCACTAAATTAGAGCAAGTCTTGAAAGCAAAATGTAGCTGTTCTCGTACAACAAGGCGCATTTTTTGCTGCTTAGTTGCTCGTGCTCTTTATGGTATCTTGCTTTTCCCTTCCGCTCTTCATCTTTTTTTCTCTGTTACTGTTAGGAACTGGACGCTGACGGCAGCGGTCGTCTCGACGGCGGTGATTTGGCTCTCTTCGCCGAACAGCAGCAAAAGCTGGCGTCCAATCGCCGTCGCTCTAGCCGCACCTCTTCAAATGCCCCGTCTCCACGAGTCAACGAAGTGGAGCTTTAAAAATGGGAGTTGCTTGATCATAAAGACTGAAATTCAGGCCTTTTGAATGTGACGACAGATCAAAGACACACAACAGCATCCACTACCCGTTTTCTGGCGCGCCATGTGCTTCTTAAAGCCAATGCCGTAATGCTACGCGGGTTCGTTCAGCTTATGTTGTTGCAATGAGGATGCAGTGAATTATCTGAACTAGCCAGCGCTCTACGCAATTCCATTTCCGCACCATAATACTTAGGAGTCGGCTTAAGACGAAGAAAAAACGAGAAGAATTCACTAAGAAAGGGGAATACGTGCAGTCGCGGAGGCAAAATTATCAAAAAAAAAAAGAAAAAAAAAAGTGAATTTTGCTCCTTTTATTATGCATCCGCCATCTAGAATATTTCCCTATTCGTTAAGTCTAGCTTCTCGCTCCAGGATGGATCTGAGCTCGATTAGGGGGAATGCCGCCTCGATTTGCGTATTCTATGGCCAAAAAAGGTGATATTTCAGAAGTGACCCCCCTTTAGCTGCCAGTTGGTCACGAACGAACCGCCCTTACTGGTCTCAAAATACTCGAGTACTCCTGGGATATATCCTACGAAAGAGACACATATTATATGACCACGACACTCAGGATATGGAAGAACGGGGTGCTGTTAGCTGTAAGCGGTTATCGCCACATCCGAGGTCGCGCGGGCTTCTGTGCTTTGTTAGTTCTTTCTCCCATTCTGACTGCGAGCCCTCCAATTTCGGCCCCTCGGCGTGTGTTTCATTCCGTTTCTTTTATAGACCCTCTGTGGCCGGAACTAGAGGGGCTAGCACGGGCACAAGTACGATGCAATTCGGCTTGTACTAGAGAGGATGATATTTTTCGATAATTCGAGCCACCACCTCTGGCGGTTAGGTGGATTAGATTGGGTTGGATTCGATTATACTCCCCAAGTGTAAGAAACGTCAACAAATAGCTGAGAGCTGCGTATTGATGAATCCTCCAGAACAAGTCTGACTGGGCTGAGTGCCCAAAGAAACAACCACAAATAGCATAAAGCTGCGTTTTGATGAATCCTCCAGAGCAAGTCTGACTGGCAGCTTATACAAGGACAGTGCCCAATACTAGAAGTGGGATTAACCAGCAATACATGCCCGAGTGGCCATGGAAGTGATGGTAGCGGTCCAAAGTGGCACGCTCATCCGTGTTCTGAGAATTACACGGCATTATTCTGAGCCCCCCCCCCAGCCCCCCTACCCACCCGAGGGGACTAGATTTGTAGTAGTAACTAACAAGCAGGGTGCCATCTAGTCCCCTGGGCATGCCCCGGCTGTAGGCAGCAGCCCTGCTGTAATAGTTTGATGGGTGCTCCGTGCTGCAGCGGCCCTATAGTAGCAGGCCCTTTCTCAAAAATCCGGGACACCTACCTTACGCGCAAACTGCAGATTTCTGATACAGGCCCCGAGTGGCTCGCTCTTCCGTGCTCTGGGAGTGCTGCTCAAGAGAAGTGTTCCCGCCCGCAGAGGAGGAGGGGGGCACTGCGAAGTCCTTCTAGGCGATCCAGGACGAGTTGCTCACTCTCGAACATGTGTGTGGCCCTGTGTGCATGCAAGCTCCTGCCTAAAAATGGATTTGGCTTCCGAAAAGCCGACGTTGATTTCTGGGAAGGAGTTCTGGTAACTTACTGCAAACCTCTCAACCAATCAACAGTACTTGGTCTGTCTGTTGTGTCTCTGTATTTTTTGCAGCTGATGATGAGATGTTCGTTTGTTTGAATTTTGAAATGATGTTGCGAAGAGGTCATTGCATAATTTTGCATTTTTTTTGCTTGTTGTGACAATCATGATTCTCCGTGTTGCTTATGAATAAGGCTACATACATGACTTATTACCTGACAACTTCACGTCGTGATCGTGTTGGCGGAGTAGTTGAAGAACCGTTCCATCGTCATGGGTATAATCATGAGGTACATCGTCATAAATCTCAGTAGGGGTTTTCTCGGCGATATCATGATAGATGATACATGATGCTTGTGACGTTATATCTTTGTATTTGGCTTTCACACGCTTCCATTCCTCCGTTATAACTTTCCTTCAACTCCGTAGTCGTCTTCAAGAAGAAGGCCATGAGCATTCGAGCTACGGGGCTGTAGGTCACGAGCTCGGATCTAAGAAAGGAGCATCCATCGTGGAATCCGGCGAATCCGGCCGAAGTGACGAAGCACTTTCGCTGCAATCTTGGAGCCCACCGCTATGGTTGCAGCGGCTTTTGGCTGTCTTCTTTTACTATGTCCTGGGCTGCGCGTATTACGGCGCTAGCCCTACCTGCCAGTGGGACCCTGCAGAAGTCTTTTACTTCGTGTGCATCAGCATATCAACGGTCGGGTACGTGCGCTTACTGAGGCTGGAAGCCCTTCACAGAGGCTGACTTTCGTAAAGACTTTTATGAACATCAAGAAACATGATTTTTAATTGCTGTGTTTATATGCTCGACAGGTATGGAGACTCGGTTCCTACCTCCGATGCCGACAAACTTTTCACTATTTTCTACATCACTTTTGGCCTTTCGGTTATATATGCGGTGAGCAATTATCGTCGTCTGATCAATGGTCTAAGTGGTGCCATACATTTTACATTTTGCATCCTCATGTGCGTCCTTGTCAGGGTTTGTCGAACGCTGTTGGGGAGTTGTTCGAGAAACTGGAGAAAGATGCAGCCGCGAGGAAGAAACACGCAGCTGGCGGCACTGTGAACGATAAAGCCTCCGTACCGGCTGAAGATTATGATGTCGCGCTCAAGGTTCACTGACGTCTTTACCTCATTTTTACCAACACCAATAGTATTGCTCATATAGCCATTATGCCAACATTCACCAGAAATTGTTCGCGAAGTTGATTACGAAGTAAATATTCATATTATTCATTTGATACATATTCCTTTGATGTTGTAACGTCATCAGGAGCTATGGAAGATCCTGTTTTGTGCAGGGGCTGTTGTGGGTACGATGGTGGCAGGCGGCGTGGTAGCGAGCACCATTGAAGGATGGACGTTCATTCAGGGAATGTATTGGGCATTTCAAACGACGACCACAGTTGGTAAGCCTTGCCTAGATTTCGGAAGCCACGAAGACGATCTTATTCACTTCCATATTCAAAAGGGCAAATCAATTCCGGCACTTCCGATGGCTTCTTGTGGTTAGGGATTTCACTTCATTCCTTGCTTGCTTTTCTTTTTGTGCAGGGTACGGTGACGAAGCGATGTCGTCACCGCATTACATGTGGTTTTCGTCTCTCTATGCCCTCCTCAGCGTGGCGATAGTCGCGTGGGCCTTTACGGGCATTGCATCAGCGCACGTGAGAAATTCATAGAACACGGATGCGTATTTCTTTACTAATTTCCCTTTATATTTCCATCTCGCTATCACTATCTATCTACCTTATCATACCCAACTTCACTCTCATATGACTATTCCTTTGTCGCTTCACGTCTCTTATCCGCACAAATCAGTGCATTCCGACCATCTTGATACTATTTCTCCCTCGCTTTTCTTGCACTAATTTACATGCCTGCTCGACACGCGTGTGAATATATAAAACATGTTTTAGGAAGAAGCGAAAAGCGAGCGGTACCGGCGAACGCTGTTACGGAAAGGCTTAGACAAGGAGATGATTATTGGCCTTGAAAAAGTCGAAGGAGAAGGCGTCGAGTACGTTACGATTACCAAAGCCATTTCCTAATTGCTTTCACATTTTAGTCTCTCTAGGTAATTATTATTACTATTACTGAACTTAACTGAACTACTAGAACTAACGGATTCTCTATAAAAAATTGTGAGACATATTGTCAATTTTGACATGAACAACAATTCGTACTGTTGTATCTGACCTTCTCTATTCTCCTCTGGCTCTCTGACTCTTGCCCTGATTTTAATACTGAGATTTCTCCCTATACAACTCAATGCAGGTGCGACTTTGTTGTAGGCATGCTGGTTGCTATGGGCGTGGTAACGGACAGCGACATTGCTCCTCTTGTGAAGCGATTCACGGTAAGGACATCCTCCATTAAGCAGAATAGAGCAGCCTGCATGCATTGAAGTAATTAGATCAAGACCACTGATATCTGCATGCCCTCTTCTGAGCAATTCTCACTCCAACATTCCAGGAACTGGATGCTGACGGCAGCGGCCGCCTCGACCACGATGACTTGGCTCTCTTTGCCGAACAACAGCAAATGCTGGCATCGAACCGTCGTCACTCCAGCCGCACCTTCTCAAAGGCCCCTTCTCCACGAGTCAACGAAGAAGCGGATGTTTAATTTTCTTTTTTATGAAGACTATTTTTCTACCACTGGATCCTGAGAATTGTAAGCATAATGGCAAATGGCAAATGCTCGCAAGTAGAACAAGGCACAAACCACTTACCACATATAATTTCGGCCCGTGTGGCGGGGCGGCGGAGCCGCTTCTTTAGCTCTCAGTTCCGTTTTT
>Ga0307930_1001741_pt1 | contig 17048 bp, 18 predicted proteins | sample OrgLakmetageno46_FD_203161 | JGI IMG/M metagenome (GOLD analysis project Ga0307930, IMG submission 203161) | Saline water microbial communities from Organic Lake, Antarctica - #46 | ecosystem: Environmental > Aquatic > Non-marine Saline and Alkaline > Saline | place: Antarctica: Organic Lake...
TATTTCCCCCCCCCCCCTCCCCGGCGATCTAGGGACAAAACTTTAGGATCTCTTCGAATTTCCCCTAGTCGCTAGTTGGCGGAGTCAGCAACAATTATCACCGCTTCACCAAAGAACAACGCCCAATTTCCATACCCGTTTATCAGGTTTAAGTTATTTATGTAGGGCAGAGCAAGTAACTCTTGACTCTTGGCTCTGGGGGCATCAGTAAACGGCATAAAGGAAAATGAAATGGCCCGGCATTCCCCACTGATGGCACAGAGAGGCAAGGGCCAAGGCTGCCAAAGAAAAAGAAAAATTGGTTCGGAGCTACATGAAGGGCGCTCACACAACGGCAATTCCTGCCTCATATACGTATTTCTTCAAATGTATGGCAATACGAATCATTCGTTCTCGCTCTCTTTATTTTTTTGAAAGCACCGTGTTTTTACCCCATCACCAGGGCCCTCAGCGCGGGGTAATTGGGCGTCCCACACCCTGTAGCAGGGTCCCAGCCGGACGTGGCCTCAAAGCCCGACCCCAGGCCGCCGTTGTTGGTGCCCGACTCCACGTCAAAGAAAGCCCCCGCCGGCGCCGCCACCCCTGGAATAGCAAGAGTGAGAAAAGTAGGACCAAAGAGGACATAGACAATGAGAAGAGAAAGAAAATAAGAGCACCACGCTTCAAAAAAGAAAGAAAGAAAAGAAGTACTAGTAGAACTTCGTCCACGCCCAGGTATGGGTTAAGACGAAACGAAAGAGAGACTTAAGCACATCTCCCACTTAGAACACCCCCCTCCCACCCGAGTCTCAAGTAAGCGCGTGCCCATGCACTATTTACCGTAAATCCAGGGGTTCAAAAAGCCCATGGGGGGTTTGCCTGCCGCCAGCAGCTCGTCGTTGAGCAAGGCAATCGCCCCCGCCACGACCGGGGTCGAGGCCGAGGTGCCGCCCACCTAAGTGAAGACGATGGAGGAGGAGAAAGGAGACGAGGAAAAAGATAATGAGGAAGGCGCGGATGGCGATGAGAACGAGAAGGACAAGGAGGAAGGTGAGACACTCGTGAAAAGAGTGCACCACAATGAACCTTGTGCCTTGACCAAACCCCTTCGCCGTCCTCCCTCTCCTCCCCCCTCCTTCTTAGCAGCCTCTCCGCCCACCTTGAGGTATTCCCCCTTGTACGCCACGCAGTAGCCGTTCTGCTGGCCCGCCAGTGCGCTCAGGTCGGGGTACCCGCGGCCGCTCTCGTTGAACAAGCGGGCGTCGGGCAGATGCACCGAGGCGCTGTCCAGGTAGGAGGCCACGGCCTTGGCCTGTGGTAGGGGTGTGTGCAGGTGTGTACAGGTGAGCGTGCGTATGGAAGTGGTGCCATCGTCACGGTTGCGGCAATAATGCCATTTGGAGCCATGCACAAGTGAGAGCAACACAAAAAGACAAGAAGAAAGAGCGAGAAGCGGCGAAGGACGAAACTAGTAAAAGAAGCAATCACCGTTGTTCCCAATTCCTTTACCCTTTTCAAGCCTCTTCATAAGATTAGGCTGACCTGGTACGGGGGTTGGTTGAAGTGGTTCGAGAAGCCCCCGCCGCTGTAAGTCCACGCTTTCTCGGCGCCCAACTTGGATTTGGTCACAAAGTCCGTGCCGCCCACCGCGGTGATGTACGGGGAGCCTGCGAGAAAAAGGGGAAGGAGTTCGGTTGAGGAGGAGTGGAGTTGAGGGAGAACACTTCATCGCGGTTACCAAAAAAGGAAGACATTCACAATCAAGGTAAGTATTCGCGAGTCTCGAGGAACCTTCGCAAGAGAACGCAAGCGCCAACTCCCAAAGAGCCCCACAGCCCTACTCCGAACAACACTACCTGCAGGAAAGTCGGGGTGAAAAACGTTGTCGACGTGCCCACTGCGGCCCCAGACCCCTTGGTCGCCCGAGGCAAAGAGCACCGAGAGGCCGCGCACCCCACACAACAAAAACTGCACGTTGCACGCGTCCCTGTGGATTTATTACCAGAGGCACGAAAGAGGAATAAGGATAGGCGTGGTGGTGTGGATACTGATGATGAATGGAAGGAATGATGAAGGGGAGAAAAACAAGGCCAAGGAATAGAGTCAAGTAAAAAACAGGGTAAGGGCTTTTGAGATTACATTTTATATTGGCGTTTGTGTGCCGGCCTTACATGTACTCCTTGGAGACTTGCTGGACTTCGTCGTTGCCGTAGCTCACCGACTGCACCCAGGCGGGCCGCCGGTCGCTCGCCAAGTTGGTGGCCCAGTCCAACAGCGAGTACGTCACCGAGTTGATCACCTGTTCAGGTTGGTTGGCGAAAGGGGGGTGATGCAAGGAGAGGTGATAAAACCCAAGGAAAACGAAGTGTCTTTTTTTTTTCAGGAGAAGGGTATTCCTGGGAAGAATCAGGTCACACACAGTTCTTTTAACGAATTAGAAGTTCGAATCGTCTAATTATACTGCACGGTAATGGAAATGGTATTGTAGCCCTCCCACTTACAATCGATCCACCAACATATCATCCAATCCAAGGATCCATCAATCGCTCTCAACCACTCACACCCCTATACCGTCAGGGGAATCGGCGCCGCCACCGCCTCAATGTACTCCACGTCCAGGAGGGCCTCCACCCCCGGAATCAGCCGCCCACCCAGTCCTTTCACGCGGTCCACCTCCACGTGCTCCAACTACAGGGTGCGGGGGTGGGAGTGGGAGTGGTGCGAGTGGGTTAGTGGGTGGTTGCAATGAAAGTACACAATCGATGAGATGATTGGAAATAACCTTGGGGGCAACACAGAGTCGAAAGGAGTGCACACAACGAAACATAAGTGGGCAGCCAGAAGTACTAGAAAAACGTGTGTTTGAAAAGGTCAAGAGCAGCTTCTCGGAGCAAGAGCAACAGCAGCAACGGGTCCAGCAAAAGCCAAGTCATTCACCTGGCAAGCCTGCGCAAAGTCGTCCAAGTCCTGTTTCTTGATTCCCTGGAGCTGGAACTCGGTGCAGCCCATGCTGTTGCCCGGGGTGGATGAATTCAACTGGGGAAAGCCGTACCTAGAAGGGACAAAAGGGAGGAAGGTAATGGAGGCAGTGAATCGTGAAACGGCGAGGAGGAAGGGGCGGAAAGTAGTCGGAGATGAATATCAACACATCTGAAAGTAGCCAAGGAGCCAGCCCTTGGAGCATAAGGCCGTCGCCCCAGCAGTACCTGGCCCGCAGCACCGCTGGGGTCGTGGCGTCCTTGCACGCCGGCGCTGCACCCGTGCACTGCACGAAAGGGTCTTCTTCTTCCTCTTCTTCCTCGTCTTCATTGATAGTGGCAGTAGTAGTGCAGTTGGCTGAGCCCAGTGTGCAGTCGCTCCTCGTGCTGCGGCTGGTGCCCAGACCGAGCCGGCGCCGCGGAAGCACCACATTCATTGCGCCTTCCGCTTCTTCTTGGACTTCTTGGACTGCTGCTGCTGCTGCGGCGGCGGCGCTGCTGGCAACCTCAGCAGCAGCACCTGCAGCCGCTCTTGCGGCAGCTGCTACAGCAGGGGTGATGGGGCTGTCGCGAGGTACAGGAGGAGGAGCAGCGGGAGGCGACGACAGCCGCGGCAAGCGCAGGAGCTTGTCCACGAGGCTGACGTGAGAGGCCAGTTCCTCCGGCAGGGAGTACGGCTTGGCGGCACGAATGTGAGAAGAAGCAAACAAGCCTTCGAAGCGGTGGCCCAATTCCTCAAAGGAGGAAGAGTGGCGCGGAGCGTAGTGGTAAAGCTCTGGCACAAAAGAACACACACACGAACCAGAAAGTGCGAGAGAGTGTGAGCGGAGGAAGACTTGTGAAGGTAAGGCCAGCTGCTAAACTACATATCTGTAGCAAGGCCAGCTACTAAGCTACATATCTGTAGCACATCAGCAAGGCAAACTAAAAGCAAAAGATTACATAGAAAGTGGACTGCCTTAACACCATAACTGAGCCTAAAGGTAGAATACAGAAGTATGGAATAAAAGAAAACACGAAAGGGCATGATTGTGGCATCAACTCTTGCCTTCACAATATTTTGAGAATAGTGTGTGCATGGTCAGTTGTGGAGCATACCTGTGTCAAAGAGTTTCTCAGCTGCTCCTGCGTAAAGAGACGCCGTGACAAAGCCTCGCGAGAGAGTCACATCCAATGAACCCGCCATGAGCCCCGGCTGAGATACCAGATAGTCGACCACTTTCGCAGCATCGCTCAGAGATCGGCCTCCGTTAACGTCTGAAACTTGTGAGAATGTCGGGTGCAGAAGCTCAGCAGCTTCGTCGAGCGAGAGGTAATCCTTGTAGCGTGGACTGAAGGGGTCCGACACCTCCCAGAATGTGGACTCCAAAGCAGCAATCGCGTCAGGAGTAGGCTTGACAACGAAGGTGACGTCGATGACATCACGCGAGGCGGCGCGACGCCCTTGAGTCCAAGACGGTCGTTCAAAGGAAACAACGTCGGATTCGAAATGAACCCGAGCAGCTGATGCCCAAGCAATGGATGTGAGAAATACCGCGGCACGCATGGCAAATCGGCTTGACGTGATGTGACACCGAGAGAATGATAATTAATGATAGATTGTGACATTCCTCTTGACCCAAGGTTGCAATTATCAACATTTCTACTTAGTGGAATACAAGCTAGAAAAGCGACGAAATTAAATGAAGGAAGAGTTTGCTCGAGATCCGACGCCATAGCAGTCGAACACCTACTATGGTGACTCGATCAGGTGCTGAATGTCATCGAGGAGACACTGCAGATAGCACGAGGAATTGCAGCCATTTTGAAGAATATTTCAAATTTCAAAGAATAGGACTACAGGGGGTACTGCATGTATTTACTTGGTAAAAAAAACGGGAACAGTGAAACGGGAATGACCTCCCCGCCCGGTCCCCGAAGGCTCCGAGCTCTCCGGACAACGGCCTTGGACTGAGACAGAAAGAAGCTACGTCTTCCTGGTAAAACTTAAAAGCGCTATACTCGTTGCCGAACTCGGCACTTATCACTGGAAGTATATGCGCATTGAAACTCTGAAGTGGATTCGCTTCAGTGGCTCTTCGCCTTTCAGCATTGGAAAACCGCAGCTGCGGCCACCTCGGTGCGACACTAGAGTGACACCAGAGGAGAAGCGGAGCTTCCTGGCGCGGCGTGCCCAAGAGACTGAACAACGGCGCGCTCTCTTCAATGCAGAAACAGACGCAGAAACGACTTACGTCCGGTTTCAAAATTATTTCATGAACAGTTTCCACTTTAGAAGGGGGTGGAAGTATTATGCTTCCTGCCCTCTACACACCCTCCTCTTTACGATTTTGACTTGCGCGCAACGCACGCGCGTACACTTCTGCCCGCAGCATTGGCTTTTGTGTCATTTGGGTTTGTATTAGTTCGAGTTCGAGTTCTCTTCGACTACACGAAAATTTTAGGAAAAAACAAACGGACCAACCGAGAAAGGGAAGTCGTTCACATTATTAGACTGCGCATCAGCGCCCTGCACATTCCCCGATTTAGTTCACTTCTGAATCATTACCGCTGGCATCGGACCCTCCTAGAGCGGCGTCTTCACTCGCTTCTTCGGCCAAAGCCGCCTCTGCCTGAGCCTTCTTGGCCTCGCGCAAAGCCTTGGCGTCGGCACGCGGCCCTTCGGTGGCCACACGCGCAGCCACGCCGCGCTGAAGGGCTTGGCACTTGGTCGCCGCGCGCTCTTCGCGGCGCTTGGCCAGCTGCGCTTCTTTCACGGCCAGCAAGAGCACGGCCGCGTGCTTCCCCGCCAAGAGCCGCCGCACCGCGCCTTGGATCGTGTGGGCAGCGGCGTTCTGGTTGCGCCGCCGCGTCACCAGCCGCACCCGCCCCCCTCGAAACACCCGCTGAAACTGGCACGCAGCGTCGCGCTGCTCGGCTTCGCTCTGAGCGAACGCTTGCTCGGACGCCGCAGCGCGGGCGCTGAAAATCCGCGCGCGGCTCTGCAGCACCGTGGCCGCTTGCGCTTCTGCAGCCGCCGCAGCCTTTTCGGCTTTGCGGACTTTCTTGGACCGCTTTCGTTTGGGCAAGGTTGCGCCCGGCATTTCTGGTAAGCCCGACTTGGCGTCCAAGTCGCGTAAGGCGGAGCGCACGTCGCTGGGTGCACCCCGCCACCGCGTGCCTTGCGCAAGCTGTTGCTGTTTGAGGGTGGCCACCGTGTCGGGGTGTGGGCGGCCGCAAAACCCCCGCCAAAGGGACTGGATCTTGGTGGCGGCGGCGTGCTCCTGGGCTAAGCGGCCGTGGCGTTTCGCGTCTAGTTTCGCCAAGAAAGCGCTACGCTCGGCCATCAACTCGGCGTTTAAACCTCGTCGCCGTTCCGCGTCCCGTTTGGCTGCTAGCAGAGTGCTGCCTCGGGGTTTCGCCAGGACGACGGTAGCACCGCCGGCACCGCCTGCATAGGGCAACCGGCACTGCTTCACTTCTTTCCGGTAGTCGAAGGGCTTCTTTGCGCCACTGCTGCCAGCCAAAGGTGACGCTAGCGGGGACGGGAGGCCCTTGAGGCCTTTCGCTGATCGGCTGCTACTGCTGCCAGAAGCGCCGGCTCCTGCGGCCAGTGCATCCTCAGCGGGTTCGTCCCGGAACGGATGCGCTGCGTTGATGAGGCACGTCACGTCGCTGTGTGTAGTGCGCAGGCACCAGGTGTAGACGGGCGGAGCGGTGGCCATCCCGCTGCGCGTGGGCGGCAGGGGCGGCTGCGGCAATGCCGAAGCCCTACCGTCTAGCTCCAGCCACTGTGGCAGAGTAAACTCCGTGACATCCGCGAGGCTGAGCGAGTTTGAAGGCAACGACGCCAAGTCATCTCTACCACCGGTAGCTGCTGGCAAAGGAAATGCACGTGTCTCCGATGCAAAGGAAGCATCCACGTTACCGTACCCACCTCCACCGCTGCCCGCATCAGCTCTCTGTGTCACTGCTTCCACAGCCTGCAGAGGATCCCCAAACCCTGCCTCACGAGGCGGCAGGTCTGCCGGAGTCAAAAGGTCTTTCGGAAGTGGAAGCGACGATAACATGTCGTCATCACCTTCGCCGAGTACCATAGATAGCGCTGACTTGGGAGGCAGTCCATTGTCGGCGCCACTGTAGTCATTAGGCCGCCCAGAAGGCTCGTCGATGGCTATAGGTTCGGTCTCAAGCACAGCCATCATGGCTAGGCGTGCCACTCGCGTAGCCAAAGCAAATTCTTTTGCCTTAGCTCAAGTGCTCCAACGCTATCATAAAACCTCGCAACACTCTTCTCTTACTCACAACGCCATGCCAACGCTTCCAACGTCGACTAAACTGAGAAAGCACTCAGGGAAGACGTAAACCCACGGTCGATACTAAATTAGCAAAAAATAACAACACCATAAAAAAATAATAATACCCCCGAGCTCGCAACAGTTACGACACCAAAGTCGTTGCTAACGCCTATTAGATGGCACCCTTCCTGTTAATACTAAATCCAGTCCCCCCTCGGGGGGGATCAGAAAAAAATAACAACACCAGCATACAGTAGCACAAGAAGAGCACAAGCGCCCCGACAGTGCCATATAGGAAGACAACCATGCTGTCTACATTTACTTCGAAGACTCTACTCAACGCGGGCAAGTCGACGCTGTACCCGCTCGGTAAGCTTTTAGCGTTTCCCTAGCGTGCGCGCCGACTTCGCCTCTAGCGGTTGTTGTCGCTAATCTTGTGGATAAGAATGATAAAAATAAAGTGCGGATTTTATTCGCCACCCTTGCGAACTCTTTTGAACTTGGTTAATGCCTGCTTCAATGCTACATTTCATTTTTTGTTTCTAACTTTCTGTCTTTTGGTTCTCTTTAAAGCTGCTACATCGCGGACGGTGTCCGTCAAGCAAGCATCAGCGGCTACGCTTGCCACTCCCCGGTGGTCCCACAAGATTACCGTCGGCCCCTTCAGCGGCGCTCAATCAATCGTGCCAAAGGGCTTTTAAAGCTGGTGCAATAGCTAGCATGCTATTTTAGATTGAGGATGCGACTGCAGGCTTGGCGCTTCAGCAAGGGTTCGTTGGTGGCCGAGAACCTCCACTGATTATGTTTTCGTGTGCACAAGTTAGCGCTGCGAGCGCATTTGGCCTTGTTAGAAGTCTGCTGAAGTAGTTGAACCGGCCAGTGCACTGCCACGTGGACCTTTTCATAGCGCTCTGCCACTTGCACTTTTTCCTAAGCTGCTTTGCTATCAGTTATGAATAATTCCATGTTACCATGGGCGGTAATCAGTGATGAAGATAAGAAATATAAATTTTGAGGCCAATTTAAGATGTTAGAATACCACTGCTGCTGTTGTGTTGCCCAGCATACACCGGTTAGAACACTGCCAAAAATAATTTCTACACGAGGTGAACCGGAATTCGAATTGGTATTGCCTTCTTATACCCAAATAACATAATTTGTGGGCTACCTCATAAGGAACGTGTTCTGTGTTCTGTGTCATTTGGGTTTGTATTAGTTCGAGTTCGACGTGGCATTTTTAGGGCTTCGTTGTTTTCGAGAAAAACGCGTTTGAAGTCCAATGAGGTAAGACGCTAGCAAGCTCGGGTGCCTCAGCAAACCTGATCTTGCATCAGACGAAGACGAAGCCTCGCATGACGACAGTGTCGTCGCGGCCTGCGGCACGGCCTCGAAGTCCGACAACAACGAGTTGGACTAGGCGGCGCTACGAAGCCGCGACTGCATGTTATTCTTCATCATTTCAATAATGGATTCTAGCGATCAAGGGCTCTATCGAAGCTCCTCGTCGGCGTGGGCTACAACATATGCAAGCTAGAGCGAAATGACAAACCTCATCTAGATTCGGGTTCCTAATGAGGTAGCCCACATTTTTTCTTCTACAAAGAAGGCGAGTGCAAAGCACAATACAATAGTGCAAAGTGCAAAGGCGGATTTCGAATTGCGATTGCGATTTTTTACATGACGACCAAGGGCTAAATCCCCTTTCCACCGAAAGATGAAGTCAGTTCGAACGCAAACGCAGGAAAGCCTAAATTTTGAACTAGCCGCTTAGATAAGCGGCTCATCTAGAACTTTATATCGGCGTTCTCTCACTCGCACCCATCACAGCTGTCTGCAGGTTTCTCCTCGCTGAAAATGGCCGCTGCGTCTTGTCGCAGCGTGTGCGCTAGTGCGGCAAACTTCAAACGTGCAGTGGCCTCCAAGACTCCCACTTGCTGGGCTAAGCTCGCGACTCTGTCTCGCTGAAAGTTCGGCACGTCTGGGAGCTGCCCTTCGGAAGCTTGCTTGGCCCATTTGTTGCGGTAATAACTTCGCAAGCCGTGGCACACGTGGTCGAGCTCTAGAAGCGCCGTCTCGGACTCCAAATTAATGCCACTGCCGCCGTTGCCGTCGCTAACGCTATTGCTGCTGCCACTACTGCCGCCAACATCATGTTTGTCTTCTTGTTCGCCTTCAAGGCCGCGAGCTGAGGCTTTGTTGTTGTCGCCATCTTCTAGGGTGCAGCCGCGCACGAGGGGGTGTTGAAGCAGGTCGCGCACTGAAGGCCGCTGAGACGGGTCCTTCGCTAAGCACTTGGCCAGAAAGTCGCGCAGTTCCGGTGGGTAATAACAGCCCTTGCGGCTGCGGCTCTTACTTCCTATTGGTTGAGTTTGATGATGGCCAGCTGCTTCAGTGCTCTCATTGTCGTCGCCCATGCGATCACTTTCATGATCGTTGGGTGGCAATTCCGGCGACGGCAGCGTGGTGATGTCGTGCAGCAAGCCCCAGTAGCCCTTGATCTGCGCCGCACTTTCATAAGGGAACACCCCTAAAATGAGGGTGAGGAGAGACAAGCCCAGCGACCACACATCCGCAGCGTAACCGTAAGGTAAACCACCGATCCGCTCCGGTGACATGTAAGTGTACGTACCCACAAAGGTGTCGGCCATGCTCTGGCAAGAACTTTCGCAAACGCTGTGACCCAGACTACTCTCGCCTAGTGCATCATCATTGTTGTCGCCTGTGTCGTTGACATTCTCCAACAAGCCGTTTGATTTTGACGATTCGAGTCCTCGCGGAGCTCCTGTTGATGTATGCATTTCTCGCGCGATGCCAAAGTCCGACACTTTTACTTGCCCGTGGTGGTTGATCAGCAAGTTGGCCGGCTTGATGTCCCTGCAAGGAAGTGAAAGTACGCAAGGAAGACAGAAAGAGAGTTAATAAAAAGATATATAAGGAAGTGTAAGCAAAGTTTGCCTACACTGCCGAAAGCAACTCAGTTCTTTCCGCCTCTTGTATTTTCTCGCTGTCATGTACATATTCGCAAGGTCCACACTAACACCGAAGGCAAAGGCATACCCATTCAAAAAGAAGAAAGTTATCATTGCAGAAGCCCAATCAATCCATGGTACCTTACTAGCCTTTTTTCTTTATACCTCCGCTTCCCCCCCTCATACTCTCTAGAATCCTAACCTGTGAATTTGTTTTCGGTCGTGCAGGAATTTGAGGCCGTGCAAGCACCGAAATGCGACGTTGGCCACCACTGCCAAGTCACTGCAGCCGCCAGAGTCCACGATGTCCTGCAAGCTGCCTCCGTCCATGTACTCCATGACAATGGCGCAGCAGCCAGCATCGCTGTCCAGAAAGGCGTCGTAAAAACTCACCATGCACTCGCAAGAGGCTGCCTTGCCACTGCCACCACCGCCGCTGCCTTCGCTATTGTTGATATGGTTGTTATTGCTGGTGGCAGAATCACCAATAACGCCGCCAACCTTGGCACCCCTACTATGTGTTTGATCTTCCGTCTTCTCTTCCTTTCCTTCGTCTCCGCTGCTGCTACCTTCCCGTCTTCTCCTTCTTCGATCTCCAAGTTCTCTTCTTGCTCCTTTCCCTTCTTGCTCGGCCACCACACTCTCCTGACTTCGTGACGGTTGCTGATGTGCATGGAGCGGCACTAAATTGAGGTAAAGCGCGCGCAATTCTCGCACCATTTGTTTTCGTTTGCTGTCGTCAAACACCGGCACGTCTTTGCGCGCGACTAGCCGCAGCGACGGCACGTGCAATGCCTGAACACCGCCAAGAAATACACAAATCATCAAAAAGGGAACGGAGGAAGACGGTAGGAATTTATTACCGAAGAAAATGACATTGAGCAAGAAATGACCGCACAATATCTGACAATATATCCGAAAAGTGTATTCACATGAGTATGTGATCATCACTAAACAAGATGGGCCAAGCGAACTTAGCGAAATCGAGTTGTGTTGCGTGAATAATGAATATCCATAGTTTATTGTCACCTTCGACACAGTGCTCGAAGCGCCAGCACCAAGCATACCCAATCCTACGAGCTCGTCGCAGAGCGCGCCGCTTGCCATGCTAGCAAGGGAATGACTACCAGGCAAGTGTGCAACATTTGATGACGAGGGTATTGAGGAAGAGGAAACTGTTGTTTTTGCCACCACAGTCGTCGACGTCTCTACAGGCGCAGCCTCTTGTGGACATGGATCCACTAGTGCTCTAGTTTCATGCTTTGCCGAGGCAACTGTTGACTGCTGCTGCTCCATAAGTGGCTGGTGCGAGTGAGAAGGTTGCGCGTGTGGCGGCAGAGGTGGCGGTGGTTGCACGTACCGCTGAGTGCCTTCACGCCGAATCTGAAACGCGTCTACGGTGAGGGTTCCAGACGCCGACAGGTCGTACTGGGCAGAGCCTAAGCAAGCCCTGCCAATGTTACCACCGTTGCAACCTTTACGGCCACCATTACGGTTACTACCACCACCAGCAGCAGCACGGATCTCAAGGCCACCTTTGTGCATTGCCCCATACGAGTCTTCGCCTTCTACAGGATTATCACCTCCGTTGCCAAAGCGGTCGTTTCCATGCTCACTGCTGTGGGGTGTTGCGGTGACGTCCAAGGTGAGCTCCAATCCCAGCCCACCGATGGCAGGTGCATCTACCCACGGCCTATCTGCTACTTCCTCTGGTAGACTTAAGCCGATGTTGCAACGATCGTCGTGGTTATCATTGGCATGATGGTGAGTGCTGCGGTCGCCATCGCCGTCATCGCTGTGCTTGGCGGAAGTGCAGGCTCCATTGTCCTGGAGCTCCTCTTGCCTCCTACTGGCAGATTTTTCTTCACTTTCAGCCGTGGCAAACCTTTCTCGTCCAATCCATGGCTTGTTGTTGCCACGAATGCTAGCATCTTTTGCGTCTGCCCTCGCTGAAGGTGCTTGACGTGGCAACGGCTGAGCCACATTTTCACTACTGCTATGAGGAGCGTTGCGAGAGGACCGACCAGAACTGTTCAATCGGTGCTCCAACTTTGCTGGAGCTAATGTATGGGAGCTAGAAGTCGTGGCATCCGCCCGCAGCTGGCGCTCCCGTTGGCGCTCAAGCTTGAGTTCCGACTCGAACTCATCATTGTCATCATCTTTGCTGCTGCGGCTGGTGTGGCTGCTGCTATTGCTACAGTTGAGGTCACTGCCATGTGGTGCATCCATCTTAGGCGCGGCAGCCATGTCGCACTTGCCACTCGCTGCCACACTCGCACAATTTGAAGTTTGCTGACGAGCACCTGTTACTTCTCGAGTAGTCTGGCGCGAGGCACGTCCTGTTCGAACCCCCGTAGAAGCCACTTGCTGCCTAGATGCGCTTCTAACTGGCTTATCAGCCACTGGGATGCGAGCATGAATGTAATCGTTATCATCAGTTGCCCCAATATTCTTGATAGACGCAAATGCTCGGGCCAAGTCACGCGGAGGCTTCGCTGCTGTCGCCGCAGAAATCGGAGCGTGGCGCGCCGCTTGGCCTGTTGTAGCGCCACCACTGTGAACGGAAATGGGCGCCGTCATAGACGCAGGAGGGCTACTGTCAACACGTGGCTTGACCGACCCCCCGTGCCTCGCTGAGAACTCTTTCGGCGGCGTGGGCAGCGCTTTCGTTGGGGCTGAGCCCACATGGTGCCTGTCATTCCAAGCCATGGCTTTATAACCACAACTTCCTAGCTAGAACCAGAAGTCGAACGCTGATCCTCAAGGCGTGCACTTGTAGGTAACTAGGTCGTAGAGACGCTTAAATAGACGGCATGACGAGCTGCATACGCATTTTCGGGTCAGAAGGCACCGAGATGAAACTGTTATTCCTTACTCCCTTGCTCCCTTGATGTTCTCAAAACTTCAGAAAGCCAGCAAACGAAGTCACCTCTCAGAAAAAACTTTCTATTCTAGCTTCAAACAACTTTCCAGCACACCACCAGCGCGACGATCTGAAAAGGATTTCAGTCAGAGACCAACCTCAACAATGTAAGCACAGAACACGTTAGCGCACACACAGAGCGTGCTGTGAAGATTACGCGTATCGATTGATGCCTACTTTTATTCATTTTACTTTCTGTAGTGTGAAGCGCAGGTTTTGATGCAATTTCATCTTCTCATTATGTTTCCGTTTCTCTTTCTGTCGCTGCGTTTTTGTCACGTGGTGCCCTCAGAACCATGTTCTCCAAGATCCTCTGCCTTTTCGCCCTCGTGAGCAGTGCTGCGGCATTCGCCCCCATGGTGCGCAACGCTCAGCCGCGTGTGGTGACCCAAGCTGGTGAGAGTTAGGTTTCTACTTCCTCGTTTCACCTCGCAGCAGGACAGGAGTGTGTCTGTACAGGCCCATGATTATCTACGTTTAAGGCTTCACCTTGCTTTCATAACGTGACTCAACTCCTCACTGTTGTCTGTACTATTGACATTATAGCGGCCAAGGACTCCTTCAAGGCCAACATGGCTAAGGTGGCTGCCGTGGCCATGACCATGGCTCCTGCTGCCGCCATGGCCACCGAGGGCACCAACGAGGTTCGTACGCTTTTCAAAACATCCAATTTGAATCCTGAAGCCAGCACGGGCCTCTAAATCAAAAATGCATTAGTTTAATGCAGTTAATACAGACGTGGCTGTGCTGAGAATAAGTGTGCGTGACTATCGTTCTCTCTTCGTACCATGCCTCTGCCGCGCTAACATGGTGTGTGCTGTCTCTGACTGTCAAACGCGATCATATTCGCCTTCTTGTATCAGATCTTCGGCGTGAACTACGACAAAATCTACCTTTTCTCCATCCCAACCATCTTCGTGGGCCACGCTCTCGGCACTGCCTTCAGGGAGTGGGAAAAGACCCAGGACAACTCGGACTTCTTCGACGAGCTCCCTAACACCCCCAAGTAAACGCCTTATCTTTCCGGAGGCGGAAAACTACCAAAGAAGTGCATCCGAGGGTCAGGCCTTCGGTGGCTCAATCTTTGAAATGTGTAAAAAAATCCCCTCTCAAGCGCGCATGTCCCGGACAGGGCGCGATCTTTCTTGTTTCTAAATATTTTTAATTGGCTTAATACATAAAAATGGGCGATGGGATTGCCCATTCATTTCTATACTTATATGGAGGATAGATGCCATGGCCGCTACGTCTATTCGCGCCCGTAAATATTCTAGTGATTACCAAATAATGGTTCCATCCAGCACTAAGGACCACGAGACTTCCATCTAATTGAATCTTATATTTAGTATTTAGGTGCATATGTTTTTGTGTGCCTCGAAGGAAATTTCGCATCGGCCTAATTGTATATTGGCACTAGAAAGCAAATGCGATTTAGAGGCACACGGCCATTAAACGGCCGCGCACTCAACTCAGCTATCTGACTTTCAAAAAGAGCGGGTATCTGCGAGGCGGCTAGGCGGCGGGGTAATGAGTGAAGAAGCTTTGCTTCCTTTCACCTCCCGCGCTGCTGTTGGCATCATCAACTCTCGAACTAAATACAGAAGAGCCACCGCGCATCGTCACCACCGCTGACTCCAAGCACGGGGGTTCTATTCCTCGAGCGGCGGCGACAGGAACACGATGAGTCCCACGACGAAGCCGAGGCCCGCGATGGGTCCTGCGAGGCCGCCGAAGTCATTGCTTGTCGACGCCAAGGTCATCGACAGCTGGTTCAAGGTCTCGGCCGCAGGAGCTACCACAGCGTCTACTGCCATGGCGGGCTTGGCCACCTGCTATTGATGCAGTAGCGGGATACGTTAAACGTGAAACAGAAACACGCAACGCGACGTCGTGCAAGGTAAGGCAATAATATCCAATAAAAAAGCGAAAGCTCTAAATACAGGTCAAAGAGGGAGCCAAATTTCAAACCACACATTGGTGAACCAGTGAATAACTTAAGGCTCAAGAAACTCAAGGCATCACGATGTTTTGAAAGGGCGTGCACCAAACATGCTCTTCTTCGTTGATGCGTACACTGTACTATCAACAAACAGGCCGGGAACGGGATATGCAAAGCTCTCTACTTCGCACTAAGAAGACTGCATTTCACTAAGAAAGCTCACCGTGCGGCGCATAGCACGAGGAGTCGCTGGCACAAATGCCGAGGCACCAGCGACGCAGGCAAGGAGAGCGACAATAGAGCACTTCATTGTGCTGCAGTGAGCAAGCGAGACCGCAAGAGGGGGAGCAAAGGGAAAGGAAAGAGGTCAGATGCGAATTTAAGAAGAGAAACTGGCCTTGGCAGCGACCACATAGATGGGTAATGATTCTAAATCACAGCATATGATTGTGTTCCAGTGCGATCTACAATGCAAGAAGTCAGTGCGCTCCATCCGAGTCCACTTCAAGCACGCCTTGGCGACCTACATTGAGATGTTGAACACGGTACAACGTCAGGATCTCGTCGAATGAGGAGAATCCTTATGGTTACGATAAAAAGTGTAGCTCCAAAACGAAAGATTTTTGATGTCGTCGGATACGCAAATATTTCTCAGAGAGTACGTAAGTCTAGAGACTTCAGAGCTACAGAGCTCCTAAACTAATTGGCTTGAGCCGAAAATATCTTCGCTGGGGCTGATATTTGAATGCCCAGTCTCTACTTCTCGACCTCACATTCGAAAAATTTGCGCTTGGCATTCCTATCGTCTTGATTCTTATTGGCAATTCAAACCCGTTCAGTGATTGATGTCAGCTCACGAATCAATAACTGTAGCCTGTCTGCAACTTGGCAAAAGATTGACAGCTACATAATAATCTTACCTAGACATAGTAGCCGAATCAAACACATTTTTGAATTGAGCCCAATAGTCACAGGCCCTCAGAATCTCATCCACGTTTGCCCATGAGTGTGGTAGTGGAGTGCTGCTATGTATACACAAGATTAGATTGGACGGCAATCAACGAGCACAGCAATGGGCTCAGGCGTAAGATCCTCGTAGATTCCGAGAGTGCATATGTGGCGGAAGAAAAGCGTGAAGATGGTTCGGTGGCCTATACTTCAGTTGTCAAGGTAGCTCCGTGCGGTCTTTGCTGTCTTTCTGATGATTGAACTTACTCGATCATGTTCCCTGTGCTCTTCTTTCAGACTCCGATGTGGGCTCAACTGTTTCTGCCAGCGGAGTGCCAATGGCTAGATCTAGTGTCGATCGATTTCACGAAGCGAGAGCGTACAGAGCATGGCCGCAATTTGACCCGCTACGACGACGGGATTGTGATTGAAGAGCGGAGCCGATGGTGCGTGATGTTCCCCTCCCCAGTGTCATACGCGAAAGTCATAACGTACTTATCTTCTCATTGACCCCCAAAGAGCTGTAACGATTCCAAATCTCAAGATGCTTACATTAAGTTTTACATTATCGGAGATTAAATCGGTTACACTCACTGAACCTTGGTCTTGTATCTTTGTTTTTTCTTGCTCAGTTATCAATTATTTCCTCCTGGGATCTTCCACCCGGGTGCTTGTCGTGCCCTAATATCATACCAGGTGGCAAGACCCAGACGGCTCAGGGGACACTTTCTTCCACCGCCGGCTAGAAGTATCCCTGCGAGGCGTTCCCAACTATTTCGTGCGGCTGTTCGGCGGCCTTTACCGCCACCACACGATGCAACTGCGCCAGGAGGAAGCCGTTGAGATTCGAGCCGCCATGGCGCTGCGCCCGCAGACCAAGAAAAGCAACGATTGCCGCAGCATTGACGGTGGAGCAGGATTTGGCAAAGAAGGCAGCGGCAGTCGAAAGGGCAGCAGCAGTGTCACTCGTAGTGATCGTAGCAATAGTGGCACAGCAGCCAACAGCTCAAGCAGCAGCAGCAGCAGCAGCAGCAG
>Ga0307930_1001742_pt1 | contig 17038 bp, 13 predicted proteins | sample OrgLakmetageno46_FD_203161 | JGI IMG/M metagenome (GOLD analysis project Ga0307930, IMG submission 203161) | Saline water microbial communities from Organic Lake, Antarctica - #46 | ecosystem: Environmental > Aquatic > Non-marine Saline and Alkaline > Saline | place: Antarctica: Organic Lake...
TTTCAAGAGCTGGGCGCTGGTCTTTGCGTGCTGTTTGGAAGCCAAGGCAAGTTCGTGCTTGAGCTCCTCTTTCTCGGCTGCAAGCTGCTGTCGCGTCGCGTCCCACCCTGCGCGTGCAGCCTTCAAAGCGGCTTTACTGCTGATGCTATTCTCAGCGATAGGATCGTGCTGGATCTGTTGTTGTTGCGCTTTTTGCAGGCTTTCTCGAAGCTCTGCGAGCGCTGCTTGAAGGCCTGCGATCTCCTTCAGCTCTGCTCGCTTGTGCGCCAACGTCTTCCGGTGACTCACCTTGCGCCACCACGCTTGCACACGAATGGCGGCAGCGACACACTGACGACCAGCCCTTCGGCTGATTGCTCCACGCTGCCTCCTCTGGCAGGCCACAGCAGCACGGACCCATCGCATTTTAGCAAACCGCCTCAGGGCGCGCTCTAATATGATGCGGGCTTTGAGGACTTTGGCCGCCGCCACCAATTCGACGAAGCGCACCCGGGCTTGGCAGCCCCGCACGCAGCGCTGCAGGGCCACAGCTCCGCGCTTGCGCCGCTTTTTGAGCCACAGCTTCACGCCACACACCTGAAGCGTTGTGGCAGCGCGGTCCACTAAACTCGCCAAGGCCTCGTCCAGGAGGGCGGAAGCTTCTGGTCTCAGGAGCACTTGCGTGGTGCCCACGACTACCCCCAAGGCAACGAGCACTCCCCCGCTGCGGCCGTGCGCTCCAGCTTCGGCTGCGCCTGGTCCTGCGAGCGCTTCTAGCACGGGCCCCTGAGAGAGTTGCGAGAACAGAGCACATGAGAGATGAATTCCGCGAAAGAGGTAACGCAAGATGAAGAAGTGGAGCGTGGCCAAGCAAAGTGCGTTGAGATTCTAAAGCAGAAAACACTGACGAGCACGACGTCAACAATCCAGATGATATTGAAAAGAACAGGCACCTGCAACTGCGGAGACAAGTGTGCAGGCTCGAGGCCTTCCACAAATTGTGCGAGGGCGACGTGACAACTGAGCCGCGGTGCATCGGACGCCGGCCCCGCAAAGGACAGCTTCAAGGGGCGTGGGGATTCGCGCAGTTCTAGCGCCACCGCGCGCTGAAACTCTTTGGCCGGATCTAACCCGCGCGCCTTGGCGTCGGCGTAGGTGGCCTCTTTGGTGTCTGCCAAGTCGATAGAAGCTACGTGAGTGAGGACATGGCCAGCGACCAAACGGCATGACAAATGCGCCTGCGTGATGCGGGCCACCACCTCAAGTATTCGAGCGCAGGATGAAGTGAAGAAGAAAGAGTAAAAATTTTGTTTACTGGATGCAAACGAGTAGTCTCTGAAAGTTTAATGAATTCAGCATGCCTGAAGTGCGAGTGAGTTGACACGAAAAAATGCAACGGTTCGAACATTCAAGGGGTTCATTCTGTAGTATAACTTTCTATTACATTCTCTTTTCTTTTTTACTTTAAGCTCACCGGCATTCCGGAGCGCACAAACTTCACTCCAAAGCCCAAACTAGCGTCTGGAAACACCACGCTGTACGCTACAATCCCGCTTTGTTGTGGTGCAGCACCAGCACCGTCAGCCGACAATGAAGTCGGACGCGCGCCGTGAATTTTCGGGATCCCGGCGCCAGCTGCTGCGAGTGGAAAGTACCGGCTTGCGAAAGTCTTCAGCGGCCACCGCACTGGATACCCACAGCGCGCCATTTTCACCGCTGCCAGGGCCCCGGACGACTCCAATTGCTCAGCGACGCGCAAACGGTCAAACCCAAAGCTCATGGGGAGCTCTTGGCTGGCTGCTCCTGCATTACTGGTGCCAGCAGTGGTAAAGGCAGTAACAGTGGCAGCATTGCTACGGCCAAGCCCTTGAATCTGCTTGCCTCTGCCCACCTGAGCTCCTGCAGCGGCTGCCCCTGTGATTGCTGCTTTGGTTTCTGAAACGCCTTTCGGCCCATCTCCCGGCGCCAAACACCGCACGTAATGCGTGGCCGTGCCCTGTAAAGTTTTCAGCATAGTTCGCAACTGGTGCACGTCCTTCTGTACCGAGTGGCTCAGCGGTGCTGGTGGGGAAGAAGCAGGTTCTACCTCATCGTGACGATCTTTCACAAGAGCACTTGAAGTTGACTTGCCCTCGTTTTCATTAACATCATTGTCATTGTCTCCTGCATCTTTACGATCCTCAGCACGACCCCAGAAGTGGCGTGAAGGTTTGCACAAGCCAGGCAAGAAGCATGGCCACGCAGCACCCACTGTAACTGTGCCATCTTTGCTCGTGCCACCCTCGTCGTCATCGTCACTCTCAGAACTCGAGCCAGATTCGCCTTCACTGTCTGCTTGACCAGCACCTGAGCCACTGGATGAGCGGATTGTCCCCGCAGCCTTGGTTGCTGCTGTTGCAGCTGTAGCCTTGGCTGGCAAGTGAAAAGTAACTGTGCGGTTTTTCTCCACAAAGCCATCGAGCCGATAAGAAACCGGCCCTGCAAAATGGGTCACTACTATGCTTAAACCACCCGCATTGGGCTTCAGGGCTGCGTCACTTCCACTGCTGCTACCAGCAGCTACCAAGCCAGAGCTTTCGAGCTTTGCTAAGCATGTAGCGGCCAATGTTCGGTCAGGCCCCGCACTGCTCGCCATCTCGTTCTCTTCTTCATTGGTGTCTTTGTTGACGTCGTCCAAACTGCGGCTGGCATCCTCGAGCAGGCCCAGAAACGATGCGCCTTTTGCATCAACACCGCCTTTCAACTCCTCTCTCTCTGGCTTCTCCTCGATGCTCTTCAGGTTGTTCGACAACTCCGCACCCCCAAAGTTCAGGGACTTCGAAGGCCCTTCAAGCAGTGTTAAACTCAATGAATTGTCGGGGTACTCTAGCTGCTCCCACGCAGGCACACCTTCCTGCACATACAGCGCTTGCTCCTTGGCAAACACGGATTCGGTGAAGCAATGCTGCAACACTTCGTTCGCGTAGTTCCCAAACAATTGCTCCAGTGAGTTCACCTGCAGCCGTTCAAATCCTAACACGTCCAAAATCAAAACGTGGCTGAACCAACTACTACCACTACTGATACTGCTCCTATTCGCACAGGAATCTACACTGTTGCTGCTTTCGTTGTTTGCGCTACCGAAAGAGTCTGAACTCACAGCCTCCGCAGAAGTGTGGCTGCCGTCCACGGCGCGATTGGCGGCATCGAGCACGAACCCAAAGAGGTTGCCATAAACGGCTCGTGCCAACGAGTCCCGTGCTTCTGAGGATTCTGCTGCATTCCGCGGAATCTGCAACACCGAAGCAGCATCGCTGATGCTACCGTTGTCGTTGCCATCGCCGTTGTCACTGGTGCTCTTGTTCTCGGAGCTGTGGCAACGGCTTGCAGGCAAGGTCCTTGTGGTGAGTGCTGACAGGAGCGCATCTGCAGACACCCCCAAAAGCGCTGCGCACAAGTGCAACTCCCGTGCCGACGCAGCCGAACAACGTGCCGCTGAGGCAGTAGTTGTGCCGCTACCATGCGCAGGAACAGTCTCATCCTGGTCTTCGAAAGCAATCTGGCCCAGGAGAAGCAAACCGGCACAAGTGCGCAGGGCGGCTTCCCCACAATCGTATGCTGGTGCTAAAGCCTCTTCTTCAGATAGGTCTTCTCCGCGAGGAAGCTCCAAGCGGCGAAGCGCAGCACGCAGGGCCGGCCATGCGTTGGCGTCGAGTTTCCCGTCGTTGCGAAGGTACCGTCCCTGCGCTAGCGACAAGGGTTCTAACCCATTTGGATGAAGAGCCGCTGCTGAAGTGGTGGCGGTTGCACTGGAAGCATCAGCATGAGCGGAAGCTGCAGCGGCAGCGACCGCGGTAGGGTGAGGTCTCAAGTACCTCAATTCTCGCGGCCGTACCCCGTCCAGGTGCCACCGAAGCTTTTCTGCCTTGGTGGCCCCGCCCAGCAGCTGGTAAAACACGTGGAAGTTGCGCTCCATGGGGCCGTGGCTGGTGGCCCGCAAAGCTTCGAGCAACAACACGTCACAGCGCAGGCCGGCGATGCGACCATGACGGTCCAAGCCCAAAGTGGTGAGCCGCCCGAAACGCGACGAGTCGTCGTGGCAAGCCGACGACGCGTGGCCGAAACTGTGAAGCACCGTGTGCATTGCCCGCACGGCGCCCGAGTCGACGCCCACTCCACTGACGTTGTGGCCGTTACTGCCGCCACTACCTCCATTCGTGAACGACCGCCCTTTGCGCTCAGTAGCAGCAGCTTCGGCTCGACGGCCCAGGAAGAGCAAGTAGTCTTCGACGAGTTTCGCAGCGTGCGTTTTCCCACTCCCGGACTCGCCCCCAACCACAATGGCTTGGTGTGTGCCTCGAAGGCTTGAAGCATCGCCGCCAGCGCCGCCATGGCTTTCGCCAAGCACGCTGCGCCGAGTCGCCGCTGCATAGCACCGCTCTGCTACCTCAAACACGTGCGGTGCAGTAGCAGCGCTGCTCACAACCTCGCTGTTACTGCTGACGTCGCCAGCGGTGGTGTTTTCCGCTACTCGAGCACGGTACCACGCCTCTGGATCTTCACTATGGTCGCTGCCCGGGAGTGCCGCGCCTGACTGGTGCCCACGATGCCGCACCGCGATCATCATATCCCCAACGCGTGTATAAAGTTTGCCTCGCTGGAACCTCAAGTCCAGCGCGTGCAACACCGTCGCTGGGTGTACCTCTTTGATCGCGGTCAAGTCTTCAAGCGCCAAGAGCGCTGCCTCGTCAGCTACTAAGGGCAGCACTCCTGCAGGGAGATTTACAAGTTCCATGGAGTCGTTAGCATCGCTGGCACGTTTGCGGTAGCGCACCGTCATCTCTAGACCGCCGCCTGCGCGTACTGAGGCCGGCGCAATCACAACCAATTTTGCAGCTCGCCATGCTTCGCACGCGTCGCTGTACAAGACCGTTGTACCTGGTGGCAGCGCCAGCGCTTGCTGTAACGTGCCACTTCCTCCAATCATGACTGCGCCATTGCGCGATCCGCTATTTCCTTTGCGCATCGAAGGAGATATTCCGAAGCCAATTTAAAATTTCGAGGTGTTTCGAGAGGCACTGCTGTAGTACTAGATTAAGACGCTAGTAATGGAAACCGTCTCACTGAGATTAGGCACAAAGAAGTCGATGTTGTCAATCATCTATGATGAAATATCATGCTAAGAAGGGCTTCACGGGAGGAAACAAAGGAAGTGCGCCTACAACACGCCCCAACAGGCCCAACAAAAAGTAAAAAGTACCAAAACCGCCACAACCACAACAAAGCAAGCAGAAAGCAGAAAGCAGAAGCAACGAAGCAACCGACAACCAACAACCAACAAACACACAAGAAGCCCTTGCAAGAAGGAAGATACAGGGGGTGCAGACTCGAACACTCTTTCCTCCCAAGTAACTTTTTAAAACGCTGCTCCTCCTACAGTATCCTTCCTTCTTGCAGCCATTCTTCTGTTTTTGAATCAGATAAGGATACGAATTGTTTGAGGGTATTCTGAAGTGCGACTCCTCTATAGAACGGATGGACTCAGGATCCAAACGCTCGCTCAATGCTGATGATAACGACGACGGTTCTGCTGAAACCGAAGCTGGACGTAAAGCCGTCATGATGATTATAGCCTGCGTTGTAGAGAATCGCTCTCGCGAGACCGTGGTTGCTGTCGCGCGGAATTGGCGCAGCGTTGAGATCTTCACGTAAGATTTTTTCTATTATTTGGATTGCATCTTGTAATTTTTTTTGCCATCAATTTGACTCGGATTGAATCTCCGAATACTCCTAGCCTTGTCGACAACCCTTCATATGCTGAGACCACGGACTTACTGAGCATGCTGGCGCCCGATGAGATTCTTTTACCTAATTCAGCGTGCCAGGGCTCGAACAAAACCTTGTTATGCCGCAAGATTGAACAATGGCGCGAATCAGCGAACCTTCACCCCGAAATTCGCCCGATTAGGTCAGAGTTTTTCCACATTTCATTAGAGAGGTGTTCAGAACTTGTAAACTCTTCTTATGCGATGACGTTGAAAACAACAACTTCTATTCAGCCGAGCTTACTTTGACCAAGACCGCGGAGCCGAATTTTTGCGCCGCGTTTCGGTTGACTCTATCGATAGCGAAGTTTTAGCGCGCTACACTGTACTCGGAGCCACTTTCGCGCTCTTGAAATACGTCGAAACTACATCGAGCCTAACGTTTCCACAAGCCTCTGTGAAGCTTCGATTTATTGATAATAATGCTGGAGAATTTATGACAATTGATCGCCGCACCGCATTGAGTCTTGAAATCTTAGCGAATGCAAGAAGTGGGGACCAGAAAAATTGCTTGTTCGGTACCATCGATCGTACTAAGGTTCTTTAATTTGTTTTCACTCCCTTCCTCTCATCTAATCTAATCAATCTTTATAAATTTATCTAAATAAAAATGCAACCTCGGATTTTTTTCTCTGCAAATACGATTACGTGTACCATACTTGATCTCATGCCATTCTAATTTGTTGCAATATGTCATGCAACGTCGACCTAATCGTATCAAAATATGCATTTATTAAATTCTTGGTTTCATTTACAGACTTCAGGAGGAGCTCGCTTCTTGCGGCAGCAGCTTCTACGCCCAAGTGCGGACGTAGCAACGATCCGGGGACGCCAAGAAGCTTCAAACTTTTTTGTGGATCACGATGATGTCCTCAGTGGTGTTGTTGGCCACCTTCGAAGGGTTCCCGATTTAGACCGTGTGCTCAATCGACTTGTCAGCCTACAGGTCATTGTCTCCACTCAACGAAGAAATTACATCAACTTATACTACAGTGTAGAGAGTTCGAATACGAGTTGTCCTAATAACTTTCTCGTCACTACTTCTTAACTTCTACCAGGAAGGAAAGCGTGACGCTCGCGTTGTTGGAAGTAATATCAAGACAATAATTGCAATCAAGCACACAATGATAGTGATGCAAGATGTGGTAACTGTGTTGCATACGCATGACACTGGAGAGCGACCAAATCGCTCTGGAACAGTGGACTCAGCCGCTGAGGAACAAGGGCAAGATGGCCGCGATAGCGGTGAAAAACAAGACGATGATATGCGCGACCCTAACCAGCCAGACCTAATTGATGCAATTTCCACAAACTTGCTCCCACCATGCACAGAAAGTGTGCTGAACAAAATTACTTCTGTGCTCACGCAGTCAACCTCATTTTCTAAAAATAGTCTTGCTGCGCAGCACCAGGAGTGTTTCGCAGTTAGCGTTGGCGTGGATGGCCTTCTGGATGTAGCACGTAAGACTTATTTGCAAACCGTTGAAGAGATCTATGCTGAAGCTGAAAATCTAGCCGTCACGCATGGTTGTACCGTCAAGGTATGAAAAGAAAGAGAAGAGTAGTTAGTTCATAAATCTACTGCAGAAGTGCAACAATTTTGCTTCGTTTACTCACTCATATGATTTTCAAGGTGCACTACACACAAGCACGGGGCTATCACCTAAAGCTACCGGGGACACTAGCTAGTCTGCCTGATTGTGGTGGCGAAGGCGATGCTTTCATTCAGTGCGTCAAGTCGAACAAATATATTGCGTGCACTACTGCGCAAGTTGCAAGTTTATCGGATCGTGCTCAGGAAGCTATTCAAGAAGCATTGAGCATCACGGACAATATAACACAAGCACTGCTTGAGTGGCTTCAAGGCTTTCTGCCTGATTTGTTTGCACAGGTGTGAGCTGAGAGATTGAGAGGCGTCTCACTTTTCATGTAGAAGCAATTCAAAGTATTTCACTGTATACAGGATTCATGTGATATCAGCATTGCATCGCTTATTAATGTTACGAAGAACGAATAGTTTGAGAGAGATTTGCACATCATTCTATTAATGATGTAATTTGCCGTTCTATTCGCTGTTCGCATCGCAGGCTGAAGCGTTGGCAATGCTCGATGCCCTCATGGGCTTTGCTGAGCTTAAGCTTACAAGTCATCGTCCATGGTGTTGCCCCCAAGTGCGTGAAAATGGCCCATTGGTTATCAAGCAGGGAAGACACCCCATTCTTGACAAACATCACAGTGACCACGCCAAGGTCACAGTGAATGCAGCACGTACTGGAATTGAAGCCGTTAACGGCAGCCTCAAGTCTTCTTTGGCTGACCGCAATGGAACTGGTGAAGAAGTCGTGCCAAACGACACGTTTATGGACAACTTCTCGAGCCTACATGTCGTCTCTGGTGTCAACGGCAGTGGCAAAACAACGTACATCCATGGCTTAAAAATAACAAACGTTCAAATTGCTTCATAAAAAAAAAAGAGTTGCATACGCTTCCTGCTCCATCTTTCAATGTCTCAATGCACTTTACTGTATGCTCGTAAATAGTTTTCTCAAATATTCCTGGCGACTTGCTTGCATTCTTTTAGGTATCTAAAGCAAGTGGCCTTGATTACGGTTCTCGCACAAATCGGGTGCTTCGTACCAGCAGAAGATTGCTTCTTACCCGTGCGCCAGCGCCTCTTGTCTCGTATCGGTACCGGTGATGATATTGAGAACAATCTGTCGACGTTTTTGATGGAAATGAAAGATGCGGCATATATTTGCAAACACAGCGGCGAGAAAAGCCTCGTCTTGGTCGATGAACTGGGTCGCGGCACAGCCAATCGTGACGGAAGTGCCATTGCGTGGGGCGTGGTAATTTTAATTCCAGAACTAAACTTGTGCCAGCTGCCTTGCTCACCCTCGTTACTCTTGTACTTCACTGCAGGCGGAAGCACTCATGGCATCCAATACGAATTTTTGCCTCTTCGTGACACACTATCCACTTTTACTCAATCTTGCCAGCGTATATCCTAACGTAAAGAACGTCCATCTAGCCGTGGTCGTAAACAGTGGCGGTAAGTTGGACTCGTATAAACATCAAGTCACTGCAGGAGCGTCCGTACTTGCCACTGACTACGGTATAGACTTGGCAGAGCGAATGGGCATCAGCTCCACAATTTTGACCAAAGCACGTGAGGTTAAAGTCAAGATCATCGAGGCTGCACCACCGGGTGTCGATGAGCAGCGCACGGGTGGAGACTTGGGTCGCCTTTCGCATATGCTCAAGCAGCTATTACGTCGACTCTCATCACTTAAGGGCGCAAGCATCGACGGGAAGACACTCTGCGCATACTTGGACAAACTCAAGGCCCAGCTTTCGCCTGAGCAGACATCGCGATTACGCCAAGCACTTCAGGCAGACAGTTCTAGCAGCAGTGGGCCTGCTTCGGGATTCACTTGAGAGACTTCTGCGTATCCTTCGACTGCGGCAGCAAACATCTTGATTATGCTGAGTAGTCAGCAGCAAATTGTAGCACAGGCATATACAATACTTTATCTGTTCTCGCATTATGGTTTGACCCCCTTATCGCATCGATACATTTGGCACATTTGGGCAGTTACTTATTTAATTCATTCAATTAGCGCAGGTAGCAACGATTTCGCGTAATGCGTTATCCTATATGGCTGGTAAACCATAGGGGCGATAGGCGATAGGCGCGTAAAGGGGGAAGTGGGAGTGGGAGGAGTGTCTGTGGCTATGGGCTGCTGTGGGAGCCACAAACACCACAACCACTAACCACAACCGCAACAGCAACAGCCGCCGGTCTTAGTCTTAGGTCCCCCATCCCTTTCCCGTAAGTTCTTGCCGTATTGTATAGAGTTGAGAATTTCGCTAACCAGGGAGGTCGCTAGTACTCTTTGCCTCACTGCGTACTTCTGACTTCTATACTTTTGCTAGATGCGCGCTTAGATAACGCTCAGAAGCCCCGCTCTGCGCACTGCACTGGGGTTGTAGTTGTATCGGTTTTGCGTTAGTTAGTAGAGCTCTCGGTGGCCACTTCATCAAGAAAATCAGTGGTCTACACGTCTTTTCCACTGCCCAGTGATCTGCTTTGGTGCGCGTGGAATCATACGCGCTCTCTCATTCGCGCAAAGGTCCGCGGATACGACGCGCGAGCTGGATGTCTTTAACCATCACTGTAACACGCTTGGAATGGATGGTACACAAATTGGCGTCCTCAAACAAATGCACCAAGTGCGCTTCCGCTGCTTCCTGTAGAATAAGAAGACAATAAGTTCATAATGTGTGAGTTAGTGCGAGTAAACGGTACAGACACCTGCAAATTCAAGTAAAATGCATAGGCGCAAGGGCTGGCGAAAAGGCTGGCGTAGGGGGAGAGCGGCGTGAAAATTGCACTTTAGGCAGTCAAACAGAAGAATCAGTGTTTGTTCGAACTTGCGAAGACCGTAGAGAGAAGTAATAGGTCCATTCGAGTCAATGGGACTTCAAACTACGTTCGCTGTCTTCGCAAAAGGGCCGCTTTGGGGCAAATTGGGGTTCAATAACACAACTCCATCTATTCTTCTTAGGCTCCGAGCACAATGACACACAAGTCGTTCACACCTGCATCGCTAGCAAAGCTGAAGCCTGCCATCGAAATTCTTTGTTTGTAAACTGCATTTGAACTTCCTTAACAAGCCTTGCAAATGGTAATTTGCGAATTAAAAGCTCTGTTGATCGCTGATACCTAATTATGCAGAAAACAACGTTATAGACAATGGATAGGCGTCAAAAGAGGGTGCCTACACCAAATCATGAAATACACATAGGAACAAGGTGCTTCTGGACACTGAAAAAGAGATTGTTTCAACCTCTTTCTCCTTCCATTCTTTTCGTGGCCGTCACTTCACGAAAGGCAGAGCGCTCTTGAACAAAATGGGTATCGGAAGATTTGACACAACAAAACAAATGTGGCAAAAGCGTGTGTTCGGAATAGGTTTAAGAACGTACTGTCGAATTTCTTTTAGCGCCTTCTCGCCTGGTCTTGACCGCTTTCTTCCGCTGCTTCCTAATCCGCTGCCGTCTGACCCTCCGCCACCTGTGCAGGAAAGTCATGTATGAAAAAGGTCAAGACAGTGGCTCAAGATGCAGTGACAGCTCAATTGAGCGAGGAAGTCATAGAGGCGCGACTCACCACCGCCGCCGCCACTGCCGCCGCCTCCCCTTCCACCTCTATCGCCGCCGCCTCCGCCCCCGCTGCTCCCGCTGCTGTACTTCTTATCCGGCTGTAGACAAATGCAGGAGGGTCGTAAGTGTTTCATGTGATAATTAGTGACAGAGAGGCGATATACATCGGTTGGCGTGCGACTCACCTTGCGGCCTCCAACAAGTGAAGCTCTCTTAGCTGTAGCCTTTGACCGAGCCATGAGGCTCAGACCACGCCTTTCTTGCCCGCCTGTTGTCTTTTGCCGCGCTTTCCAATGAGTTCACTGCACACAGCATCACAGCATGCACGCAGCGCGGAAAAAAAAATGACAGTCCTGAATTTGTAGTCAAACTGTCACTAACATTCCGACCCAGAACTACCCCCCAAACATTTTCATTATACTCCAACGGCTAGCTACTGTACAAACAAACAAAAACGGAAGTACTTAGTTACGAACATGCAGAAAAATTAGGAAATCCCACAGGCGAAATGAAGTGCCATGCTTATAAGCAGCATACAGCTAAATAGGAAGGTGGATTTCTACGTAAGCAAGCATAACAGAGATGGTAGTTCTGACGGGCATATTGATCATATACACAGGGCAAAGGGCAAATGATCGAGTTGCGAGTTGTGTGGGATGCTGAGAGACGAGAGGCCGAGATAGCACGATAACACCGGGTTCCGGGTTTCGGGTATCCATATGTTTGCATTCGGGATTTCCGGCGAATTCTTCGGACACTGCGCAAATTCAAAAGAGTGTTAATATGTTAATGTCAATGTCAAGCCCAAGTGGGCTGCCTCTGTTATCTGTTATGCTCTCTGGAGTTTAGAGTTTAGGGTTTAGAGTTCAGAGCGAACCGCGAACTTCCTCGTTTCTCCTTTCTCAGAAGAATACGAACTCCGATGGCCGATGGGATTGGGAAGTGGAGAAATTTACCTGCGGTTGTCTTCTACTATTACTTGTGTTTCTTTGCTATTGGGAATTCGTTTCGTTTGCTGTATTCTGAATAGCTCCGAAATTATCCAAGGCCGCATAACGCACAAGCATAAGATAGAAGACGCAAGACGCGAATTTGTTTGCGAATTTCATCTCAGCCGACTTAAATCGCGGTCGTGAACTCCATTCCAAAAATTTTGTTGGCAAGAGGTTTCACGACCGAGTGCGTTCCAGTCGACCGGCGCCAAGTTTCCAAAAGACCCCGAAAGCACGTACTCGGTTTGGTCTCTAAACTAAACCCTCGAATCGACGCCTGCGATCCCATGCGCGGAGCACACGAGCATCAGAGGGCAGACCGCCTTGAGGGCCTTGGGGTCTCCGCGCACCAGGCAGCAGTTGTCCAAGTTGAGCGTTTTCAGCGCCGGCAAACGCTGCAGGACGGCGAGTTCGCCCGTCAACTGAATGCAGTTGGCCAGCGACAGCGTTTTGAGCTCTGGCAAGAAGTTCCCTACCGGAGCAATGCCACCGCTGTTGCCCTCATCGTCTCCGACCAGCAGCGCAATGTTGCCGGTGACGTCATCGTTCCCGTTGAGGCGCAGCTCCTTCAAGTGCGTACACGCGGCGAGCAGAGGGCGCAAGTCCTGCAGGTCAATGGCCAGCTTGAAGTACGACAAGTCCATTTCGGTCAGCGCCATCAGGCCACCGGCTTGCTTCTCAAACTTGAGCCCTTTCCACTGGGCAAACGGCACTGCAGGCGCCGTGGAAGCGTCGTCACGTTGCGGCCAAGGGCAGGTGGTGGCGTCCTCCCCGCTTTTGCTCTTCGCGAAAATGACGTCTCGCAGCGCATAGAGAGCGTCGTCTTGCTCGTCTTTCGCCGACATAGCAGCAGCTTCCACCAGCACCGCAATCGACGGCCGCTCGTAGCCGGGCTCCTGCTGCTCGCGCTCCAAGATCAAGTGCAGCGGGCGCTTCGCCGCACTGACCCGTGATTTTACGGTTTTCACGCTAGCAGTGACGGCCACGACGGCATCGTTGATCTGCAGTTGGGAGGGGCGCAAACATACACGAGAGAAAAGACAATCAATTGAAAGGGGACGGGGAAAAGAAAACGAGGGCGCCAGTTGAGATGGTGACGATGGCTGTCATAACTACCGAAAAGGGAGTGCACAAGCAAACATCTTCGTAAGGAGCGTCCGAATCGCATTATAGAGACCGAGGGCTGCAAATCCAAATGTAGACAACCAATCCTGGCGTTATGCCTCTTCGCCACTCTCTTTCTCCCGCTCTCCATTCTCCCAACGCTTACCGTGTGAATCCGGTCGCCCACTAGGATGCCCATTTTCGCCGCTTCGGAGTTGGCCACCACGTCCACCACTAGGACGCGCGGCTTTTCCTTCTTCTTGCTCGAGGACGCGGCCGCCAAGTCGTTCCCGACTTCGCCCAGCACCATGCCGAGGGCTTTCTGGCTCTCCAGCGTGATGGACACCAGCCTCCCCCCACAGGGGCCTTTCAGCCCAAAACTCACCCCGGTGCGGGTGTTTCCGTCCAAGGTGCCCGGCTCCATGCTCCCGCGGCGCGAGCTTAGCAGACGGCTTGTGTTGGTAGTGGTCGAAGATGCGTCGCAGCCACCGCCGCCGCTGCCGTTCGACCCCGCAGACGACGAGCTCACGAGATTGAGGCGGTGCGCAGCGAACGTGAACACCTGCTCTTCGCCGCGGACCATGAACACCGCCTCGACGTCGCCGTCGTCGTGGAGCAAGTGCACAGTGCCCAGGGTGCCCCGAGGCAAGTCTTCGTCTTCGCCCTTCCAAGTGACTTTGTCCCCGAGGTTGTAGCCGGTGTGCTTCCCCGCTACGTCCTCGGTCCAGGCGTCGAGTGCGGCAAGCAACTTTTTGAAGTCTGCCTTTCGCATTCCCACCTATTTAAGTATGTAGAGACAACCATGCGAAGCAGACATTGTTAAGTAATTACTCATTTTGAAGGGGGCTCCTGATGGAAGGACACACTTAAACTTTTAGTCTTCCTAATATCTCTTTAATTCATCTCCATCATCATCATCATCATCATCATCATCACGATGCTACAAGTACCTTCGAGTTCGTAAGAGACGCTTTGTGCGCTTCCAGGTTGTACTTGAGGGCCTCGATGTCCTTGATGCCCGCTTGAATCAGCTTGAGGGAAAAGTTGCCGAGGCCAGCGGTGTCCAGCCACTCCACGAAAGCGCGCTCTTTCGCCACCTAAAAGGGGGGAATTGGAGCAGAAATGAATGAACCGGTCAAGAACTCGAACTATCCACAAAATTACTCATTTTGATAATGCATCAGGGGTAGAAAGAGTACATTTAAAAGAAAGAAAGAAAGAAAGAAAGAAAGAAAGAAAGCCTAGACTGTATGCAGTGTAACTGCAGTCCTATCTATAACGCCTACCCGCAAGTCTGCCGCATGCTCTGCGACGTTGAGCCGTTCCACCACAATGGTGTAGCTGGATTTGGCCTTGCTCAGGCGCTTCAACTTGAGCTGCACCAGTTTGGCCACCTTGCTCGCCGGCACTTTGGGGCTCAGCCACCGCTGTTGCTCCTGGCCGTTGATGGAATACAGGCGGTCCCCGGGGGCCAGCCCTGCCGCCGCCGCTTCGGAGCCAAGCTTGACACTCGCAATCCCCACTGCCTGCTGCACTACCCCGCTGCTCTTCACTTCGGCCTTGACCTCGAACCCCACATCCTCCGTCTTCAGCTTGAGCTCCACCGTGACCAACGCCCCACCCGACGGCCCGCGGCTCCCGAGCAAGCGAAAGCCGTTGAGCAAGAAGTCCCGGTGGGCGGTGGAGTCGGTCCCCACGTCCACGCTGCGGTCTTTGAAAATCAAGCTCAAGCAGTGGCCCGTGGCCATCATCTCGGCCCCGTCCTTGTTCTTGGCCGCGTACTTGCGCAGCACGTCGGTGCCGGTGTCGCCCGGCTTGTTGGAAGTAGTGTCAGGGTCTTCGCCACGGCGCACGTCTTTCAAGTCCCGCAAGTCGAAGTCGCCCTTGGCCTTCAGCTTTTCGCCCTGTAATCAGGAAGGTTGACGAAAATTGTTAAGGAAGCAAGTGAGGCAGCATGCAGAACGAGAGCGAGACAGTAATACATACAACAAGAGAACGAAGAATATTTGCAAGACAAGAATCTCCCTATGATGCTTCGTGCACGCAACAGCGCCCCCCCAGGTAAATGCGCTATTCATTGCCCCCACGCATACCTCTTTTGGCGTGGTCCACGTCAGTGTGTGGTCGCCTAGTAGCGTCAAGGTACGGAAGGCTGCCGCGCCCCGGCGGTTGAACTTGACCACTTGAATGCCCCGAATCAGCGCGTCCTTGAACTCTTCGAACGACAGCAGCCCCCCCACTTGGTCATTCACGTACGTGCTCAACTCCGCTTCGCCCATGCTTTCGAGATCCCCACCGCTGACACCACCGCTGATGCTCAAGTTGAGGTCCGAGCCGCTGTCTGCTTTGTTGTTCGGGTGCGTGCTGCTGCTGAGGTCGGTTTCTCCTTCGTCAGAATCTTCCGCTACGGCGTCGGTCTGGTATGCCGCAGCCACGGCGGCTGCAGCGGCAGGAGGTGGCGGAGCAGCTGCACGGACTCCGGACGGTGGGGGTGGAGGTTTCACCGCGGCGCCAACATGCGAAGCTGCGATGACGGTAGCAGACGTCCACTTGCCGTTGCAGTCCATCTACATGTGGAGAAGAAAGAAAAAGAAAAACAGGTCATGCATGAAGCAATAACACTCTTCTTTCTCCTTATTTTTAGGCCCTGGAACAAATCGAAACACACTGATATTTTGCCATGGCACATGTTTGCGCACACCTCGACTTGATCGCCCACTTTGGCCGGAGAAGTTAGTGGTTGTGCAGAGACACTCGTGCGAATCGCGCGAGTTGGCACGCCTGACACAGATCCAACCCCCTTGATGTCGAGAGTGTAGCTGCAGGGCGAATAACACATACAATCAAACATGATAAGAAGATTAAAAAAAAACGTCCTCGTCATTTGAAGCAAATAGATACAGCAGTAAGGAAGGTATGGAAGTAAAGGAGCAGCGAAGTCTTTTGGGGCTTAGGCATGTATACATACCGCAACTGCTCTTGGTTGGCTGCTGCGTTCGCTTTAGGCGAAGGGCTGGACGGTTGAGGTTTGGAGGCCGCTTGCGCATGTCCAGCAAGGGCTTTGCGAAGGCAAATCGAAGGCGTGTCCGAGGCCTCCACCGAAGAAGACGAGGCCAAGACACCAAATCCGGAAAGCTTGAGGTTGTATCCTGCGCGCATAGCAGGAAGCAAAGATGCCAAAGATGGAAAGAGACTGGTTGAGAATAGATTGAAAAAAATGAGTGAATTTACAACAATCCGAATTCAATGGCAAATGGCAGGATGAGAAGGATTCTCGCAGAAAAAGAGGAATCACAATTTAAAAAAAAACAGATATTACACACCCTCGACCTCGTTGTCTTCACTTACCGTTGGTGCGCGGTTCGAGGCCACCCGTGAGTTGTTTCGCGAGAGGCAGAGCTTGAGTGCGTGAGGCCACAAGCGATGCCAGTGAGGGCACGGCCGCCCCCGCCTAAACACAAGATAAAGCGCCACAGAGGGAGAACAAGTTAGGAGAATGGGTGCTACTCGCTACACATTCAGAATTCAAAGCAGGGACTTTTGCGCACTTCACAAGGTTCAGGCAGGGCAAAAGTGATAGACGTTGCGTCATGTAGTAATGATAATGCACATGTGTCCACTATTCAATCCGTATCTATACCTGCCGCAGGGCTGACGGAGGCAAGCACAGAGCGCACTTGTACTTGTCGGATGGGCGCGTGATCAGCAACAGCAAACCAAACGGTGACGTGGTGCCGTTGCCGCCGGACGCCTGGGGAAAAAACGAAAGAGACGTGTACCCGTTAAAACCGTTTGAAAACAGCATGCGATAGTCAAGCACGACCACTCCAAAGAAGTGGTCGTGTAAAAGTGTGATCAACGCGAAGTGTTGAGCAGAAAAAAAAAGTATAATAAATAGTATAATAAATAGTATAATAAAAAGCAATAGAAATAGTGGAATGAATACTGGATCATCTGTTTGTTGTTTATCATTATATTAGGCTCACCTCCACC
>Ga0307930_1001746_pt1 | contig 17008 bp, 20 predicted proteins | sample OrgLakmetageno46_FD_203161 | JGI IMG/M metagenome (GOLD analysis project Ga0307930, IMG submission 203161) | Saline water microbial communities from Organic Lake, Antarctica - #46 | ecosystem: Environmental > Aquatic > Non-marine Saline and Alkaline > Saline | place: Antarctica: Organic Lake...
TTATGCTATTTGTTGTTGTTTCTTTGCAATTGGGGAGTATAATCTAATCTAATCTAATCACAAAGTTGTTTCAGCTAACGCCCAATTGTGCCCCCCAGGCAAGTCGAGCTGAAGGACCACGGCAGAATCAAAACAAACGGACAGATAGAGAGATAATGAGAGCAAACGACATGCACGTGAAAGTGCTATTTGATTTATTTTTTTATTTTTTTTGCCGTGACCACCACCACCCCACCGATTATTTATCCACCCGGGTCTACGCCTCCACACGCGGAGACTTCACTCGGTTCAAAGGAATTTAATCCAAAAATCCCAATCGAAAGCGAAGAGTGTAATTCAATGCCACAAAATGGGAAGTCTTGCTGGTTCCCTGTAGGTTACAGGGGAGAACCGATATTACAGTACAAGTATGTGTTCACGAAATGCACGAGAAAAAAAAAGTATAAAAGATACAGTACAGCGATGAGAACCTGTTATCCTGTGCTTCATCTTGAGCCGGTGTTATTTTTCACGAGGCATGAAAATTATTTTCCGCCCTTCTTCTCGTTTAACATCCAGACATGGATAGGATGGGCCTATACTAGCTCGCATCGCTATTCGTCTTACGTACAAGAGACGCACTTAACAACATCGCGGCGCTACGAATTTCTGACGGAAATAGAGGATTGATGTTTTCAACCTAGCTAGATTGCTTCTATTGTCTCCCTGAATGGACGTGGTACCTTCGTGCCAGCCGACCTCAACGACAAGTGGTCTTGTGGGAATCACCGATGAGTTTGGAAACAACAAAAGTAAATTTGCCCAAGCTTATGAGGTAAGCGCCTTAGAAACTAGATACTTCTCAGTCGATTCTTTGTGCCCATTTCTGATTACTTTCCAAACTTTGTTGAGTATAATGTTGAGAAACAATTGCAGCTATTTGGTACGTTATTCAATGAATCTGATGTCTCACCGCTTTCATTTTTGACTTTATTGCTAGGTGGAATTTGTGGATATTGTGTCTGATGGAAAAATAGAAGATCGCGTTTTTCAGACGGAAGCTTCATTACCACCTCAAGATTCAAGCAATCACTCCAACAATGGTGCGTCCCGAGACGAAGGTGGTTACCAAATTTCAGCTTCATCAACAGCCAAAGCAATGAGCGCACCCTTGAAATCTGGCAGCCACGCAAGTGGTGAAATGACAGCGCCTATCCGCACTGGCACCATTCGCACCAACAGCGTCGGCAGTAGCTCCAGCTATAGTGCCGGCGATGTTACCAAAAGTGTCAGTGCAAACGAAGGCAGCCCACCAGACAATGACTTTGTTAAGAAAAGTAAAGGCATGCGTAGAAGTAGAAGCAATAGCAGCAGCAGTAGCAGCAGCAACAGTATAGATCCTACGTCGATTCCCTCACAAGCCAAGCCTAGTCCAAGTGTCCCAACCACGCCAGATAGCTTCCAAACACCGCTAAGAAACCACGGGAATTCAGCCACAAAACACCGACGGCCACCGAGTAGCGCGCAGCCTAAAGCTTCAACGCCACTGCGCTCACAGAAACGGAACTCGTTACCAACGCCGAAGCGCTTCGCTTCTAGCGCACCTCCCCGTCGCACTGCACCACCCGATTCTCCATCGACCTCCTCTGGTGCAGCCGCCACTTCTATACCTGGTGCTGTCCGGAAAGCAACTGGCGACGGCAATAATGCCGACGATAGTGACATGACAACTAGCAACGACTCTCGAAGGGGCAGTGCTAAAGTCGAGAGCTCTACGCCAGGCGGTCGAGCTGCCGCGTGCGCCTATTGTGGGGCTTCGCGTGCATCGGCAGGCGTGTTTTTGACCGTGTGTGCGCGTTGCAACCTGGACGCGTACTGCTCGGCGCGTTGCAAGAAAGAGCACTGGAGCCGCGGCCACCGAGAAAAGTGCCAGGGTGCCAAATCAGGCATCAAGCAACGCAATGACGACGTCGCTCTGAACGCTGCAGCAGCTGCTGCTGCGGCGGCGGCGGCTGCTGGATCAGGCAGCAGCTTCGACGAAGGAGTCGGCGACCAGGGTGATCGCGCTGAGGATGAGCCCAAGCAGTCCTGGGACGCGGGGCAACACAAATGGACGCCGCAACTCCCTAGGCGCGCGAGCAGCAGTCGTTTCTCAAGCACGATGCGCGATCGGTCCACGACTAACAGATTGAACCGGCAGGCATCGAATGCGTCAGCAGCAGCGCCTGCCCCCAAACAGTACTGGGACAGTAACGCCAACGCATGGACTACGGTGAGGCCTCTGCGGCACCCCTCAAATGCGAAGCTCAGATCAGCCACCGCACCTCCACGGCGCTCACAAAGTGGAGCTATGCCAAACGCATCTGCTGCGCGGGGTCGACCATCTAACAGCGGCAGCAACAGCAACAGTGGCCGGCGTGGCAGCAACGATGGCAGTAGCTTTGATAACGATAGCGTCGAGCCGAATGAACCTCAGCAGCCAGCGCTACCAGGAGAACCGCCTCGCAAGAAGCGTGTTCACACGAACCCCGAGAGCGGCATGCCGCTGCGCTGCTGCCAGATTGCCAAGGAATACGAGCGAGTCTGGACGCAGCTAGGTGAAACGCCTAACGGACAGCTTCGCACACCTGGTGTAGCGCGACAGGTATGAATGTGCAGTGATGAATAAGTTACCAACGCACCCGAGCGGCATAATGCATACCTCGGTTTACGTCACATCGAATAAGGGAGCTTAAACATGAAAACATGCAACAGTTCAGTGATGCGTGGCAGGTAGCCTCACGATCTCCACAAACATAAACTGTGTGTGTCAAATTGCCAGGTGCTCGCGGTGTACGATGGCAGCGCAGCAGCAGCGGCCTCCTGGCAAGCTCGCTACCGTCGACTCATGCGCTTGGTACCGCAATTGCCTCCTTGAATACCCAAGTTCTTTCACATTGTTAATTCGTGAAAGATCCTATCGAATCATCTGGATTAAATCTTTCTATATTTTGTCTTTGCTCGCTTTGCTCGAATTGTGCGATCGCTGCAGCGTGCCTTACTTTTCATTGTCAGTGCTGCCCTTGCTCGCTTTGCTCGGCTATTGCCATACTGTAGGTACACCCCGACCAACTCGGCGGCCTCCAACCAAACGAGCCCACGACGGCCCTCACTCTAGTCATGGCCGCCTCCCTGTGCCGCACCTACCATGCTGCCGGCGAAATCTTAGGTCGAGACGCAGAAGAGCGCAAGAACGGGCCTGCTCCCCCCAGCTTGAAGCATAATTACTTGGATTATCCACCAGGACCAGTTGAGGCTGTGTTGCCTCCGCCAAAGAAGCGGCTAGCTGTGCTCACGTCTCACTTGGTGTCCCGGAGTGGGAACTTAGCGGATGCAATGGCATTGTCGAAGGACTCCTCTGACAGCAGTGCGACGGGCGCTGATGGGTGAGAGGAAGCCTTTAGAAAAAGAAAACAAGCATGATAAATATATGCGCTGGAGGTTATATGCTTTAAATTTTTCGTATTTTCTGCTTCATCTTTCTTCATTCTGCAAAATAAACTGCCTCTTCTTGTTACCAAGGCTTTAGAAACAAACTTTAAATGTCAATTCGTCAACTCATGACCCTTGAATCGCTAATCATATAACCAGATACGGCGGCGCGCGGTTGCAATCGTCGGCTGCCGCGCTCAAGCAAATCCCCAAGGGCCACCGAGTGGGTCTCATGAGCGATTTGCTGAATGAAGAAGTAGCGCGCAATGCAGACAAAGCGAAACCGTCTAATGGTAGCAAGCGCCCATCACCTGAGGCTTTGCCAGATTTCCCTGCTCCTACAGCTCCTTCAACTTTTCCAGCTCCTGCTCCTCCACCTGCTGATTCTACCACGCCTGAGATGGGCTCGCCCATCCTTCAGTCGGTGTCCACAGCCAGAGAGCCAGAGGCGACTGCCGGAACAGCAACAAGAGCAGAGAAAGCATACTGCACTCAAATTGTTGATTCACAGAATGCACCGTCGCACGCCGAGGATGCAATTCAACGGCTGAAGAATTCGTTCGAAGCCTGCAGCATAAAGGTCCTGAAGGAAAAGTGCGCAGAGCAGCAACTCTCAACTTTGGGGTGCACGGAAAAGAGCGACCTTGTTGAGTTGTTGCTCAAAGAAGACGCTAACAACAGAAAACTCGGAGCGTCCGGAAGTGTGGACGTGGACGAGCCCACACCCGACATCAACGACATCGATTAAGAGTTGCAATAACGCAACGAATCGAAAACTTCGCATGATTGCGGATTACACTATATTCTAATCCTAGAAGGCCTACTTATATCAATAAGGGCTTTCTCCAATAAAAGGGGTGTAGTGATTAATGGGCTATTGGACTAATAACGCCAGCACGCCACCTGTAATTCGATTTGGCTTTTCAGCAGCTTTAGAGTATATGGCTTATGGCTCACCTGATTCAATATTCAATTGCTACGGCTACGGCTACGTAAATGGGAAGTCACTAACTGACTAACAACTGAATTCTACCAGCTAGCAGCTAACAGCGACTAGCCGTAACTCTCCAATAACACCCTTAAAGCACAGGGCATTCAATTCTTTACGAGACCGAAGTGCCTAGGCAAATCACCCGCATTCCCAATAGAAATGCCCTCTATACATACATTTAAATATGTTTAAGGATCCTCTGGAGCCGAAGGCATTTGATCGAAAGCATCGTCATCACTGCCATCGCCATCGTCGCCACTGCCGTCGCTGTCTCCCTCTGCTCCTGGCCGCACATTGAAGGACTCGTCGACTCCTTTCGTGCCTCCAGGCACCACAAAGCCTGCCGCAACTTGGCAGTTTTTCAGCACCGCGCCGTCGCCCACGGTGGCGCCACTGCACACCACCGAGCCTTCCACGACGGCGCCGGCGCCGATGGTGGCGCCCGCCATGATAACGCAGTCAGTGAGCTTGGCTTGCGCCCCCACCTTGCAGCCTGCGCCCACGACCGCGCGGATCGTTTGCACTTTGGCCTCCAGCATTGCGCCTTTGACTGCGCCCTCGTTTTTGCCTTCAAGTTGGCCTTCGTTTTTGCCTTCAGGTTGGCCTTCAATTTTGCCATCGACCTTGCCTTCGGTTTTGGCATCGACGCTACCTTCGGCTTTGCCAGCGGCGACGACAGAAAGGGACCCTCGTTGGTTCCGCAAGCCTTCCAACTTGCCCCACGGGGCCGCCCCTTTTCCGAGCGACGACGACGCAGCCGCCGCGTTCGAGTTCTCCCAGGCGATCACGAGGCGGTTGGCCTCGAGGTATTGGGGCACCTGTGAAGTGACGAGTTGCAAATATACACCATAGAGAGGGTGGTAATGTAGACACAAAGAGCACAAAAGACTAAAACAGGCCAAATTCGCTAGGAGACAAAAGCCTCGCTCTTTTTTCAATCAATAATCCTCTGTCATAGTGTGTGTTCTTGAACCCCACCCAGCAAACGCACCGTAGTCAAACGGCACAAGAAGCGCGACCCAGCTGCGCTGGGGGCCGACGCGGGGCACACCAGCGCCAAACAACGGCAAGTTTCGCGCACCGCCACCGCGACGGCCCCACTGCTGCCCCTCTCGCCACTCTGGGGGTTCTCGGACCAGCTGCCGGTGCCGTCGTTGCTTGCTTCAGGAGTGATGGTCCGGGACACGGGAGGTGCGGTGGAAGTGCCCTGTGCGCTTCCAACCCCTTCGCCAGAAGCACCATTGGAAGCAGTGGCGTTGAAAAGCGCTGGGGCGTTTGGGAGGAGGCCAGCCCGCGCGCGTGCACTGGAATCGCCGCTGCTGAGGGCGGCAATGGCGCGCTCGGCCCGGTAGTCGCGCGCGGCGAAGCCTTGGGGGAGCACCGACACCACCGCAGCAGCAGCAGCAGCCGTTTTACCCTTTTTGGAGGGGACAGAAGAAGAGGAGGAGTTGGGGTTCGGGTCACGGAACTGGCGAGCGAGCAGGTAAGGCACCACGTCATTTTTGAGGGAGACCAGCCGGCCCGGTTTGGAAGCATCCAGCAGCGAGAGCGCCCACCTGATGAAAAAATGATGCGCACATCCCAATCACAGGCAATACAGAAGCAATGAAAGCGTGGTTGATTAGGTAAGACACTATTAATCAAGCCAAGGTAGCCGAGAAATTCTTGGCACGTTGACTTACTTGCTGAAAACATAAACGTGCGGGTCATTCAAGTCGGTTCGGAGCTGCAAGCTGCCTCCTCCGTAGCCCAGCAACGCCGCGCGGGCCAAAAGAGTCTTGGGCACTTCCAGGTCTTCTTCCACCGCGAGCGCGGGCACCTTGAGCATTAGTCGCTGGCCTGTGCAAACACTCTTGCTGCTGCTGCTGTTACTGAGGTTACGGGAGTTGGCCGAGTCAGTGAGAGAGCAGAGGCCTACGTACTCCACGTCCTCAGGGTCTCGCTTCGGTTTCTTAGCACCTCCCGCAGCCTTTGCTTTCGCCGCTTTGGCACCAGCTCCAGCTTTGCCTCCGCCACTTCCACCACCGCCGCCGCTGCCCGATTGGTCTCCTGCCGCGTGTGCGTCTGCGCCAAGCTGACTAACCTTGGTGAGAAGCATGGTGAAGTCGGAGCCCTGCAGCTGGTGCAGATCGAGGAGGTCAAGGAGCTGGCTTTCAACCACGCACTCACCCGGCACCACCACAAGGTTTTCACCACGCAACGAAATAGGCGCATCACTTCCGCCAGAAGCAGCAGCACCAATCTTGTCCTCCGACCCTGCATGGTGTTGTCCACCAGAACGCATCGCCTGGAGCACTTCTGCCGTGCCTCCACAGTCAGAAGGTGCCACGAACAAGTGCACGTGTTTCGGCTGCAGGCCTTGGTATATTTTCAAAAATTCTTGCAAAGGGGTTTGGAACTCGGAGGTAGTGGCTAGGTGCACGGTTTCAAAACCGAGCTTAGCAAGGCTAGCGAGCAAGTATGCAAGCACAGGTTGGTTGGCCAAAGGCAGCAAGCATTTGGGCGAGCCCGGAGAAGCCGTAAGTGGAAACAGCCTTGAACCAGCTGAGCCGCAGAGCACGACTACGTCTACGCGACTTGGCCCAAGCGACGAAGTGGGCAAAGACGAGGCAGGCTGGGTGCTAGCAGGCCCACCGCCACCGCCACCACTCGTCGAGGGGTGCCTAGACATATGAACTCTCTTTTTCTGCGCTGGGTTGAGGTGATGCTTTGGTTGTGCACGCTAGCTATGACTGCCCTGCCCACTAGATTTATTTGAATTTTGCTTGTATCGCTGGGTTTCTGGCTCCGCTCTTCGCTCCGTCGCTCCCCGGCTCCCTGTTGTGGTGGCTGCTGCACCTAAAAACTCTGGCGATGTGACCATCGCATCCGACCATGCGACCCACGACCAGTCGAAAATGTCAAGATGCAAAAAAAAGGTCTATTTTTTGTTCACTCCTCTCCTGTATAGCTTTTAGCAAGAGTTCAAGGCTCTCCATCACATCGCGGCACTCGTAGCTCTCTAGGCGCAGGCTCGCCCGCTCTAACACCAATATGGAGGTAATAATATAATAATTACGTCTTGGCGGCTTCGCGCGCACTTCCGACCAACCGCGCACTGTAATGGCTTGAGCTTTTCAGACGCGCAAGATCATCGCTAATCAAGCGCGTTTGCAACAACGAAGATACACATCTAATTCGCGTTGCCACCCTCTTGCTCAGATGGTTGAGAGCCAAGTGAAAGAACTCAAGAAGTTGTGGGGAAACAAGCGGCAGTTTCTCTTCCAGGTGTGTAGGCGCAACCTAGTATAAACCATCGCCTTCGTGTTTGCGTGTTGCGCGTCCACTGCCTGCTCTCGAGCATTATCCATCTGTATTTCTATTATGCAATGCATGGTCAGCGGTACAACTGTGCTGGTGTTGCCCCACCTCTTCCTTCTTGGTCTAGGCGCTAAACCTGGCTATGATAGTCTTTTCGGCGCTCATGATTTGGAAAGGGCTCATGTTCATCACCAAGAGCGAATCCCCCGTGGTGGTGGTGCTCTCCGGTTCGATGGAACCTGCTTTTCAGCGCGGCGATATTTTGTTTCTGAACAACCAAGACGACCCGATCCGCGTAGGCGAAGTCGTAGTCTTTAAGATTAAAGACCGGTGCGTACTCTGATTGGCAAGCGCATTGCGCTATTTACCTTACTGAGCTTTTACCCTTGAGCGTTATGCGTGAGGCAAAAGCTAGGAAAGCGGACGATAAAATTAGCCTGTAGGGTCAAGTGTCTATGTTCGTTTGTGTTAAACGTAGAAGGGTATGCGATATGAATTTTGAAGCAGCGGGAAAATTATGCTCACTGATTTTTCTCACGTGCGTCCCTTTTTAAACTGCTTTATGGTGGTCTCTAGGGATATTCCGATTGTGCACCGAGTTCTCAAGGTCCACGAAAAGGCCTCTGGCCGCATTGAACTCCTGACTAAGGTATATAACTTAGCTGCATTCAATTTTCACCCTGTTCCATCTTTAAACAGTCATCATTCCGGGTCTATATATTCTCCATCCCATACTATCCTAGCAGTACTCTACAGGGTTCATTCTCACCGTTACCTTCAATGACGAATCGATTCAACCCATGCGCATCTGTATTCTGTTTTCTCTTTTCAATCCTTTTTGTGCCGTTTCTCTAATGGTGACACCTGTTGTGTGGCTTACCGCTGCTGCTTCTGCTTCAATGTCTTCTACCTTCGGCTGCGGTGCTAGGGTGACAACAACCGCGTCGATGACCGCGGCCTTTACGCGCCCGGCCAGCAGTACATCGGGCGAGAAGACATCTTAGGCCGCGCCGTGGGCACATTACGGTATTGGCTTAGATTCATCGGGCACTCCTCTCTTACACGCGGGTTTCAAGTTGAGCCGTATGCAATCTTTTCGTCTCTCGTCATGAGCCTAGATGACAATTTTCTTGCCGTCCACCTGCACGTGTGCCACGTTCCTATCACTCCACTCCTTCCTTGCCTTCATAAATATTTTAGCTCTAACGTGCCGCACGAATGGACGTGTCTCTTTTGACAGGTATGTGGGCATGGTGACCATCATCCTGAACGACTACCCCGCGCTCAAGTATGTCCTGGTGGCCGTCATGGGCCTCTTCGTGTTAACGAACAAGGAATAGCCCTAGCGGCGCTTTCAACTTGCACTTCTTTCCTGGCAACAGCACAACAGCACAGCAACAGCTGTTTACCAAGGCAGAAAAATGGGAGGAAGGGAAACCAGAAAGCGCGCGAGGTGGCGTATTGGCAGCAGGCGCATCGCACAGCAAGCCAAATGTATTGTTGGATGTGAGAATAGGAATGCTGCGTGTACTTTTCCTGTTGAGATACACCGCTTGAGGAAATGTTCAACTGAGCCCACTACCTGTTGATACTACCTTTCCGAAGCTATAAAGACTCCCTGTCTTTCGAGCTAAACCCTGCTAATCCCGCTACTACTCTGGGGCAGTAAGTTTGTCTAATCAATGGTGTAAGAAGTCAGTTCATTTCTCCCTGGATAAACCCAGTCTATATTTCCCCCCTGTAACTCTAAAGCTCTCGCGAGCATTCACATTTCCCGCTACTATTCACATGGAAAAAAGCACATCGCTTGTCTCAAATGCATTTGGATTCTGCGAGGAGGTCATAAAAAAGACTTAATAGGGTTTCGGGTTTCAGAACTTCGCATTTAGCATTCAAAAATAGATAACTTTGAACTTGAATTTGAACCGAGTGATCCGTGCGGACTTCGAAATTAAACATTTCAAATACAAAAGTGAAAAGTACAAAGCAGTAAGGCGGAAAGGTAAATCAGTAGCCATAGCCATAGCTATTGCCTACTCATTGCCTATTTCCACCAAAACGCCGAGAGCTGGATTCGCCATCTGGCCTGCTTTTAGTATATGAGATAGTCGGAAAGTGGCAGTTCGGACTTCCTCATTGGCCATTGCACGTTCTGACACACGACACCACACAACAGACAGGCGATTCACGCCGGGCTCAATGCTCCATAATACAGCAGCGTGCCGAGCAGCGCTCGTCTTTCAGGCCCATTGGAAGAACTCGCAGCTCTCAAGTAATTGCCTTTGCTACGCACGCTTTCCCAGAGGGACGCCAACTGAAGCCGCTTGGGCACTAACAGCCGTTGCTTGGGTAAGGCTGCGTGCAATGAATCGTTGCCGTAATTGACGTGCACAGCCCACACTTCATCGTCATCGTCGTTTTCATCTTCGCCTTCTTCGTCGCCATTGCTGGCACGGCCACCGGCTTTAACTTTCGCACTCGCTTCTTTTTGCCGTAATGCTTCCATTTCTTGGTAATATTCCGAGCATTCGCCTTCTCGAACCTTTCGTGAATTGATTGAAGTACAGTTAGAAAATGCAAACACGCCAGAACAAAGAACACGATGAGATGTGATTACGTATCTCCTTTACTTGTTGCCATCTTTCATTATTGTCTTCATCAGAATTGTTGCACTCACCAATTCGGCCAGCGGGTTCCAGCGCAAAGAGCCCTTGTCCAGCACCTGGGCCACGAGGCGCGCTGCATCGCCAGGGGGCGGTTGCCACGCAAGCACAGCCACTGCTGGCGGCATTGTGGGTCCTTCTCCCTCCTCATCACTTCTGCTACTGCTGTTACTGCTGTTACTGTCTTCCGCAGATCCTCCGTCACTTTCATTCCCGTCGTCGTCTTCCTTGTTGCTCTTTATGCTTTTGTCGCTTTCAGGATGGCTGAGCACAAGCGGCAGCAAATCATCCACTGTAAGCGCTTCGGTCACTCGTTTCAATTCCGCTAGCACAGCTGCTGCAGAAGCCCTCGCATTAGAGCCTCTTTGGTCCATGCTGCTAGTACTGCTGCTGCTGCTGCTGCTGCCTGTGGTGGTGCTACCTCGCTTGCGCTTGCTCCCTTTTGCGGTTGGTTCGTCGGTCGTCTCATTGGTAGATGAGGCCAACTTGCCGATATTTTCGCCCGTGCTGCTCTTACTGTTGCCATCACTACTGTTGTTGTTATCAATGCTGTTTTTACTACCACTACTGTTGGTAGCGGCGGCGGTGGAAGCAGCACCTGCGAGAGGAGTGGTCCCACGAGCAAGGGCGGCTCGGGCCGCGGGAGCGTGGCAAAGCGCGTGGCGCACAGCGCTGGCTGCCAGGTCGGCCCAAGGCGTGCCCATAAGAGACACGTTGAGAGAAATGCCCGGCTCCAAAGTTTCGACGCGGTGCCACATGCCAGCGGGAAAGTAAAGCACGTCACCAGGGTGCAGCACCACCACTTGCACTTCGTCATCACCAGTTGAAGAAGAGGAACTGCTTTCCACAGAGCTGCTGACGCTAGAGCCAGAACTTTTCTTCTTTCCAGTTTTGGATTCTCCCGCCACAGCAGTCGTTGCAGCCGTCACTGTGGCTGCCCTCAAGTGCGGAGGTGGAGCAAAGGCGAAGTTGGGCGCAGCGAAGCGGCCAGCGAGCAGTTGGTTCTCGACAACATCTGGAGAACTGCATCCATAGAGCCCAGAAAGCACAATGCGTGAATTGGATGGTTAAGTGAATCTAGGGGGACGAAAGGTGAGTGCATGGGATCTTAAACAAGCAAACTACAAATCTTAGTTTAACATAGCAGGTCGTACTGTATGACGGGAGCTGTGCAAAAGTATGTATTGATAGAGACAAATCAAACTTGGTTTGCCTAGCATAGTGAGGCGTATGGCCGCGCAGAGGGTGCGCAATGGGCGAACGAGCCAAGAGCCAGCGCTTAGAGCCGCTGAGCTGCACAGTAAAATTTTCCTGGAAGTCAAAGTGCCAATCAGTCACGTGTCCTGCAGTGCCGAAAAACATCTCCACTTCGCCTCGCGCCAGCGCACTTTCATTGCTTGCTGTGCCCTCCTGGGGCGCTGTCTCCAACGCACTCAAGCAACCGAGCCCTGTGTCAGCAAGCAAATGGTTCACGAGGCTTTGTTCAACGCCCGGTGGCGCGCGGCAGTATGCGCTGTGGCCTGCCCTGTGCAATGCAGCTGCGGCGCTAGGATCTTCGAGCTCTACCGATTGCAGCGGCCGTGGCGCCGCTGGAAGGTCATTGAGCGATGCGTTCAAGCAACCTTGCGGTGGGCCAGGCCTAGAATGCACTGCACGGCTAGACTCATTGCTGCTGCTACTGCCATTGCTACTGCTGCTAGTTCCCGCCGTATGGCTCTGGGTAGTGCCATCACCTACCCAAATGAACACTTTCTCAGACGCGGTCGCTTCAAAGAGCCGTTGCACCTCAAGGCCGCCCAAGGATTCGCGAATGAGCCTGTCAGCGCGCCTGCTCTCGTCATTAGTAGCACTACTGTGCACACACAGTGCTTGTTGCCGAAAGACGTCTCGCAAGAACGCATCTTCGCTCATAGGCCACGCCCAAGCTGCCAAGTTGGCTGTCTCTTCGCTGAGCTCGCGTGGATCATCACCCTTGGAAGAAAGTTCTAGGCATGGTGATGGCGTCGAAGGTGGAGAGGACTTTGGCATGCTGCACTTTCCTTAAATACGGCTGTAGCTTATCAAGATATGAGCTCGCCAAATCGCGCGAAAATCAGGTGATGAAGCTCACGTGTTACAACTCAGCTCTGTGGCCCTAACTGGCTAGAATGGATGATACGAAGATAAGAGTTGCGGTGCGTGCAGCTGCCGCAGACTCTCTACTTTATATGATATTTTTGCAGGTAATGTTCCTCTAAAGAAATACTTTGGTGGGTTAGTGGCTTTGGTGCACGTGCGTGCTGCTGGACAGCTTGTTTGTCTGTGGGGAGTAGCTTGTTGGCGAAATGCTGAGAGATGAGAGAAGAGGTGAAATACAGGGAAAGGTCTTCGTTGTAAAACGCTGATGTCTGATGTGCGGAAGTGCGGAAGTGCGGATGTGCTGATGCTGATGCAAATGCTGATGTGCTGATGACTGATGAGTGCTGGTGCTAAGTGATGTGCACGTGCTACAGTAATTTGCGCTTGAGAGGTCCTATTCTTTACTTCGCTATTGCGAATATAAGGTGCAGCTACATAGCCAATACAGCAAATCCTCGCTATGTCTACTTGCTGTTACTGAACTAGATGCTAGGTGAATTGGGCTCTTTCGCTATCACGTTTCTACTTTTTTTGCGTTTCACGGCCACGGTCCTAATTTAAAGTGCATTTCTATTCTCTATCTTTTAGTGATTAGTTAAGCGGCAATTGAATCCCTTGTGGCTCGAAGTGGCGATCGTGGCGAACTTTCGTGCACATGAAAATTCTTTCGGTCGGTCTAGCCGCCATGGAGCACCCTTTTACTTGGTCTATGTACCAAGCAACACAGCCTTCAGCGGCCAAAGCTGCCCTTATTAGAGGCCGCATTCGCCATGCGCTGCTTGATGGTCGCCATCAGGTCTGGATCCTCGTAAAAAGCCGAGGTGTGCTGAGAAAAACTCAGCGGCACAATACCTAATTCGCCGTCGTAGCGATTTTTACGCACGTCCAAGTACTTCACTTCACCATCGTTCTGGAGAATCGTGACGAGGTCAGCTTCCTGGGTGGCTTTTGCACTCCCAAAGATGGACGAGAGACCTAACCGAATTCCCTCGTCTTCTTTACGCGGGTGCACAACGAGAGTGATGTGGATGTTTTTCTCTGAAGCGAAGCGGCGAAACCGCTCTATAGCTACGTCTTGCTGCTCGAATCGATCACCCCTGTGAGCATGAGACAGTGCAGAGAATGTGGCGTATGAGCAACATGGCATGATGAACAGCGCACTCAGACCGTGGAATCACTACATTTAGTGGCATGGCACGCCTTACAACAATCATAATTGTGCACTCTTACCATTTTTTGCCCTGCCGAGACATCATGAACTGTAAGTTATCGATGATCACGTGCTCTACATCATAAGTGTAAACTGCAAAGTCCATAGCGTCAATCACACGTTCAAGCTCGCTACCTCCATGAAACGTCATGAAGTGCATCGGGAGCGTTTCAAACCTTGAAATCAATGAGGGAGTTGACGAGACAAACAATAGAGCAGAAGGATCAAAACTTTTGACGCTAAACCGTCGAATGACTCATGCTAGCAATCAGAGATAGGTAGCACTCCTTTGAAGACAAATATGAGATCTTATATCAGCAACTTACCGGTCGAGAACGCTTTCGAGGCTGTCTACAACTTCATTTGAACCAGGCTTGTTCAGAGGCTGGCCATAATATTGCTGTACATACACCGACAAAGAGATAGAGAAAAAAACAATTTGAATGTCGATGGAAACTCGTGAACAAAGATGGACTTATGACAGTCACTATAAAGAGGGCTGTTTGGGCAAAGTGTAGCTCACCTGGAGCATCTTCTTCACGAGGCGCGTGTTCTTGACCTCGAAGGAGCCCCAAAGCATATTGACACCTTGTTGTGCTAAATCTAAACTCATTTGAGACAAAATTGTTGTCTTGCCTGCGCCTGTTGCGCCCGTGATAAGGCCCAATTCTCCCCTTCGAAACCCTTTCATGACTGGAAAAGCAACCCACACAGATGAAGGACGCAAGTCATTTAGTCAGTTGAACCAAGGAACGTTCTTTGCTGAAAGTTGAAATGCATAACGCGGCAGTTATGTACGCCTATCAATATTTTCACGTGGTGAACGGGGAAAAAAATTACCTTTGGTAAGGAGTGGCAACGACTGTAATGGCGTGCCGTTGTATTCGTTGGGATGGCGGATCTCGTGCAGCACTTGCTCGCGTAAGCTTTTGAAATGCACAATTTGGTCGTGCTCGGGCTGTGACGCACCATTAATCATAGCCTGAGAAACGATAGTAGGAACAAACACAAATAAAAGAAGGAATACCGTGCAAAGTTTGCGCTTCATGGAAGTCGTGGAGCCTTTAGATTGTCGTACAAAAGGACACATAAATCTCTAAGGAGTTCTGCGCACCTGAATGTCTACACCCAGCCGCAGTGCATCGTTTGCATCTTTTATTGAGCCAAATTTCTCGACATCGTCCTTCAATGGTTTGACAATGAAGCATCGGTCGAGGCCGAGTTTGCGCGCAAACTTATCGGCACCAGCTTGCCCTGGCGCGTCGTTGTCTAACCACAAGTAAATCCGATCGAACCGCTCGAGAAGCGGCAAGACGTCCAGCGGCAAGCTGCCAGCGCCGTTCGGTAAACTAACTGCAGGCATTTTCGTAGCCTGCCATACAGCCATGGCGTCGTATTCGCCTTCAGTCAGCACCACGCTTTTCGCGTCCTGGGGAACCGTGTGGAGGCCAAACAGCCCCCAGCCACCTGAGAACGAGAAGGTGTGAGTGCTCACAGATATACAACCTGCCAATTGGAGGATAGTTACATACACCCACAGGTACCTCCTCTTGTATTCAAAGAAAATGTTTGGCCACTCAAAGCTAAAAACGAAGAAGTCTTACACAAAAGCGAGTAATCTTGCAATAACGGCGAGAACACGATGCAAATTAGGTGCCTCATGGCTTTACCTCCTGCAGGATCGAGCTTTTGCCACCCTTTGCGATTCCATGCCCTTGCTTTCACCCTTCGGAAAACACTCTCATCGGCTGCTTTGTCGATGCTCGTCAAATCAGTCGCCGTACCAAGCTCTTTGTCTTGACTCTTCAACTGAGCAAGCGTCATGACCCATGGAAAAGTAACGCAAAATGTTTTGACGTACACGTTTTCATCGGGAAATTCGTAGACACCAATGCCTACACCGTATTTAGACAATACTTCCATTGAAAGCTTGCGCTCTTCTGTCAAGTACTTCCTAATGTCAGCTACTTCTGGAAATTTGCTTTCGTTCATCAGTGTAGGAGTAAATCTGCGCGCTGTTTCTTGATTTGGTAATTTTAATTTCGGCCGCACGCGCGACTGGGCAGATTCTGACTTCGTATTCTGCGGTAACATAATATCTGCAGTACTACTGTATTGAACTCCATTGGTAAGGTTCTTCAAATCGTACCAACTTCCCGAGGATTGGCATCGAAAGCAGTTCCAAGTGCCACCTCCAACAACATCTCCACCTGGGCCTTCGGCTCCAGTCGCGAATCCTAATTTAAACTGCCCAGCAAAAAGAAAGAAGAAAAGAATAAGTTTCAACACGTAATAACAAATGCAGCAATCAGATCCGTTTAAGACTTTGCTTTATAGTGATGTGCGTGTGTGCTCGAACCTGGTTACTCGATTTGTCTGTCCCCCTAGGGTTACGGCACAATCCTTTAGGCATGACGGAACAGTCCTTAACGGTAATTTGGCCTCGTGACTCGCGCATTTCTATTCCAGGAATCTGTTGCAAGTACGCTCGTACTTCCTCGACGCTGATAGAATTGTGCTTAGACTGAAATGTGGACAATGCCCGGCGCAATGCCAAAGCATTCTCGCGAGCGTTTAGGACACGGATCATGGGCGGTTCTTCCTCGTGGAAGAATCCGATGCTGACCTTGCCGCTCAAATCCTGTTAAAAATATTCGTGCTTCTATGAGAGATGTACTATACTGCTAGCTAGTGGTAGTTTCAGCAAGCATTAGCTCCTTTGTTTGCAACTCGCTACAAATCTCCCATCTTTCGCGCACTTTTTAAAATACCCCCATAAAGGAGGACATGTAATAATCTTTCGTGCCTCATGCTCGTACTACAGTAGTACAGACCAAGAAAACTGCGGGTTTTCCCAAGGGTTTTCCAGGTTTTAACCCACTTTGGTTTGCTATAAAACCGGTAGATCATTAAGAGGGCCAATGGAAAACCCAGATGCCCTTGAATTCTACTGGTTACTGCCCGATACAGATACAGCGGCATCCCCCAGTCACACAGTGCGGTAGCTTCCGCCCACGCGTGCGCTTACAGCTGACAGCCCACACCCACGCAGCTCACAACACGAAGTTTACACTCAGTTTACCCACTTCTCTTCTAAACCTTGAGTTCTAGCAGCCGAAGAGTAGTAAACGGCACGAACGAACTTCTACGGTTTTATTCTCAGTTCTTTAACTCGAACTCGAACTAATACAAACCCAAATGGCACAGAAGCCAATGCTGCGGGCAGAAGTGGGAATGCGCGTGCGTTGCGCAAACAAAGCAAGTGCGGAATGATTC
>Ga0307930_1001747_pt1 | contig 17007 bp, 15 predicted proteins | sample OrgLakmetageno46_FD_203161 | JGI IMG/M metagenome (GOLD analysis project Ga0307930, IMG submission 203161) | Saline water microbial communities from Organic Lake, Antarctica - #46 | ecosystem: Environmental > Aquatic > Non-marine Saline and Alkaline > Saline | place: Antarctica: Organic Lake...
AATTGAAAGAGCATTTCACAAAAGATGATGTGGTGGTGGTTTTATTTCATGATCATGGAAGCAGGTATGTTGGAAAAATGTTCAACGATGACTGGATGCGTGAAATGGGATATATAGACTAATCTCTCATTTATAAGTACAAAAAAAAGCTCTTGAATTCTCAAGAGCTTTTTTTTGCTTTTTAAAACATAAATCTTGAAGGTTTACGAGTTGGCCCTAGCCCTGATTGTAGCGGAAAGCCCGTAAGGTTTTTACTTAGTAAAAACTGCGGACTTGGTGCGGAAAGCAGGTTCTCGGCTTCTAATACTTTTAGTATTTTTTAAAAAAGTGTTTAAAATTCTGAGGTGAAATGAAATATGATATTAGGATATTTTTGTTGAGTCATTTGCAAGGAAAATTCAGAATCTGCTAGAAACACCAATTGATCGGTTTTATCCTTGGCTAAAAACTTAGATTTTACGCGTTTAAATTCTTTAAACTCCTCGCTTTTTTCATCTTTAGGTTCAATCCAACAGGCTTTATGCACGTTGATGTTTTCGTAAGAGCACTTGGCGCCGTATTCGTGTTCCAGTCTATATTGTATCACCTCATATTGAAGCGCACCAACGGTACCTATAATTTTTCTATTGTTCAGTTCTAAGGTAAACAACTGTGCTACCCCTTCATCCATCAACTGTTCAATTCCTTTATTAAGTTGCTTAGACTTCATAGGATCGACATTATTGATATATCTAAAATGCTCAGGCGAAAAGTTGGGGATGCCTTTGTACTGAAGAATTTCACCTTCGGTTAAGGTGTCACCAATTTTAAAAGTTCCTGTGTCGTGAAGCCCCACGATGTCTCCAGGAAACATTTCGTCTACAATTTCTTTGCGTTCAGCAAAAAAAGCATTCGGGCTAGAAAATTTTAGAGTTTTATTACTACGGACGTGAAGATAGGGTTTGTTTCTTTCGAATTTTCCGGAAACAACTTTCACAAAGGCTAGACGATCTCGGTGTCTAGGATCCATATTGGCATGAATTTTAAAGACAAATCCAGTAAATTTATCCTCCTCTGGCTTAATTTCTCGAATATCACTTTGTTTAGGTCGGGGTGTTGGAGCAATTTTAATGAAACAATCTAATAATTCCCGAACTCCAAAATTATTTAAGGCTGAGCCAAAAAATACAGGTTGTAAATCGCCCTTTTGGTAGGCTTCGATATCAAAATCGGGGTAGACGCCTTCTACAAGTTCAAGCTCTTCTCTTAAGGTATCAGAGGAGTCTGTGCCTATAAGCTGGTCAATTTCATCGGTAGATAAATCGCTAACTTCAACAGTTTCTTCAATATCCTTTTTGGGGTCTCCGGTAAATAAATTGACATTTTTTTCCCAGATATTATAAATTCCTTTAAAGTCATAACCCATACCGATAGGGAAACTTAAAGGAGTCACATGTAAGCCTAATTTTTGCTCGATTTCATCCAATAATCCAAAGGCATCTTTACCTTCTCTGTCCATTTTATTGATGAAAACAATGATAGGAATATTACGCATTCTGCAAACTTTTACCAGTTTTTCAGTTTGCTCTTCAACTCCTTTAGCAACATCAATCACGACGATAACACTATCTACAGCAGTTAACGTTCTAAAGGTATCTTCGGCAAAATCTTTGTGACCAGGTGTGTCTAAAATGTTGATTTTAATGCCTTTATATTCAAAACCTAAAACAGAAGTAGCTACGGAAATCCCTCTTTGACGCTCTATTTCCATGAAGTCACTTGTGGCTGTTTTTTTGATTTTATTCGATTTTACAGCACCCGCTTCTTGAATTGCACCTCCAAAAAGAAGTAACTTTTCCGTTAGCGTGGTCTTACCAGCATCAGGGTGAGAAACAATACCAAAAGTTCTTCTCCTGTTAATTTCCTTATTTAATTTCATATTGCAAATTTAATTTTTTAATTTTCGATGTCAATCGTTTTGATACATATATTGATAATGTTTGCTTTAAAATTTTTAAAATGTTAAAAATCTTTAAACTATATTTGTTTGAAATTATCCTTACATGAGAATAACTACTTCATCCATCCTATTCTTATTTATAATGCTTTTTCTAAATCTTGGTGCGTCTGCTCAGGAAAAAAAATCTTATATCCCTAATCCTTTTGATGAGTTGATGACTCAGTTGAATGCCTCTGGAATTGTAGAGGGTTTAATTTATGCAGATTTTAATGCCAATGGAACGCAAGATGTTGGTGAGCCAGGTTTGGAAGGTGTAAGAGTTATTATAGTAAATGCCAACGATAATGGTCAAACTGTTTTAACCAATTCAGATGGTATCTGGACGGCTACTGTAATAGAAGGAAATGCGATCATCATAATTGATGCCTTAACTTTGCCTCCGGGTTTTTTACAAACCGAAGGCTCAGATCCTAGTACAGTTTTAGTAATTGCCGATGATACAGTAATTTCAGAAACCAAGGGCTATACCTTTCAAGGGGATGCAACAGGTCATCTTTATTATGATACTAATGGCAATGGGGTTCAAGATACTTCAGAGCTCGATATGCCAAATGTAGATGTAGAGGTCATAGATCAATATGGGAATTCTCAAATTTTAACAACAGATACTGAAGGGGATTGGTTAACAACCGTCCTATTTGGCCCAATTGATGTTCTTGTTGATGAGTCGGATACCGATTTCCCCACTGGAGCTTTCCAAACGGAAGGCGCTAATCCATCTTCACACGCAGTACCTGCCGGAGCAACTACTTTTACAGAAAATGATGGTTTTTTTGAATCTGGAATACTTTCTGGTATCTTATATTTTGATAATAATGGTAGTGGAAGTCAAGACCCAGGCGAGAATGGAATTGTAAACATTCCAGTAGAAGTCACCACTGCTTTAGGTGAGATCATCAATACCACTACAGATGCTAGTGGTGCTTGGAGTGTAAGAGTTCCAGAAGGGGCTTCAGTTTCTTTAATTGATGAGGCAGCACCAGGCTTTCCAATAGGCTCTGCTCAAACCGATGGAACCAACCCTACCACTACAACTGTTGTGAATGGCCAAACCTATCAAGAATTTGATGGATTTTTAGGCTTGGGAGTTATAAGAGGTCATTTGTACTTTGATGTTAACGGTAATGGTTCTCAAGATGTAGGAGAATCTGATATGCCTGATGTGGACGTTGAAATAATTGATGTATTTGGCGATGTCACAACCTTGGTAACCGATGTTAATGGAGACTGGGAAATAGAAGTTCCTGCTGGAAATACGTTTTCGAATATAGATAATCTAGATCCTGATTTTCCAGCGGGGGCTGTCCAAACTGAAGGAACAGATCCTACCTTAACTCAGGTAATTTCTGGTGATGACGTACTATCTGATAGAGATGGCTTTTTTGAAATAGATCCAGAACTTGAAGGAACAGTATTGGGTCATTTATATCAAGATACTAATGGGAACGGAACTCAGGATGCTGGTGAGCCCGATTTGCCTAATATTGATGTTCAAATTACCGATACATTTGGGAATGTGACTCTCTTAACCACAGATGCTAATGGCGATTGGTCAATTCTAGTTCCTTCAGGAAATACAACATCAGACATTCTTCAAAACGATCCAGATTTTCCACTAGGTGCTGTTCAAACTGAAGGGACTGATCCTACAATTACATTTGTTCCAGTAGACGACACCATATTATCAGATAACGATGGTTTTTTTAACAATGATCCTAATTTAGTAGGGCTTTTGGAAGGTCACCTCTATTTCGATAATAATGGTAATGGTGTACAAGATGTTGGAGAACCCGACATGCCCGATGTGGATGTAGAAATTATAGATGTTTTTGGAGATGTTAGTACCCTAGTAACTGATGTTAATGGAGATTGGTCTATTGAAGTTCCAGCAGGTAATACCTTTTCGAATATTGATAATCTAGATCCTGAGTTTCCTACTGGAGCTACTCAAACTCAAGGAACAGATCCAACACTAACATTTGTTGTCGCTGACGAAACAACACTTTCAGATCTTGATGGTTACTTTGTAACAGATCCAAATCTTTTAGGGGTTTTGACAGGCCATTTGTATTTTGATAATAATGGGGATGGAATACAGAATGTTGGAGAACCCGACATGCCCGATGTGGATGTAGAAATTATAGATGTTTTTGGAGATGTTAGTACCCTAGTAACTGATGTTAATGGAGATTGGTCTATTGAAGTTCCAGCAGGAAACACCTTTTCTAATATAGATAATTTAGATCCAGATTTTCCCCAAGGGGCAATTCAGACTGAAGGGACAGATCCTTCTTTAACTTTTGTTCCAGCAAATCTTACGACACTTTCAGATAATGATGGTTTTTTTCAAACAGATCCTAATCTTACCGGAACCCTCACAGGTCACCTTTATTTGGATGCGAATGGAAACGGTATTCAGGATTCTGCAGAGCCAGATTTACCTAATATCGATGTTGAGGTTACCGATGTCTTAGGAACTATTACGGTGATATCTACCAACGCAAATGGAAATTGGTCTATAGAAGTCCCAGCAGGAAATGCTATTTCAGATATAGATCAACAGGATACTGACTTTCCATTAGGAGCTGTCCAAACGGAAGGAACAGATCCAACTACAACATTTGTAAGTGTTGGCAATACTACTTTCTCCGAAGACGATGGATTTTTTGCACCAGACCCAAATCTTGTAGGTAATTTACAAGGCCATTTATATTTTGATGATAATGGGAATGGTACTCAAGACGTTGGAGAACCAGATATGCCAGAGGTAGATATAGAAATTATAGATGTTTTCGGTATAGTTTCAACCATAGAAACAGATAGTAATGGTGACTGGTCTATTGAAGTTCCAGCAGGAAACACCTTTTCTAATATAGATAATTTAGATCCGGATTTCCCTAATGGTGCCATCCAAACTGAAGGGACAGATCCCTCATTAACTTTTGTAGTAGCCAATGCTAACACATTATCCGATATTGACGGATTTTTCGTTCAGGATCCCAACCTTTCAGGAACTCTATCGGGTCATTTATATTTCGACAATAACAACAATAGCGAACAAGATGCTGGCGAACCCGATATGCCAAATGTTCTTGTTCAAATTGTAGATGAAAATAATATAACTCAAAATGTGATTACAAATGCTAATGGAGACTGGTCAACGCAAGTTGCAGAGGGAGATGTAACTTCCACAATAGATGTAACCGATCCCAATTTTCCTGAAGGTGCTGTTCAGACCCAAGGAGATAATCCAACTACGACCACAATAGTCGCTGGAGGTGAATTTCAAGAAGAACCAGATGGATTTTTTACAAGTTTTCAAACAGGTGTTAGAAGTGGTATTGTTTACGAAGATTTGAATAATAATGGTACACAAGATACCAATGAACCCGGTTTAGTAGATATTGATATAGAAATTGTAGAATCTGATGGAAATACCCAAACGATATCAACCAATGCTCAAGGTCAATGGTCTGTCACAGTGGTTGTAGGAATTACAACCTCCAACATCGATATAAACAGTCCTAATTTTCCTCAAGGAGCAGTTCAGACCCAAGGTACGAATCCAACGACCGTCTTTATAGGATCGAATACTAATAGTTCTGAAACACCTGATGGATTCTTTTTAGAAGAATCCACAGGATTCTTAACGGGGAGACTTTATCTTGATGATAATGGGAATGGAACTCAAGAAACGGAAGAGGAAGGGATCCCAAATGTAACTATATTAATTACTGATTTTGTTGGTGACCAATTTGAGACAGAAACTGATCTTCAAGGCGATTGGACTATTGAAGTTTTATCTGGTCAAACAATTTCTGAAATAGATGTTGCCGATTTAGATTTCCCTACCAATGTGACTCAAACCGAAGGAACGAATCCGACTACGACATTAGTAAACGCTGGAACTTCTGTCACCTCAGATAGTGATGGTTTTTTCATAGAAGATATAATCATTTTTAATGCGGTTTCTTCTGAAGGGAGCGCTTTTCAGAATAGATTTTTTAGAATCCAAGGCATAGAAAACTATCCTGAAAATTCAGTTCAGATTTTTAATAGACAAGGGGTGAAAGTTTTCGATGTAGAGGGATATGGTCAAAATGAAAGTCAATTGTTTACAGGATTTAGTGAAGGTAATATTACCATCCAAAAAGATAATCGTTTGCCAACAGGCACCTATTTTTATTTACTGAACTATATCAATAGGAATGGAGAGCCTGTAAGGAAAAACGGATATTTACATTTAAATTAAGATTGAATTATGGCTATACGTCGAATTCTGAATATAACGTTAGTATCTAGTCTGCTGGTTTTAGCAACTCAAGCTAGCTATGCACAACAAGATCCAAACTTTACTCAATATATGTATAATACATTGAGTATAAATCCTGCATACGCTGGGTCTAGGGATGCTTTTAGTGCTGTAGCTTTACACAGATCTCAGTGGTTGGGTTTTGATGGTGCTCCAACGTCTCAAACCCTTTCAGCTCATACTCCTATTAAAGATGGTAAGATGGGATTAGGATTTAATATTGTGAATGATCAAATAGGAGTTACTCAAGAAACCGATATCAACGCGATCTACAGTTACGTTTTAGAAATGTCTAGGTATACAAAACTATCTTTTGGAATCAATGCTGGTGTGAATTTACTGAATGTAGATTACTCCGATCTTAATATCTTCGATCCAACAGATCCAGAGTTTAATAACAATTTAGAAAACAAGATATCACCTCAAGTAGGATTAGGAGCTTTGTTGTATAACGATCAGTATTTTGTGGGTTTGAGCGTTCCTGCTTTGTTGAGGAATGATAGATTTTCAGACATTTCTGTCGCAGATGCTACGGTAAGAGACCGTCTGCATTATTACCTTACTGCAGGTCTTGTGTTTGATCTTTTGCCTACTTTAAAATTTAAACCTTCGATTTTATTAAGACATGTAAGTGGTTCTCCATTATTGGCAGAATTGTCCTCTAATTTTTTAATAAATGATAAATTTACAATAGGTGCTGCTTATCGATTGAACTCTGCGTTTTCCGGTCTTGTTGGTTTTCAAGCTACAGATTCTATCTTATTGGGAATAGCATATGATCGAGATATATCCACATTTTCAAGCTATAACGATGGATCTTTAGAGTTTTTTGCGAGATTTGAATTGTTTAAAAAATACAAAAGAATGTATACCCCAAGATTTTTCTAAGCATGAAGTTCACTCACAGACACATAATCCTAATCATAACAATTCTTTTCACAAGTTTAGGTTATTCTCAAATAGATAAGTTAAAGGAAGCCGACAAAATGTTTGAAGGTTACGCTTTTATAGATGCTCAAAAAATTTATCTAGAAGTAGCGCGAAGTGGTTACGAATCCGAAAATTTATTTAAAAAACTAGGCGATTCTTACTATTTCAATAACGACCAAGAAAAAGCTTTAGAATGGTATCAAAAATTATACGATCTAAACCAGAATCTCTCTAAAGAGTATTTATTCAGATATGCTCAATCTTTAAAAAGCGTTAAGCGTTATAAAGAATCTGATAAAATCATGCTGGAGTTCGATGCTCTAAACGAAACAGATAGCCGGGTTTCTAAACTGAAAAAAGAACGGAATTATCTTGAACTTATCGATATGCAATCTGGAAGGTTCGAGATGGAAAAAGCATCTATCAATTCTGATTACTCAGAATTTTCTCCATCTTTTTTTGGAAAACAACTCGTGTTTGCTTCCAATAGACCAATTTCTTCTTCAGTTAAAAGAATTCACGAGTGGAACAATCAGCCTTACCTCAATTTATACAGTTTAGACTTATCGGATTCTCTAGACATAGAGTCTGAGCCAATTGTGTTTTCAGAAGAATTAAATTCCAAGTTTCATGAATCTTCAGCGGTATTTACTAAAGATGGGAAAACAGTTTATTTTACAAGAAATAACTTCTCTGGAAACAAGCTAAATAGAGGTGAAGATGGCGTGAGTTATCTTAAACTTTTCAAATCTAAACTCAATCAAGAGAACACTTGGACTAAGCCGGAGGAACTCCCTTTTAATAGTGATAATTATTCTGTAGCCCATCCTGCCTTAAGCAAGGATAATAAAACACTCTATTTTTCTTCAGATATGGAAGGAACTATAGGGATGTCCGACATCTTTAGGGTTAAACTACTAGAAGACGATAGCTATAGTTCTCCAGAAAACTTGGGGAATCTCATCAACACAGAAGGCAGAGAAAATTTTCCTTTTGTGAGCGATGATGGTCTACTTTACTTTGCTTCAGACGGTCATTTGGGTCTCGGAGGCTTGGACGTTTTCGTTGCAGTCATCAAAGACAAAGGAGAATTGGGAGAAGTTTTCAACTTAGGTAGGCCTATCAATAGTAACAAAGACGATTTTAGCTTTATCATCAATTCGAAACTTCGAAAAGGTTTTTTTGCTTCCAATAGAGGAGAAGGTGAATCAAGTGATAACATTTATAAAATCAACCAATTAGAAAAATTGATGACAGCTTGCTCTCAGCTCTTGAACGGAAATATTTTTACGACCAATGGAGAGGACGCCTTAAGTGACGCTAAAGTTGAACTTTTTGATGAAAACTTAAAATTGCTAAACTCCACAACTACAGATTCTGAAGGATTTTATCAATTTGAAGTTGAATGTGACACGAGATATGTGGTTAGAGTTTCCAAAGATGGGTTCGGAACATTAGAAGAGCTTGTAAGAACTAATTCTGATTTTGGAACTGAGAATGCCTTGGATTTTTCTGTCGATAAGGGAGACGAGTTAGGCGTTACAAAAGCAGATAAAGGGGATGACTTAAGTGATTTACTTCAATTGGACCCAATTTATTTCGATATCGATAAATTTCAAATCCGAACTGATGCTGAAGTTGAGCTCCAAAAGATTATTGCGGTAATGAAATCTTACCCTGAAATGCGAATAGATGTGAGATCGCACACAGATAGTAGAGCTGGAGACTCTTACAACAAGATCCTCTCGGATAAAAGAGCGACAGCAACCAAAGATTATATCATAGAAAAATCGGGAATTTCGAGCGAACGTATTTCGGGAAGGGGTTACGGTGAAACACAACTAGTCAATTCTTGTTCTAATGGAATTGATTGTTCTGAAGCAGAACATGCTTTAAACCGTAGATCGGAATTTATTATTTTAAATAAAAACAATACCCCAGAAGATATCAAAAAAGAACTGATAGCTTCTGAAGGCAAGAAATTACAACAGCCTAAGGTTGAGGAGACACCTACAGCTTATTTTTATGATTTTGAAAATTCAACTGAAGAGCTATTCACAGTGCAAATAGGAGCTTTTGGCAAAAATTCAAATATTAAATTTGATAACGTTCAGAATGTCTTTAGTCACGTCTATAGCGATGGTTATAAGCGCTATTTTTCTTCTGTTTTTCAAACCAGGAAAGAAGCCGAAGCTTACAAAATTAAGCTCAGAAATTCAGGTATTGATGGTGCCTTTGTGGTTGGCTTAAAAGGAGAAACTCGATTTTAGGAATCCCATCAAATACTAAATAATTCATAAATAGATCCCTTTAAGGTCAGGTGAATTTTCTTTATTGAATTCAAATTCAACTTATTTTGTATTTTTGAGATATGGAAAACAGCAATGAGAACTATGTCATCCTAGTCGATGAAAAAGACAATCCACTAGGAACTATGGAGAAAATTGAAGCTCATGAAAAAGCGAGACTTCATAGAGCTTTTTCAGTTTTTATATACAATTCCAAAAACGAATTGATGCTCCAGCAAAGAGCTTTAACCAAGTACCATACTCCTGGTCTATGGACCAATACGTGTTGTAGTCATCAAAAGCTAGAGGAATCTAATATCGAAGCTGGAAAAAGGCGTTTACAAGAGGAAATGGGGTTTTCTACAGAGCTCAAAGAAACCATTTCATTTATTTACAAAGCTCCTTTCGAAAACGGTTTAACCGAACACGAATTCGATTACATCTTAGTTGGAGAATATGAAAATGACCCCCAACCCAATCCAGATGAAGTTCACGATTGGAAATGGATGAGTCTAGACGACATTGAAAATGATATAAATAAGAATCCAAACCTATACACAGAGTGGTTCAAAATTATTTTTGAAAAGCACAAAAGTGAAATGGTAAAATCATCAATTTAAACTTATGAAAGTAACAGTTCACCGCAAAGCGCATTTTAATGCAGCGCATAGACTCTATAGAAAAGATTGGGATTTTGAAAAAAACAACGAAGTTTTTGGGAAATGTAACAATCCTCAATATCACGGTCATAATTACGAATTGATAGCCTCGGTAACAGGTGATATTGATCCTGAAACAGGATATGTTATTGACATCAAAGTGCTTAAGGATATGATAAAAGCTGAAGTAGAAGATGCCTTCGATCATAAGAACTTGAATGAACAAGTCCCAGAGTTTAAAGACTTGAACCCGACAGCCGAAAATATTTCAGTAGTAATTTGGAACAAACTAAAGGCTAAATTGGATAAAAACCATGACCTTGAAGTGACCTTATACGAAACCCCAAGAAATTTTGTAACCTATAAAGGAGAATAATATGTCTATTGAAAAAGGAGATTCTATACCTAGTTTTGAGCTGAATGACCAGAACAGTAATATTTTCAACTCCGATGATATCATTGGAAAGAAACCGGTAGTTATTTACTTTTACCCAAAGGATTTTACTCCTGGATGTACTAAGGAGGCGTGTAGTTTTAGAGATAGTTACGAAGATTTTAAAGAAATAGGAGCAGAGGTGATAGGGATTAGTAATGATTCTGAAAAATCTCATGCCAAATTTTCAGCGAAATATAACCTCCCTTTTATTTTGTTATCAGACGCCAACGGAAGAGTAAGAAAGAAGTTTGGAATCAAAAAAAGCTTATTAGGCTTGGTGCCAGGGCGGGAAACCTTTGTAATTGACGCTCAAGGAAAATTGATTTTTAAATTCAATAGTCTCGATGCTTCCCAGCACATGAAAAAAGCGCTTAAGGCCATTAAAAAAATGAATTGATGCTTTACCCACTTAAATTTAAACCAATTCTAAAAGAGAAAATTTGGGGAGGTGATAAATTAAAGTCCAAATCTAAAGTTGATTTTTCTCAAAAACGGATTGGTGAAAGTTGGGAAATAAGTGGTATTAACGGTGATATATCAATTGTTCAAAACGGAGTATTAGCGGGTCAGACTTTAAGTCAATTAATTTCTGAATTCAAAACTGAATTGGTAGGCAAAGCTGTTTTTGAAAAATTCAATAGCGAGTTCCCTATTCTTATAAAATTCATAGAAGCTCAAGACAACTTATCGGTTCAACTTCATCCAAGTGATACATTAGCTAAAAAGCGACATAATAGTTTCGGGAAAACAGAAATGTGGTATATCACAGAAGCTGAGCCAAATGCTGAGCTCATTGTCGGTTTTAAAGAACCTATTACAGTTGATAGGTACAAAGAAAGCCTGTCTAAAGGGGAATTAGAAGATGTTTTGAATAAGATAAAAGTTGAGGAAGGAGAGGTTTTTTTTATAAAACCTGGTTTAGTTCATGCTATAGGAGCAGGAGTTACATTGGCTGAGATTCAACAAACCTCAGATGTTACCTACAGGCTCTATGATTGGCTCAGAGTGGATAAAGAAGGCCATTCCAGAGAATTACATACAGAGCTAGCTCTTGAGGCTATTGATTTTCAAGTTAATTCAGATTATAAAATTGAGTACGATTCTATATTCAATTCTAAGGTTCCTCTTGTGGATTCACCTTATTTCAAAACCAATTTTTTAGAAATTAATCGACGAATATTTTTAGATTATTCTTCAGTAGATTCTTTTGTTATCTATTTAAATGTAGGGACTCAAACCGCTGAGCTTATTCACAACGAGAACTCATTTATGTTATCTCCAATGGAGACGATTCTACTTCCCGCCTGCATTAAAACCATCGAACTTAAATCTTCAGGAACCAAACTTTTAGAAATCAGTATTTAATATTAAAATTAGTTTACTTTTGCCGAAATTAAATTTTTATAAAAATGGCTAGTAAAAAGCAACTTAAAAAAGACTTAAACAATCGCTTTGGTGAAATCATCGACGGAGCACTTATCAATCAAGAAGCAGACTCTAAAGATTCTAGTATCAAAACGGAAGAGCTTGTTGACGATATTATTTCAGAATTTGATACTATTATTGAACAAATCAACAAAAGAGATTCTGACGATAGAGCTAAGCATTTGAAATCTGTCAAAGAAAATATAAATAAAAAGGCTGATGAGTTTATAGAAAGACTCAACAACCTTTAATTGTTTTTATTACTGAGGTTATTGAATTACTCTTTAGAGACTTCTTCAATAACTTCAGTTTCTACACTTTCTTCATCATTTTTCTTCCTTTCCTTAATTAACTCGTTGAGTCTTTTACCATAAAGTGACTTTCTTATAGGTTTCTCTAAAGCATTGTAGACGGTATCCAAATATTTTATGTTAGCATCAAAAGCCTCTGATAGTAAAACATAAGGAGAAACTTCCAAGTTTTTATTATTTAGCGCAAAATTGACGGTGTATAAATATTTTCTCTTCAGTATAGAATTGAATCTTTTGTTCAAACTGTCTAGTTTTTCTTCATTTTGAGATTTGCTGGCTTCAAAGTTAGCTTCTATAAGGTCTAGCCTTTGGTTGTTGAACTGTTTAATCACTTCATTATATTCTTCCAGCTTTTTCTGATTCTCAAAATTAGATGTGATTTTTAAATCAATCCCATAATTTTTCAAAGAAGTCGTTAATTTCAATTCTCCTGGCTCAGCAAAAAAATTGATGAGATCAGCGTAGTCATCTCCATCATTTCTGTCCAGCTCAATAAACATGATTTGTGGTTCATCGATATAAGTATTGAAACTAAAATCTGACGAGCCTTCAACTTGCACAGAATCTACATTGACTAGACTAGTATCTCCAAATTTCTGTAAGTAGAGGGTTCCTTTTTTTAGACCAGCTATTTGGCCAGTAATTATCAAATTGCTTTTTTTATTCTCACAAGAGCTTATTAAAAAGACGAAGAGTAAAATTGGTAAAAAATGTTTCATTGGTATTTATATTTAAAGATTAGATGAAATTTCCATTAAGATCGTACAGCCTATAGCTGCGTAAGTTCCTACAACATACCCAAATACAGCGAGAAGAACCCCAACACTGGTTAACGAAGGATGAAATGCAGAGGCGACTATGGGAGCAGATGCTGCACCCCCAACATTAGCTTGACTCCCAACGGCTAAGAAAAAGTAGGGCGCTTTAATGAGTTTGGCCACTAAGATGAGTAAGCCTGCATGAATAGACATCCACACAATACCTATCAAAATAAGCCCTGGATTTTCAAAAACGGTAGTTAAGTCCATTTTCATACCAATAGTTGCGACTAAGAAATAGATAAAGACACTACCGAGTTTACTAGCGCCAGCACCTTCGTAAGATTTAGCTTTTGTAAATGATAAGCCAACTCCAAAAGCGGTGGCAATGGTAATCATCCAAAAAAATGTAGAGGTAAAAGAAGCTAGGGCAGATGTTTTGTCATTAAATATTTCAAAATTAGATATTAGAAACTCAGAGATATATTCAGAAGCCCAATGTGAGAAACCTACAGCGGTAAATGCAATGCCCAGCATTATCATATAATCCTTAAGCTCAGGTTTTCTAGAGACGCTTTTTGTATAAGAAGACACTTTCTTTTTTAAGTCCTCAATGGCGCTATTATCAGCATTGAGCCATTTATCGATTTTATCAGACTTTCCTATTCCTAAGAGTATGATAGCAAGCCACAGATTTGCGACAACAATATCAACCAAAACCATACCTCCGTACTTTGCAGGATTATATTTAAAAATTTCGAGCATTGCTGCTTGGTTAGCTCCACCTCCAATCCAGCTTCCTGCAAGAGTAGACAAACCTCTCCAAACTGCGTCTGGACCAGCCCCTCCAACGGTTTCTGGAGAAAACAGGGAAATCAATAAAATGGCAATTGGCCCTCCTATAACAATCCCTACCGTACCGGTAAGAAACATAATCAATGCTTTATATCCTAGATTTTTGATGGCTTTTAAGTCAATGCTCAAGGTCATTAATACCAAGGAAGCTGGAAGAAAATAACGGCTGGCTACGAAATATAAATTAGATGACGAATCACTTATAATTCCTAAAGAATTAAAAATGGCTGGAAGAAGATAGCACATCAACAATGCTGGAACCACTTTATAAAACTTACTCCAAAATCCACTTTTTAAATTTGAACTGTAGAATATAAAACCGATGCAGAGCATGAGTACTCCAAGAACAACAGCGTCGTTAGTAAATAGTGGTGTTTTATCCATCTTAAAATTTTAAGGGGTAAAAGTAAAAATTATTAACAACTGTACGACTTTATTGCGTTTTAAAATAATGAGATAAAAATTCTGCAACTCCATCCTTTTTAGCATCCCCAATGATCTTATTGGCGACTGCTTTAACTTCTTCCTTAGCATTTCCAACAGCAAGGCCGAGCCCAGAAGCCTTTAGCATCTCAATATCATTGTAATTATCGCCAAAACTCATGACTTGAGAGAATTCAAATTTGTATTCAGAGGAAATCAAATATTCAATAGCAGAGCGTTTTGAGATTTGTTTAGGAGCTATTTCTATATAGGTGTCCTTGGATCGGTAGAGGTGTAAGTCGTTAGAAAATTTACCGGATAACAAAGTGTAGAAATCATTCACCAACGAAGGGTCTCCCATACACATGATTTTATGAGCACCAGTCTTTTTGGGTTCCCAGAGATCGAGAACTTCTTTATTGTTCTTGATTTCAGGATTGACTTTAGTATTATTGATTTCCCTATTTGTCCATTGGTCTTGCCTAGGCGCATACCATTTATCTTCTTGGTATAAACTTAAATGTAAGTTGTCTTTATTTAGTTCGATGATTTTTTCAACCAGCTCAAAAGATAGAGTTGAGCTTTGTCTTACTTCATTATCAACCAATATTAATCCACCATTATAGGCGACTAAAGGCAAGTTCTCAATGCCCAGGTCTTTTTGTAAATGCCTCATCGCGGCGGGCATTCTAGAGGAAATAAGAATGATAGGTAGCTTATGCTTTATGTTATGAAATTCAACCTTTGTTTTGTTGGAAACCTCTCGTTCAGTATTCAACAAGGTCCCATCAATGTCGCTACATATAAGTTTTATCATCGTCTTTTAGGTTGAATTTATTACTGCCCAAATTAAAGAGTTTAGAATGTAAATCTCTAATATTTACCTATTAATTATGTATCAGCTTTAGTAAAAGATTTATCTGAAAATTTAATACTCACTTAAAACTATTACATATATATTTGAAAAAAAAAGGAAAATGAAAATTATACTTGTTTTATTAATTTTATCACAATCGGTATTAGCTTCTAATGATTGGGGACAAAATGGTCACCGATCTGTTGGAGAAACCGCAGAACAGTACCTTAAATCTAAAGTTAAAGATAAAATTGATCGAATTTTAAACGGACAGTCCCTTGCAGATGCTTCGACCTACGCCGATGAAATTAAAAGCGACGATGACTACGATAAGTATAAACCTTGGCACTACGCTAATATTCCTTTCGATAAAACGTATGCCGAAGCTGAAAAGAATCCAGAAGGAGATATCGTTTTTGGAATTCAAGAGTGTATAGAGAAACTTAAGGGAGACACTCTAAGTCCAAAAGAGGAGCAATTTTATTTGAAAATGCTTATTCATTTAGTCGGCGATATGCACCAACCATTGCATTTTGGCCTTAAAGAAGATCGGGGAGCAAATGATTTTAAAGTAAAATGGTTTAACCAACCTAGTAATATGCATAGGGTTTGGGATACTCAAATGATTGAAAGTTATAATATGAGCTACAGCGAATTAGCGGCTAATTTACCTAAACTGGATAGGGCAGTAGTAAAAACTATTAAATCTGGAACTTTGTTAGATTGGGTTGAAGAAAATAGGGAATTGACACGAGAAGTTTACAATTCTGCATCAGCAAACGAAAATCTAAGCTATAGATATATGTACCAATGGTTTGATGTACTCAAGATGCAGATTAATAAAGCTGGAATAAGACTAGCAGTGATACTGAATGATATCTATGCTTAACGCTTCGAGATTTTGTTGTGAGTAATTTGCTTTTGTCTTGAAGATTTAAACTTTTTCATAGAATCTTTACTAAGCTTTCTATGTTTTGTAGATCTTCCTTGAACTCTTTTTCTCCACATTCTAAAGCTTGAAGGCTTCATTTCCTTTTGCATAATCTTAATGACGTCAGCCTCAGTTACTCCAAACTGAAACTCGATAGCCTCAAATGGAGTTCTGTCCTCCCAAGCCATTTCAATAATTCTATCTAGTTCTCTTTCTGTAAATTCTTTATCCATGATTATATGTATAAGTATGCCCACCAAATTAATATAAATTGAAGTGGAATTCTAACTATTAATATCCATTTTGGGACTTTCATGGCATATTTTTCACCTCTAAGCATATTAAAATGAACGCTTAAAAAGACTACCAGTATTAAAATGATACCTATAGCCGCCAAACTTCTTGTATATTCAAAAAATAATCCAATGCCCAATAAGATTTCAAAGGCCCCTGAAAGATAGACAAGAAAGGTTCTTGCTTTAAAAAACTTAGGCATGACTTTTAAATAAACTTTTGGCTTTATAAAATGCATAGTTCCTGCAAAACTATACATAACTCCCATTAAAATTAAATCCCAATTCATGTCAGCAAAGTATAATTATTATTGAGTTTTACAAGAGTCTTTGATTTATTTAGGTGTTTTTTCACATTTTGAAATTTTATTTTTTGCTAACAGTTCAATTCTCAGCCCTTTACTCTTTTTATAATTTTTTCTTTAAAGAAACTGCTTTATTTATTTGGTTAGAAGGGAAAAAAGGTTGTAGTTTTGCACCCCGCTAATTGAGGTATTGAGAGGGTCACACAGGGAGAGAGGGAGAGTTATT
>Ga0307930_1001748_pt1 | contig 17000 bp, 9 predicted proteins | sample OrgLakmetageno46_FD_203161 | JGI IMG/M metagenome (GOLD analysis project Ga0307930, IMG submission 203161) | Saline water microbial communities from Organic Lake, Antarctica - #46 | ecosystem: Environmental > Aquatic > Non-marine Saline and Alkaline > Saline | place: Antarctica: Organic Lake...
TGCGCCATTGATTTGGAAATCCACTATTTTCGAAGCCTAGTCGAGATATAGATTTTTCCGCCGTGGGCCCTGATCTCCCCGATTTCAAGCAGTTGACCTACAACTGAGATAAATGGGGTTGAGAGCACATTTTCGCAATGATTGACTTCACGAGGCTCAAATTAATAATTTTATGGCAGAATAAGCTTCTAACTGCTTCATGGGTTGCCGTCGTCTTGCTTTCGAGCAGGAATTTCGAGTATGCTGACTTCCAGGATGTGTGCGTGTCATTCCGCAAAGTAAGAATTATTCAAGGGCTTCGGCTAGAACACCGAGAAGCACAGCTGCGGTCAAGTTTAATTGACGTCGAAGATTTTGAAGGAGACTACAGTATTGCTATGGCATGGTGAAGGGCGCTCCCTTGATGTCACAGCAGAAAAGAAACGAAAGTCCCAAAACTTTTGGTTGGAACGAATCAGCCCTGTGCCACCCCCCATCCCACCCGCCCTTATGCCCTAATGTACTAGCGGCAGAAGTAGGAAAGTAGGGTCGAAGTCGAAACACAGGAAAATGGAAACATAAGTAGGAAACAAACCCGGATTTCGCGCGTGGTTGGTTTCTAAGAAACACGAAATGCGCCCCCCTAGGCGTTTCTGATTTCGAGAAACGAATCATTGGAGTTCCGCGCGCTGTTTCTCCAGCAACACGGCTAAATATTTCGTTTCCATCTCTTTTGAGACAGGTCCCGAAGGGCCGGAATTAGAAGGCTAACAGGTAGAGAGGAAAGGCAAAGCAGCGCAAACTAGACCTAGGAGCTGATCAGGCGCGCATGCCCGAGTGGCCATGGAAGTGATGGTAGCGGTCCAAAGTGGCACGCTCCTCCATGCCCTGAGAGTGCAGCTCAAAAGAAGAATCAACTTCCTCGGTGGGGCTCGCGGGTGCTGACGGTGAGTTTCCCGTCACCCGCGCAGCCACTGAACTTATGCATGATTTACGAAGAAAGAAATCCACTACGATTTCCCCTGCTTTGTGGCTTCTTTCATTTCTTTGTTCATCCTAGTGGGCCTAGGCTCGCAGCTCCTCGGTGGGTGAAAGCATTCCATCGGTGGATTGGGTATGACTTTGGACTTGGAGGAGAGGAACTCAGTTCAGGATGAGGGTAAAACCCCCCCAGCAAACTCGGATACATGTGAGTCTGAGCCTGAACACAATTGAATCTTTCTTCGACCTCGCTAAGTACCGCTTACTCCTGGTGTTCGTAGGCCTGTGTTCATTCGTGTTCGCACAGCCTACAGCATTCCAGCCACGTGATCCATCCTTCGTTAGCAAGAAAGAGGACAAGCGATGCTGAGATCGGCAGGCGCCCGGCGCCTGAGAAAAACATTGAGACGATGCCTTGCTGGGGCAAATATAGCCCATAGAATTGCCTCGTGGACCTGGGACGTGACACACGAACGAGCACTCAGTCCCGCCGACTTGTTCGGAGGAAAGGCGCCAGTTGGAGCCTTAATTGGCCTTCTGGAGCGAATTTGCTAGCGCATGTGCAGCTCAAGTGCATTTTTTATGTGCCTCTGTGACTGCTGTGTACTTGCCTTTCTTTGTTTTTGGGAGAGTATCAACTAGACCAGACTAGCTCAAAAGAAGAGTTTCCGCCCGCAGAGGGGGGGGACTACAACGAAGTCCCTCAGGCGGTCCAGAAGAAGAGTCGCCCATCCCCGAGCAATTGCGTGACCCCATTTGCGTGTAAGCTTCGGTCTGAACTAGGCCTTGGCTTCCGAAAAGCCAATATTATAGAATGCCGTGTGTTTGTGTGGGGCGTTACAGGTTACAGGTGAGACCAGCAGGCACATAGAACAGGCGAAATACTAATATTTGTACGTGACCGCCATGAACTCCACTTAAGACCCAAATTCCCATTGTTGGACTAATTGGTTTTTAATTTAATCTAGTAAGCACAGGCCCCTTAGGGCCTACTACTTCGAGGGGGAAATTAAAACGAAACCCGAGAGAAAACTGAAAATCCAGGTGTCTCGTTTCCGCGGCAATTTTTTTATTAAACGAGTAGCGGAATTTTTTTATTAGAAAAAAAGGGGAAAGAAAGAGAAAAAAAAAGAGAAAAAAGGAGGAGGAGGAGGTGGTGGTGGGGAAGAGGAAGGGAGAGCTATAAAAAAGTGGAGCTGTAATGTAGCAATCACCTCAGTGTGTTCTGAGATGCCCCCTAACGCCATTGCATATCTCAATTATGGCCGCCTGGGAAACAGAAACAATCAGTCCGCCTTCCAGGCCCTTTTCATGAGAAATTCAAGAATTGTGCCGTGCTTTTCCCCAGTTTCTCGTCCACTCCGGTGCACCCGGGAAAAAATCCCTGAAAAGTCCATGCTCCGTTTCTTCCTCTTATCCGTGTTTCAACTTCTTCCCTATGCACAAGTACTGTACGAACTGGAGCTTGACGAGGAACACTGTAATCGCAGGAGTGGATATCTAGTTATCCCTTCAGAATTGGCACAGGCTAGTTTAATGCAAGGGATGGCGATGGGGCAGGGAAATTTGGTAAGTCAGAGATAGTGCGGGTCTAGTATGGCCCACCCACAGGCCCTCACAGCCGGCCGTAGAGAAGTGTGCTCGATTCCGACCAGGTAAAAACCGCGTGCGTCGTGCGGCAGGGCACTTGGCGCACTTGGCCGTGATCCAAGTTTAGTGCCTGCCCTCGAAATTTCGCTTCCAGATATTCCATGGCCGGGGGCCCTACTAGGGCCTCGTCACCACGTGTTCGACCTAAACAATTAAACTGTTTGCATTTGCCCGGCTTATCTGAGCCGATAGGTCATATGTAATTCATGTGAATATGTAATTCATAAATATTGCTGCGAAGATTGGACTTATAAGGTGACGTTAACATCGACGCGGTTCACATGCGAAGGCTTTAAATTCACTTCGCGCTTGATTTTCGCGCATTTATGCACCATTCTCGTGCGTTATATGTACGGTATAACCCTCAAACATACGGGATATACGTGGGTTTTGGTGCTTGTCACACAGGTCCTTTTGAGACAGGGCCCGAGGGGCCGGAAATTAGAAGGCTGATGGGTAGAGATAAAAAGCAAAGCAGCGTAAACTAAATCTAAGAGGCCAATCAGGCGCACATGCCCGAATGACCACGGAAGTGATTTTAGCGGTCCAAAGTGACAAAGTGACACGCTCCTCCGTGCCCTGAGAGTGCTACTCGAAAGAAGAGTTTCCGCCCTCAGAGGAGGATATTTTTGGTGCGTTTGTGTTGTTTAGCTATTGTGTCATAACCCAGTGCCACGAAGCCGTTGCCAGCTACCGCGTCGCCACCCAGGGATTGTGTAAGGAATTTGCCCTTCTGTAGGCACTTCCTTCGTAATGGCCGTGGTTCTTTCCAGAGGGCATTTAAATTTGAAACTATTTGCTAGTATATATTAGCTGTTCGGACTGAAATATTCGAGTCGATACTATGAGGACGTCACTGAAGCATGAGCAGAAATATGTACGGAGATTAGCGGAAATCGCGTCTGATTGACTAAAAATCCAAAATTTGAACTTCCGAGTGACCCACGCGGAAACTGTAGAAACTGATCTCCCCTGTAAGGGGGAGTTACAGCAGTTGTGCAGAGGTTGAAGTCACAACTACCCCTTACAGGGGAGATCAGTTTCTACAGAAACGGTACCCTTTGGCACCCTTGTATCCAGCCCCAGCCAAGTCTGTATCGCGCAATACACGTATCTTTCAGTGGTTTAAGTGCTAGTAGGAGTGGTGCATCCCTATTTCCAGAAGCGGTTAGATGCTCCATTAATTAAGTAAACATTTGATTGGCTCTTTTAAATTTTAACATTTAATGAATTCTTTGATTAATCCGGCTGGAGTGGAATGTGATTCTATAGTACTACAACAAAAAAATTATTGAATCCGCACTCCATGCGTTCCTTCATGAATCAAAGGGCCGTGTCATTTCTGATGCGAGGTTTGCCTCAGACTCTTCGAGGCCTGCATCAAAACTGGACAGCACCTATCTTGCGGCTGCTGGGTCCTGACGTCCTGACTCCTGAATCGTTCTATCAACAAATGAAGCTTAGGAGTCGGGGTCAGAATCAGATTCGGATGAACCGTCACCCTTCGCGAGACTAAACGTGGGCGCTTTTACCGAATTGAGAGCTTTCTGCTCAAGTACTATAGAGGTGTGTGAAGTCGAAATACTTTCTTGAGCTTGAGCACCATCATCCAGAAGGTCGTCAAGCAAATCCTCATCTTCGCCATCAACTTCCTTCTGCAGCCACATTGATCCAGCGGAAAAATTGGCCAGCTTTGAACTATTGGGCGACGGACCGACTGCAACTTTAGCAGCTACGGCCTTTTGATTGAAGACATGTTGCTCATTTGATTCACAGGTTTTGGATTCTATGACGCCCTCGGGTGGATCGCGGTGCGCGGGAGCTCCACATATGTCACACTGATCTCTTTCAGCAGGTGACCACACGCCACACTCACAAAGCCATTCCTTCCATTTACAGTTCGAATGGGGCTGTGCCTTCATGGCATTTAGTACTGATGTTGGCAGCTGTGGATCGTGATGGTTGTCATTTGCATTTGCAGCATCCCAAGTAACTTTGTCTTGAGAGCTTAAACTATTGCATCGGGGCTGTTCGTGTGGATAGGGCAAACCTGTTGAGACTTCAATCGCACTATAGCTGCCATGATCATACATACTCGAGCTGTCAATGGAGCCTTCGTTGCGGCTAGAATGCGTGTTCTCATTGACGCCGTAACTCTTGTTGATGTCATAATAAGATTCCCTAACTTGGTCGTCGTAGCACCGCCGTTCGTCTTGTGCACTAGCCACACCGTTCACGCCATAGGCATCTCGATAGTAGCCATGATTCTTGTCGACATCACTTTGCTGGCCAAGGTTGTCTTGCCAAGGAGCCTCCTCAGGACGCAAATTCGAATCCAAATAGCCCAATTGAGGCAAATCCCCTTGATTTGGATCCTCAAGGTGCTGTTGCAACACCCGTGAATCACGCCATCCATGACCGGATGGACTCCCCTCTTGCGACGACTGATCCTCTGGGCAGTCCGCAAACCAAGACGGAATCGAAGCCTCAGCCTGAGGCTGAGCATAATCTTGTGGCCCATTCACAGAGGATTCTTCGGATGGCAAATGGGAAGGCGCACGCGCATTCAGTGGCGGGGAACATTGACCAGGGCTTGGAGCTAGCGAGGATTGAATATTGCCGTAATTTACGACACGGCCAGGACGACAAGGGTTGCTCGGCTGCCCGTATTCGTTCAAGGGTGGGCGTCGCGCAGAAGGAGCTGCAACGACGGGCTTCTTAAACTTCTTCAGAGTAGGGCCATCTAGAGCTGCAAGAGCAGCCAAACGCCCACCTGCCTTCGGCACGCTAGCTTTTGTTTCTTCTGGGGGCATGACCTCAACAAGATGTTTCTCTGTCTCGAAGGTGTTCTCGAGTCCTCCAACTATTGCCGCATACTCGTCAACCTCGAGATATTTCCCATCCATGGCATCAGGCTCAACACGGCCAGATGACTCTTTCTTCAAATGCAAACCAACCCATTTGGAAGAAGAGTCAAATCGGACTTCGCCCTCGTTCCACTTCTTGCGCTTTTGAGTTTTTTGAGCTGTCCAGAGACACGGCAAAACTACAGACGACATTTTCGTCGACAATCGCTAGCTGCAGTTGGCTAAGCTTTTAGACTTCGCGCGTGAACAAATAAACTTCGACCGAAGTGGAAAATCGAGCTAGACTGTGGACTAGTCTTTAAGCAGACTCGAAACTATAACTACTGCTTGTCTTGTACGTAGCCAAGCTACTGAAGCCAGAGGGCAACTATCATTTGCGTAGTAGCATTCCTTTTCAGTGCACAGTGCACTTCACGATTTTCAAACCGAGCACACACAGAGCTGATGACTGAGATGACAACGACTGATGATGACAACGTGGAACCGAAACACAGAAAAATCGTCCCTGCGTCGGTGCCTCGATCCGTTGCTTGGTCTGTTGGGTTAAAAAAAAAAAAAAATAGTCGGCATACCGCTCGAACGCTACGTATACGTATAGCAGCCATAGCTCGAACAACAACCAACAACTCGATACTGTCAGTAGAGCAACAGACGCTCAGAGCCCCAGGCTCAGGAGCATACGCAAGAGAGCAACTTTCACTGCACTCCTTCGGTAGACTGCTCTTATTGTTCTCGGGTGTTTCACCTTTGACCTCTCGCCTACTTTTGTTGTGTGAGCTTCTCACTCGTCGTTGTAAGAGATAAGGTTCATGCAACACAACACTAGCTAGCTACTTGTAGATAATTGATAGCATGTCGTTGTTTCCCACATGAATTACGGTAAGCGATGTTGGCAGACTCTAAGCTGGCTTGAAGGAGTGGTCGATAGGTTTTTTAGTACACAGTAAGACAGTAAGCCTGTTATTCAGAAGCATGGCGCGATCGATCAAGTCGCTAGGCAACCAGAGCAGCTCTTCTGAAGGAGTAAAGAAAGCGCAGCAGGAATTTGTGCCTAAAGCTCCCAGCCGCGGCGCGCACCTCACGGGTCTGCCCCGATATCGACATGCTCACGCGAATGGTTCGGCGTTTGTCTTTGACGGGTGCGCCACCAGCGCAACGGACTTCTCAGCGATGGAGCGCCAGGAAAGCACGTATTTGGTGTCCACTGGCTACCGCGAGAACGGAGGCCACCAAGACCATACGTACAAGCGGCAAATGATGGTCCAGGAAGAAGGCGCCATTGCAGCGGAACGGCGTGGCTTACAAGATGAAGCTGTGGATCGGTTGTATCGCCTCCTGCGGGAGCGAGACCGAGCGCAAGCTTTGAGCGACAGCCAGGAAGCTGAAGAGGCGACAACGATGCGGCGTGCTTTGTCTTTGGAGGACGCAACCCCAAGTTTTGCCACTGCAGCAGCAGCAGACCCGCTGCTGTTGCAAATAGACGGGCCTCGCGTAGCCGAGCGTTTGGATGCCGAAGCGGCCGTGATAGAAGCGGCGCGAACTGCGTTAAGAAATCGCCACGCGAAACCTGCGAACGACTTGTCGTGGCGTGAAGTGGCCGCACGCAAAGACGCGGCTGCCAAACGGGCCCGTGCTGCGCATGCCCAAATGAAGAACACTCAGATTCAAACCAGGGCAGACTTACCACAAGCAGGAAGAGGTTCAGGCAGCGGCGGCTTGTCCGTTTTAGAAGAGCGCGCTTACATGCGCTTCTTGAAGGAAGGTCCGCGCGAAGGGGACGGTGCCTTCGTGCCAACGCCAGGTGTGCGAGAGGCGAGGAGCGTAAGAGCAACATTGGGCCGCACGCACCACCATCAGATTGCGCAAGCAATGTGGAAAAGGCCGCAAGGGAGACTGAACAAATGAATAGATTAGCCTCAAACCATTCCTATGTGGAGTGCACTATTTTTTTAAGCGCAGCACGCTATACGAGTTGCATAGACACGGTGGCGTGTAGGTCTGAGGTCTAAAGGGGAAATGCACATAGGGACATCGGGCGAAGGAACGGCTAATTACTAATTAGAAATTAGTGGCTGGATTGGAAATTTGGGCCGTTGAGTCAATTTTAAATTTGAGTCGGGTCCGCGATCGAAGGTGCGATTCACGTACCCGCGGATTTCATGTGCAGGGGTTACAAATTCACTTCACGCTGTATTTGCGCGTATTTTCGCGGAATTCATGTGCGGTATATGTACGGTTAGATCCTTGAATATACGGGATATGCGGCAAATATGGGGGCTTTGGTGTTCTTCTTGAGACAGGCCCCGAAGGGCCGGAATTAGAAGGCTAACAGGTAGAGAGGAAAGGCAAAGCAGCGCAAACTAGACCTAAGAGCTAATCAGGCGCGCATGCCCGAGTGGCCATGGAAGTGATGGTAGCGGTCCAAAGTGGCACGTTCCTCCATGCCCTGAGAGTGCAGCTCACAAGAAGCTGGGGGATGGGCGACTCTTCATCTGGATCGCCTGAGGGACTTCGCTGTAGTCTCCTCCTCTGCGGGCGGAAACTCTTCTTTTGACCTGCACTCTCAGAGCATGGAGGGGCGTGCCACTTTGGACCGCTACCACCACTTCTATGGCCACTCGGGCATGTGCGCCTGATTAGCTTTTTAGGTCTAGTTTGCGCTGCTTTGCCTTTCTTCTCTACCCGTTAGTCTTCTAATTCCGGCCCTTCAGGGCCTGTCTTAAAAGAAGAGTTTCCGCCCGCAGAGGTGGGGTGTTCTTTTTGGTGGCGGTTGGTCATTGTGCGCTGTGTTGTATCGCTGTCCCCGCCTAGGCAATCTCAACTCCATATTCAAATTCAAGAACCATACTAGAGCTCCCTTCGTCATAGAAGACGCAGCCTTGGTGATGGCCGTGGTTTCTCTACAGAGAGCAGCAGTATCCTTTGCCTTTCCTGTTTTGTGAGTCTGAGAGCGCCATTCAAATTATGAGAGCGGATTTCCGCGACGAAAATCACGTCTGATTGGTACAAAATTCACTTTCTGCGTGATTTCCGTGGAATTACGCGCGTAAATCTTACCCTAATGCGCGATCCTGAAGAATACAATTCGCAATGCGCGCGGGTCCGACCCGGGGTCGTTTATATAATTAGAACCGTTTCGAGAAGGCGCCCGAAGGGCCGGAATTAGGAGCTGACAGGAAGAGATAAAAAGGAAAGCAGCGCAAACAAAATCTATGAAGCTAACCTGGCATTTGGATTCGTATAAGTTCGAGTTCGAGTTCGAGTTCGAGTGTTTGCTTTCACTAAAGTAAACCCCCGTCGAACTCTTCTAATTCAAATTTACGATGACTGAGCTATAGTTATGAAACCAAGAAATATTGAAAGTTTTCATTCATTCAGTGGAACAATAGATTTACCGATAAATCAGAGTTGGGTGTGAGATGAAGGAACATTTGAACTTACTTGGAGCTCCAATCTATTAGAGTCCAACGGATAGGAAACATGCAACGGCACTCAACTGGACGAGACGAATCGACCCCATCCATATTTGGGTAATCAATGGGCCTTGAGTTATCACAACTGGGTCGGCAGGATTGGACGAGGGGATGGAGAAATAGTGCTTTACTGCACGCAAACGTTCGGGACACAGCTGAGCAGGAAGGAGAAGAGCGCAACGCCAAGCAGCGCAAAAGTACATGGGAAATTTGTCATCAAAAGGGAACTGGAAACAACGTAATCAACGGGATAGTATTAGATTGGATTATATCATTATCCCCAATTGCAAAGAAACAACAAGAAAAAGCACAAAGCTTCGATTTGATGAATCCCCCAGAACAAGTCTGACTGCTTGGGTTAGCAAGCACTTGTGTGCAGCTTCTGATATTAGATAGTAGAGGAGAGAAGCCGCCGGAGTTGCGAGGCTGCACAGCTTCACAGCGGAGAGGCACGAGCAGCCGCGGCTCTTCACAACTTTTAAATCGGCTCTATCGGTCGGTTAACTTCTTTATGAAATAATGCCGACTACTGTGCTCCCATGGCATCGTCGCTATTAAGCTTAAGTACAGTCAAGTCTACAGTACAGTACAGTTCACTGTGAATACTTGCTGATTTCATCATCTGCAGCAGCTTCTTGTCACTTGCTGTTGATTGGTCATTTTTAAAATTTCTGTCCGATATGTCAACCGATTGCAGTGATTTTATTTCAAGAGTTGTTGACACTCGACACTCCTCGCTTTTTGTCACGCAGGCTGATTTGTGGCAAAGCCATCAAGAGTTCTTGCGTGTCATAGCAGACATATCTCTAGGACGTTTCCACTCTTCGCAATGTCTGTTCTCCCGTTAAACAAGAGCCAATACGAAGTTCTGGTTACTCAAAGCAAATTTCGAATGGATGACCCCGCGATTCGACAATTTCTAGATGACCAAGCATTCATGCTCGCTGCAGTATCCAAAAACGGCTTTCGGCTTCAGCATGCTAGCGCAAGGCTGAAGGGCCACCACGCAGTTGTGTCAGCTGCAGTTGCACAGAAAGGGCTCGCTCTTTGGTGCGTGTCACCCACCCTTCGTGACGATCGCGCTATAGTCACCCACGCCGTTACACAAGACGGTACTGCTCTCAAATATGCTTCCGTAGCTCTTCGATCGGACCCAGCCGTGGTCCTCACAGCTGTGGCTCAAGAAGGCCGCTCGTTACAGTTTGCAGAGCCGTCGCTTCGTGATGGTGGGCTAAAGGCGTACGTCATCTCGGAGCTTGTCGCTTTCGAAGGGTTTCGGTCATTTCTGCTGGCTACACGTGTCCGCCGTAGCAAAGCCCTGCCTGAAGACGCAATGGATATTAGCAGCAGCAAATTACGCGGCGCAGCACCTGAAGACGAAGTAGCAGCAGCGCGCCTTGAGAAGCTGGGTGACGAGGCTGGCCTACATGTGAAAGGTCTCGTGGCCGAGTATGTAGGCTCAGCCGCGATTTTAGACCCCAAACTCCGATTAGCCCTCAACAGGGCCGCCCAAAACCTCGGCTTAAGCGGCGAGAATTTTCCTCTCGTAAAGCCGCAGCAATGACTTTGTGATATCTCAGTGGCATATTCCTCTCAGTGGAGAAATGCGCCTAATGTACTTCTTTCTTTTTGCATTTCTTCAATTCTTAGTGTCCAATTTGGTTAAGTCTGAAGTCTGGAAGTCCAAAATAAAAGTAATGTCACATCCGTTCCGCAGGAAAGGGACAACCAAATGGAGTTTCCACACAGGACACAGGAGAGAACTAGGAGTGGATCTATTGCCCTGGTTGAACTCGCGAGGATGCGAGTCAGAGGTCGCAGGTCGCCCGGTCGGGCGGGTCGCTTCCGCTTCCGCCTCCGACTTCGGGGCTACGGACTACGGGGCTTCAAACTTTAAACTTCGAAATCAAATCTCCTATATCCAATCTTCAATCTTCGAACTTCGAGGTTAGAGGTTCGGGGTTCGAGGGCCGAGGTATTCGTCCAATTTAATTTGTAATAAGTAGTAATGTTTACGCGCTTCATACAACTACGCACCGTAAAGTTAAAGTTATAGAGAGGCAGGGTATCCGTAGGCTCCGTAGGACAAATTATTCTAGGTGTTAAGTTCTCTGGAATTCAAAGGAATTCAGGTGCAACGGCAATTTATTTTAGCCCAGGCCATGAGGGGCCAGAATTAGAAGGCTAACAAGTGGAGTTTAAGACCGAAGCAGCTTAAACTATGAATATAGCCAGGCACGCATGCCCGAGTGGCCATGGAAGTTATGATAGCGGTCCAAAGTGGCACGCCCCTCCGTGTTCTGAGAGTGCTGCTACAAGAGGAGTTTTTACCCGCAGAGGAGGGGGCCACAACGTAGTCTCTCAGGCGACTAAGAAGATGAGTTTCAGATCCCCGAGCATCTCGCACCCCACTTCTAATGTAATTGCAGTACAATTTTTGCGTGCTATGGTGTAGTGAAGAGCGCTGCGCAGTGCACATGAAACCGCCAATGCCCAATGAATTGATTATAAATGGCAGGATCCTCTGCTATACACGCGAGAGAAACGGGCCTGAATGCGTGCTGTTCCTTGTGCGTTGTGCAATTGTGCGTCCACATAATTCCTGCGTATTCCTTTCTCCTTCTATTCTTCTACTCCTTCTTGTGAGACAGGCCCCGAGGGTCCGGAATTAGAAGGCCAACAAGAAGAGATAAAAAGCAAAGCAGCTAAAACAAACTAAAGCACCACTTTGGGCCGCTACCATCATTTCCATGGCAACTCGGGCATGTGCGCCTAATTAGCTCTATAGTTTTAGCCGGCCCTTCGGGGCCTGTCTCAAAACTCAAAACACTAAAACCCTCTTTTCGTGATCGTCACTGTCGTCTTCTTGTGCTCCATGTTTCTCCACCCAATCCTTTTGTTTCAGGAAAAAAATCAAGACTGGGAAATGGCAACCGCCAACTGATTTGAACAAAGGGAGCACAAGAGCAAATTAGCAATGCCTACCTTTACAGCGTCAGACGGTACCACTTTCGAAGACCGGCGAGCGTATCGTAGATATGAGTTTGAGCTCTCTTACACCTTTCGCAACCAGAGTGGAGGCGACGACCTTCTAAGTCTCCGCAAGGTAAATGAGCAGACAGTTGGAATTCTGATTGCGTTTGTTACAATTGTATGAGAGCCTTTCCTTCAAGTGCTTACGCAATGTATGGATATTCATAGGAGCCTGGCACTATTGACGGGCAACCGTTTGAGCTGGATAATTTGACGCGTTGCGAAGTTCTGCTCTTAGATAATTCCGAGGCCGTGCAGGCCGACAACTTGGTCGACTGCACCGTGCTGATTGGCGCGTGCTGCGACTCTGTGTTCGTGCGTAATTGCACGGGCTGCACCTTTGCGATTGCCTGCAAGCAGCTGCGCACGCGGGAATGCTTCGGGTGCACGTTTTACTTGTTGTGCAACACGGAGCCGGTGATTGAGCTTTCGTCCGGGCTCCAGTTTGCACCTTTTCACGCGGCTTGGCCTGAGCTGCGAGACAGCCTCGCTAGCGCAACCATCGACCCCGCCAACAATCTGTGGTTTGCAGTGCACGACTTCAGCGACGACGCATCCACGCCTCAAGAGGGTGGGAAGAATTGGCGCCGCCTTGCGGAGAGCGAAGAAGCGCCGAGGTGGTTGCCGAGCGGACCCTGCCCAGAGGAAGCTGCTGTGCCGCGAATTGAAGCCTTTAGCGTCCCGATTCCGAGCCAAGTGGAGGCGAAAGAAGCTGCTGCGACTGCAGGCGGTGCTTCTACAGCAGAGGGCGGTGGCAGCAGCAGTGGGACGGTGGCTTTCAAGCTGGGCACATCCCAAGCCGAGGCTGACGCTGCTTTTGCAGCGGCTCAGGCGAAGCGTGCACCTACCAACACCGCGACCGCCGCCAGTGCTGATGCTACCACTGATGCCAGTGCTGAGACAATCACCAACGAGGCAGCCCCAGTAGATCCCTGCACGCCTCCGTTGCCGCCACCTTTGCCGCCACACGACCCCCTTGGTACTGCACAGGGAATGCTGTTGCCGCCTATTTCGCCCCTCTCCACTCCTGTGTCGTCGCCCTCTCGCGCACGAGACGCGAGTGGTGTTCACGGTGACGTAGCAGCTGGTGGCACCGATAGTGATGTCGTGGCGATGTCTTCGTCATCAAGTGTTGAAGTGCGTTTCCTCTTTACTCCCGGGGACGCCTACGAAGGTGAGCCCTCGGCCATGTTCCACAAAGCTGTGGCCAGCACCCCTGCAGACCTGGCCGACCTCGTACAGTGGGGTGCGGTCTCCGAGGAACCGAGTGAGGCCGAAGGCGACCCTGTGAAAGTCTGCGTGCGCTGCCAATTCACCACTCATCCTTCACCCCCTGAGGGTGCCCCCATGCGCGCGGCTACCGGGGAAGCCCTGCGCCCCACGGCCCTCTGGCATGCTCTGCTCGCAGCTTGCTTAGAGCCGGAGCCAACGAGTGGGGCGCACCTCGTGGCATGGATCGAAATGCTCACTGATCACGCGCCAGAGTCTTCCCCGTCTGAAGCGGAAGCCAATGGAACTGCTAATACTGGCGTTGGACACGCAAATGCCGATGCGTCAGCAGGAGCAGCAGCAGGAGCAGCAGCGCCAGAGGTGGTGGTGGCGGAGCCGAAAGAGTCGAGCGGACATTTCTTTGCTGGGGTCAACACCCAGAAATTAGCTCTACTCGCTGCACCGCCTGTGCTCGCACCTACATCGCCTGCACGAGCGTCGGCTAGAGCCTCTCCTGCAGGTCAGTCTCCAGCTGTAGCAGCTGCGAGTAACAGCACCACTAACAACCTCGACGCAGCCGTTACTTCCGACACAGAATCCCAGAAGAAGGGCGAGACGAACAAGGGTAAGAATAACGAGGGAACAGTTGTGGACTCCACTGACGCAGCAGTAGACCTGGTGGACGAAATCACGCTTTCGCCCAGTTCAGAGGGAGCTTCGGCTGAGCCAATCACGACAGCGACAATGGAGCTGGCGGCGGCCGAGCATCAAAACTTGCAAGCTGACCTTGCGGTGCTAAACACCATGAGAGTTGAGGATACCGACAATGTCGAGAACAACAATAAAGGCGACGGTGATTTAACGCCGGAGGTTTCCTCTGGCGACGAAGCTGACAGCTCTGGGAATAACAGTACTGGCAACGGCAGCAGGAGCAATGGAGACGGTACTGACGGCAATCAGAGCGCAGAAGCACAAATCGTACCAATGGGCAGCCCGGCGCATGGCACTGTGGAAGAAGTGTCAGTGCTCAACAGCTCCGCAGACTTTGAAGAAGAGGGAGCAGCAGCTGTGAGTGAGGCGGACGGTGATGACAATGAAGATGGTGGAGAAGATGAAAGTGGCCGCGACGAAGGCAGTGAGCGTGCTGCCGATGTAGAAGGAGGAGATCAAACTTCGGATCCAGAAGTAGACAAAGTCGAAGAAAGCGAGGAAAAAGAAAAAAGCCTGGACATCGAAGAAGAATACGAGGAGGAAGAAGGCGAAGACGAAGAAGAAAAGGTCGCAGATCAAAGTTCAGGCGGCGAGTTGGCAGTAAATTATGATTACAGGGCAGCCAATGAAAGGAGGCAGTCGGTGGGGTCCGATAAACAGCAAGCGCTCGTTCGTCGCGCACAACAACACGATTCTATGAAGCAGGCTGGGCCAGCTGTCATCAAGCCGCAAACTTTGGTAAAATTTATTTTTGTCATTCGCTTTCGTCCTTGCTCCCGTTTTCTTATTTCATGGCTACGTCAATTCTCTTTGGTATTTAGCTCTATTTTATGTTCCGCAAGCATCCTCCACGACGCCACTTCTTTCCCGTCCCGAATTTCCGCTTCTCATCTATTTCCTCTTCAAATATACTTATTCTTCTCTTTATTTTGTTATTCTGTCTTAAATCCCAGGCCGAGAAGGAGCTCGTCACTTCGGTGCTCCGCATTGCTCACACCTTGCGCCTCGCGCAGAAGTACGCCTCAAACAACACCCAACCTCGCGCAGCTCGCACTGGCCGCAGCAGCAAGAGCAGCAGTACAGGCGGAAGCAGCAGCAGCAACCAGGGCATGGACTCCAGCCGAGTCACACGAGCTGGCCTGCGGGACGGGATTCGAGCTGTGGTGCGTGTGGCTGTTGGTTGGTGCATGATATACGTATGTAGACGCTCTTGCGTGTGTATGTAAACTTGTTATGCTTACATATCTGCCTTTTCCCTATCATATTCACGTTTATTTTCTGCCCTGCTTTTTCATATTGGCAGAACGGCGCACAGGGCCCCACGATGGGCGCACTTCGAGACGACTTGGAGGCGTTCTTTGGGTTTTGCTTGGCGGGGCAGCGGTTCCGGCCGGGCAACGATGGGGGGTCCCTGAGCGAGCTCGAGCTGCGGCAAGCGCTGAGAGACTTCTTGGGCCAGGGCAGCTTACATACTACTAGTGATAGTAGCGGTGATGGAAATGAGCGAGGAGGTGAAGGTGCAGGTGCATTGGCATCATCAACAATGCCACCGTACTTTACTGGTGCAGCAGGCAACGCCGCCAACGTCGCCGCAGAGCAATTGAACGAAGGGCTCGTCAAGCTGTATGGCAACAAAGCGAGTTTGCGTGGGAATGACCTCAACAAGGTACTGATGTATTATTCGTGAATATGCTGCTAGAGTTCCATACAGTGTTCGGTGTAGGCCGCATGCGTGCGTCTGCGTCATCTCCTCCTTCTCAATCTTGTGTTGTTTTAACTTCTCTCATATCGTGGTCGGGGTGTTGCGTTGACACGTGCACATGTATGTACACTTAACAGGTACTTGGGCGCTACGCTGTGAAAGGCATGCTCACGATTGAGTCCCTGTATCACGCGGCCTCCACAGAGCTCAAACTTCGCAAGCTGTCCAGTCGCAATCTCATAGCCCTCTGGCGCTCCTGCGGCCCAACCCCGACTGCGTCTCAAGCCTGCGATAATACATTAGAGCAGCTGCCACCGCCACTCCACACTGCCCATGGCTACCACGCGCGATTCCATGAAAAACCTGTGCATCTCCTCGACCTCAGGTCCTTCCTTTTTTTTCGTTCAAATGGCGTAAATTGTCCGATGCATAAATTCAAACGCATATCCTACACATGGCTTACTCGTTCAACCTCGCGCCTGTACCTTTTGTTTTCTCGTCATGACTTGAGAGTAGGCCGCTCCTGACATTCTTCTCGTCAACACTCTTTTTTTTTTCTCTCTCTCTCTCTCTCCTGTGCACAGCTGCGTGCTTAAAGGCCATTTGTTTCGGTCTTCCCAGCAAAAGCGGCACCGCTCCGCGGCCGTCCTCGCTACCCGCCGGGCCAAAGACCGTGCATTGGAAGCCCGGGCCGCGGAAGCGCCGCCGAGGCTCGACGCCGCCACCGGGCCCGGTTGGGGCCATGGGAGCAGCACTACAGGGAGGCAGGGCGCCGCGAGCCTGATGGCGTGGGCGGGCATGGGCCAAGGCTCTCATTCGGCCGCCTCGGCAGCCGCCAGACGCGCGCCACCGTCCGCATGGCAGGGAGCAGCGCTGACCCCGAGCCAAATTGCCGATGAGCTGTTAAGGGACGCGGGCTCAGTGCTCGTCGCAAACCACTCTCACCATAACCGCCACTCCCCCGGGAGGATCGGTAGCGGAAGAGAAAACCATTCAGGAAGCTCTGCTTACAACGGAAGCGCTGCATCTCCGCCGGGTTCGCCTCGTTCTGGGATCAGCGAAATGCAACAGCAACAACAACAGCAATCTTCCTCCTCGCAGCGGCAAGAAATGACCGACGCCAATGGATGCACTGTGGTGCAGCACGAGATGAACGTGGTAGGGGCCTATGGAAGCTTTCGGCGATGCTTGGTGGCCAACGACGCGGCCCTCGCACAGGTAGCGTCGAAATCCCTGGCTCGGCTGGACGCTGAACGCCACGCCGCTGCTTTTGCCTCCTCTGCTGCTCTGGCTTCCTCTGCTGCTGCTGCTGCTGCTGCTGCTGCCACTTCGGCCAGTGCGACTCAAATGTCTTATGCTTATGAAGGAGCATCCTCACATGCTGAATGGAGGCGA
>Ga0307930_1001752_pt1 | contig 16990 bp, 10 predicted proteins | sample OrgLakmetageno46_FD_203161 | JGI IMG/M metagenome (GOLD analysis project Ga0307930, IMG submission 203161) | Saline water microbial communities from Organic Lake, Antarctica - #46 | ecosystem: Environmental > Aquatic > Non-marine Saline and Alkaline > Saline | place: Antarctica: Organic Lake...
CAAACACAGCGGCATATTCAAAGAGCGGCACTTTCGTTTGGTGCTGCCTCCACCTCCGCCTCTCGAAGCATTCATGCCAGGGGCGCCGTTTCTGCCCGCTGCTTCTGTGTACCCCGCGCTGGTGTACGCCCAAGATAAAGCCAAACCGCACAAGGTCGACGCGCAACACTGCTGCTTGCTAGCGACAGAATCGGCGGCTTGCGCGGAGGACTCTGCCAACGACCCTCAAAAGAAACGGCTCCGCGTGGGTGGGCGCTGGACGCTCGAAGCGACGGACTCGGAAGCTGCGGCCGCCTGGCTCAGCCACTTGAAGAGTGCAGTGGTGGACCGGCAAGCTCTGGTGCGCAGCCGCCAAGTGGAAGCTCGTGCAGCTGCAGAAGCTGAGCTCCGCGCACCTCTCAATGCTGCCCGCGCTCGCCCTGCTTTGCTGTCGCAAAGCACGTTTCGCTGACCACTCATGTCTTCACAGAGCCAGGTTATACGCCACGTCAGTTCATTGATGATCACTGCTACTATAGAACGGATCTGATTCGGCGACATTGCCTGCTCTAGGAACTTAAGCGTACTTATCTTCAAATATTTGATGTAACTATTGCTATAGCATTTCGCACAGGCCCCGAAGGGCGAAAAGCCGGGGTTATGTCTATGTCTCCGTTGCTGCTTCTCTACATATTACATATATCTATATTTCCAGATTCGGCCTTCCTACTAGTGGCCATAATGATGGGATTAGGTAGGTGGGGGTTTGGATACAGCAAGTTGTTCCGGGTGATAAGAAAGCAGGAAAACGGCCAACCCCCTCGTTTCTTAGGCAGTTCCTCGGATTTTCGCGTGAGCCCCCCTCAGTTTCTTAGGCGACCAGCAGACAGGCAGGGCTGTCTGTTGCTCTGTTGCACGTTGCCTGTAACCTCTCTAATTTACAATCATATCATATATTTTCGGCCCCACCTGAATCTCCGGGCCTGTATCAGTATCAGAATCAGCACATGAAAATTAAAAAAACCCTCTTTCATTATACTGAAGACCAAACTCAGGATAGGGATGTCAATTCTCACGAATTCTGCCTTCGTACATCTCGATTTGCATTAGGTATTCTGCATTCGAAATCATGAAAACTTCAAACAGAAAAAAAATCTCGTCTCAGAACTGGAGACGCGTCTAGTTAACAATAACGAAGTTTCTCTATGTGCGATTTAACATTTGAGGACGGGACTTTCGGCTGTCTCAATCATCAGAGCATCTAATAAATTCATCCGTCTCGGGGCGTAGGAAAGAGCATACAAGAACGACCACTTGATAACACCAACACGTTGCCAACACGGCATTTTTTTCCCATCGTGCAATTTCGGGCTCGAAGTACGTACATGCCCGTCGGGATCTCACGTCAGAAAGCGAAAATCCGAATGACTCTGAAGATGATACGCGCTTCAAGATCCGACTGAAGTTGTTGCTGTCAAGCTCTCACGCTCTTCTTTCTTGAAAATACTTATCACACCGAGGGCTGCAAAAAAAAAGAAGCTCGTACTATGCCGCCTCCAATGCATTTGGCTACGCTTTCTATGATATTGATATTTTCGCAACATTGCACAGCTCTGGTGTTGCCGTCGACGCCGGGTATCCGCCATGATCGGCGTATACATACCTCCGTTTTGTCGAAATTCTTAGGTACGTGTGAAACTTCTTTACGCAACTGGGCTAGCTTCGTTCTAACTCTACTCTTACTATTGCTACTGCTTCCACATTCCAGGAGATTCACCCATCTTAGGCAGGCAGGCCAACGCAGCGCAGGACTCCATGGTAGGTAACGATCCAGCCGCCAAAGAAGGCGCTGCGTTCTGGGCTCGCGATGCAGACGGCAACGAAAACACTGTCGGGTTATCTCCACTAGAGCGGAAGCTTATGGTTCTGAGCCGCAATAGCCAGTACGCCAAAGCTAATTTTGCGGCAGAAACACCAGGCTGGACACCCCCACCCACCACGTTCGTTGAGGACGCAGGCAACTTCGCTTGCGAAACAGTGTTGAGCTTCAGTCAAAACATCGTAGGTTTCGTAGGCAAGTCAGGCGAAGTTGACTACGATCGCACGGTGAGCAACGCTATCAAACGAATTAAGTCCGACACGGAGTCTCTTGACAATTTAGTAGCTTCTAAAGCCCAGCTCTCCACCCGAGACCTCAGCTGGCTGAGTGCAAGCTCTGCAGTAGCCATCATAGCGCCTTTTGCTCTCGAGCTCGAGCTGGCCAAGCTCATCACGCCTTGCGCAACGTTCGTGTGCGCACTGGTGGGCCTGTGGTCGGAATACGTTGGCAAAACGGCCAATTGCAACGCGAAGGAAATGGTGAAGATCACGGAGCAAACGGCGATGGAAGCCGAAGCCCTCGTGGCATCTGCGCTTCGCGCAAAAACCATTTTACCCCTCTGTGTGGGTGTGAGCATCACTGCGAGGTCGTTTGCTTTACTCGCGCCTACCTTGATTGAAAACCTCGCGGAAGACATAACCACTCAGGCGTCGACGGAACTGTACCTGGTCATGCCGCTTATTTCGGTGCTGGGTGCTGCCATTGCTGGGTTGGCTTTTCAGGACGTGCAGCAGCTCTGCAACCGCGCCATCAACACGGGGACAAGGCGCTTTTCGAAGAGCACTAGTGTCGGAGATCAGTGGATATCTGCTACTGAGCTCGTGCTCGCTGAAGCCGAGACTAACAACAACAAGCTGTGGTATTTTGCGACCGCCACCGTTCCGGCGCCCTTATTTGCGGCTCTGTGCCCTACTTCTCTTTCTGTCAAGGCGATTGTGGCGGCCACAGCTGCGGCGGCTCAAGCGGCGTACTACTTGAACGACGCCGAATACGAGCTGGCGAGGGCCGAAGATGCCGTGGCGCTCAAGGTTCGGGCCAAAGCTGTTGCCAACACCTACGCAACGCAGGGCTACCGCAGTGCCGCCATTTTACCGTACACCTCAGCGCTCGGAGGGTTGGCCGTTCCCGTCTCTGCCGCCCTCGTTGAAGTGACTCCTCTAGTAAGTGCGGGCCCCGGTCTGCTAGCTCTGGTGTTCGGCGCTTTCCCGACAGCAGCAGCTGCGGTGGCAGGCGCTGCGTCCATTTCCAAGGCTCGATGCCAGGTGAACGCAGCGGCGTCCAAGAACGCCGTCGAAAACTTTGCCGACGCCAGCCTTCGGGCTACGGACCGCAACCAAAAAGGAAGCTTGGACCCCATCATCACCGTTTTCACCCTGATTAAACTGACCTTAAATTCGTCGCTGCAGGCAGCTCGGCGCGGAGTGAAGAAGCCGTTGGCTGCGTTACGTCGCTTCCTTGAGAGGTTCCTCGGCAGCGGGGACGATAGCCAAGTTCAGTATTATCCTGCACGATAATTATGTCTGTCAGCCAAACTTGAATTTCCTAGATCTACCGCCGTGGAACTAGTGGCTAAACGAAATATTCATTGAATTCCCAGTGGCTTAGGGCCAAAAAATACCTCATATCGCTCAATGTTTATAATCAAAAGATGAAGGGCTGCGCACTGCGATGTGGCGGATTTCGGATTTCCTTGTAAATTCAAAATTACCGATTAAAAGTTAATTAAAGATCATTCCACATTCCTGATTTGTATACGGGATTCAAATGCAGCCCTGTTTTCTGTTCGCGCCTGGCATCTGCTATTCAAAGTTAAGGTTCAGGCCACTGATACTGCAGCTACAGCGCAGAAGGCATATAATCCTCGACTGCCTAGCTAGAGTACCATCACGAACCATTAAGACGTGGCCAATGTGGCAAATGAAAAATCAGTATATATGCGCATTCGTCAGCGCTGTATAGATAACAAAGCAACTCCAAGATCTGCCTCGAAGCGCCCCGCAGCTGTCGGAGGAACCGATAGCGAAGGAGCCTGCGAAAGCTGCTCTGTGGGTGTCTCCCTGCTGCCACTTGGTTCGTGCTGCATCGGGCGCAAATTTTCCCATACAAAACTTTCGTCCCAGCCATCTTTAAGCACGTAAACATCATCATCGCTGACTGAGGTAACTGTACCAGGCTCCCAGAGATCTCCATTCAGATCGTCGCACGCTTCCACCCTATCACCGACGTTGTACCCAATTGGTTGGTCAATTGGTGCTTGGTCACTCGCCTGCCGAATTTGGGCCCAAACATAGCATTCAGCCCATCCATCTTTGGTGACATAAATTCCATCAGTATCAATGAACGTTACTACTCCGGGCTCCCACGAACCGTCATCTCCTAGCTCGTCACAGACTTGAACACGATCACCCACAAAAAATTGCTCCGACTTCTGCGACGATGGAGAAAAATCTTCATTTGACAGCACATTATCAAAGGAAGCACCGCTCACACGCGTATTGAACTTTTTATCTGGAGCAGTGAGGTGCTCTCCTCGTAGTATCGCCAGTGTAGTCGAGGTTGGCAAACATTTCCTGCGAGGACCCACTTTGTACACATTTTTAGTTTCATTTGCAACGTTAGCTGATGGGTCGTCCATCAAAATGGAAATCTTTCCGAGCAAGTCATCAAGGATTGGCTTTAATTGCGCGTCAAGAAAACTATTCCTATCAGCGATTTTCGCGTGAAGCGAAATCCACATATCCTTCAAAGTGCGCGAGCTCCCCATCTCTATTCTAATAATTTCCAACTCTGCTAGTTGCGCCGCCGATGGAATTTCGACACCAACATTTAAAAATCCTGACCGATCGAGATCCAATTCACGAAATTTGTCGATTAGACGGTCCAGTATTCGAGCGTCAACTTTCTGCATCTGCAGCAGCATGAAAAGTATGTAGCTCGATTCGGAAACCTGACCTTCACCATGAATATCAGCTTTGTGTACCATTTCAGTGCTTTCCAGAATCATGTCATTGATGTGCGCGCCGAAGCAACCATTTAGGCATAAGTCAATGAAATCACTCAGAACTTTACTGACCGCAAACGTCGAAAGAATCATATAAAAACCCATAAAGATTTTTCCACCTGACGAAATCATTGTGATATCACCATAACCAACCGTTGTGGATGTTTGTACGGCAAGGTAGAAGGCGTCAACCCACGAAATAGTACTCGTGTCTTCTCTAGGATGAAGTCTGAAAAACAAAGCGCCGATCAGAAATACTATGAATAACTCGAAGCCTAGGAAGAAAGAGCGCCCTATAAGAGTGCTAAGGAGCATATTTGTGCGACCGAAAACTGCTTTGACAGCAGAAGTGATTCGTTGGATATAATACTTGCAAGGCTTCCCGGAGACTCCATAGGGCTGTGCGTGCGACTGATTCGCATGAGCTGCCACAATGTTCGTAGGCCGAGGGTTAATGTTCAAGTTCCTAGTACGCACCCCTCGATATGCAGACTGAAGAAGTATCGACGCCCATTCTTCTCGCAAGCGATATTTTTTCAAAACAGCCTTAGGGACACGCGCTACGGCAATTGTACTGATAAATACGAGGACGAGAGTTATCACGAGCAAACCGACGGGAAGAAGGACAACTGTGGAGGCTCGAGTTTCTTGCTTCGTTGGTGCGAAGTCACCAAATCCTACAGTCGTTAATGTCGCTACAAGAAAGTATACTCCGTCACCAGGATGCATGCCTTCACGATGAGGGAGCAAGTAATAAGCAAGTCCGATGTAGACAATGACAAATGTACACACCTTCATCGCTACATCCACTGCTGCATTCGCCCAAAGTTGATGGCTCGACCAAAACACAGGATTTTTCTTAATTCTTGATCGCACATGGTCTTTGCTTTTCTGATGTCTAGCCTCGGGAGCACGCTCTTGGAGCAGCCGAATCTTGCGTGAAATCACGCTCAGAGATGAATTCAGTCCACCACCGTCCTTCTTAAGACTTCGTTGGACCTCTTGCCACATCTGCACGACTGATTTTTCAGTTCCTGTTTCCAATTTGATGCGTTGCAACTCCTTAACCTGTGCAGCTGAAGGGATGTCAATGCCAATCAGTAGCGCACCTCTCCCACTGCTGTCAATTTCGCGAAATCTATCGTGCAGCCTGTCTATGGACGATGCATCTGCTTTAAGCATTTGCTGGAGCTTAAAAAGGACGAAATCCGCTTCAGTAACGCGGCCATCTTCGTCATTGTCAGACAAATGCACATAGATATTGCTGTCAATAAGTTCATTCACTATAGGCTCTACGATGAAGCCGTTCACATAAATGTCTACTAACTCAACCACGAGCCATCCAATGCTTATTGTCGAGAAATAGAAGTAGAAAATCAGAAAGCCTTTCGCGCTGTCAGTCATTGGCCGCAAAGAGTTACCATACCCAACTGATGTTGCAATGATTGTTGCAAGGTAAAGAGCATCAACAAATGTCCTGGCACTAAATTCTTCGTTTGCCATAAATTTGGTCTCGTCACCAAAGTACTGGCCATCATCAGCGTGAATAACTATGGCACCGAGGAAGATGACACCAGCAAACTTGATGAAAATTTTGAGACATCTTCTTGTCATCGACAAGTTCAAACATTCCATCAAACGGTGGTATGCTATTGCAAACGAACCAAAAAAGCTGCCTGCAGCAAGTTGTTGGCTTTTGCCCACGGAAGATTTCGATAATGCATAAGCTGTCCAAAAAACGATGAAAAGACCTGCCACCAAAACAAGTAAGAGCTAAGAATGAGAGGACAACAACCGTGCCAACCGTGCAGTCAAGTCATTTTGATCTTGACAACTAACCAATCAGACTTAGCCCCAGCGGGAGCAGGAAGATTGCTGCTAACCTCGAACTCTGTTGTGAAGGGGAAAGGTCGCCAAGGCCGACCTGTAACACCAACAGACGCACGGAAAACGATTGAAGTATGAGCAGCGCTGTAAGACAGAAAAATAGAAGCTAGTGCCTAGCTCACCGTTGTCAAGGTCGCCGAAAGAAGATACCAGCTATCCATAGTTGATCGACCATCAATGTAGGCGAGAAAGTAGTACCCCAATGCAAAATAGACTCCAGCAAGAATCATTCCAATTTTGGAAATGTTTATTGCAGCATTAGTCCATAAGACACGGCTCCATGCAAAGTCTTGGCACTTATTGAGACGAATGGTATCATCCTGTCATACATACAATTAAGGCATCAAATATCAACCAAAGCAAGAGTATGAAACAAAACAAAACGTAATTTATTATAAAAATGTGCATACCTTAGCAGTAAGTGCGTTTGGGGTTGGTTCCGAAGTTTTCGTTCTTCTAATTTGGGGAATAATTGGAGCTTTCTTTTTCGGAGGAGAAACTTTTTCTGCGTCTGACTTGTTGCTTAATTTTTGTGCTTTTTTCTCTTCTGCGACACGCTCCTTTTCCTTCCTTAATTTCAGCTTTTCAAGAGCTAATTGCTCCTTTGTGGCCTTCTTGTCTTTCGCTTTTTGCAATCTTTCGTTCTCCTTTTGAGCCTGAAGCACTTGCATATTTTCCCGCGCAATTCGTTTCTGTTCAGCATTTTCCAATTGAGTTTCTTTTCTGGACTGCTTGGCATTGTTTTTGCTTTCAATCTGAAATTTCAATTTATCACGGGGGTTTAGCTTTATTCTTGGCCAGCTCATAAAATTTTGAAACCACACGTCTTTTGACTTGGACTGAGCGCCGTCCTTGACAATTCTCAACCACATTTCAACAAGAGTAGCCTTTAATTTCAGCTCTTCTTTTATGTGTCTCATAGCTTCAACTTGAAACTCAGAGGGTATCTCGTTGCCTAGGGTGAGGAAGCCGGAGCCGTCAGTATCCAATTCGTTGTAGCGATCAATGAGACGGTCTAATATTTGTGAATCCACTTGTTGCATCTGCTGAAGCTTGAACAGAATGAAATCAGGCTGAGTAACCTTGCCATCGCCATCGATATCGGCTTTGTGAACCCAAATTGTGCTCGAAATCAGAATGTCGTTAATGCGCATGCCGAAGTACCCGTTCACCATAAGGTCAATGCAACGGCCAACGCAGTCTGCATGAATGACCGTACCTGTTCACACAATGGCAAAAGAAGCAAAATGAAATGAATCATTGCATTTCAGGTATGCACCAAGCGCCGAACGAGCTCTTACCGACGAACATGAAGAAGATCATAAATATTTTTCCGCCATCAGATGTCAAGGTGATGTCACCATACCCCACAGAAGTCACTGTTTGAACAGACAAATACAGAGCTTCAACCCAGGTAAGTCTTAGGCGCTCTGCCTCAATGTGATATAATTTAACGAAGAATGCTCCGACTCCAATTACGGCGGCAAGCTTCAGAAGCACTTTTGCGTACTGGGATGATAAGGACGCTGGAAGCGATGCAGAGACGACTGCTTTCTTGGGTTTAGGATTAGCTGTAGCTATGGTATGAGTGACGTACTTTTGTTTTGCGGAAGCTTTGAGCCCTTGAAGGTTGCGGACTTTGCGCCCTCTCCATGCCGACTGCAAGGACACAGCCGCTTGAAGTCGGACGTCCTTCTTCTTGTTCAAGGAAGGAGGTGTTTGCGATTTTGTGTACGCGGAAAAGAATGACATGACCAGACTGTACACAATCAGACCAATCGGAATTAAGAATATCGCAAAACCTCTCGTAATTTGCTTTGTGGGCGCAAAATCACCGAAGCCGACAGTCGTCACAGTAGCAATCAAGAAGTACCAACTATCTATACCACGCAAACCTTCAAGCCACGTCAGCGTATAAAAGGATAGACCGACATATATCATCAAAGTTACAATAGCCACTCTGAATATCTCAATGGTTGCATTGGCCCAAAGCTGTCGGCTCCAAGCGAAGTCATAGCATTCGTTGAAGCGAAAATATTGGACATGATAATTGACGTCTGCATTTGGGTCAGGCGGAGGATGCGTAGAACGGATATCCTTCCAGATTTCCGGCAGAGATTTCGGATTTTTTGTCTCGTCTTTAATGCGCTGCATCTCTCGCACTTGGTCAGCGGAAGGCACTTCGACGCCTATGGTCAAAAAGCCATCGCCGGTTTTATCAAGGTCGTGATAAGCATCGATCAATCGGTCCAAAGTCCCCACGTCAACTGCCTGCATTTGAATGAGTTTAAATAGGATGAAAGCAGACTCAGAAATTCGGCCATCGCCGAACATGTCAGCTTTATGAACCCATGTCGTGCTCCCAATCAGTTTCTTTACGATGTTTTCGCCTATGAATCCGTTGACGTAAATGTCCAAAACTTCGCCAAGAAGGGCCCCAACAACGTATGTTGAGAAAAAGAAGTAAAAGATCAAGAAGGCTTTTGCGCCATCAGTGAGTGGTGTCAGTAAATGCCCATATCCAACAGTTGATGCAATTACCGATGCAAGAAATAGCGCATCAATGAATGTTCTGCCTTCGTACTGATCATTCTTGAGAAACCCGTCACCGAAAAAATATTTGTCTTCGTCTGCGTAAAATACTAGCGCTCCAAAAATGAGGACGAGTGAAATTTTAATGAACGCATAAAACAATCTGCCCTGCACTGAGCCAAGCCACTTTGAAATCGATCCTGGCTGAACCAGATCCATCGCATCGGATGCCAGGGGAGGTGCCACTGAAAGGGCATGTGACAAAACGAAGGACACGAACATTGCTGCAATACGATACAACAAGCAAGGAGGCGTCAGGAGTGACCAAACAACGTTAATTTGGAATAGACTTACTCACCAAGGACAATGATTCCGAGAGGGAGAAGAGCTACAGCAGCCGCACGGGCTGTCTCACTCGAAGGGTGGATGTCTCCTAATCCAACCTATTATGCGGGAAAGATAGAGCCAGTAAATTAAAGAAGCTAGCATGAGAACTACGACAGGCACCTTTGATAAAAAATGTAAATTTATCACTCCACTACAAAATATCATGTTAATAGCACCGTTGTGATTGAAGCCGCCATCATGTACCACAAGTCAAGTGCCTTCAGTCCATCTTTCTGGCCAAAGAAATAGAGGCCCAGCCCCAAATACGCGCCCAAGAGAAGCAATACTACAGCACCGATGCGAAGAGAAGCATTATGCCAGAGCGCTCGGCTCCATGCGAAATTGTGACATTTATTGATTCGCACCCTGCGACCCGCCTGAAGATAGTAGGAGTGTGCGGGTGCACGGGGTAAGTTGAAAAAAAACAGTCAGTAAGCCAAAGCTACATCAGCAATGATAGTTAGTTGATACCTGGAACAAAAATAAAAATAGAAGTAGCACTCACTTTCTGCAGATTTCCGTGGCTCTTGTTAAGCCACGACTTCTCACGCGCGTCATCCCGGTCATACTCACCACCGTTCTTCGCAATGCCTGGGTCCACTTGAAAAAGAATGACCAAATTCTCGGCCGGCACGTACGCTACCTTATTCACGTTATCTATCAGTACACTATATGTATTTGCGAGCATGTGAACGCCTGTCACGAGGCCAGAGCAACCATTAAGACCCTCGTGAGGAAGACCAACCAAAAGCACTCGCTTCCCCACGAAGCCGTTCGGGTCATGTTCGACTGCTGGTTCCTCGGTATACTCGATGCTAGTGTAGCCAGTTAAAGACCGGGCGTAGCTCGGATCGTAGACCGTAGTGATGTAATCATCAGACATGCCTTCACCTCAACGACTGCGCCCGGTTAGCGCGGCCCTTCGGGCACCAAGACGGAGAGGAGGAGGAAGAAGACGAAGCAGAGCGCGACGTACTAAAAGCCCGGTCCTCTTACGATTACGGTTGGCCAAAATGAATTTTGGGAGCTCGCTGGCTTCGAGCTTGCTGTACTTACGTACTAACGTACCATACCTGATCACCCTTGAACGTACTGAGCGAATTTCTAAATTAGGGGGTCAAGCAACCCGGGGTTGCGAAATTGCAAATATTACTAGCTAGACTAAACCTTGCCACTAAATAGGCTCATCCGCTTCGCAAACGCTACCTTAAGAGCTCTAAGGCTGCGCGTTAATTACTTTGCATGTACCAGAGCCACTCCTAATATATTTTTTGATTTGGAGTGCTGCTTAGTCCACAACGGCATGATTTTCCGGGAATGGAAAGTTGCTCACAACACAACACACACTACAGACTGTGTAAGACTATAGTACAGGGTGCTTTCTAAAAATAATTTTCTTCCCTGCACATGCCTCATGCCTTTGCCATCTGCCTCCAACTTTACGTTTGATGCTTTGCTGTGCTTTTTCTCCTGCCGTCGACCTTACTGTTTACTGTGCAATGACTAACTGCCCCAAAAGCTTCTGAAAGGGAAATCCCTTCAACCGACTACATAACGCACATCGATAATTATAAACATGAACTCGAAATGATACTTAAGTTACTTACATAAGTACATTATGCTAATTTAAATCTGAAATGTGAAGGTTAAAGCACTCAGACTCAGAACGAGGATTGAAGCTCAGAAGCACTCGAAGGATTCCGCACCCCGTTGGATGGATTTGGCCGCTCGATTTGCCCTCAATATCTATTCATGTTCAACCGCCCCTCTTGGGGCCTTTGAGCTACAAGCAGTAACCAAGAAAACCATGAGGCCATAAGGCTGCTGGATTTCCCTTCAGCGAAATCGGTATACCGGGTCTTCTGCTGAGCCAAAGTAGATAAAAAAAACCGGAAAACTAGCGGTTTCCTTGGTTACTGGCTACAAGCGAACCTAGTTCTAAGACGTGCAAGTCAAGCCGCCGATTTTTTTATTTAATTAGTTCGTTCAATAACAATAACAAAGGTTCTATCAACAGCGAGGTTTCTACTAGGCAGCGAGGAGAGGTTCCCTCTCGGTGTATTCAAATATAAATATAACCCCTTGTCGTTATGTCCTAGAACTCTGGTTCACGAGCCCGGTACAAGGAATTTCATCTGCTGGCTCAGCTGAAACAGCGCATGATCACGCTTGTAATGATTCTGAAGGCCAGCTCGTCACCAAACTAAGACAAGTCTAGTGCCCAGGCACAAATCGCGTGGATTCCTCGAATTGAGGGAGGGCGGCAGACGAGAAAATCTTTTGGCGGTCGTACGTAGAATCAAAGTCGCAAGGCGGCGCCACTGCAGTAAAGTTCTTTTTGAGCTGGGTCACGAATCCCCAAAGCGTGCGCTGGACCCACCAAAGCTCGTAATTACCTTCGCAAATGACTTGAGTGGCATTACCCATCACAGTGAGCGGCAACGTCGCAGTCCGATAACCATTCGCAAAGCCCCCTTCGAGTCGAACTTGGCTGAGCACTGCAGCATTGCATCGTTCGTCGCAGATTCGACCCTGGCCTGAGCCGCGGCCACTCGCAGTTTGAGCTTCGTGGAGCTCGACAAAAGTGCCGCAATGGTTGTCTTCGCGGTAACCTCCACCGCACTGCACAATGTAGGCACTGGAGAAGTAAGCAACCGCCAGGCATGAAGGAAATTGGTCGTCGTGCACGGTCGTGCACGGGAGCGTAGCGTTGACAGTAGTGTTGTGATCCCAGCACGCTGGCGTCTCAAGCTTCAAATCCATGGCCAAATTGTGCCCAATGCACTGGGTGTAAACGTCTTCGCCGAACCCGTTGTAGGATTTCTTGATGGCAGTAGCGCCCCGCAGCTCAGATGCCCCACCCGCTGCGACCACCTCCGAACACGACGCATCGAAGTGCACAAATTGGTCTTGTAGCCGAGACTGCGACACGGGCATCGTAATGCCATTGCCATCTACTAGTCCTAGCGCCGACATCGTGCCCACGACCCTCGAACGGTTGGCGTTGGCGTAGGCGGGTGTGCCAAAGACGTCTTGGCAGCAGTCGTAGGCGCGGCCGCGGCATGGGTTCACGAGCAAGTTCACAGCGTATTCTTCGGCAGGCACAGGCTCGTAGAAGTTCTCGGCTGGAGCGTACCCCAAGCCCGGTACAATGTTATTGTCGAACCCAATAGGACCTGCCAAGACAAGCAACCAGAAAGATTAGGAGAAATTTAGCCACAGACAATATAGGGGAGAAGATGCCTTGAATCCCTACCATGAAGCAGCCATTTAATTACAATTTTGCAGCATGAAAAGTCGTACCAGTTCGCGCCCAGTACTGGTCTTTCGAAATGGGCTTCGAGATGGTATACTCGCGCAAAGTTCCTTTGCGTTGTGTTTGCCCTGTAAGGTCTGGATGCTCATTCAGCTCGCCATTCAGCCCGTCTGTGGCTTCTATCTTTTTCTTTTGCTGGTAGTCCTGGAGCCGCTGTTGCGAGCTGGCCGTGATTTCGTCAACAGAATATGGCTCGCCATCGTAAGAGTACACAACTAGAGGCAGAAGAATATAATGCGCTAGGATCCACGCACAGTGTCGAGACATATTCAATTACAAGATATTTGCCTTGGCATCCGCGGTGTGAATATTAGCAAAACTTTATGTTCTTTCAGTCGTTGTGCTATGTATTTTAATGCTTGCTTTCCAGCGCAAGGAGATAACGAACTAGCTTGCTAGACTAAGAAAGTGGTTGCAGTATTTTACAAATAAAACGGACGGGTAAATTTCTAGAATAACTGCTTCGATGGCAAATCACTTTTCGGCTTATTCTATCTAGCTTCTAAGAGAGGTAAGTGAGCAAGTAAGCACAGCAGGTAAGCAGAATCAGTAGGCTACTTCAGCAGTCTAGCTAGTCTAATAGTAGCCGACTAGCCAAGCCGAAAGCAAGCATAGAGGATAATGCCGTTGGAAACATTTAACGGACTACCTCCCCCAGCAAATCAGCAAGAATGAAAAGAAAGAAAATGACGATGTCGTCTGCTGGTTGGTTGGCTCATTGGGAAACAGAAAACGGAAATCGTCCAACTGCTGGGCTGATGGGTGGTCTGTGTGTGTGTTGCTTTTGTCATCAGGAATAGAGCGACTGGAAGCTTTTCTTTTGGGGAATGCCCCGACGAAGCTAGTCTGGCCTGCGCATAGTCGCGGCGGCTAAGTATACATTGTCTCCTTCATGGGATGCACAAGTTCCTCTCCGCTTAACTCCAGATGTACAAATGACGGTAACACAAGTAAGTGTAGACTAGGCTGTCTCCTGGAACTCGTCATTTTCTCAAAAGCTTCTCATACGTCTCTCATGAGTTCCCCGATGTACAGGTGCTATCGACCAAAGCAAGGGCAGCACTACCACTAATGATGTAGCAACTACTGATTCAGCCAGCCTGTCTTCAAACCAGCTGAAGTTGGCAAATGCAAACTCGAATGAAGTCCAAACATCTACTGGATCGCGGTCGCGAGTCGTTTGTTTGAATGACCTCGAACCGTCCAGTGGCACTGCGTGGAGCTCAGTTAGGCCTGGACCGCCACCGTCAGAGCTCCAAGCTGCTCATTGTGACGACACAGCTCGCAAGGTTCCTCCGCCGTTGCCACAACGGCCCCTTGACACAACCCGTGACTCCTTTTCACGACCCACTTTGGTGTCAGGCCTACCGCAGTCGTTACCTCAAGATCCCAGCCCGCCTCGGTAACAGCAATGCATACCATGCTAGGACCAGCCACAATCTAGTTCGATTCACTTACGCTTTATACTTATTAATCAAGCTATAAAGCACTCTTTTGATTTGTTAGTGTCAATTATGAAGTTTGTTGACGCCGCGGGATTCACACCCTTTCTTTTACTCGAGCAGATCGACATCGTCGCGAGCAAGGGGTCGGCTCAGCGAACTTTTAGCGCGGTCACCGATTGATACCACCGGGTCATTTTCGATTACACGCCCTCGCCCTCTTCATGAGCTTTCAGCAGCGAACTCGAACCCGCTTCAAGCCATGGTTGGGTCTCCGCTGCTCACGGGAGGAGGCCTTCTTAGTGGCTTCGACAACGGTGTGCCGCTAGAAGAAAGCATTTTGACCAACCTATCCGCGAGTTCCGCCAATCAACTCGATAGTCTAAAAAAGAGCAACAGCAAGAGCAGTAACAAACTTGTCAGCAAGGATATGGGAGCCAGCGACCGTTACGGCAATGGCAGCTTTGATTCACAGCACCGTCGCCTCACTGTGCGGTCGCTGCAGCCGACGTCAACTAAATCAGACACCAAGGACAGCAAAAGATCGCGTCACACAAATGAGCGCGCAGTGCCACTCGCACAGGTAGAAGCAGCTCTGGTCCGCATCGCAAGCAACAAAAGCAATGGCAGTAGTAGCAACGGCAGCATTCGCAATAGCAGCAGCAGCAGTAGTTGCTTTAGCAGTAGCACCACCACTTTGAATAGCCAAAGGGCATCCCGGAGAAGTGCCTCTGAAGGCCGCGCAGAACCTCGAACCCGCGCTGGTAGCAGAGACCAATCGCCTGTTGGCACTGTTCGCTCGACTGCGAGGAGGAGCAGCAGCAACAGTCGTGTCGTAGGCACCAGTTCTGCGAGCTATGGCAGCAAGAGCAATAGCAATAGTAGCAGTAAAGGTAGCAGCAGCAGCAGCGTGCCTGCATCTCAACGCTCAGGGTCCGCACCACGCACAAATTCTGCTCCAGCAGGCACGCGCCCCGCGATCAGGCGCCCGTCGGCCTCCTCTTCGCCAAACTCGACCAACTCCTCAGGTCGCAAAACCAGCAGCAGCAGCAGCAGTTCGAATCTCGACAAGGTGCACGCTTCGCCTGCCAAGTTGACAATCAGAACTGGTGCCTCCAGTCCAGCACCTGCTGCTGGCGTTGCTGGAAGGCGCGCCACTCGGTCGCCCTCTCCGCTTCGCAAAGGTACGTCGTCGCCTTCCATGAAAAGTGACTCCACTAGTGCATCAGCACCGAAAGCCAAGCAAACGATAGCGCGAAGCAGCAGCGATTCGAGTGCCCCTGCGAGAAGCCGCGCAGCTTCTCCACGCCCCTTGATTGCACGACGGCCGCGCGTAGCAGCAGCTAGCAATGGTGACAGGGGCAGGGAGCAATCGTCTAGCAGCTCGGGAAGCCCGAAGCCATTGCCAGGCCGCAGCTCGTCGCCGCTTCCGGTGCAGCGCACAGGAAGCCTGGAACAAGACATGCTGGTGGAAGAGCTTTTGATCACGCCGTCCGCTCACGCCAGGAGATCAACCAGCTTCGACCACAGCCTTTCACAGGAACCCGAAGATGGGTCTCCAAGAGAGGAAGAGAGCCTAGATGAACGCGCGCAGAAAGTGCGCAGCAGCGGCACGTGGGACGAATTCGAAGACGGTGCTGCTTTGCACCTGCCAACCACAAGTCCAGCCAGCGATGAGCAAGCCTCTGGTGGTGACCTAGTTAAAGGGAATGCTAAGGCAGGATCAGCAGTTGGCAAGGCAGCAAATGCTGAAAGGAGCCACTTGACCCGCAGTGAAAGCAACAATGCTATTGATAGTACCAGTTCTAGTAATAGCCTTGGCAGAAGTAGTGACTACGGCAGCAGCAGCAGCAGCAGCAGCTTCATGAGTGGCAGTGGAAGCAGTATAGGAGACAGCAGCAGCCCTCATAGCAGCAGCAATGGTGCCCTTCGCAGTGGAGGCAGTCGTGTGAAGACTTTGTCGTCTTCGATGTTGAGCCTCCCTGAACCGGAATCGCCTTCCACTCCATCGCCAACCTCGTCGAAGTTGCCGCACGCAGCGAAGAGCACGGAAGCGTTAGGGGCGGAGCTGGAGGGCCTTCGGACGCGTTTGAACTCGCTGAGTGGGAGCGGGGACTTGAGTGGAGTCGCCTTTGCAGGTCCGAAATCAAATGGTGGTGACGTTGAGACGTTTTGAGATTCCTTTGCTTTTAGGTCATGGGGTCATGGGAAACAGAAACCGAAGTGTTCGTTGGTCTGACGTTGGAGTAGGAGTTGGAGGTTAACCATTACACTTTGGAAGCACTTAACTTTAGATGTTTAGATGCGCCCTCCTTTCCGTGCCCTTTCCGATAAGCTGATAAGTGATAAGGAGAGCACACCCCAGTGGGCCTTAAATCGACTTAGGCGCCTAATTAGGCGAATTAGGCCCCAGGTCCCCCAAAGAGGGGGACTTAATTTAAGGCCTAAATTAAGGCTTATTTTAAGCTTAATTAAGGGCTTAATTAAGTCCCCTTAAATGAGCTTAAATTACATGTGCTAAAATGTTGAAGTCGAAGCTGAGAAGAAGGGGGGGGGGCTTAATTTAA
>Ga0307930_1001755_pt1 | contig 16972 bp, 19 predicted proteins | sample OrgLakmetageno46_FD_203161 | JGI IMG/M metagenome (GOLD analysis project Ga0307930, IMG submission 203161) | Saline water microbial communities from Organic Lake, Antarctica - #46 | ecosystem: Environmental > Aquatic > Non-marine Saline and Alkaline > Saline | place: Antarctica: Organic Lake...
GTCAGTTCTTGGTTTTTTTTTTTTTTTTTTTTTTGTACTACTGTACAGTTCTGTTGTACATGTGCTGTAGATAAGAAAGCGGACCATGGGCACAAAAAGGGTCACACGCCACGGGCGCTACACAGGGCACTATTCCACGGGCACCTCAAGGCCGCGAAGAGAGGGATACGGTGCTCCGCACCAAACTAACTGCACCTGAACCGCGCATCGCGCGGGCACCCAAACTTGTATTCACCTATTCCCCTTTCGTACGCACGTACGCGTGCTGTAACCAAAATGTGTTCTCCGTTCTCCGTCCGTTGTGGGGGTATGTATGCTCATTTGCTTCCAACGATGGCTCTTCCTACTAGTTTACTGCAGAAGGTAGTTACCACTAGAGCGCGAGCGTATCATGTTATACGCTCTTTTCGGAGCCTGAACTGAATTGCTGAGTGTCCGGCAAAGTAGCAAGGTGGAGCTTGGAACCTAGCATGGCTCACAGCTTATTTTCACCTCTGGATCCGCCGCATAGTTTCAAGACATGTTTGTATAAACTTGGTTTCATCATTGCAAGTCGATAAGTTCCACTCTCATCAACATATAGTCATTACAGAATGAAATCAATACGAGCGCGGAAGAGCTTCGTATATTTGCTCGCTCTAGCATCTGCGCCATTGGCTGGAAGTCAAGACATAACGGCAGCGGTTACGAAGCAACCCACGAGAGCAGTCCCGCGCATGAGCGTGTTGATGATTATTATAGACGACTTGCGGGCATCGCTCGACGGCGGCTCTGACGGTGCTGACCTCTTGCAACTACCGAATCTGGACTTGCTGGCGAAACGGGGTGTGAAGTTTCTACGGGCCTACGCGCAGTGCGCCCTTTGCGCGCCGTCACGGTCGTCGGTTCTCGTTGGCGTGCGGCCAGACACTACCCGCGTGTTCGACCTGACTACGCATTTTCGAGCAGCGCTACCATCTGCTCTCACACTACCTCAAGCTTTCAAGGTAGGTTGAATGGTCCTGATAGTGAACAGCTAGGATAGTTGACGAATAAGATATGGTGAGTTGACTCTCATTCAAATGCATGCCAGGCGGCGGGCTATTTAACACTCGGTGTAGGAAAAGTATTTCATCGAGGCCTTGGAGACGGCAATCATTCTTGGTCGGAGACGCCCGATGGCCTCGCGCCGCCTCTCGTAGATCGCCCAGCTTATGCGCTACCCAAGAACGCTATGATTGACCAGGAACGCAAATCGGCTAGCCGAGCTGCGCACGCAGCCAAGAACCCAGGGGCTGACGTTTTACGTGGCGGAAAAGTGAGCAGAATGATACAAGTGTTTTTCTTCGTCTTTGGCCACCTACTGCTGCTATCTTCTCTGTTCATGGGGTGTGTTCCGTCTAGCATAGTCGTAAAACAATACATATGCCTGCTTCCTTGCTGGCAGGTGCGCCGTGGCCCTGTACTTGAAGTTTCTCCTCGAGCCTACCGCGGCTTCCACGATAATGCCGCTGCTGACTGGGCTATGGCTGCCCTTGCTCACGCTGCCCACGCTGCTCGCGCTGCCGCTGGTTTGGCTGATAGTGATAGCAGCGAGGGTGCAGCGCCAACAACGACGGCCTCTACAGTTAGGCCCCAACCATTTTTCCTAGCGGTGAGTCCCAATTTCCAATAATGGTTCTTTTTGCGGCCCTTCCTACTGGATTAGCTGGTTTGTTGCAAATGGCGCTGGATCTTTTGCTTTTTGACTAACAATCAGCTTCCATTTTTATTCTTTTGCCTTTTTCTTAAACACGCCTTTCTGTGCTGAAGGTAGGATTCGTGCGCCCACATCTCCCATGGGTAGCACCTGAAGAGTACTGGGACTTGTATGGGCCTAGCAACGGCACTCAGAGCCGCCACTTTCCGCTCGCGCCGTCTGCTTACCGCCCATCTTCTTCATCTCGCAGTCCCCGTGGCACCGCCCGCAGCTCTAGTAGGGTTTCGCTGGGTGGCGGCGCCCATGAGCTGCAAGCCTACGCGGGCGTACCAGAAAACTTGGCGTGCCTAGAGAGCAGCAGCGGCAGCAGCAGCACTGGTAAAGACGACGGTGGAAGTGTTGGTGCAAGCAGAAGTGTATTAAGTGGTGGCGCTGCTCACGCCACCTCTCGTGACAGTTGTTCAAGCACTTCAGCAGCGGCCGCCGCTTCGGCGACAACTCCAGTAACCACTCAGCAACTCCGGCACGGGTACGCCGCTGCAGCGAGCTATGCAGACGCTCAGTTAGGGCGAGTAGTCGGCACACTCGGACCACTGGGGCTTGAGGAGAACACTCTGGTGGTGGTTTGGGGCGATCATGGGTTCAAACTGGGTGATTTTCCAGCGCCACCGCTGAGCAGCCGTTTCGGCAGCGGGTGGGGCAAAAACTCCAACGCCGAAGTGGATGCACGCGTGCCTCTGGTAGTCGCACTGCCAACAGACATGCCGCGATTTCTCGCGCACGCACGCCAGCAAGCGGCTAGAGGTACTGCAGCAAATGCTGCCGCAAGTGCAGCGAGCGATGCGCTTGTAGGAGAAGCAGCACGCGGCCTAACGAGTCATGCGCTAGTAGAACTAGTGGATCTATTCCCTACGCTGCTTCATTTGGCTGGAGTGCCGTTACAAGGAGCTAGTAGCCCCATCAAAGATTTTGGATTGGCTGCTGGCACTGGAGCTGGTATGATGCCAACTACATCCCAACGCCACCGCCGCCGGCATCAGCTCGAAGGGTCGAGTTTTGCTCGTTTGCTGCTCAATGCTTCTCTTGCGAAAAGCGTCGACTTACCAGACCTAGCTTCTTCTTTTGAAGACAGCAGAAGGGGCGCTTCAAGCACTGGAAATCACGGGAAGAGCAGCCAGAGCAGTGGAGACACTGCCAGCGATGTGGTTGACGAAAGCCCCGTGTGGAAGGAGGCGGTCTATTCGCAAGTGCGTCGAGGGAAAGCAGCGATGGGCTACAGCGCGCGCACCACGCGATACCGAATCACTGTTTGGGTGGACATCCGCAAGCTTGGGCAAGGAGCAGAATTAGGAGCCAGTGTCACGAAGGGGGCATGGGATGACGTAAGCATTGCAGCCGACTGGCGGCGTGCCTCTGACTTGAACCGGCGCAACCAAGCCACTAATCAAGCGAAGCAGTCGAGCGCCAAGGATTCCAAAGGGAAAGGGGTGGGAGCCAACAGCTTACAGGTATGTGTACATTTCGGGTTAGGGTATTTGCAGAAAATTGATAATCACCCCTGTCAAATGTTCATGGGATTTCTTGATTATAGCTTTTCTTGATTTTTATTTCGAACGATGCGTGCACAAAATTAATCATTCGATTTCGAGGTGGAAGTGTTTGATTTGCTGGAAGACCCCTGGGAAGAAAGCGACTTAGGCCTAGCCGGGGTGCCTGCTGCCACTCGAAGTCTGCTATTGGAGGTGTGGGCCCGCGGTGCTTGTGGCGCGATTAGCAGCAAGGCACTGGCGCCGTTACCGGAGTTCTGCTCGGCGGGTGGTTCTATGGCTTTATAATTCGAATTATTTATGTAATTTATGTTTTGTTGGCCTCCTAAACTCCTTAAGTACTGCGATGTATACTCAGATAAGCAACGGGAATTTCCTCTAGTCCAGCCTAGTCAACCCCAGGGGAACTTCAGCTATACCTGATTCCCGAGCTGCAATTGAACTTGTTGGAGAATCCACGCCTGAAGGCTTACGGGGCCCCGAGGTGGTGAATCCTTTGCATATATATATAATACATCCAAATACAAATGCCAAATATTTGAAGTTTGAAAAAAACTCCGAACTCCAAATGTCAGGCAAAAGAACATGGGATTACTTAGGTGCTAGCTGCAATGGCATTGATATTTTGGAATTAGCCTCAAAGGCAGCGCATAAATAGCACTGTTAAGCAGATAAATGAACGTAGATGTTCCTCGTGTATAACAAATACCCGGCATGTACACACTGACACACCAGGTGGGATGATAGAAGCGGTTGATTCCGCACCGACATGCTCTCTATTGGCCCTCACTAGCCTCCCCGGCACCCATCTTTACGAACACCGTGTAGAATATGACGAAAGTGCTCACGACACCCACTATGAGAATGAGCATGTGCTTTCCCTCGGAGTTATTGAGCATTGTGCCCAGCTTTCCGAGTGTGTCTCCCAGCATGTCTGACGCCGACGTCATGCTGCCATCCATGCCCCCCAGTAACGTGTTCTGCTCCTTGACTTCCTGATTAATGTCCACGGCCATAAATTTCAGTTGCGAAACGCTGTCTGCTAGCGCGGAAGTTTTGCTATTGTTTTGTTCTTCGATAAGCCGCCGGTTGCTCTCAGCCACACGAGCTTCCGGAGAAGAAAACAGATTGTTTGCACTACCACCTTTCCCACGATTCCAAGACATGATGGTATTGAATATAGCACACACTGGCTTCTTACGATTATGGAGTTCGTAAAGTTGACTTGCTTCGAATTTCTAGAGGTCTAGCCAGAGAGTCTCAAGCACTGTAATTAGCACTCGTTGTTCCTAACTTTCTTAAGTTACAGAAAAAAAAAACGCAACCCGCAAGCTTCCAAAATCCTTGCGTGCTGCATGCTGAGTTTGCCGGCATGCTCCTATCTCCTCCCTGTAACTTTGTGGTTGACCAAAGCTCTTGGACCGGAAGCGTCGAAATTCCTCACCAGGGTCTTTAAACACGTCAAGGCTGCCGGTATGTTCAGTATGCGCCACAGCCACCAGGACACTGACTCGACTTGGAACACCACATGGTCCCCGACATTCTGGCGTCAACGGATTTCCTCTACTGTTACAGCTACAAATGCGGCCTTCGTTAACCGCATCCTACAGAGGGATTCTGTTTTTCAGCAAGATGGCCCTTCTATTGCCAAGGCGTCACCTCACCCCCGTTTCTACAACTATGACCCCAAGCTAAACCGGCGATCGAGTAATCATCGGAACCCCCATTCAACCCGGGATAAAACTAGCTAGTAGCAGCACAGTTTTTCTCTCGGATTTACTGAGTGTGTTTTTCCCCTCTTTTTTCTTTTTATACCATACTAGTGCATTTTTTTTCCCGAAATCCAAAATCCAAACACTTTGGACCGCTACCATCACTTCCATGGCCACTCGGGCATGCGCGCCGGATTAGCTTCTTAGGTCCAGTTTGCGCTGCTTTGCTTTTCTTCTCTACCTGTTAGTCTTCTAATTCCGGCCCTTCGGGGCCTGTCTCAAAATCCAATCAAAATCACGAAGTCGAAATGGCCACAGTATATGACTACCTAGAGACCTAGGTAAGATATTGCAACTGGCACTTTTGGGGCAGCAGACAGCACCGGCTGCGTTGGCTGTTGGCAGCGGCTTTAGCTCTGGAGGTGGGGACTCGGCCGACTGACCACAAACCAAAAACCGGACTTACGGGGTTTCGACTATTCGCAGGGCGTGCGGGGAAGCCCCGTTAGATTAGATTAGATTATACTCCCCAATTGCAAAGAAACAACAACAAATAGTATAAAGCTGCGTTTTGATGAATCCTCCAGAACAAGTCTGACTGGGCTGAGTGTTCTTTTGCGCAAAGAGAGTAAAGGAAGACCCATACTCCAACTCCAACAATTCTCAATCGATTCATATTTAGTGCTCGTGTTTAGAACAATTCATCTCCATTATTGCATTATTACTCGGTTCTGCTAGTTGGATTTGAGTTAAATTAGATATAACAATAGCAACTGCAACTGCATATCAAGTAAACCAAAGGAAACACAAACACGAACACTAAGCACTTCCACTCGGCCTTTGCCTTGATCCTTGATCAGACATCTCATTAGTCTTAATTGGGCATCAAAATAACCCAAAGACCAACTACATGCGGATAATAAGGAAGTCCTTGCTTTTTGCTGCCTCGTCCGTTTGATGCCTCTACTTTTCTCCTTGTATTTCTATCTCCCTCCTACCAGAAGTGAGGAGTGTCCACGTTCCAGACACAAAGCTGATGGTCGTCGCCCCCAGTGATCACGCGGCCGTCGTTGGTCGCCCGCAAGCAGCTCACCACGCCTCCGTGGCCGCGTACTTGGAGCACCACCCGCCCCGTGTACGCATCCATCACCTGCCACGCATGCCCTCCCGCTACTGCCGCAAAGAGCCAACGCCCGTCGGGGGAGAAGTCCACTGCGGTGTAGCCCCGCGGCTCCGTGACTAGGCTCGTCATGGCGGGGGCCTTGGGGTACCGCACGTCGTGGACCCGCAAGTGGCCATCTCGGGACGCAGCCGCTAGGAAGTTGGCCGTGGTGCTCGAAGCCCCAAATGCGCGCACGTCCTCGACGTCGCTTTCTGCGCCCCGTAAAGTGCACACCGTACTGGGCCCGTTAGGCAAGCGCACGTCGTGCAGCCGCACCACGCAATCCGCGCCTCCGCTCATGACCAAATGGGGCGCCCACGCGTGGCCTGCCAAGCAAAGCACTTCGTCTTCTTGGGCGGAGAGCCTGGTCACCATTTTCCCCGAGCCCCCCAAATCCCACACCCGCAAGTACGAGTCGCTGCACCCGCTCGCCAGCAAGGAGTCGGAGGCGCCCATGAAGCACAAGCTGGTCACGCTCCCCAAGTGCTCGTCGCCGTTGCCGACCGGGTGCAGCGCGTAATTGCGGCCGTGCTGAAACCGCCAGTCGCCGACGCTGATCTTTTGGTTCAAGCCCGCCACGGCCACTCGGCGGTTGGACGGCGAAAAACAGCACGCCATGGTCCAGTTCGCTTCGCGGCCCATCGCCAGCTCTTCGGCAGGCTTCAGGCCCATGGTCATGGCTTTGGCCACTTCCGCTGGGGTCAAGTCGCCACTGCCGACTCGGCTCGCAGCCGCCAAGGTTGTTGGCGCACCAGAGTCCGCAGCATCACCACCCATCGGCGAGCGCCCATCGTTTAAGGAATTTCCTCCCGAGGAGGACGATGACGGCCCATCGTTCCCGTTGTGGTTGTTGTCTCCGCGACCGCTGGAGTCCCGGGTGCCCAGCTCCAGCAAGTTGGTGTTGGGCACCGCCCACACCAAGACTTTGGACTCCTTGGACCCACTCACCACGTGCCGCCCGTCCGAGCTCCAGGCCACCACAGTGACGTGGTCGCCGTGGCCCTTGCATCGCATCCCCAAACGGCACCGCAAGCCTTCAACAGAGGCTGACTGCACGTCTTCGCCGAGCTCCACCCTGGACAGCGCAGTTGGGGACGTTGCCGCAGCCGCCGCTCCTGACGAAGGTGGAACTGAAGCTGCTGAGGATCCTCCAGGAGACGATGAGCCCTTCTGAGGTTGGTCCAGCGTTGATGGCGTGATCGCATTGACTTGGCGCCCGTTTTCGCTCTGGGACGACACGTGCACCACGCTCTTGAACAGCCGTTCCCAGTTTTTCACGCTCACCGCGCGCGGGTCTGGCAAAAGGCTGCCCCACCACTGGGCTTGCGACTTCTTGATGAACCACTGCCGGGTCTTGTCGTAGCGCGCGCGGTGCACTGAGGCGCACCTGGGTGTGTTGAAATGTGTAGTGAAAGAGAAGAAAGCAAGAAGTTAGAGCAAGAAAGTGAAGGAGAGAGGAGCGAGAGACAGGGAGACAGGCAAGAGACAAAAAGTAAGTACACACCGACCGACCCATTGCTAGCGCTTGAATGAATTGAAATGCATAGAAAAGAATCGAACGCACTTGTTGATCGCTTCAATCCACGCCAGGGCGTCTTCCATCGAAGGGGCCCGAATCGGCAGCTCGTAAGTCGCATGCGAAAGCACAAACACCGTGGGCCCATTTCCTTGCGAAGCAGTGTTGCCACTGCTGCTGCTGTTGCTGCGGTCGTTGCGAGGAGCAAGCTTGGCCTCGGAAGTGTGGTCAAGCAGCATTTTGGTGGCGTTGGCGTCATCGGGGCGCCAGCTGCTCGGCAACGACACGGCGGCGTGCTGCGACATGCTCCCCACGCCTCCACTCTCTTTCGCTTTCGCAGCCGCGGCCTCCTGCGCCTGCTTGGCAGCTTTGGTGTTTTCGGTGTACAGCAGCGACTGGTAGTCCAAGAAAAAGTAACGCTTTTGCCAGCTGCCGCCTGACTTGCCGTCGCCGCCATTTTTGCTGCCGCTGACTAGAGAACGCAGGAAACCAGCGCCACCGCTGCTGCTGCCACCACCCCCCCCTTTGGAGCGCGAATCAGCAAAGCTCAGAGAGTCTTCGGCTCCGGCAGCGTCGGCACTGTTGCTGGTGGTCATTTCCCGCTGCACGATGGGCTGCTTCTCGAGCTCCCCCGACCGGTGGCACTTCTGAGAAATGATGGCGGTTTCTTTGATCATTTGTTGGCGTTCCACTTCGGCTTCCGCGGCGAATTCTTCTTCCAGCAACTTCATTTTGTTCTGCTTCGTGGTGTCCTCCAGCGCTTGCGCAGCTTCAACCGCCAACTCCAGCTGGCTCACCCGCCGCCCAATCCGCTCGACCATCGTGTCCACCAGGGTCGTGGCTTCTAGCGACGCGGACGGCCCGCAAATGTCGGCGAGCAAAATGGCCACCTCCCCAAGCTGGTCCCGCGCGCTGCTCAAGTCTTCCTTGAAACGCGCCGCAAAACGCGCCCATTGGCTCGCGCGCACGGGGGACGAGGACCCCACGTAGAGCTGCTGATCGGAAGACGACGACGACGACGCCGCCTGAGGGTTCAGGGCCGCGATTTCGTCGGACGGTTCTTGCAGCGCGCGAATGGCGTCGAGCACTTGCAGCGACGAGTGCAGCGCAGCGCCGATTTTGCTCAAGCTCTTGGCGAAGTCGCGAGCGGACCCGTCCTGCCCCAAGCGCCCCAGGAGCGAGAGGGCGCCAACCCGAAACCCACCGCCGCCGCCGTTGCTGCTGGGGCCACCGCCGCCGCCGCGCCCGTGGCCGCTGTAACCGTTGCTGCCATTGCTGCTGCTATTGCCGCCGCCGAAAGTCTTCAACGAGGAGCCCAAGTCGCCGAAGGAAATCCCGCCGGCGCCTTGGCCGGGAGAAGGGGCGCGGTGATAGTTGTTGGAGGCCGCCGCCAGTAAAGTGGTCCGTAGCCGCCCGATCGAGTTGGTGAGCTCGCTGAACACTTCCAGCACCGCTTCCGACGACGACGACGTAATCACTAGGGACATGCGCCGGTATTCACCTTCGGCTTTCCGCAACTCCAGAGGTTGTTGCGCTCGGGAAGTGCTCGCATTGCTGGTGGGGCCGCCTTTCCCAGGTGGGGCCGGTTCCGGCACCGCCGCTAGAGCTGACGAAAAACGCAGGCCAGTGCCGCCAAAAGTCGTGCTCAAGCGCCGGCCCTTGCTCTCAGTCGCCACTGCCACGCTTGCCCGCAATGAAACCGCTTCTTCCTCGAGGTCTTCGGCCTCGCTCGCCATGCCTTGCTCCTGCAGCGCCAGCGCCGCTGAAATTGACATGACCCCACCCCCCGCGCCGCCGCCGCCGCTGCCGCCGCTACCTCCCGACCCAAAGCTACTCGAGTCCGACGCGTACCACGCCGTGAAGTCTTCGAGCGTCACGTCCTGGAGGTTGGCGCCGTCGGAATGGTGGTCGAGCGCGGACGCCGAGATGGATCCACCGGCCAACAGCATTTCCCGCATGGCGCCCGCGGTGTGCTCCGGCGTCGACTCCAGCCCGGCTTCCGCCAGCAGCAAGGCGACTTCGGCAAACTCCAACGCCCCGTCGCCGTTTTTGTCGACCCGTTTGAAGAGGGCTTTGGCTTCTTCAGCCGTGCCTCGTGCCGCCCCACTGCTGCTGCTGCCCTCATTGGACGAGCTGCCTCCGCTGCCCCGCTTGTTGTTGTTGGTGGTGCTGCCCGGGCAAGGAAAGTCGAAGTCGTGGATGCTAGCGCGCATGAGCACGGAGCTCGCCGTGCTCAAACAGTGCATGGCTTTGGTGTCTAGCCCCAGAGGATTTGAAGCGTTCGAGCTCTCACGAGGTTTGGCTGCCAAAGGGTTCTCCATCGAGATAGGGCGCGCACCACCGGTGAAATCTTCGGTTTCGGGCACAAAAGTTGAGCTCAATCGTTCGCGGTTGCCGCCATCTTGTTCGTCCACAGTTGGCGACTTCTCTTCGAACTTGCTCGCAGGCTGTCCTTGGCTGCTAGTCCTGCTCCTGCTGTTGCTGCCACTGCCACCACTGCTGGCATTGCTTCGGTTTTCGGCCGAATTCGCAGAGCTCCCATAGCTCGGTCGCCTACCAGCTCCTCGCCCGCTGGAGGACTTGTTGTACATGCTTAGAAAGCGCTGCGACTGCGGGGTGCCGAGTCGTGACTTGGGAGTAAGGCCTCCGGGGGTTGAAGATGCCCTCGGTGACCCAGCGGTGGCACTCGGCCGCCTGGCAGGCCCACCTGATGGTGACGTTGAGCCTTGCGAGCGAGGTGGGCTTGTGCCTCCACTTGAAGACCGCGATGGTGGCGGCACGAATGACGGCGCTTTTCCGCCCACGCCCGTGACGGAGGCCCTCTTGGGAGGAAGAGGGGCCGCAGGACGTGATGGCACAGAGCGCCCGGAGCTAGAACGATGGGGCGTAGTTTCCTTGCTTGCTGCAGCTACTGGTGAGGGTTCTCCAGGTGGCTTAGCATCAGCAGCTGCGAAGAGTTTTAAAGGGGAGGTGCTACTGGGCTTCCGCGACGTCCGTTCAGATGGTTGACTCTGTGCAGGAGGCTGAGGCAGATCTTGAGGGGCTGCCGGTAATGGCCGTACCCAGCTCGTTTCTCCGCTTGCTTGGTTGTGGAAGTAGGGCCTGCCTGATGTAGCGTCAATGTGCTCGAACCAACCCAAGGGCAGCGGCTCGGCGTCTGGCATGGTGCCGGCTCCTGGGCTAAAATCTGATCTGTTTGCTGTAGTAGATCGCATCACATCATTGTATAATTTCAAGTCATTGCATTAGGGCAAATTCTCCAAACTTTCTCTCATCTCTGTCTAGTCGTCTGAATCTCTGAACTATGTACAATGGACCCCTAACTGATATACATTGATTGACAATGAGGCTTCTGCTAGGGCTGCTTTTAAGTTTGTACCAACCGCGCGTAGTAGATTCAGATGGACTCCGTCACATGCGGCAGCATGGAAAAGACAAACACAAAGGAAAGCGCCGCAGCAGAGAAGACCACAAGGCGTCTCAGGGCGACCCGCGCGAGCAGCGCGATGCCATCGCGGCCGTGGATTCATTAGATCCGGCTGCCGATGCAGAATCACTTGGGAATGCTGAAAGAGTTAGCAGCAAACGATCAAGTAGTAAACGGCTGCATGACCGTGAAATCGTCGACGACCGCTCTGCTGGTTACTTTGGTGCTGCTGCTGCTGCCCGATTCCAGCAACGTCTCCTAAACCAAAGCATGCGCCTGAGCTTCAAAGACAACCCTGGTGGCGATCTGGCCACTTTTCCAATGCCGCCGCCGCTGCCGGGTTTAGACGCTCGCGTGCCGTTGTTTGTCAAATTTCACAAGACTGGCAGTGGGACAGCCGCGAACGTGTTCCGCCGCCATTGCGCTGACACTATTCGCAGTCAATCGCAATTCAACGGTGCCTTTCCATGGCGCGGCGGCCCGTACTGCGGACCGATGCCTCATGAGGTGCGTGTAAAAGAATGATAAGAAGCAGCAGAGGCACGTCCAGAAATGAGGGCCTAGCTAGCTTTAATATGATACCAACACCTAGCTAGGCTAGATACTGCCATCTCACACCATTGCACACATATTCTTGACTGTTTTGTCTAACACGCTGGTGCTCTTGCAGCATGCATCCATTGTTACCTACCGCACCAAGGGTGTCGCGGGCTTCGAGAAGTGCTTGTTTCAGCTTGCGCCCATTCAGCTCTACACCGTGCTGCGAAATCCAGTTGAAAAATGGTGGTCGGGCGTGTACTTCTGGAAAAAGGTATGGCATGTGTTGCTCTTTTCAAAGAGTACAATAACACGAACCTTATATTTGATTATTGAACAACACAAATCAGCACACGTCTAATATTTCATTCCTATCGATTATTCTGACATTGTTCTTCTTTCGTTTTGAACTGTATCCAACCTCGATTGCCTTCCAGGAAGTAGCCAAGAATGCAGGTGGTGCTAGCGTGCAGAACAAGCTTGACTCTGACCCAGCTTTACTTACCGTTGACGATATCAATGCCCTCGCGGCAGCCGTCAACTGGTGCGATCAATTACCAGAATAAGTAGCGGCAAAATTCGTGGCACCTCGTTTCGCAGCCATTCCACACCTTTCGTCGGTGTTACAAAAGTAGCATTGAGGATGTTGCTATCCTGAGAATCAAAGCATAATCAAGGTTTTGCCCTTTTAATCCTCTCCCTTGCAGGTACGGGCGAGTTACTGCCAAAGGTGCCTGCAACAAGGGCAACTGCTTCTCCGCGAGGCCGGGCCCCTTGCTGCAATTTCACGCTGTCTTAGGGCGCATCGACCTCAACGACCCAGTTGTGAGAGACCACCCCACCCCGGAACAAGTGGAGAGCGCGTGCAACCATTTGGCCCAAGACTTCCGCGTGGGCATCGCCGAAGCGATGGACTCGTTTGCGGTGCTGGTGGCTCTCGATCAAGGGTGGCCCCTCGAAACCATGTGCCTGGAAAACTTCCACTACAACGCCAAGGTTGGTGCTCTGAAAATAACACGTAGAGTTTAGGCACCTTGATTCGTCGCGTATGAATTTGATATGTTTTGATGAATGCGCTAATTTTTGTTTACCCACTTTGTATTGAAAGCGACCGCGCGGTGAAGCTTTGAGACAACAGCTGATGCCCGAGGTGCAAGCACGCTTAGACGAGCTGCTGGCCCCCGATCGCCACATTTACGAGTGCGCTCTCAAGCAGCACGCAAGCCATGTAGCGGAGCACGACAGCGGTAGTGGTGGCAGTGGTATACACAGCAGAGCTCTGAAGCATTTTCAAAGCGACGCATTTCAGGTAATCATGAATGCAGTTGATTGGCCCTCTTTTTTTCCTTAGATTTTGTCGTTAGCTGCTGCGTTTCTCTTTAATCAGAAATAAACAACGTTTATAGCAGGAAAATAGAAAAAACGCAAGTTCGAGACATTTGCCGTATATTCATGCGTTTGTCGTTAAATATCTTTTTGCTTTCCTTTCCTAGGGCTCTTGCATGGCGCGTCAGAAAGCGCACAAGGACGCGCTTGGCCGTCGCCGCCGAGACGACCGTGACAAAGGACGGCCAAAATCACTCACGGGTGGCGGCGTGGTGATGCTCACCGAAGAAGAAAGTTCCAGAGCAGGAGCAGCAGGCTCCAAAAGCAGTAGCAGCGACGTGCAGGAAGACGGCGATGGATCTGAAGACGAAGTTGAGGTATTTGGATCTTCTGGGCGCTGTTTGATGAGCAAATTCCCACCATCCTTGGAGGCATGAGGAGTTTATGATAGTAGGTAATGAGGTGTCAGTGCTAAGATGTGAAGGGCCTAAGACCCCGGAGATTTTTTTTGTCGGGCTCGGTTTCGGATTTTCTTTCTAAATGTATCCTTATGACGAAGCTCAGGCGGCAGACAGCGCCTTAATTTATGAGGCTAAAAGCGACTCAATTTTACAATTTGCTCCTGTTCTTGTGGGTTTCGGATTCTCTTTCTAAATGTATCCTTATGACAAAGCTTAGACGGCAGATAGCGCCTTAATTTATGAGGCTTAAAGCGACTCAATTTTGCAATTTGCTCCTGTTCTTGTGGGTTTCGGATTCTCTTTCTATATGTATCCTTATGACAAAGCTTAGACGGCAGATAGCGCCTTAATTTATGAGGCTTAAAGCGACTCAATTTTACAATTTACTCCTGTTCTTGTGGGTTTCGGATTCTCTTTCTAAATGTATCCTTATGACGAAGCTTAGACGGCAGATAGCGCCTTAATTTATGAGGCTTGAAGCGACTCAATTCTGCAATTTATTCCTCTTCTTGTGTGCATTGTGCTTCTGTTGGGATGGGGTGCTGGTTGCTTAGTGCTTGGTGTTGCGTGCTGCACGGAAAAGCAGAGCAATTAAAAGAATTACACAACACACGGTTTTCTTCTCACTTTAGATCTGTAGCACACACCCTTGCACTGTACAATGATTATACTGCTATTTTTGACGCAGGCCCCGGACAGGGGCTGCTGGATTAGAAGGCCATCAGATAGCAGGTAACAGGTAACAGGCAGAGTCGTAGAGAACTCGAACTCGAGCTAATACAAACCCAAATGGCACAGAAGCCAATGCTGCGGGCAGAAGTGGGAATGCGCGTGCGTTGCGCGCAAGTCAAAAACGTAAATAGGAAGTGTGTAGAGGCGAGGAAATTTGGACCCCCCCCCCTCTCTAAAGTGGATACTGTTCATGAAATAAATTCGGGGCAAGCCTTAAAGAGACGAAAAGCAAAGCAGCTCAATCTATGAAATTAATTAGGCACCCATGCCATAGTGGCCATGGTAGTGCTGCTCTAAAGAAGAGTTCCCGCCCGTAGAGGAGGGGACTACACAGCGACTTTTTACGCACTGACTTGGCACATAAAGATGACATAAATGAAGAAATGAACTGTAAAGCTGTAAAGTAAATCCTTTATATTAAATGAAATTTCGACCGTGGTTCGTTCGTGGTGGTCGTCGTTTTTTATGTACCTACAGTACTACAGTGCAGTACAGTTCTGTTGTACAGGTGCAGTAAACAAATACGCAAGGCGGACCACGGCCACAAGAAGGGACACGCACCATGGGAACTGTAAGGGAACTCATTCACGGGCATTTCAAGGCCGCGCACTGAGGTGCTAAGAACACGCACCTACTGCTCCGCAGCAAACACATTGCTCCGAAACCGCACATTGCGCGGGCACCTGAACTTGTAATGCTGAACTATGATTGGCTGAGACAGGTCCCACAGTTGATCATCATGCCGATCGATGCCAGCGGGAAGTCATCGTCGGAATGGGGTGTAGCTGCTGCTGAAGCAACCTGGCCACCATTGGACCTTCCGTAATTGTACAGCTCTAATCAATTGAGTGTTTTAAGTCACGGTCTCGCCCAACTATTTTTTATATCCGGGCTACCTCTGTTACCGTCGCGTGCCCCGAAGGCATACCTCATCATGCTCAGCCATTTATTAGTGACAGCCTGCCTATTGTCTTCGGTTTTCGGTGCTACGCAATGGGACTGCGACTTCGAAGACGGGTATGCACTAAACTCTTGTGCATAGACTTTCCTGCGGCTATTCTTCGGTGTCTGTATCGCTTAAGCCCGCACTAGAGAGGGGTGCCTGCACACGCTAACTGCCTTCCACCGCCTTCCGTGCACAAAAGGTTTTGCGAGTTCACCACCGGCGGTCAGGACAATGCCAAATGGGTGAGAAACACAGGTGAAACAGAAACGATCGACACTGGGCCTGTGAGCGCGCAAGAAGGTTCCTACTATGTGTACACGCCCGCCGCTGGCAACTCCTACAGACAGGTAACCGATGTGGCTACAAGAAAGAAGTCCCCACGCTTCCTTTCAACTTTTCAGCTTCACGATTCTGCTTGACTTCGTTTCTATTGCCTCGTTACACGCGTCCTTCTCATCCGGCGGTGCTCTTTTACCTTTACAACCTTACCATGCCTAACCGTATCTCTTTTTTGGGTGGGGGTGGGTGTCTGGTCTCTCCTGCATTCTTCTGTACAGTTTTACTTGAACCTTCCTCTGAGCAGAGGCTTCTCAGGCTTCGGGATTAATTTCTACTACCACATGGTGAGCTAAACGTTATCAACTTAGCTCCTTAAGCCCGAATACTTCGTGCTAAGTTCCCGGTGTTATATTGCATTCTTCGATGGGCTCGCTTTCGTGATTTCTTCTTGGCTTATTTTTTTACAACTAAATAATCTTCGTGTATAAATTCCAGCGGAACATATCCCTCCTTTCCATGCGTAAAAAGAACTGAGATTCATTTTTGTTCTTCATCGTGGTTTTCGTTCTTCTCCTTTTGCGGCCGGATTTTTCGTGTTATAGTACGGTGAATACGTGGGCTATCTCAAAGTAGAAGCCTCCACGGACGGCGGCGCTACTTACGAGACGGCATGGCAAAGAGACTTGAAGCAACAAACTGCCTCTGGCTCGCCGTGGTTCTTCGCGACCTTTCATTTCGAAGACGTGATCAACAACACGGCTGCTGAAGAGGTGCTCCATCCATTTTTGTTTGTTTTCCTTTTCGAACATATCTCACACCGTTTGCCCGTGTGTGTGCACCATTTCATTTTTTTTCTTCCCACCTTTTCAGTTATTTTCACGAAACGCGTGTCAATTGTGATGTGGACCAAAATATTCTGTTCTCGCCTTTGCTTCATTTTCACTTTGCATGCCTACTGTCGTGCTCAGATCAATTCAATGCGCTTTGTTGGGTACGGTTTCAACGCACAGTCTGACATTGCCATCGACAATTTTGTGGTAATACACTGGTGAAGCGAGGCCTCCTTTTGTTATGCTGTCTTTTGCCTTTGCTCTTTTTTAGCTTCCGTGCCTTTCCCACTCATTCGAAAGTATCTGATCATTCTTTTAATATCTTTCATCAGGTGATTCCACTGCCGTCAGCCTCGCCCACTCCAGTGCCCACCCAGCCTTCCCAAGTCCCCACGCCGCTGCCCACAGCCCAACCCACGCACGTGCCTTCCCCGCTGCCCACGATTCGCCCCACGCCAGCGCCTGCGATGCCGTCCATCATCCCTTCGCCAATCCCTACGGACTCTGAACCTCCGACCTTTCCGCCGACTCCGCTGCCCACGCCACAGCCTACTCCCTCTCCTTACCCTTCCCTGATTCCTACGCCGCGCCCTACGGCACAGCCGTCGCTCATCCCAACGCGCATCCCTACACTCGACCCCACTCCCTATCCCACTTTGACGCCTTCCTTGCTGCCTACCACTCAACCGACGAAGTCGCGGCGCCCGACGCCGTCACCATCGTGGCCCCCGTCGCTGCAGCCGTCTCCAGCGCCTACCACGAAGCCTACGGATTCGCCTACCTTGGTGCCAACGTCGATGCCCTCGCTCCCACCTACCT
>Ga0307930_1001759_pt1 | contig 16959 bp, 23 predicted proteins | sample OrgLakmetageno46_FD_203161 | JGI IMG/M metagenome (GOLD analysis project Ga0307930, IMG submission 203161) | Saline water microbial communities from Organic Lake, Antarctica - #46 | ecosystem: Environmental > Aquatic > Non-marine Saline and Alkaline > Saline | place: Antarctica: Organic Lake...
CCTTCCTTGGTCTCTGACCCCCCCCTTCCTTGGTCTCTGATAGTCTTGCGTGTCCGCATTCTTCTGCTCTTTTTAGAGCTCGTCTTTTGATGTTTGGTGTGCTTTCCGTGCCTTTTTGCCTCTAATGTAATACCATTGTAGGTGCAAACTCAAGTGCGCATGTGCTTAGCGCGCGCCTACCTCCTTCAGCGCAAGAAAGAGCACGCCGCTGCCATCAAAGTGCAAGCAATGTGGCGCGGCTCCCACCAGTGCCGCGCCTACAAACACTTTCAAAACGCCAACGCCGAGCGCATTCCCAGTGCCATATTAGTGCAGGCCCGCGTCCGAGGCATCCATGCCCGCCAATTGGTTAAACACCTGTCGGAGCTTCGGCACCGAAACGCCGAGCAGGCCAGCGCGGCTACATGTGCTCTGGATGACGTCAATGGGCGCACTTCAAGGCGACTGCTGGTTGCCGCCAGCTACGCCGCCGAGGGCGCCAAGTGGAAAAGCCCTGCTTACCGCACATGTAAACTGCTATCGAGTGCCGCCCATGTAGTTTAGTAGCACATTTCGCTTTCTTGCGCATTCTCTTTTGCGTAGTTCCACTGTCCCTGTTCCATTCACTACTGTCCCTGTCTCGTTACTGGGTCGTCATCATTACGATCATCACTATGATCATCATCTTCGCTGTGTCATCGTTTCATCTCTGATTTATTTCCTGTTCTTATTTCTCCCACAAAACAGCGGCCTTCGGCCCACCCAGCGCTACTGAAGGAGGCAAAACGGGAACTTTTCACGGCGAATGCCAGGAAATGTTTACGTATTGGTGCACAGCAGTTCGCCCCACCGGCCAGGTTGATGAGATGCTATTCTAGATGTCTAAAACAGCTAAATTCACTTAAAGTTGTGTTTCTTTCATTTCCTATAGTCAAGACTAAAGCAAAGCTCCACACTTTTTGTCATTTTTGCTAATGCGTCGTCTTTCTGTCGTTGTACTCCTCTAGGATGGTCATCTTTCGGACGCGAAATTTTTGAAGCTTATGAAAGATGCTAATTTGATTGACAACAAAGTCTTGAAGAGAAGTGACGTCGACCTCATATTTACGGCTGAATTGAGCCCCGGGTCGAAAACTATGGATTATTCGCAATTTCTGCATGCTCTGGACGTGATTTGCGCCACGATTTTTTCGGACGTGAAAGAGTATCCTGGTAATCAAAGTTCTACGAAAAGGGTTGAAGAAGGTTGGGGGGGGAGTAGAAGATAATCGAAAGAAAATGTATGTCCGTTTGTATGGTTTGAAGTTTTTCTTAGCTTGTACGTGCATTTGTTTGTTTTGTGCGAGTGTTATTTTCCTTCCTTCCTTCCTTCCTTCCTTCCTTCCTTCCTTCCTTCCTTCCTTCCTTTATTTTACCCTTGTGTGCTCCTCAACGTTTTTTCCTTGCGTCTATGCATCCTTCCTTCCTTCCCTTCTCTTCCATTATTTCAGTGGACGGCCACATCAAGAGCCGCTTAAGAGGAAGGCACGCGCGGCATGCGAAATTGCTCTTAGATTACCTGTTCAAAGCCCACAAGGCCAACCGGCAGTTTGCTGCGCAGTTGAATCAGCGCACACGCGCAGTGCTGCATGCCGCATGTGCACCTTTGCAGGTATTTGCAACCAATAAGATGTAGAAATGCTTTAGGTAATTATTCATTTCAGGTAGAACGCTGACTTCTGTTGTTTCCAAGTGCCTCTTTAGTACTCAAGGGTGATTGATTTTGTAGGTGGTAACAATAACAATACTTCAGACTTTCAACCAAGATAACACGCATGCAAATGTTTGTTTTCTATTCTATCTTATTCCATACGCATACGGCTGATTATTCTCTATTCTATTCTCGTTCTACTAGGCACTTGCGCGGCGGCGCATCGCGATGAAATTGCTCGAGCGCTTGAAAGCGGCCGCCGCAGAGGTGCACAGGCAGGCCCGATTGACCGCGGCTTCGACCGTAATTGCCAGCAAACTGTACCGTAAATGGAAGGCCCGCTGCGAGGGTTTGCGGCGAGCGAGGGGCTACATCGTCAAGCTCTACGACCCGCAGGTAACGTGCATTGGATATACCTTATTATATCTTATAGAAGGAAGACAGGTGTTGAACATGCATTGGCTTCTGTGTTATTTGGGTTTGTATTAATTCGAGATCGAGTGAACACGGGGCGATGCAAATAAAGTTTAAAAAAGCACAGATGCACAAATTCTTCTTGGTGCTCTATTTCGATTAGACTACTGCGTCTCCTTCACGTCATACAATTCCTTCATCTTTTTACTAATATAATACGCTTCCTAAAAATAGGTCCCCGAGGACCCGTACTGGTGGTCGAGAGCGTCCGGCATGTCGTCCTGGACGAAACCGAAAATCTTTGGGAAATTTCAGGACGCCACCCAACAGATATGGCTGCCCGTGAAAGGAAAAGAGTAAGTAAAGAGTAAGTCCAGTGGCGTAGTTCCCGCATATCAACAAATGAAGAAAGCAATAGAAGATGAGAATCACTAGTGGGTGTGCGTGTGTGCATGCTATTCCAGAGTCTGTTCGATTCGAATGAAATTGTTCGAATGAATCAACCTTTACCTCAACCCCCCTTCTTTCAACCTACTCTGTCTCTTTGGGCCCGTCTTATTCCTTCAAAATCACCCGCTCAAACATGTATTCTTTCAAACATTTCTTTCTTTGATCCACAGGTACGTGGTACAGTGCGTGCAATGTGCGAAAGCGCAGTCCAAAATTGCGTGCGAAGACTGCGGCGAGTCGTACTGCGAAGAGTGTTTCCACTTGCTGCATTTGAAAGGCAACCGTTTGCAGCACCGGTCGAGGAAAGTGCCGAATTGTTTTGCGTGCGGGTTTCAAACCGCGTCGCGTTTTTGTTTCACCTGTCAGCGGATTGGCGAAGACAAGGAGTTGTTGCACGGAGAAGTGGGCGCTGGTGGCAAGGGAGTCGGGCATTTCTGCGACCATTGTTTCGGGGTCGCGCACCCCAAACTGAAAGCCAATGCGCCTGAGAAAACGGTGCGGGATAGATAAATAAAAAGTGGAGGGTTTATGGAAAAAGAGGATGGAAACAGAGAGCAAGGAAAATACGAATGCTCATTGCAATGTAGTTTTCCTTCAAGCCCTTTGATATGTTTCGCTTTTGAGGAGAGTCATGGGCCTGGTATGTTTTTTTTAATCGTTGTACTCATGTTATTTTTGACAACACCGTAACCTAGGTGTCGCACCGGCTGTACGACGCCCAGAAGCTGTTTCAAGAGCACAAAGTGAAGCGTGCCGCCGCCCGCGCTGCCGCACGAGTGGTAGCAAGGAAGAACCGCGCAAGGGACTTGACGCTAGGCTTGCTGGTGGAGGACAGTACTGGCAATGAAGACGCAAATTTCGACTTCGACATAGAGTAAGTGATGTTGCTTTTTGTTTTTCGTCCTTAGCTTTCTCTATCTAATTTCCCTTTCTAACCATCCGTGTTTGTTTTTCTCAATGTTCACACACGTTTTAGATACGCGGCTTTACAAGCGGCAAGACTACCGGTGTCTCCCCTTCAGATTACCAAAGAGGCTTCTTCCTCGAACGACAACAAAACTAACAGTGCTGCCAACAACAGGAGCGGCAGCGGCGAAAAAGAAGAAGGAGAGAGCAGTGGCAACAACAACAACGACGACGAAAGTGCGTTGGATTTGCCACCAACCGCCGAAGAACTTGCACAACGAGCCGCAGCCTTGGACGCTAGGCGAGCGGAAGACGCCCGAAGAGAAGAAATTGCGTTCAAAGCGAGCTTTCTGATGCAGCAGGTATCTTATTATTTCATGCACACTTTCTATCCATTTCTTTTCTTGTAGAACAGACAATGGATAATTTGTAAAACGAACTCACACAATTGTTGCTGAGTAGAGGGAAATCTTGTTTGCCAAGATGTGAAGGCTATCGAAAAGTGTTCAGACAACACCCTCCCTCGTTTTATTGAAGTGTGCAATGTCAAACGAAGTTCTTTGATCCGTTTTCCTCGTTTTGCCGCGCTATTTTTTTCTTCTGTTTTGACGTGTTCATGCGTGATGTACTTTTTCCCTCTGTAGGACCTGTTACGTGATGACAAGTTGCTTCCGTTTCGATCACTTCGCCGTGAAATGCTGCATGAGGTTTGGAACTACCCTGTGTTTTTTTTTTAATAGATGCCCTGTTGTTAATAGATCCATTGTTTATATTTTTATCCTTCCCTTTTCTTCATACGTTTTTTTTAATTTTGCTTTGAATGCAGTATTATGCATAAATTCGTGCATTTCCTTTATCCTTCTCGTGCAAGTTTCCCCTCATTCACACCCTCCTCTTCTGCATGATCTTCCATGGGTTTGCTACAGGTCGAACTGTTAGGCCCGGGTGGCGGCGAAGAGAGCGGCAGCGGCAGTGACCACGACCACACAGGAGTTGGAGGAGGGGGGTCACAGCTAGCGTTGATGCCTTCTGCGTCATCATCGTCTGCAGCCGTAGTTGCTCCTTCGCAGGTTCTTCCGAGTTTTTGAAGTCCAGTTGCTTGAAATGCCTGTTTTGAAATGTACCATATTCGTGATTTAATTTAAAGGAAGGAGCTATGCGTGAATGCCTTGCTTGATTCGAAGTTCACTCACCTAAGATTCGCGATTTGAACGTGTTCTATGAACTTCTTCAACCTCTCCACGATACCACTTCGTTCAGGCGGGTTCGAAGTCACAACCCAAGGCCAAAAGCAGCAACACCGCTGCCACTACGAGCAGCACCACCACCACCACCAATGGAATTGGGTCCAAACGGCCACGCACTTCGAAGAACCAGAAAGGAGCAGGAGCAGCTGCGGTGAAAGTCCACCAACCGAATTGGCTCGTTGTGCCGTGTGTTGAGTGCAAAGGTGAGCTTGAACGCGCGCGTGGCTGCTCGTCTTCTTCTTCTTCTCTCCCTCTCCCTCTCTCTCTCTCTCTTTTTCCCTATTTCCCTCTATCTCCTCCTCTTCTTCGTCGTCGTCGTCTCTTTCTTCTTCCTCTTTCTTCTGGTTATCATTGTCATGAAGAGGACGATGATTGCGATGCCAATGGTTGTGATGGTGAGAGTTTTGCGATTCGCACTACTTACGAATATGATATTGTTTGAAAATACATAAATCCCCAGGTCTGGCGGCCCGCTGGCGCTGCGAAGAGTGCAACGACATCTTTTGCACGGCTTGCTTCGACTTCATTCACGGCCGAGGCTTGAAGCAAACCCACGCGCCCGTGGTGGCCCTCAGCTGGTGAGAAGATAATTTGGCCACTAAACTCATTACTAACCAAGCTATTGTCTTCATTTTGTGTATTTTTTTTGTTTCTAACAATCTCTTGATTTTTGAATTTTTGGCCATTTTCATGCGTGATCTCTGCGCAATTTATACCCGACATTTTACTTTTCCAAGTTTTACCCCGCATTCCACTGCCGGAATTACACCTGTTTACGCGTATACTACATTAGGTACACCCCAACGATGAACGCGGCCTTCGAGGAGTTGTGCCTCGTGAATGCCAGGAGAAAAGCCCTAGCGTCGTCAGCGGAGGCAGACGCTGCCGCGCATGAACTCACGCTGCATCAGTCTGCGGTAAGAGAGAGATTATGTGCGTGTATTTGTCTATATGTTTACGTGTTCTAATGTAGTATTTTGGAATGTGTTCCTTTGTGCCAATCCGCGGGTAGAGTGCACTTTTGCATACTCTTTTTCTTAATGATGTTACCAATTTTCATTTAATTTCTGTCTACTTCTCGTACAATCTTCCACCTCCTTATTACCACTCTCACTCTCTCTTCTGCTTGCCTCTTCACGTGTGCACAAACAGACCTTGATTCAAAAGATTTACCGCCAAATACTGGGCGCACGCGTAGGGATCCCACTGTTGAAAGAGAAGCGAGCTGAAGTCCGAGAAGCATGGAGACAACGAAAAGCTGATGACTTAATTCGAAAGCACTTGCTGTACCGACTCAAAGTAAAAGAAATGTCGTTTTACTGCTCGCGTATTGAATGAAATTGATTAGGCACTCATTGATGAAATTGAAGATTTATGTACCTCTGAGAATCAAAGCGTGATGCAGGAGAATGACGATACAATAACATATGTGTCGTAAGTTGTGTTGATTTGGGTTTCAGGCGACGAAGCACTTGTGCTTTTGTGCGTAGTTATGTCGCTTCCTTCTTGCTTCTTCCTTCTCTCCTTTGTTGTTGTGCCCCCTCCCCCCCTCCCCCCCTCCCTCAGGATTATTGGGGGCGAGCCCCAGAATTGCCGTCGGACACTCTAAAAGAGCGCACCATGAAAAAATTGAAGCTTTCCAAGCGGTGAAATAACAAAATTAGTTGAAGGATTAAAAATGGAATAGAACAAATGAAACTCATTTTGAAAGGCATGTTTTTTTGTACTCTCCTTTGTTTCCAAACACTCTCGGTATTGCCGGATACTCCTGATTTCTTCTTCTTCTATTTTCACCCCAAAGCACTTTCCTGTGACAAAGTACTTTTTCTGTCTTTCTCCTTGTTTTTATGTACATGTGCGGCGCTCAGGTACCGTGCCAATGCAGTGATCGAACGCAACGTGGAGGTAATAATACTCGTAGGTGCCTGCCTTGATTAACCATAAGATGGCACATGCGTGTGTGCGAGTGGGCAGTCGCTCTTTATCTATCTGTTTTTATGGGGGGGAGGGGCGGAGAATTTGTACTAAATTGTGTCTTCTCCTTTGTTGCTTACCCTTTCTACATTCCTTGTTTTACTTCTATTGCTTTACTTTTCTGCTGTCTAAAATGTTGCATCAGAACGCCGTGGCTTATGCCGACCGCCCATTGCTGATTCCGAATCGCGACAAAAAGAAAATTCCCCGCACAGGTGTGTTCTTCTTATTTTACCCCCCCCCATCCATTTTAATTTTTTTCCCCGTGAATATTATCTCTTTTTGTTGTTCTCACGCTTTTCCTCTCAGGTTTCGTACCTTTATCATATGCGCACTTATGATTTATGTGTTTCAACCTCTATTTTCTCTCTATATATATTCTCTCTTTCTCTTTTGATTCTGTTTTCTTTTGCTATGGAACACACATCAACACATTCAGGTTATCGTGTGCCCGGCCTGTCGCCACACGACCTTGCTTTGCAAGGCACAAGACGCGCAAAACGCCTTCCCGGCACCGCATCCATCGACTACGGGAGCCGGTTCTTACATGTGACGCTGCCTCTGATGGGGGAAAGGCCCGACGACCCCCCGGAGTCCGAGTCCGAAGAGGAGGTACAGGGGTACTAGAATAGAACAGAATAAAACATAATGGAATAGAATAGAATGTACAAGAGGAAGAAAAAGGGGACTCCGATTTTATCCTACGGATACCTCTACGCACATTTACGATGTTATTCATTGCGATAACTTGATTATGCATGCTCCATCCTTCTTGTTCGTGTTTTCTTCGTTATATCCTTCTTATTCCTCTTCATATTCATTTTGCATATCATGTACACCTTCCTTCTTTGCTCATTGTCGCAGGAAGAAGAGAAAGAAGAGAAAGGCGACGATGGGAAACCGAAGAAAGCCTCAGAGAAGACTGCGAAAGACAAGAGGGCCGAAGCGGACAAGGCTCTGCAAAGCGGCAAGAAGAAAAAGAAGAAGAAAATCAAAGATATGAAAGGCCCAAAACCTCCTCCGGTGATCAAAACTTCAAACTCTTGCCTTATTTTTGTGGTGCTTGTTTTCATTTTGGTACACTCTGCAGGAGAGAACTCAAACAATTATCTCATTCCTTCCCTGCCTACCTACCTTTTCGTAAAATGCGTTTCTCTTGTTTTATGTGTTGCAACATGTATTATATTAGTTGGGAGACGAGCCGTTAGTCTCGAAAGGCGACCTTCTTTACCTTTGGAGTGAGAAACGCGTCTACAAGACACCCGAAGACGAGGTGAAGAAAAGAGAACAATTGACATTGTTGTTAGTTTCTTGTCTTCACCGTGTGCTTTTACCTTTTGCTGTTGCGTATCGTACTCCTGTTGTTGCTGTCGCTGCTGTCGCCATCCGTCGTATTTATCGAAGCTCCAGTTTTTTTCTGTTGATATTTTCTGCTCTTTCTCCCTTTTCTTACGCTCCCTTGTCTTTTCTCTCTTGTGTTTCCACACGAAAGGCCCTTCAGAACAACCGTTACAAGCTTCAAACCTCCGGCCGAGCAGTTGTAGTGAAGAAGCCAGGCCAGTTGTTCACTTACCAGAAAGAAGTGCGTTTAAGGAAGCAGTTTGAGATGCGAGACCAAGCTATCAACAGTGGCAAAAATGCGGCAGCCTTTGCGGGGGCAGAAGATACATCGTCAGAGGCAGCAGCAGCTGGTGGTGCTGGAGCGGAGGGTAATAGTGCTACCGATGCTGCTGCTGGCAGGTAAATGCTAGTATATAGATTTGCCATTAGTATATGCGCTGCCACGAGCTAGCTTTCTCAAGAACCTTCGTGAATAGAAAATAAAAAGCATGACTGCATGAATTTGTGTAGCTAATTCAACCATCTCTGTATCTATGTATGTGTGTGTGTGTTGTGCCAGCAGCAGCAAGAGCAGCAAAGCATCGCCAGAGCCTTTAGGAGCTGCTGGTGAAGGCGAAAGCAAAGACGCCGGCGCTAGTAAAAGTGCTGCTGCTGGCGCTAGTGCTGGTAAGAAGAAAAGTAGTGTTGCTGCTCCTACAGCTGAAGAGAGCGCCAAGGCCGAGGAAGAGGCGAAGAAGGAAGCGGCAGCGACGGCCAAAGCCACGAAAGGAGAGTTTTTGATTGAATTGAAGTACCCTTGGATGCATCCGTCCGAGCAAAACGTGCCGGTGCGTGAAGTAGATGATCTATTCTAGATATTAGATGGGATTGTTTGTTTGTCTGGCATCAGAGAGAATGCACCTAGAGCTTGAAGAAGTTAGGGCCTTAAAGTTCCTTGTAATGTTGCTAGTAGCTATCGATTTTATTCACTTTTACTCTGCACGTTTCTCGATCACGTTGTGGAATTATTTCAACCTTTTCTTTCAATTTTCGTTTTCTTCTTCTGTCTTCTTGTGTGCACACACACACCCACCTTAGATTTTGTTGCAAGCAAACAAAAAAGAAGCTCTGAAACGATTGTGGTGGAAGAAGTGGGAAATGAAATGGTCGTTTGTAGATGGGCCTGTGGGCCAATTAGTGCTCTCGGGGCGGGTGGGCATTCTCACGGCACTGGCGCAAGCGTAAGTTCCTTCCTAAATAGTACATGTGCCCGCACATTATATTAGTTGAATATTTCTTGTGGTCTCTCTTCTTCTTCTCTCTCTCTCTCTCTCTGTTGAGCCACTCTTTTGGAATAATTTCACACTCTCCACCATTTCTCCTGAATCAGAAGAACTCCCGTAAATTGCTTTTGTCTCTTCAAATTACATGTGTGCTTTAACAAACACACACACACAGGTACTCTACGCAAACGGCGAAGCTGCGCATGGATCGCCGAAATCGCTTAAAAATGCAAATCGCCAAATGGACCGCGAAAAGGGCCAAGAAGAGAGTGGCAAAAGCAGCCAGGCTTCGACTCATGCTCCGGAGGCCCAAGTGGGTGCATGTTGCTGTGCCATCTGCTGTATCACATTGTTGTTGTTGCTCTATAATATATATCATCGCCTGTGTGATTGGTTGGTTGCTTGGTTGCTTGCTTCCTTATCCCCTTCTGTTCGAAAGAGGCAGTCGTTCTCGCGCATTCGTGATGCAATGTAACCCGGTGCTTTCTGTAAAGTGTTTTTTTTTGTTTGGGATGCCGTATACCTTCAATATGTGCTGACGTCAATTTCTCCCATCCCCTTCCTTTTTTATCACCCCCCCCCACCTTACAGGGTGGAGGGGCCCTCGAAATCGGAGAGCAAGGCGGCCAAGGGCGCCGAAATGCTCAAAATGCTCGAAACCACTTCAGCCGCAGACCTGGCCGCGGCCGCCGACGCGAGAAAAGAGTCGGCCTACATGGACTCGGTGCGTTTTTATTGTTAGTGTGAACTACAGTTGGGAAAATATTTGGTACGGCTGTCTGTGTTTTTTTCTTGACACCGCAATGTTTTGTTTTCATGATACCTCGAGGATATTTTTTCATCATCATCATTATCATCAATATCATTATCATTATTGTAATAAATATAATTTACTATTACCATCTTCGCTATTGCCACCATCATTCCACATAATTCCCTTCCATCTTGATCCTCTCCATATCTTTTTGTTTTGACCACAGACGGACGGCCCCCCTGCGTGGGTGTCGGAAATGGACCCGGTCTCGGGTGGCCAGCTGTGGCGCAACACTATTACAGGGGAGATCTCCTTGGAAGACCCGAAAGACCGCCCCAAGAGCGTGAAAGAAATGAGCGCCGACGAGTTGCGCGCCCACAAGGTCAGAGGCCGCTGCCTTCGTCGTCGTTAGTGTCGTACCTGATTTGTGTTGGGCAGGAATCTGATTGACAGCATTGAATATTTGGAAACAGAGTGAAGGGGGTGGGTAGATTAGGTAAGGAGTGTGAAGGCTTCGCTTGTGAAAAGCGAAATGGTGATGCTTCTGTCAGACTTTTAAGTTGCTCACCAGTTCCTTCTTTCTTGACGTGTTTTCCCTTTTTTTCTCTTTTCCTTCTGTTTATTTTTGGCAGGCGAAAGAAGCATTCAAACTTGAGAAAGAGAAAGCGGCTCTCTCGAAGAAGAAAAGCACTCGCCGGCGCTGACGCAGTGACCTCGCGATCTTTTTTGGAGCTGGCTGGCTTTTATTGCGCCTAGTTCCCGATATTGTCTTTTTTGGAGCACACATGCGTGGCCCTTGCCATGGTATTTGCGACGGCGCTCGGCGCCGCAGTATGCTGATCACGTGGCCCTTGCCATGGTATTCTTTAGGGTGCCTCTGTTGCCTCTGTTGCCGTTTCCATATCGTTGTTGGCGCAGAAGCACTAAGCACATAGAATTTTATCGCCTCCAGCTACTCCAGCTATTTTTATTTTCCCACCTGTACACTAGAAAGAACTGACAACGAAATATTAAATATTAGTTCAAAACCCAATCAAGCCGCGGCTATTGAAGAAAATTCAGAATAAAATTGATGGGGCAATTCAAATTTATATAAGTTTACTCGGTAGTTCTTATTTAAACGCTACACTTGCGATGCTCCCGAAATTCCATAATAAAATCGACGCAGGATCGGAATTAAAATTTGCGTGTACTAGGGCCAAAAAAATTCACAACCTGGACCTTTCGCGACCCCGTATCTAAAAGTTTACGCGTTGCTTATGCTTTTCACCCATATCAAGTGCGCGCCGAACATGGTCAGGACGGGCCCCACCGGCGTGCCAGGCGCGGTGTCCTGCGCAAACACAGCGTCGTCGAAGGTGGGGACCATGGCACCGCGCTTGAAACGCCCCAAGAAACCGCCCTTCTGGCTCGACGGGCACGACGACATCTTGCTTGCTGCCGCTGAAAACACTTCCAAACTTTTTTCGGGGGTTTTCGCTTCCAAGCATTGTTTTTTCACCGCTTCGAGTTTGAGCAACGCAGCAGGTGCTTCTTTTTCCCGGGAAGTAATAGGCAGCAAAATGTGGAAAGCTTCCGCCTTACATAAGAAAAAAAGCAGCAACTAAAATCTGAGTAAGACGTAAACTCTTGTTTGTTGGTGCTAGTCTATTGTAGGAGCAACCAGCTATTTTTGTTGCGCCCTGTTCTATCGAACGTTGTTCGTAGAAACGCCATTCTGCTTAACGTACATAGCTCCAACCAAAACAAGTGCGCAGGAATCAACGCAACAACACACCTCGCGATTATCGCTCGCCACTTCAATTGTTCGCTTGAACCATCCAACAGGGTCGTCAAATAGACTCTGCAAGGCATGAAGGCAGGTTACGGGTTAACCTAGGCAGTCACTGCGCCAGCAACGGCAGGCAATGATACGAAGAGCATGTTTCGGTAAATGCACTCTCACCATTCGCGACACCACTGAACTTCTGGCAGGTTGAGCAACGGTAGCTCCATGGCTAACTATCTTAGGCGAAAATGCTACACCGGTGCCAACTAGGGTTGCTAGGAGGAATGCGCGCATAGGAGCCACTTTCATGGTTTCCAAGTAATAAGTACAGAAAGATCGATCAAAAGATACTGCAACAAATGAATGAAGAGAGTTGTTATCCGTTGAGAATATTCTCAACACGAAGGCTGACAAGTGACAAGGGCTGAGGGCTGAGGGCTGAGATGAGCACACTGATGCACTGATCACTAAAATAGTCACTTAGCACTCTCTAGCTACTGTGGCTACCACAGTAAGCTCTTTAGAAGCAGATAGCCTAGAGCTAGTAGTGTTGCCTTCTAACACATAGGTTTTATGCCTAGTTTGATATCGGAACGGTCAGTGTACTCTGGCGTCCTTGCAGTCGTTGTTGCTGTCACCGTGGCGTGGGTCCTGCGCCGCCCCATTGGCAGCTTAGGCCGCCAGTTCTTTCCCAATCGAGTCTCTGAGCGGCTGCGCGCTGCGATTGTTGAAGGGCGCCAACTGCCCTCAGCGATCAACCATGTCGTTCACTCTAGCTGGGTAGACGAATCTGGGACTTCGTGGTCCCGTGAAAGTATCTTGGGTAAAACAAACCACTCCACTAGCCAACAGCGTATTCCAATGCTCATCGCCTGGCCTTCCAAGGACTTTGCTGTCCCTTCTCCAGTGGTGTTCGTCTTGCATGGGACAAGTCGTGCCAAGAGCGATCCTGTAGTGAAGGAAAGGATGGCGCGCTTCACTACAAAAGGTGCGATTGTGATTTAACGCAACGTCGTGAAATATGTACTTGCTCATGCTTTTGGTTTCTTATGCAGGATGGGCTGCTATCAGTATCGATTTGTGTTATCATGGGGAACGATCGGGTCGAATGTCTGGCGAATACGAGCAAGGTGGAACATGGGCAGATGAGGTAATGCTAACCAAACATGCTTTACGAGAATGCTTATGACTTTGATCGAGGTAATCGACGACCCCGCTGCTGTCAGATGTCTAAAGATGCCCGTGAAGGAGTCTACCAAGACGCCCTCGTTGCTGCATTTCGGGGAAGCAGCGAGCGCCCTTTCATATATGATGCCGCTTTTGACCTGATGCGATGCTTGGATTTTATCGAGCTACGGCCGGTATGCAATTTTGCATATTTTTTTTACTCTTCAGTTCTCGTGCATATACGCTTCAAAACATATTTCAATGCATTTTATGCTTTTTGCAATTAGGACCTTTTCGATGCGTCGCGCATTGGCGCAACTGGCATTTCTTTGGGAGGAATGATCATTTGGATCACTGCTGCGGTCGATGTTCGAATCAAGGTGATCAAACAGCACCGCAAGAGCTTTTTATAAAATGCGGTGGATTTCATTGAACCTTGTGCTATGGTACTTTGCAGGTCCCAGTCCCTGCTATCGGCGTGCAGAACTTCAAATACGCAATCGACACCGAGACCTAGGGAGCTCGCGTAGATTCTATTCGCCCTGTTTTCGAAGCTGCTCGTCTTGACCTCGGGCGGAGTGAGATCGATAGACATGTCGTCTCTGCAGTGTGGGATGCTTTGGTGCCTGGCCTGCGCGACGAGTTTGATGCCCCGAACACCTTACCTCTCATGGCACCTCGCCCGCTGCTGTTACTCCAGGTTATTCGTTTGCTCCTACGGGATTCTTACCGCATATTTCGGCGTCGTGCTAACTTTTGTGCCATTCTGTTGATCGAATCAGGGTGCTAAGGATCCCCGCTGCCCTCTCGAAGGGGTCCGAATCGCGTTCGAATCTGCCCGCCGCCAATACAGTGCCTTGGGTTATGCTGAAAGGATAAAGATGTATGCGGACGAAAGTGCAGCACACAACGTCACATCATCAATGTGGAAGGAGGCGGAGGCCTGGTTCACGGAACATCTTTGAATGTAGCTTTCGTTTCGCAGAAATATCATCGTTTCTATAGAAGATCAACGTTCAGGGAACTAGAAATGAAGCTTTAAGAGCGACATAACAATGGTAGCCTGTCTATTGGTCATTAAATTTAGTCATTCCTCGGAAAAGGTGCAGAAGGAAATGGTGATCTTTACTGTATAATACTCTCTCCTCTCTTAAGGACTATTTCTGTATCTCCCATATGCATACACATACATTTCTTACATAGGCTAATTGAACGCCTGATATGAGCCCGATTTCAAGACTACAACTGGAAGTGCAGCCATATAAAAAGAGTAGCACTTCGCTGCTGTGAGCTGTTAGTGAACAGTAGTGCACAAGAGCAATAGCTAGTGCTGTTTGCCCTTGCCGGTTTTAGATTCAGGCGGCTAATAGGTCGCGATAAAAAGAAAAGCAGTTGAAATGAAGAAGGTAATCTGATCTGGAACACATGCCGGAGTGGCCATGAAAATTATGGCCGCGGCCCGAAGTGGCACTCGCCGGTCTTTTTTTCAATCCGCTTCTTGATTTAGACGGAAAAATTGTTAACATACGAATAGTGGATATTGCAAGTACAACCCCCTCCTTCGACTTCGACTTCCTATTCGTAACTAATGAGGTTGGAGGCTGGTGGCTTCCTTTGGTCCGCCCCCTGATGACTGATGACTAACGGTGGATATGGAACAGGAGGTAGGAGGATGTGCTTTTCTTTCACAGCGCCAAGTTTCTTAAAGCTAAAAGGGAATTGAACCTTCTTCTTGTATTACATCAATACATACCCCCAGAGAAGAGGCTATAAGAGAGACAGCCCTGTAGCGATACCTCTAGGTGGCTTTTTGGTGGGTCCTTGCTCCTTGGTGTGTCGTATTTTCTGACAATGAGTGCTCGGGAGTTCTGCGCTCTCGCTCAAGAGTTACCAGCTGATCCATACTACACAACCATACAAGCAATGATTACGAGCACTTAATCCCGACGACTTTTCACTATTCCGGGAAAACGCCAGTTGGCGCTTTCATTGGCCTTCTGGAGCGAATTTCCCAGCACAAGAGGAGCTCAAACGCATTCTTTATGTGCCTCTGTGACTATTGTGCGCTTGCCTGCGTTTTGAGCACATATATCAATCGGACTTCACTCGATTCGATCCAAGTAGACTCCTTATTTTCCTCTGCTGAAAGCTCCTCATCCCTTGCCGCAGCCGGGGCAGCCGTCACATCGGGGCCAACCGCTGCCGAATGCTCCTCATCCCTTTGGCTGTTGAGAGACGGGATTGATAAACAACATCACCTCATGATAAACGAGACAAAAAGTAGCACTTACGCTGGCAAAGCATACCTACAATGTTTTCATGGACGACATCGGCGACGTCCTTGACTACGGGCGAAATGTAGAGGGAGTAGGTAATTCCGAAGATGGGTCATATGCCATAAATTCAGCTGAACAGTCGCAAACGTATAAAAGTGAAACGGTTGCAAACACATTACTACAGCAAAGAATGCAAACAAGGATTACCTCGAGGGTCCTGATCACTAACGCTGGCCGCACCGGCAAGCCTTATTGCACCCTCTTCCGTTGCTCCAACGCATATCTCAATCGCATCATCGAGGTCTTCGCCGCCCACGTAATTGCTACCGTCTTTACCTACCAGAACACGAAAACATCAGGAGCGTATGCATCAGGAGGCCTAAAGCATAGATTTGGAACGAAGTGTTGTATCAAGAGGGAAGTAAAGGAGTGGGGAAAAAGAAAGACTGGCATCAAACCTTTGTTTACGGTAGGGGCCTTATACCGCCCGTGTTTTTTAGACTCACGGGAAGTAGATGACACCGCTAATGGAGCTTCTGATGAGAGGCTAAAACTTGGTGGCGACATTTCAGCCTGGAGTCTCGAGGCAATAAGAGCCGAGGTATTCGTACAAGACGATGGTGTCAACTTGGCCGGTGGTTTTGTCTGAAATTTGCGGGCCCGTAGCCTACTCGATGCAAATGCAAGGGAAAAATAAGGCACCACTCATAAACGTGAAGAAGACAAAAATCATTCATCGTCAAAAAAAGAAATCTCGTCGACAACGCACCCTAGTGCCTTGTGCGTTCCGTGCTGAAGGAGAACCCTGCCGTTACTCATAGCATAAGTGCGACCACCGAAATGTAGATTGCTTTTGGATTTCTGTGCGGCATCATCGCAATTGTTGGAAGATGCGCTTGAATCCTCCGGATACACAAAAACGAGTGAAAAACTGTTTGGCGCAAAGTTCAGAGCATTGTTGAGGCGCCTTTTCGGCGTGTAGAGCCAGGCGTGGAATGTTCCAGCCACGTAATTCCGTAGCCCCCCGCTCATCTTTAAATACATGGTTAAAGTAGAAGTGTCAGTCGTAAGATCAGGGTGCAGCAGAATGGCCGCGCAGATATCATTGGACCTGGCAGTCGCGCGTCCAGGAAGGAGAAGCTCACCGACTAGGGCCTGCAAAGACGGCTGCGCTGGATCACCTGCGCCATGAGGTGTGAAGGATTCAAAGTTGAACGAATGCTCATTCCCTGAGTAATCCTTGCGCACTGGCCTAGCTTGCTCAACTGGTCTTCCCTGATTATCGGGAAAGGGCGATAACGCTTCCATCGTACCACCAGTACAAAATTCGGAATCTTCATCGTTGAGATCTTGACTTTCATCATAATCTAATAAGTCCTCGGCGAGAGAAAACCGCTCCTTACCAAATTCGTCCACTGTTTCAGACATTGCTTTCCTCCGGTGATTAGACTTGTTACTTTTGAACAACAAGACTTGTCCTTGTTTTACAATCACTCAAATTTAGTGAGAAAGACGTATGCCTTACTACGTTTAAAGGTCGGCAAGACGTCAGGACATTCAAGTCAGTCTATATATATCCACATCCAACATCCCTCTTTCACTCCACTTCACTGCAAAAAGAAAAGAAAGAAGTTGTTTGTAGGGTCGAAGTCGAAACACAGGGAAATGGAAACATATGAAACAAACCCGGATTTTGCGCGTGTTTCGTTTCTAAGAAACACAAAAAGCGCC
>Ga0307930_1001760_pt1 | contig 16953 bp, 12 predicted proteins | sample OrgLakmetageno46_FD_203161 | JGI IMG/M metagenome (GOLD analysis project Ga0307930, IMG submission 203161) | Saline water microbial communities from Organic Lake, Antarctica - #46 | ecosystem: Environmental > Aquatic > Non-marine Saline and Alkaline > Saline | place: Antarctica: Organic Lake...
TGAGCTCATAAGCGGTACATAGGCTTGGTGTTTGCATATTGATTATCACCGTATTTTATTTTTATTTTTTTTAACCTAGAGCTCTTATCCTGAGCATACATCGAGGACGCTCATGGCATTTGCGCGATCTTTTAGGCCTTGAAGGACATTCGGATGCGCTGTAAATATTTAATCTGCTTAATTGACTTTGCGTACTTAAACAAACTAGGTGATAATACTAGTGGTTTCCCAATTGATCATGTTTTTGTCTACCTTTGATTTCTCTGCAATTCCCCCTTGTTGTCTCCCTGTTACTCTTCCCACGCTTTTGTTCGCTGCACAGCCTCCAGCCATGTCGTTCCTCCCCGAGGGCGCTATAGAAAAAATAAATGCAGCTTGCCTTGACTTTACTTCGAAATTTTCAGCTTATATGCTATTGGGCTACTTCGAAGTTTCCATCAATGCAGCCAAGTTGAAAGCGGAAGAGAAGTCTCTAAATGACGACCCGGAGCAATTGCTCACTCTGCCAGAGCCTGACTGGACGATCAAGTCTGGGTGGCTCACGAAGGAGGGCGGGAACTACCACTCGTGGAAGAAGCGTTTCTTTGTGGCGCGCAACCAGAAGGACTCTTTCGTTGTCGAGTAAGTGCCGTGCGAGTGATGTACAGTCTGTAGTTCAGAGGGAGGTGGCATACGCATAGTAAACAATTCGTCATCGTATTCGTCAGTGATTCTTCTGTTGAATGATGAAGGGCGCACCAGTCATAAATGTTCCAATACTTAGTGGTATCCTATTTGCGATGGGGTAATATGCGTCTCTGTTAACCTTTTGCAGGTATTACACCTCGGATAAATGCTTGGAGAAGGAAAAGAAAGGCTACATTAATTGCGCGGGCTACCGTGCCAAGAAAGATAATTCCAAGAAGCCGAATGGCATCACACTTACGCCTTGGGACGATGAAAGGCGACCTTGGCACATTGCCTGCGAAACGGAAGCAGAGCAGTCCGAATGGTTGTCAGTGTTCGAAAACGCGACGTGGCACGCGAGGCCTACCGGAGACCCGGATCCCATGACTCAGGTTATGATTTTGAAAAATATTTGATTCTGCGCAGCGCCTCCCTCTGTTCAGTGAAATCTATAAATGCATACGAGCAAAATGTAATCATATCTTCTTGAGCTTCATCTTTCATTGCGATGATGTTACTTTCAGGAAGCATTTGAGGTGGCTTTTAACAAACTTCGCACATCGTGTGGCTTTTCGTATAGCTTTCGGTTTGACCGAAGTCCCGCAGAAATGCTCACAAAATTACTGGTATGAAGCCAACAGCACCTGCATTCATGTATAATACTCTACCTCAATTGAAAAATCTGCTTGCATCGGCTCTACTTTCGAACTTTGAAACATCTTCGTTTTCTTCTGTTTCTTTCAGATCATGGACTTAGATCGTGAAGTGATTCGGGACATTATCAGTGAAGTTAGCACTCCAGGTGGGATCGGAATCACGATGGCACGCAGCTCAGTGCGGTCGATGTTGGTGAGAGCTTGTGCTGCAGCTTGCACCACAGCGTGGGCTGGCTCAAAGCCGGCCATCGACCTCGCCAAGACAGTAGTAGAAGAGAAGGTTAGCATTGACCGATCGTCGTTCTCTATGTTTGTCGCTGCCTCCCACAACGGCGTGTTTCAATCGCATTTGAATTGCGGTTAAGTTTTCAATCAGACTGGAACTGCTTCAAGTTGCCCTTCTCCTATTTCAGGTGATTCCCGGCATTCAGCCCATCGTCGATGCGCAAGTTCAACTTCGCGACCAAATTGTAGGTGTCGTAAGTTCAGTGAGTACACCGGTGGTTGACAAACTCCGCGACACCATTTTCACTCCTCTTCTCGGGATGGTGCTCGGTCCTATGGGCGAAGCGTTCAAGGTTAGAGTCATCACGGTTATTATTTTTTTGGCTAAATGATGGCGGTCAACACGGTCACGTTGTCAAGTGATGGATCAATACGAATGCGTTTCTGTACATCTCTTGATCATAAGGCAATAAAACATATTATTTTTTAAGCGTCTTAGTGATCAGTCATTTACGGCAAAATTATCTGATTTCTCTCATTGGATCTATCTAATACCTAATCGTTCGTGCTTTGTGAAGGCGGCAATCAAAGGGTTCAACACTCAAATGAATGCCAAGATAGACAAGGGCGAAAGCATAAAAGACGAAAAAGTCTATCAAAGTCTCATATCGGACGTGAGTTACTCGTATTGGCCAGAATCCCCGATGGTAGAGTCGTATCAGATCATTCGTAATTTAGACGAGACAAGCCTTGGTACTTTTTGTGATGCCATTCCTGGCATTTCGGCATGGTCTTTTATCTACAAGCTTGACTACATGCTTCGCGACCTGCTTCGAAATGCCATTTACACGTGCCATAAATTTAGCCTTGACATGGAGCCTGCTGCTGCGCTTGCTAAGACGCTGGTAAACAATGTTATCTCCTCTATTGCAGTCATTGAATGACGAAATAATTTGCAGTGCGAAATTCCTTCGAGTGCTTTGAAGCGCTAACAACACACTGAACGATAGAACTTCACGAATGAACCATTGTCAATGAATACAATCAATGAACAATGATGTGCTCAATTTTCCTGTCAATATATTCGACTCATATCATCTCAATTTTTTGTTATACAGGGCCAGCTCGTCCACGATGCAAAATTATGCTTTTGTTCAGTGGTGTCCGATGGCATCAAGTATATGATCGGTGACTTTTTCGACGAGAATCTTGTTCAACCCTGCCTTGAGTTGGTGAAGCCTGTAGCCGAATCCATTCCCGAAGCTTTCAAGACGCTGCTCTCAGTGGAAGCTTTACTGGAAGAGGCCTTAAACATGATCGTCAAAAATGCTATCGATGCGTGTACAGCTGGTGGCGCAAAAGGCTCCGCCGGCTCTATTGATACCTGGGCTAATTAGTATAATGCCGCTGTAAATGGGATGAATAGCGTTTCATTGAGCGGCATTGTGTTGTTGCCTTCATACTTTCGTGGTCGTCTGACGTCCGGGCGCACGTGGGCTTAGGGAGGAAAGCCCTTCGCGGTTGAAGTCGGAGTACCGCAGTCTATTTGCCTCTGTTGTCTGTTGTATGTGATATGTAAAATAAATCACAGGGATTTCGAGAAGAGACTCATCGACGCAAGTTCCTTAGTTCCCGATATCCAATATATCCGATTTTTATTTGTATGCTCCGTGTCATGTGTATGTTATATATACATGTAATATAATGCCTGATTTTCGAATTTCGCGCTTTTGCCGTTACCTGTTAGATCTCAGCTGTCGCTGTAACTATAACCAAATGCGAGCAACTCTACCAAGTACCAACAGCCAACACCAACAGCCACTTTTGTTCCTTAATTCACCACTATGTAATAAATAAAGTATAAATATCAAATATAACATATAAGAATAGATAAAATAGATGTGCTGAGTGTAGTATGATTTCAGGGGCGTGTATTTGATTTTTAATTGAAGTAGCATGAGCGGGCTAGTCCAATTATTTCTTTTTAATCCTTTCGAAGTAATGTTATTCCGAATAGCCAGCTCCTTAGTTATTATGAGCTATGCTTCCTTCCTCTCGTGTCGGGCCATTCTGCTTTCTACCAGAAAGTGATGTACCCGAGCTGGAAATGCACAGGCGAATTTTGTCCTCCAAACAAGTCGGGGAGAGTGAGTGGCCGATAAAGCAATAGTTCCCGATGCCTTGCTTAATGCGAGCCTTGAAGCAAATGGAGAGTAGGTACGACGGTCACAAGGCAAGCAAAGGAGTCACCAAATGCTCCGGCGTGCCTTCATGGCCTGAATGGTGTCAAGGCACAGCCCTTGAGCCGCGTACGTGCCTTCCAAGTGCGCCCACTCTTCTAGGTCCTGGCTATCGAGCGCTAGCATGGCTCCGCGGTATTCGTCAGTGCTCAACTGCGCCGCTGCTGACCGCCGCTGTTCGAGCACACGGAGAAGGGGATGAGGAATGCGTGATCACATGGCGAGGTATCGTTTCTTCGGTATTATATTTTTGATGCGCGTGGGGGCACAGAGCAAACATTGAAACCTACCGCCTTGCGCCGTTTGCGCTGCGCCCACACTAAGTTGCGCTCGTCAATTGCGTAGCGTGGCTCTAACTCGGTGGAGGCTTTCGCCTTCTTAGGCTCCAAGAAATTTTGAAAAGCCACTTGATTGTGTTTGAGTGCCAGGTCCATAGGCGTCTCTCCGTACTGATTGATGGCCCTGAAGTCGGCACCGCATCGAAGAAGCTCAATGCCCGCTTTGACGCGGCCTGCTATGGCAGCAGCTGAGGAGTGCACACATGGAGAGAAAATCAAGGCATGTCATTACACCTATTTTGTAGAAGCTACCTACGCACATAAAAACTGAATAATGCTTTCTCGTAAGCTAAATGTTCAAATAGTAATCGAACACACCATGAAGCAAGGTGCCACAATCTGACGTAGTCCCGCCAATGGCCAACTCCTGCGCTCGGATTTCTTTCGTGATGGCGACCGTAGCCACCATCGTCAAGACCTCTGCTTCAGGCACGCTCAAATCTAACATGGCGTACATGGCCCTCTTCCATGCGTGGCTCCGCCGGCCGCCACGCATGAAGGAAGCATTTCTTTCTGCTGCTTCGGGGTTGACCTTAGTGCGAACTGAAGTGGCTCGAAGTGAAGACCCCGGGCGCCACAAAGCTATTTGCTCAGGTGACGCAGCCCTGCTAGAGGCCATGAGAATACAATTTGCTGGCTAGCTAGAAGTAAAAATGCTCTACAACGAGCTTACGCTCACTTCATCATTTTAAAATGATCTTCGGCTCCTAGTTGACCACCACAGCACTCAGCATAGGTGCTATCACGACTCTTAGCCTCTCACGGCTCAAGGCTCTCAAGGCGCGGCGTGAAGAGATTCGTTGGAATGTGGTACTGTAATAATGTGGTTCGATGTTGCGTTGATTTTTTTTGATTCGTCAAGTTTCCACACTTGGGCACTTGGGAATTAAAAATTTCGGAGCCACACTGCCGCACAGTCGCGAGTCGTGTCTTCATTCATGCAGCTGTAGTCAGTCTAGTTATTAGTTGGCTAATTAGATATGCTGCTATACTAGCCAGAAGTTTGTGAAAACGATAACCTCTAGTAGCTAGCTGATTGACTAAGCTTAAGAGGCTCGTCCGATCAGCATATATTCGCTGCTTTACATCGCACCGCAGTGATAAAGATAATTTCTTCCTTTTCTTTTTAAGTTCTTAATATTAAAGCAATCTGATAGTAGACCAAAACAACACTGCAGCAAATACCAGAAAATACAAGTGGCTGTATCATATCGATTCCTGATGCGACTTTCAAGAATCTTGATGGCTGTGGGCCTTTCGCAGCCAACCCTAGCTTTTAATCAAAAGTTCCTGCTGAAGAGATCGTCATCCTTGCGTCTCTACGGTGCTTCACCTGAGGGCGATCCTGAGAAGAGTTACGAGGGCTTCTTTTCATTTCTCAAGCAATCGAATGAGAGGACGAGTACATCTTCGTCCGCTTCTTCGCCTCCTGCCAAGAAATTCAAACTCTCGCCAATCGAAGAGCGAAAGTCGCCGTCCATAAGCTTAGCCAACAAAGAAACTAGCGTCGAGGACCTTAGTAGTGCTTCAGAGCCGTCTACACCGGGAAGATCCACCCAGACCGTTAAGTTGCTGCTGTTCCTTGGAGCGTGCGGCGTGGCTGCTGTGCCAGGAGTGCTGCCTCCAGGCGCGGGAAACTATGTGGCGAGCGTGGTTGCCCTCGCGAGTGTGGTAGCGTTTCATGAAGCAGGCCACCTCGTCGCAGCTCTGAGCCAGGTTTGTATTTGAAAAGTTTGGGCCACCTGCGTTTGATTGAACAGTATTTCGAAACCACGTCGAATTCAAGACCAGAATTCTACTTTGAATGAGTCGTCACACAGAGTCTAATATCAATTACGGATTTTGCCCTTCGATTTAGGCTTCGAACCATTTTAACCGTTTTGGTTTCTTGTACTGACAGGGCATTAAAGTCGACGGCTATTCGGTCGGATTTGGCCCAGCCTTATTCACTACGCGAGGGCCGGGCGGTGTGAATTACAGCTTGCGGTTAATTCCTCTTGGAGGGTTCGTGGCGTTTCCGCCTTTTTACAAAAATCCCGAAACGGAAGCGCAGTTCAAGGTTCGGTGGACTATTGTTATTTATTAGAGGAAAGAGGCTCGGATATGGTGGCATAGGAAAGTGTCTAAAAGTCTAAGTTTTACGTGCAAGTTGCTTCTATTTGAATTCATGGCCTAGACTACTACCAAACGGAAGTCATAATCTTCTTTCTACTTTGATTGCTCTGTGTGTTTACTTAATGAAATTTGATTGCAATGAAACATGTGCCCGTGTCATGCTTTTACCGTCATCTTACTAATAAAGCGTCGAGTTGAAGCTTCTACTTTCATACCTCCGCCACCGCTGGAAGTCTTCGACGACCCAGACCTCCTTCAGGTGTTCCGAACTACATCGGTCTTGTTTGCATATCAACTTCTAGGCTAGTATGTTCTGCAGTTGCTGCATCGTGTTTCTTTACTTATCATGCCGCTGCTTTGAATCCAAACTGCTTTTTCTCTTGCTTCTCAATTTTCGCTTTTGCGCACGCTCCCTCTAATCTGTGTTCAATTCGTGCTTTCTTTCATGTGCTGCCTGAATCAGAACCGCCCGTTGCCTCAGCGCGCCCTGGTCGTCGCCGCGGGGGTTCTGGCCAACTTCGCGCTTGCCTGGGCCTGCTACGCGCTGCCTCTGGCCACACGGGGGGTGCCGGAGCGAACCTTTGCCCCGGGCGTCGTCGTGACGTCAGTGTCGGACGCAGGCCCGGGCTATCGGTATACAAGCACATGATATGGAGGGAACTATTGGAGAATAAGACTGACGTACCGTACCAAAAGATAAAAAGCATGATGGCTGTCAGTTTATACTTAGCATCGTGTTTTAACAGTATTCAACTTGATATCACTTCGAGCTGAATTGTGTTGCTCTTTTTTCTCCTCGTCTTATTTCAATGCGCACATCTTGCGTGTGTCTTTGTTTGCTTTGTTTCTTTTCTGTCAAAGGGCGGGGCTGCGGGCTGGCGACGTCTTAACGGACATCGAAGGGTGGGGGCTCATTGGTCGAGACTCGGCTGCGGTCAGCGCTACGGTACAAACGATCCGAGAAAGGCCGGGGCAAGCGACTAAAGTGCGCGTAGTGCATGCGGCAGCAGCTGGCGGTGGTGCTACTGGTGCTACTGCTAGTGCTGTTGGTGCACCTTCTCCATTGCCTTCTTCTCCTTCTGGAATTGCTGCAGCAGCGCCAGCGCGTTCGTCGGAAGGAGTGCTGACGTTTGTTCCCGAGGCCAGCACTAGCTTCAACGGCGGCGGCACCATCGGGGTGCGCTTGCAGGCCAATTTACAGGGGGTAACCTTCGCAAAACCCAGCGGCGGAGTGAGCCAAGTGGCGACCTTGGCGACGCAACAACTGCTGGACTCGTCCAGAGACGTCACTACGGCTCTCAGTCAAGCCGGCGGCGCAGTCGCGAAGAAAGCTGCGGCAACTTTGCACTTGCCAGGCGCGCAAAGCAACCTCCTCCCAGGCGATGCAAGCAAGAGCAGCAGTGGCGAGAGAGGCAGCGCAGGGACGGTGTCGGGACCTTTGAAAGTGGTGCAAATGGGCGCTGACGTGGCCGCGCGAGGGGACCCGTATGCGCTGCTGGCGTTTGCTGCCGCCATCTCGGTGAGTGGAAGTGCACGATGCAACAGTACAAATTGGCCTTACACGCTGCCTAGGTATTGTATATGAGCACCAAACGGGAAAATATGACATATGTGAGAATAAAATAGGTTAGACTGGCAATAAAGCCGATTATAAATCTATTCGTTCTTGCAATTATTGGCGTTTGTTTCGTTCCTTGGATGTTCTTTTTATTTTCAGTATCGTCTTTCTTTGCTGTTCTTACCAGGTGCAATTAGGAATTCTCAACGCGCTTCCCCTCCCAGCGCTGGACGGCGGACAAATGGCGTTTATCATATTAGAGGCGCTGCGCCGTGGCAAGAAGCTCGATATTCGCAAGCAGGTACTAATAGAATGAGATTCCCCTACTACAATAGATTCATGTGACTTTCAATAAGAGAAAAGTGAGGTCGCACGACTTCAATTGTTTTCAAATGCTTTCGATCGATCATCTTTTCCTTGCATTGGAGAATTTGAGGAATAAATCTATCAAATGTATGCAATTATTCTTATTGCAATAAATTTCAACACAAGCGCTACTTGTATACAAAAACGTCGCCATATTCATTGCCCCTTATTATTTTAACTATTCGCGCTCCTTCATGGCTGTACGTGGTTTATGCATCGCAGGAAGAGATATTGGCAGTGAGCGCTCTCATTTTGATTGCCATCAGTTTAACTGCTACGGCAGGAGATGTCAAAGCTGCAACAAGTCCCTTGGCATTGTTTCAGTAGGTAGCATATCTTTCATTTTTTATTCTTCTTGTAGTATATAGCATGGTAGTGGAGAGGAATAGGCAGCACAAACGAACTATTTCGTTCTATAGGTATTAGGTATCCAATCCTGGTATTGGTCTCACCGCGACCTAATTGCCATGCAGTTCTACGTTCTGCTTCTGAATTTTATCGCATGCGCCATATCACATACGCCAATTACAAAGAGCCACCACTATCACTAAATCACTAAATAGCAAAAAACTTCGTGCTGCTCATGAAGCCTTAACGAGTCTAGCTGGGGAACTGGGTTGGGGTTGGGTTGAGAGCCCTTTTGAATTTTATTTAATGTTGGTTTCGAATTGAAAACTGGTGACGAATAGCAACTTTCAAAATTCTTGGGAATAGCAATTCTCAGGATGTGGCAATAGTGGTAGCTTTTAGCCAAACTACGAATAAAAAAAACAGAGGGAACCACTGATGAATACGGTCAAATTTTTGAACTCGAGGGAAAAGTTTAGTCATCAGTCCAATGTTCTTGTGTAATCTCGTTACGAATGCACTTATGCGCGCTTCGCTCCAGTCCGCCATCGCCGTCGGCGTCGCCAGATGGATCATCAAGACCACCAACTGACTTTCCAGTATCGCTGTTGGAAGCGCTATACTTGCGCTGTTCTTGGCCATCCTTCTGCTTGCAGTCTTCTTTCGCATGGGTCTCTATTACGGGTACCTTATTTGGCGATTTAGGCAGTGGAATATTGCTACTTCTGCTTGCGATACCAGTACTATAGTCACTGCTACCACTGATGCTGCCGCTGCCACTCGGAGTGCTACTCTTGCTGCTGCCGCTGGTGCTGCTGGTGCTGGTGCTGGTGCTGCTGCTGCTGCTGGTGCTGCTCTTACCATTATTACTACCATCATTACTACTACTACTGCAACTGCTGCTACCGCTGCTACTGCCACTGTTACTACTGCCACTACTACTGCTGCTAGCAATGCTGCTACCTTGTTTCTGCGATCGAAGCTGTAGAGCCCGAAGCCGATTGGCCTCAATTCGCTGGCGTTGGTTCTCGGTGAGATTTTCAGAGTTTGGCTCCTTTCCTGAGACATCTTTCTCTTTCTCGCCTTGTAGATTCAAGTCAGCTATTTGCTGGCACAATGTAAATGGCGTGCTGCTTTTCTCAATAGGTGCGCTTTCGTGGTCTTGTTTCTTGACCCACGATGTTAGCACGCCTCGTTTCTTCTTTGCGAGCGCGGAAACGGCCGACGGGGAAGTGTCACAAGCTTTCTTGTTGCGACCAACGTGATGTTTGAGAAATGCCTCAATGCCATCATAATGCACGTATTCTCCATGAGCTGTAGATTGAATCTTAGGTTCTGCACATACTCTAGTGGGTATCGGCATTCTGGTCACTTTCTTCTTGCAGTGAGTGGCTCCTTCTTTGGAACTTGTCACAGAAGTTCCCTTCTTTGAATTCGGAACAGATACTTCCCGTGATGAACCTTCACATGAAACATGGCCAATCGAAGCTCCTTTAGTAGCCCACATGGCCTCAGGAGCGTTCTGTTCTAGAAAGAGCACTGCGCTAGCGTTTCTAAGAACGTTCAAAGTCATCTGAGCATCAGCCAGAGCTCGATGTTGCTCAATTCCTTGACCAAAATAGCGACCAAGCGAAGCCATCTTCAAGTCACCAGCACGCTTACCAAAGTGTTTCCTAAAGAGCACGAGAGTGTCAATCATGCCTGCCGGTTTAGGTGCTACCTGACCGATTGCCTCAAATTGTTCGTTGATGATTTTCACGTCAAAAGCAGCGATGTTGTGGCCAACCCAAATACGCCCATCAAGAGCTCGATGAATCCTATTTGCTACCTCTGCAAATACGGGTGCATCTGAAACGACGTCAGCAGTAATAGAATTGCACGCTATGGAGCGTTTTGTTATCGCTTTCAAATTCGGAGGCTTAACGAGCGTGCTGAATTTGAGACGTGGGTCTTCTACCAGGGTACGACTATCAACAACAATCACGCCAAATTCGAGTAAAGCCACAGCTCCACCTTTGAACCGTGGAATCGTTGTCTCGACGTCAAAAATTGCAAAGTCGGGTCGAGCAGAGAGTTGCTGCATTAATTGATCATTGTCAACGCCCGTCGAAGAAATGCCAAAATGTGGCGGTGATAGGGCTGGTGTGTCCTCCGAGTTGCCGATAAGTGTGCACTCAGTAGCTTCGATATTCACTGTGCGTAACTCGAGGCGTTCCACTAATTCATCTTTGCAGCCCTCGGTACTTAATCGAAAGCACTTGAGCAGTGTCTGAAGCTCTGATATAGATAACTTGTTCCAATCCGTCTGCGGAGGCGTTTCCAAATGACTTTCGTCAGAATCTTTGCTAACCTTGGGCGGTGATTCAGTTAGATCTACGAGCGACGACTCCAATCCTATTGAATGCCCAGGGACAGGGCTTTCAGGCATGGATGGAATTTCCATTTCAAGGTTCCAACAACTCAACCGCCACTTCACGGGCTCCTAGAGTTACCTGGCCTTATCAGCCCCTAACCTCATCAGCTCATCAGCCATGTTCGATCACAAGATCACTTCCTCAATTTTTCTCAACGGTCGACTAATCGACTAAACTAGGCTGCTCTTAGCGGGGTGGCTGCACCAAAATTCTGAGAATTCCAGGGCAAGAAGAGGTGCACTACTACGTAAGCACGTAAGCACCCAGCACTCAGAGAGAAGAGAGTTTCGACGTGGAAGTATAAGTAAATAGCAAAGGCGAACTCTAAACTGAATGCCGATTCCCAGTATTCACATAGCTTAAAGGGACAGAGCAACGGCGCGCCTTCTTGAATCCTTTTTGCAGAAACGAGAAACGGACACAGGCATGATCAGGCATGTGTCATGAAAAGTTCCCACTTTAGACTTTAGATGGGAGGCGGGGATATCAACCGCCGTGCCCTCTACACATATCCCATTTCCGATTTTGAGTTGCACGTTACACGCAATGCACGCGCGCACCTGCACATACAAAGCAAAGGTTTGAACTCGAACTCGGACTTACCAGAAGCCAATGTCGCGGGTGAAGTGGGAGGAATAATTCGTGAGAGGGGAGGGGAATCAGGAAAACTCCATCATAAAAAAGCCCACCCTCCTTACCAATAGTCAAAGCAGATGATCTTTCCACGAAACGTCCGAGAGTCACTTTAAATCCGTAATGAAAGGGTTCACCACGAAGCTATAGGTGCCAGAAAATTTACCGCGGCCAAGGAGCAGTAGCTATGGGAAGCGTTTTAGATAGTCTTTGCTCCCTCCAATTCGACAGCGTGAAGTGCGAGCATATTTTCAATTGTAGACGTCAAAGACGAGGAAGACAACGATTTAGGTGAAGCCGGCGAATAGAGATTTTCACGATGAAGTTGAAAAAGATAACGAAAGCAGGTATGCTGCTTCTTCTTCCGCAAATGAGCGTAGCAGCTGCCACACGATGACCTGGAGATAGCAGTGGCAGTGGGATATGTCGCTTGCTAATCGAAGAATCTGGAGAAAAGGAAAGTGGCTAGCACAATCGGGCTTTGTAATTGAATTAAATTACCCGGCAAACGGGCTAGTCAACTTCTTGCCGGACAGCTTTTGCGGGCTACGCGGGCTACGCAGGCGACGGTGGTTACGCTGGCTACGCTGGCTTCAATCGCATGCTTCAGTTGCAAGCCTTCAAGCTTCATTCGCAAGGCATGCAGGCCTTAAACGCAAGCTTCGTAACACGCAACCTCGAGGCTTAGCCACAGGCTACGCAGGCTTCGCACGCTTCGCGGACTTAAATAGCAGGCTGCAGTAGCATGCTTCAGCTTGCTCGAAAGGTCGACTGGCCATAAGGGGCTTCAAACTTCGTTCTGCGTCTGCAGTCCCCACCCATCCCATCACGGAAGATATATCGAAGTTTCTGTTCTGTAAGAAGTGAGCAAAAAAGGAAAGAACGGCAAAGAAAAGAAAACTTTTTTGCGAAGGCGATATATTATAGAATTCTGAATTCTCAGCTTTTACAAGTATTTGACCCAGATAGAAATGTGTTAGTCAACATTCAAAAGTTTTTGGGCAGAGGACACAGGGCGGCCTCAGAACCTCAGAGACAGGAGGGGCTAAGCGCATGCCTTGGGATGACTGCGCAAAAGAAAGAGAAGAGGCCGCGACACTAAGCCTAGTCTAATTAATACTCCCAACTACAAAGAAAATCCCCCTGTAACATATAACAACAACAACAACATCATCATAAAAGTGCTGCTTTCCTTTGTTTTTCTGCCTACAGCAATAGCCTTCTAATTACGGCTTCTCAGGGCCAGTGTGTCAAAGTGTAACCCTGCGTCTGGCTCATCAGCCATGCCTGACTACTTCTAATCATCATTAATTATTTCTTCCTTTAACATCCAAAAGCTTCCTGGACACACGAGCACTCAGTCCCGCCGACTTATTCGGAGGAAAGGCGCCAGTTGGAGCTTGGAGCGTACTCTTTATGTGCCTCTGTGGTGCCGTGTACTTGCCTTTCTTCGTTTTTTAAGGGAGAGTGTTATAACTACAGATCTGTAGACTAGACTAGACACAGGACACAAGTTTTTTCCGTTTTGACCTGACCTTCAAATCGCCGCACTATTTTATAACTCCACCATTGATCTATTGAATATCATGAAAGGCAGCAAGATCCTTTTCCAGTGCTCAGCCCATGGCTATCTTTGGGAACATTGTCCAGGTACTCACAGTCTCATCATCAGTATCAGCAATGTTGCCTTGGAACCATGACATTGTTAGACACATAGAGCTATGGGCCCCGTAGATATGGTCGTGTTTGAATGAAGAGAACTCATTTTACCCTGAGCGTAGCAATCAATTGCTGCAACTGCAACAGGAAGATACTTCAGCTCGGTGCGGAGACCCTTGAGTCTATCAGGACAAATAATCTGACAACTGTGAGCTGATTCGAGTGTTCGAATCCGATTGAGGACTAGTGCAAGAGCATTCGAATATACAATCGAGTCGATTGATGAAAGTCGGTCAACTTTCTTCACCGTATCTTCTGTCAAGTTTTTTACGTCGTGAACGGGGACGTGGTGGGTTTCATGAGACTCAACTTCACCTTGTTGGGATGAGCTGCACGTACATGCCTCAGGCGTTTTGCCTTTGAACTGAAACTCGAGAAGACACAAGGATTCATGGAATAATTCAACAACTCCAATCCAGGTTAAACTCTCCAAGGAACGAATAGCTTGAGAAGAAGCTGGGACGCAATCTTCATCTGAATATGCATGATGTCCAGGGAGATGGCGATTGAAAGCATATTTTGGCTGTCCATTCATGAAGCTTGGGCGACCTCTAGTTAGATAACGCGACTGCATGTTCCATGGATTATAACACTTAAAGTCATTGTAACTGCGATCAACAGGGTCGCGTTTATATGAATGACTTTTCATTAGGAAGTTCTCGAGCCATTCGTTAAACCCAGCTTCATCACCAACATTTCGAGGAAACAACGTGCCGTTTGTAACCCATTTGCCCCAGTCATCGTACTTACACTCCAGATACTGAGACAAAATATGCGCTCTCGGGTTTCGAATCATAGTAAAGACGTGTCCTCGAGGCCATCGCTTCAAGAATTCGATTAAATATTCTGGAGCAATCAAAGCACAGTGTTTTGCAGACTCCAGTTAGGATAAATTTTGTAAGAAGTTGTTGGTATTCAAGAAACTCACCTTCGGTATGGCCGACCTTTAAAGAAAAGCGCTTTTCGAGCTCTGAACGAATGCTGTAACCTGCGGTTTTTGGGATGTGCATCATATGAACTGGACTAGTAGCATGAAGGACTGGCCCAATCATACTCAACTTTTGATTTGCGACTCCTTTAGCATGTTGCCTCTGAAAGTTGGGTACGGTGTTGCGATCAGAAGCCAAGCTTTGAATAAGAGGGCGAGCCGCTTCGATGAGAGGCGAATTTCCCCGAATTGCTTCTAGAACGTTGCTGCACCGGGCATCTCCATTTCGCTTCGTCCAAAACTCAGAGGGGGCGTTCAAAGGCTTCCAAGACAACTTACCTTTGGTTATCCAGGATTTGTTACCCTCCATTGCAGCCCAGATTTCTCTTAGTCGAATCCCAGACTTAATCTTATGGATCCATTCCAGTGGCGCACATGCGGAGGCAGCGGCAGTTTGAGCGTTAGGATCTCCTTGGCCGCTATGGCCATGTCGCCCCTGGAGATGCCAACCTTGCATTGAATCTGTTTTCTCTCGATCATCAATGATGATGAAATGATTATGTTCGCTGGCATTGATAAGCAAATACATCATATGAATAGCAACTTCTGCATTGTCTGCGAATGAATTTTCATGTCGGTAGCTCAGAACTGGTCGATATCCGAAATATGTCCTCCACACAGCAGATGCAACGGACCGTGAGAACATCATAAAGTTTTCATCCGCTCGGCAAGAGATGATGTTATTCGTGTAGTGCGGGTAATAGTAGGCTCGGAAATAGTGAGAATTTCCACGTTCGATTAGAGTAGAAGAAATCTCTTGAAGCAGCGAGGGCACGCACAGGAAACCGTCAGCATCAAGTCTTAATAGGTACTGCGCCGAAGTGTGCAGAAGGTAGTATCTTGTTGCAGCTAATGAAAGATGCCCAACCTGGCACCCCTTGCGACAAGGATAGTTTCTGCACTCTGGCCAGTTTTGCGCTTTCTTGACCTCGATGTAGGCTTGATTACAGTGCTGGTTTGTACCGATCCGCGATGATTGAGTTTGCACCGCATCTCCATTGTGAATTAAGACGAAGGTGTTGCTCATATTTTCACTCGTGGTGTTGCCCCATGTTGTAGATGCATCCCCTACAGACCGAGGAAATTTTATAAATTCTATATCGTTTTTTTCGCTAGCTTCCTGATTGATCGTTGATACGTTGACGTCTTCACGCCATGTGAAGAAGCGGTGCGACGCTCTGGCGTCAGTGACAAGGAACTGTAACCAAGTGTCCCGCACAGCAGCCCTGAGTTCGTAATCATGTGAGTTGGTCAAAATGGCCACAAAGAGAAAATGATGCTTATTCAGATATTCTATCTCAAGTTGGTGAGAGAAACGAAATACGACTATTAGAATCAACAGTGTTAAGGCCCGGATCTGCGTCATCATAAGCATTAGAAATGCTTGAACGAAAGTAAACACTGAGGAGGCACAAGGAGCGAATGAAATCGTCAATTATGTCCTGTTTGTCCCTCAGGCCACCCCAAGCACGAGAAGACGCTTGACTCTGAACGTCTTAGTGCCGAAAATAGTGGGGGAAAGGGTGCTGTACAGCTACTGTAAAAGAATCATTCATCTCTCATCTCTCATCTCCTCATCCCCCTCAGCACGTTTTTAAGAAAGTGAGGGGTAGAAGAAACCGAGAGGTGTTGGCTCCGATTTTTTATCTGCAGAAACGAGAAACGAAGCTTTCTGCCCTACAGGTAGTTCCGGGTGTTAAGAGGTCGTCACGTTAAGGGAATAAGGGTTAGAATTCGGTACTTCCACCTGTTAGAAATCGATTTCCTTCTTATACTGCAGTACTAAAAAACGCTAAGAGAGCGAGTGCTGAGGCCAAATTCCCCCGCCCTTACTACCCGGAACTACCTGTATCTGCCTGCCAGTCGCCTAAGAAACCGAAAGTTCGTCACGCGGGATTCTAAGGAACGTCCTAAGAAAAATAGGCGCTGGCCGTTTTCCTGCTTTCTTATGATCTGCAACTGGCTGTAGCAAGCGAGCTCGGCGCTAGCTACTGAAGGCGGAGTGCGTACATTTTCGACACAGGCCCCGAGGGGCCGGAATCAAGGGGATCATTATGATAATACGGGACCGAAACGACCCCCAAAACTCTCTCGTAGAGATTATTTATGATTTCTTTGAATTGACCTACCGTGGAGCGTAGCCCACTGATGAGGCGCTCGCGGCAACCACCATGGGGCAATATACTGGTTCTCAAACTCCGGACCTGCAAAAACCCTGATCAAGAAGCAGTCCGAATCCTGAGCACCAGCATTGCACGTTCCCTTGCCTCCTCAGGTCATCGTCTACGGCTCTCACTAACAACACGTCGTTTGGGAGCTTAAGTTGGCCGTTTAGACCCTAGCAATGGTCAATTTGAGCTCTCAAAAGGGCTCAGTGCGCAAAATAGCAGCATTGTAGCGCGTCTAAGATGCGATGATCCTAATCTTAGGCGTGTGCGCCACCGTTCTAGAAAGCTTTTAAATGGAACATCGATTAACGAGGGTTTTGCCAACTCGGTCCCATATTGGTTGTAATATCCCTTACCGGAATTAGAAGGCTAGCAGGCGGAAAAACACAGCAAGGTGTATTCTACTCGAACTCGAACTCGAACTAATACAAACCCAAATGGCACAGAAGCCAATGCTGCGGGCAGAAGTGGGAATGCGCGTGCGTTGCGCAAACAAAGCAAGAGCGGAATGATTCAAGA
>Ga0307930_1001762_pt1 | contig 16946 bp, 16 predicted proteins | sample OrgLakmetageno46_FD_203161 | JGI IMG/M metagenome (GOLD analysis project Ga0307930, IMG submission 203161) | Saline water microbial communities from Organic Lake, Antarctica - #46 | ecosystem: Environmental > Aquatic > Non-marine Saline and Alkaline > Saline | place: Antarctica: Organic Lake...
AGCTTCAACAATGGAAACTTGTGCGCTCAAGGCACTTACTTCCGACTTTGACTGTGTCAAGGCGTCTTCTAGAGCTGCGATTTCTGACCGGGCAGCTTCGGAAGATTTTGCAGCGCGCTCATTCGCCAGTGCTACTTGCTTCGACAGTTCCTGTTCGCGCATAACACGATCATGTTCCTTGCCTACTGCTGCAGTAGCAGTTTCCTCCAGCTTTTCCTCAGTAACCTTAAGTTTCGCAGCAGACTCCGCATTCGCTATAAGAGCATCGTGAGCTTGCTTTTTCGCCGTTGCTTCAGCGCTTCGTGCTTGCTCTGAGCATTTTTTAAGAGATTCTAAAACCTGTTCAGAAAATTCTCGCTCTGATTTTGCTCGCTCGAGAGCAAATTGCGCGTTAGCGAGATCCCTCTGAAGTGCTGCAAGCTTCGCACCTTGCTCTTGTGCCTGCGTAGCAGCATCCGACTGCGCAGTTACCAAATTTGCCTTTAAGTCATTGATTTCCTTGGTTGAAGCTGAAAGGGCAGCTTGGGACGTTGCCCTCGCCTCAATGGCTTGCTGCTGAAGTTCTTGCGTGCACGCTTTGTGGGCAGCCTGTTCTTCAAGCCTTTGCGCTTCAGTGGCCTTGAGTGTACTTTTCAAAGAAATCAACTCCATCTCCATTGCCGATATCACCGATCGAAAGCTTTCAGCTTCACATGCCATCTCTGAGCGTGCTACTTCCAAATCATTTTCTAAGGAAGTCAGTCGAGCTCGGGCTGCAACTTCAGCCCGAGAAGCAGCCTTTTCGTTGGCGCGAGCTTCACTTAATTGATCTTGCAGAGCAGAACCAATATCGAGAGCTACGTCATCATCGTCCTGCATTTCTGTGAGAGACTTTCCCTTATCATTCAGCAGCACAAGCTCCTCACGGTCAATTTGACCAAAAATCCTGCTCCCCTGCCTCTTTATGCCTCCTCTGTCAAACGAATCTCCTCGACCTATAGAGTTCGCACTGTCGAACGACTGTGAGCGGGAATCACTGGCTTCGAAGGCTGAAACGGTAGGAGTATTTACTGTGCAGTTACCGAGTCCAATATTTCTTAATGCTTCAGCTAGCTGTGTAGACGCCTTAGAAGCCACCTCATCGGCGATCGCGGCATCCGCAACCCACACTTTCAGGGACAACACGACGCTCCCCGCAGCTACACTCTCAATTGCTACCTGCCCAACACTGACGCCGAGACTGCGTGCACACGCTCGAGTGAAATTCACCCGATTGTCTGCCCTGAATTCTGCAAGGTCTTGGTCGTAGATTGTGACCTCGAAGCTGACCACCCACTGCACGAAGCCATTACTCGCGAGGTCGGCATTGCTAGGTGAGGGAGTTAGATTGCGACCCCAGCGATGTGACAGTGGAGAAGTCTCTTGGTCTGCATCAGAAGTCTCAGACTTGAAGTCAATTTTCTCCCCAACGACAGCGTTGCGGGCATGGGCTGCGACGGCTCTGCTCTCAGCGGCACCCCGTGCAGCAGAAGCTACAGAATCGATCGCTTCGTACGCCTGGGCTTCTGCCCGGGCAGCGCTAGCTTGGGCGTCAGCCATTCTTTTAGCTGCTCGTGCAGAGCGGGCTTCAGCCTCGACAGCCCACTTCTTCGCCTCGTCGCTCTTCTTCGCAGTGTCAGCCGCTGCGTCCTCGCAACCTTGTCGACTGTCTTCATCAACCACAATGACGCTACTTTGCTCCCGGTCCGCAAAACTTCTAGTAGCGGGAATAGGTGATGAGGCGGACGAAGACACAGCTGGAGGCGGCTTGTGCTCGTCGGCCAATTCCTCATTTCGGGCCTGCTCCTCTTGTGGCAAAGAACTTTCCTTCCCAGCGGCGGATCGAAATCGCGACGCGTAGACGAGACCAAATCCAGCGGCCGCAAGTCCAACTGCAAGATTTCGCTGACCATCATTGCTTGACATGCCTATGTACTGTGCTCGCCTGGGAAGAGGGCGTGGCTCTTGTTACGTGTTCTTGCCCTTAGATCTACCCTACTATCCCACGCCTCACCTGAGCCAGATAATTGATTAGCTCACGGTGTGAAGGAGTTTATAAACGTAGACTTTTGATGATTTAAATCAATTTAATTTGATATACCTCTGGGGCTTGTAGGAATAGTCTACCAGTTGGGCTGCCGGGGCACCAACCGTCAAGTGTGAGTAGGTCAAAGACCAAGGCAGTGCCGCCTCCTGGAATCCTGGAAAGACTGACTTCCGACAGGTCAGTTACTGAGACTATTACAGGGAGGAGTTGCCAGTAGATATTTCCATAATATTTCTTTTTGTTCTTTTCATTTTTGAATGCCTGTCGTCGAGAGTGTAGAGAGAGTGTAGTTTGACAACCTGGCGTGCTAGAAGGTCCAAGACTCTCAAAGGTCTCAAGATTCTTTCTGGAGGAGCTAGCTTGCACGGGAGCTGCGTTTGTCTTCTTTAAGACATAACACAAACTTCAGGCTAAAGTAATGTTCGCCTGATCAAATTCTTGTTACACATGTAGAGATTTCAAACTCGTCTTCTTCTTTTTTTTCCTCGATTTCTAAGGGACGTTGCGCGTTAGAATATGAGGTGCCCTCAATAGACCAAAGTGCATCAAACACGCTGAGAGGTTTCATCTTGATTGATCAGCCGAATTTAAGTCTCTTGATATGATTTTGAATGAATGTTGAATTCTTAATCCGTTATGTTTTGTGCTGAAAGACACACTCACATGATGCATTCTTTCTAGACCCTAAGTGTTCCTCTATGATACGCAGTGATTATAAACACTCGTCGATGGTCGCTCATTTCATAAACTATTCTGTTGGTAGGAGTCAGTCATTCAGAATCGGGAACCCTTCGTAGCTGCGCCTGGTCATAAGCTTCCGTCAAGAATGGAATCTCATTCTTCATCTTCTGAATATTCCGAGTCGACTATTACAACGCCGACCAATGTCACTCACCCACCTTTTCAGTCTCTCGCTTTGGATTATGCACCCCAAAGCCAAACATTGTGTAATGGAAATCAAATTATCCGCGAGGCAGCTGACCTTCAGCGCGTGCATATATGGGATACGGCGAACAAGAAGGTGATTTTAAGTATGAAAGAAAGGAGAAGGGAGGAATTGTTTGTGTGACAGAATTCACTTGCGCATGATGTGATGCGAGTGTCCTTCCGTTTCTGAACTTATTTGCAGAGGTGGTCTGTTTCTTAGGTAATTGAGGGTGATGACGCGCCGCTCGAACTCAACATAGCTGAGTACCTTGAGAAGAATCCAACTCACGAGGTATATGATGGGCATCTAAGAGGCATCAGTTTTGGCAACGAAGCGCACTTGGGCGATACTGCAGTCGTAGCAGTTGAGCAGGCTGTAGCACCACAGTCGCTAGATCAATCACCACAAAGATTGGCTGGAAACGATGCGGACGCTGAAGCTGCTGCTGATAGTTTACTATCGCCTGAGCCGTCTATAGACGAGCTGGCTGCAAGTCCCCGAAGCTTGGCTATGGCACGGTACGCCGAGCTTATGAGCAATACCAACGGCCCAAAAGCTGGTTTCAACCACAGTATCAGTAGTATCAGCCAACAGATCAGTCTTGGAGAGGAAAATGTCTTCGAAGTGCAGAAAGTGCTCGAAGCTTGCTGCGAGGCCGTTGCTTACGCCAGCGACGAACATCGACAGCGCGAGGCACATGCGTCGGCACTTTACCAACGCATTCTCGACAATGGCACCGGCTTAGAACGGGCAGACGTGAGCAGGGACCGGAGCCTGACTGGTGAACGAGTCAGCGAGCTAAAGGCAGTCGCTGAGGCGCGCCGTACGCGAGCTATGGCAGCAGCCGCCCGTGCCACAGACTCAGAATCTCCTCACTCAGGGAGCAACGGCAACGGTTTTGGGTCCAGTGGTTCGTCATACGATGATGTCGACCACGAGCCCCAGCCGCTCGAGCGCGAAGCTTTAGCTGTTGGAGCCCCCGTACTTGTGGCGGGCCGCGGTGGCGGTGTCGTGATTAAACTACTTGCCAACAGGTATAGCAAGATTAGTGCATTTTAGTATTTGACAACACTGCGAATAATTCTACTAAACCGACTATACCCCATACTCCCACACTCAACTCTCATCCACTCCCATACCACAAACTTCTACCCTACTTTTCAATACATAAAACGACGCACAGGTGGCGGCGCGTGCGCTTCGATGCTGATGGCTCTGAAGCATCTTTTAAACAACGTGACCTGTTGGAGCTCAACGACGGCCTCGGCGCACCCGCAACCTTTGGTAGTGAGGCTGGCCTCGCAGCTGCGGCTGCAGCTCGGGCTGCCGCTCGCGAGGCTTCAGGCGACTTCAGCGATGACGACGATGGAATTGGGAGTACGCAGCGAAGAACACGTGCTCGTTTGGCGGCTATGGCGGTAGCAGCACAGGCAGCAGCCCAGTTATCAATGATGGAAACTGGCCTGCCTAGGAAAGATATCAATGGCGAGGACATTCGTAGTGCCAGTGGAGTTATTGACTCTTGTTTCATCCAGGATAATCTTTCACAGCAATTACCAAGCCGCTGGATTTGCTGTGATGTCTGCAACAAATGGCGGCGCGTGCCAGGCCACGTGCCGCTTCCTTCGGATGATGAGGAGTGGCGCTGCGAGCTCAACTCATGGGACCTGTTCAACCGATGCTGGGTAGACGAAGAACCGGGTGCGCTTGAGCCTACGGACGATGAAGAGGAAGACGGCAGCAGCGCGCCAGATGAACAATCTAAGGGTGCAGGTGCAAGTGCAGGGCACAGCACGGGTCTTGGGCGGCGTCGACCTGCAGATGTCGTGCGCGGAGCAGAGCTGTCTGCAGTGCTCACAGCCGGTGCTGAGGCAGTTTGGGCCTTGCCTAAGGGCCGGCTCGTCTGTTGGGTCGAGAGTCGGGCCTATGCCGTTGCACATAGCGGCGAAACTATCGCGCAGGTTCGTGTGGATTATGTTTTTTAATGGCAAAATTATTATTTCACGATTACTTGTTATATTTCAAATTGTGTGCAGGTGGCACGTTCATTTGATGTATCGCTCGACGACCTTCTACTAATCAATGCAGCGGTAGATTCTCGCCTAGAACTCAGCGACCCGCGAATCGCTCAAGAAATGCGTCTGGCTGCTGGTGCTATGCTACTGTTGCCGTGGCTGAACCAACCGTCACAACGGCTCTGGCACGAACTCACTGCTCAGCTCCTCACTGATGGATGGCGCCTCGAATGGCAAACTATTGACGCTGCCGCAAAATCGCCATCTACATCAGCTCGTCGCATTGCTTACTTCCCGCCACGACCATCGCCACCACCACAACAACCGTTATCATCACAGGTTGAGTCTTCTACAGCACCGAGCGCGATGACTGCGAAAGTTGAATCCGCCGTGTCCACTCCGCCACCTTCTGAGCAGCAACTCAAGAGCAGCATGCCGACGCCGCCACCGACGACGCGTGAATTTCGAGACGAAGTATCCACTGATGCCGCAGCACTCCTGGCCCTCGGCGATGCACCTTCTCAACTCAACTTCTCAAGTTCGGTAGCAGCAGCAACAAGCACTCCTAAGCCCTTTGTAAGCTTGGATGCGATATTGCGCGCGCAGCCCAGCTTGCTGAATTGCTTTGAGTTGGCAACCCCAGAACGTGCGCTCACTTACCTGGCCAAGGCTCAAGAGAAGCGTGCCGCTACCTCGGTAGGGAGTTCCCGCAGTAGTCACACTCGAAGAGAATGGGAGAGCAGTCGCGGGATTGTGGACGTACTAAGCCCTGTATTTGAGGTCGGATCATGGGTGCTTGCTCGGACGTCGGCTGATAAGCCCTGGAGCTTCGCTAAAGTAAGAAAAATTTAATTAAGAATTGGTGTACTCGTGCAGTCAAAGACTATTCACGCGCCCTGCCGCCTATTTGGAGGCTAAATTGATATTACAATGCATACTTTTTGCAAACGCAGGTGCTACGATGGCGGCTTCGTGACGGCAAGTATGACTTGCTGTTTGAAGATGGCCTGTGGGCCAAAGGCATTGACCTGCTCGCCGTGCGCCCACCTAATGCTCAAGAGCAGCTCGAGCCCCGCCGAATCCCGCCTTTCGGGCGCGTTGCGTACCGAGCAGATGAAGCCACTTGGACCGCCTACTATCGACCTCCAGCTATAGCAAGTCCCACTGCCACACCAGTGGAAATCCCGTTACCGAGTGCGTTTTCATCGCTGGCTGATGCCGAGGCCGCTCTTCGTGCCTTTGCGCGAACTCGTGGCGACAAGAGACTCGACACTCACGAGATGATGCTGCGAGGAGACTGGACCGATAAATACGTCGAGGAAGAAGAATACGAGGAATACGAAGTAATGGCGGATTACAGTAGGCCAGGGAAAGGCGCCTTGCGCACTTCTTCGCGAGCAAGCAGCAGCACGCGTGTCTTGAGCCGCACCGATAACAACCGCGCCGCTTCGGCTGCAGCTGAGGCAGCGGACACTGAAGCCCGAGCAGCAGTCGCTGCAAGTGCAGCCGGGCTCTGCCCCGTGTGCCTCGAAGCAGTAGCACGTGCACCCACCACCGATACCGTAAGCAGCGAGGAAGAGGAGGGCGTGGATGACGATGCCGTGCTCGAAACGGTGTGCTGTCGGCGCCTTTTCCATCGTACTTGCCTTGAGTCCCACGTGGCTCATGCTGCTGCGGCAGCTGAAGTTGCGCATGTGCCATCAACCGAGGGAAGTTCTGTTCTAACTTCAGCTACTGCACGCGCAGCTTGCCCTGCATGCCGCAATGCGACGGCTTTCCACCGGCAGCTGCGTGCTGCCAGGCGACTCGCGCGCTTTGGCGACCAAGACACTTACGGCAGCTTCAGCGGCCCCAGTGGCCTCAATGCTGGCGGCGCAAGCGCGATTGCAAGCGGAGCAACAGGGTGGGCCTGGAGCCCTGCTGATTTGGCAGAGCTTGTGGGCCGCCGCATCTGGTGCAGTGGGCACGTGTGCGGCGTGGCGGTGGCTGTTGACCGGGGCGGTCGCCTGGTACTCGAGCTGTCCAATGGTGCGATTGAAAAAGCGCGCATTAACTGTCTGCTTGCGGTAGCTCCCATGTCCGAGCCGCCTTATCGCATCAAAATGCCATTGCCCGAAGGCACGGTTCCAGCTGCTGAGGCTTGGAAGGCTGCAGTGGAACAAGCAACGCTTGCAGCTGACCAAGCAGCCATTTGGGGTCCAAGTGCTATACATCCACCAACAAGCAGCAGTAGCCGACAGCTCGATGCCAGCGAAAGCTTCAAAAGTAGTAGAAGTAAAAGCGCGCGCCGCCCAGTCAGCAGTGGTAGCAGCGGCAGCAGCAGTGGAAAGACATCGCGCGGATTTGGCCCTGGCTATCTAGCCCCAGGTGCAGAACCAGGATTACGTGAGTGGGCGTGCGAGCTATGCGGCTTTCTCAATGGGCAGTTTGCGCGGCGATGTGGTGCTTGTGGACAAGGAAGCCAAGCAAAGAGTATGGTCGGTCGTGCAGTGCAAACCACGTCGGGTCCAGGTCGGGTTGCAGTTTCTAGTGGTAAGGGCTGGGTTGTGGTGGAGACGGCCAGTGGAGGCAGATACCGCATGCGTCTCTCTACTCTCTGGGATTATACGGTTGACACTGCGGCTGCAACGGCTGCTAGCACTGCTGCTGCAGCGACAGCAGCAACAGGCACTTCGAAGGCGCGTGTGCAAGAGAACACCAGTGCAGGTAGCGCAAATGCTGCAGCTGCGGCACAGGCGGCAGCGGACGTACAGGCGCTGCAGGAGGCGTCGGCAGGTCTACAAACTGCGAGCGGCTTCGCGCTACCACTTCCAGCCCAGCGGGCCGGCGACCCAGGAATGCCCAAAAACTGGTCTTTTTCGCTACTCAAGAAACGGGTCCAAACTAGTCATGGCATCGGAGTGGTAACTGATGTAATTGACAAGGGCTGGATTGGTGTGAGGCTTGAGTCAGGCAAAAAAATTAAGACCAGGCCAGGCAATGTGACGGCTCTTGAAGGTGACGAAGTCATTGTAAGTTTTGCAAAGAAGACCAAGGCCACTCATGCAACCCGCCCACCCCTACGGCTTGCGGGAGCCACAGGCACACGCGGTGGCCGACGCCGTCGGCACAGCCGCATCAGCGAAGAAGGCTCGGAAAGTAGCGATGAAGACGACCGATTCATCGACGAAGATGGTGAATTCCACGGGGGCGACGAAGCTATTGGAGGTTCTCACGAAGAGAGTAGGCCAGATGACGGCGAATCGGAGGAAGTTGAAGATCAAAGGTATGGTGCACAAGGAGGCCTCGTAGAGGCGGCAGCCAATTCTGGAGCTGCAACCAAGCATCGAGCAAGAAAGCGGCAAAAGCGGCATGGCGTAGTGGCTGCGCGACGCACCGTTGATTTCGATGATCCCGGATCGTATAACCCATTGCCTGACGATGATGATGACGTCATGGCAACGGAAGAAGACGACGACGATGTCATGTATGATGACCATGGCGGGGTAGTAGGCAAGGAAGCGCACGAGGCGGTGAATGTTCTTAATCGCCTTGGAACTTACTCAAACAGTCAATCAATTATATCTGCATATCCTTCGGAAGCTTCTGTGCCACCCCCTGCCTCAATGTTCAAGATTGGGACCGCCGTGGAGTGCCAAAGTTTTGGCACAAAGTGGTAAGCGGCTGTATATTGATTATTTTTTCTTTTACGTCTTCATTGTTGGGTGCTCTTCTTTTTAATATGGATTTGCTTTCATATTGTTGCCTCCTTGCTCATCAAGGGATTCTGGAGTAGTGGAGTACGAACACGATGATGGGACCGTAAGCGTCCTCCTTCATGGCAGTGGGGATGTAGTTTCGAACCTACCCCGCGAACTCGTACGACGTCACGGCCACAAATGAATTCGAAATTACCACGGATTCATAAATAGAAGAGGCGAGTGGATGAGAATTCAGTTTCAATGCTTATCAGGTATCAGATCTCGGTAGGAAGTGAATGTAGACGTGGTAGTGATTTCTCAAGTAGAGCATGCATATTCATCAATAAAGAAATATATCAACCGAAATTTGGACGCTATATTTACTCTATCTCAAAATACGCAAAGTCGAATAGCAGGGCTAGATTCGATTCGATTGAACTCTCCAATTGCAAAGGGACATCGCCAAATAGCACATAGTTTTGCATCATTTGCTCCAGACCACAAGTCTGCGAGTGGGATGAGGCTGAGTGCTGAGTGCACTTTTGTGTAATGTGTAATACAATATTCATCTTTTAATTTTACTCTCATAGTCCCCTTAAAATCAATTTTTGGGGAGACGTAACATTCAAGTACGTTCGCGATCTCCACTCCGACCTAACCTCTTCAATGGAACACTGTCCCTTGAAGATAACCGGAAGCCCTTTACACACAAGGGCCTTCTTAATTCTTAAGCGCCCGGCGCCACATGTCACCTCTGGGCACCCATTCGGCCTGGACTTTGCTACTGACGCAATAAGCAACGAGCAACTGTCGCGATGCCCGAGTCATAGATATCAATTATTATGGTAGTAATTATATCAAGTTCCATTGGTTCGATGACATCAAGCCTTTGAGAAGGAGTGGTCGAAGTGGTGCGATGGCGGAAGGCATGGTGAAGGCTGAGAGCCTTGGTATCGAGGGGCTCACACTTATTCGGGCGAAGGGGCTTTATCGTTACCAGAGCTCCATTTGTGGGTTCGAGTGCATTACCATGTCTTGCCACGTAATAAAATGCACTGATTAACAGCTAATAAGTTTTGTGTTGCATCTTGCTCTTTTGCATATTTGAGCCATTTAAGTGACGTGCGTGCTCAGTGTTCGGTGTTCGGTGGTCGCGTCGGACAGATCATCGAATAGAGACGAGACGAATGTCACGAGCGAGACGCGACACACGAATGTCAGCTCATGTGCTCATCCCAAGCTACACTACCACTAAATAATAGACTCTTCCGTAAAGTCAAGCTCGAACAGCACAATGGTAACGAATATGGTTCTTCCTAGATGTAGACGAGGTTGTTAATAGCTTTCCTTTTGTACTCCTTGTAGACCTGCCTCTTGCTCTGTTAGTGCAAATCGATAATACTACAGTGTACCCATTCAGCTGTGAACTCCCGATCAAACCATTTGCAGCAAGTGCATTTACGACTGGATTTGATTTGATGCCTCTTTCTGTTTCCCAATGTTAGATGATCCGCCCCTTGAAAACTCCGAAAATGAATGATGAAAAATCAGTCAATTACGATGAGAGTGAATCCGAAGCAATGAACTTGGCTGTAGCAGCAGCTACATTAGAATGCCGATCGGCTCTAGTGAACAGTCGATCTGCGGCCCGTGCCGCCCTTACAAAGCATCGATCGTCAATCGCCCATGAACTAGCACAGGCCCTTGAGACAGTGGAAAGCTATACAACAAACGAGGTTAGTTTCACTCACACTAACCCCCTCATCCCCACTCAGTTCCTTCATCTCTTCCAATTCATGCCATTTTGAGCCTACGTGGCACAATTTTGCCGTAAACGAAAAGCACTCGTGAGTTCATTTGGGAACTGTACATTTTCTTCTGTCAATGCGCAGCGTGGGCGCACTGCGCTCCATGAAGCCGTAATCGACGGGGATGCGACGATGGTGGAAGCACTCCTCGTGGCTGGCGCGAAGATAGATGCCGAGGATTTGGTAGGGTATAATAGCATAATAGCGCAGAGGCAGCAACGTAATGCGTAAATTGTAATCAAAGTGGTCATTGACATATGTTATTCGTGTTCTCTTTTTTGGGATGGCTGTTGCATGTGCCATCGACGCAAGCATGGTGCTACACCCTATAATCTGGCCACTGAAAATACCTGCCGCAAGATCCTCGAAAACCACGCTGCGGTGTATTCTTCTATCCTTGTTGATCCGACCACGCTTGTTACATCTGCTTATGCTCACTGTGCTACGCTGGCGGCTGCAGAGCAGCTGGTGCCTTCTTCCACGCTTTTTCTGCGTGCGCATCATTTAGACCCATCCTTCCTCTGGGCCCCACCCGCTGCCCGCTCTGCAGTCGTTGCTTGGGCACGAAATGCTTGCATAGCTCAGTATGCAGGCACTACTCCACCTTTCAGAAGACTACCCGACGATTGTGCTGGTGATGTCCTGGAGTTTACTGAGATGGGGATGACACACGAAGAGTCAGTGCAAATTGCAAAGCATTGCTCTTCATCCGAGGCACGTGCTTGGGTGTGCGCAGTGGTTGCAGGAGCAGTTGTGGTGGGTTTAATAAGGAGTCTCAACGAAGACAGATCATTGTTTCTGAAATCTTTTGCATTTTATACGCTAGCATTATGTTCCCAACTCTGATTGATTCGTTTGTCACTCAGGCAAAGGCAACGGCTGAGTTGGAGTCAGCTGCTGGAGAGGGGGATTTGGCCTCTGTACAAGAGTGCCTTTCAAGATGGGCAATTATTGATAATAAAGTCGTACGTTCTACGCTTACCTTTGATGTCATGTTGAAGCTTTCGTTTGACCTCAGAGACACTTTGAGAATGAGCAAATTGTTTTGATTTCTTTTTGGCATTGAGCCCTCGACATGAATCTGATACGAACACATACACGTGCTTTCTCCTACTCAGCTCTTTCTTACACCGTTATGTTTCCTATTTTGGTGTGATAGTCTGGTTTACTTTATTGGTACATTTTTGCATGGCACGTGTGTCTATGTATCGTGCAAAGGATGGCCGCACAGCGCTCATTAATGCCTCAGGCAACGGCCACACCGCAATTGTGCAGGTCCTGGTGGATGCAGGCGCTGACAAGGAGGCGAAGGATGATAAGGTACGAGATATTGAAAGCGATGTTACATTGACATAATTCACGAAACAAGAGGAAGAGTAAGTGTAAATACGTGAGGAAGATGGCTCTCTTGAGGCAATACGTGCGTGTGCATTTTTTTCCACAGTTATGATTTTTTATGGTGAGAGGATCAGTAATAAAGTCATCCGTACCGTAAATGAAATTTAAGACGTTCAAGCTCAGAAACATAAACAGCACTTTTATTTGCCGGATTGCTCTCTTGCGCCAACATGTAGCCTTATGGCATATGCTTTCCACCAACTTGTCTTTTTTGATTTTTGTGGATTATTTCTTTCTCTGTTTCTGTGTTTTGTCGCTTCCATTCATCCATTTCCGTTTACGCTTTGCTTGACGTGTGTCTCTTCATATATGTGTGTTTAGTATGGAAACACAGCTCTTATTGAGGCTTCATTCGAAGGTCAAGCCGCAATTGTGCAGCTTCTGATTAAAGCAGGGGCAGATAAGGAGGCGAAGGATAACGTAAGTGTGAGAATGAAAGAAATACACGTTGATGGTAAAGAAGGCGTACAAAGGAGAATGTGGAAGCATTGCTAGCTAGGCCAGTGTGCACGTGTTAAAAAAATCTTGCTGTAAGAGTCATTAGTATCCCGTGGAATTTTGAATGCAAGGCAATGAGTGACTTTTTTAAAAATAGTCTCACAGGAGCCTATGTGTTTGCGGATGCCGTAATATTTTGAAAAAAAAAGTTTTTATTTAAGCTCAATCGTGCCGTATATGAATCTGAAACTTCTCGAGAGTTCCAAAAGGTCATGTATGTATTGCACTTGAAGTGATGTAATTTGGGGCAACCATTTTTGATTATTTATATGCCTGCTTGCATACTCGTGCCTACACGTACAGCTTCTCACCTCCTCACACACAAATTTTAATATATTCTAGCTACTCGTCTTGATTTGATTTATGATCCACCTCTTATTCTTTTCTTCTGATTCCTGCTTTTTTGTGTCGTGCCTGTTTATCTTCATGTGTTTAGTATGGCAGTACAGCGCTCATGAATGCTTCAGCACATGATGAAACTGCGCTGGTCTTGGTGGGAGCTGGGGCCAACATGGAAGCGAAGGACCTTGTAAGTTACATGCGTCGATAGAATAATTACACACAGAAACAGTTGATTGTATAGAAAATGATGTTTGAAGATAGAGCCACTAAGCCTCTTCACGTTAGCTGTGCTACACGAGCATCCTCACACACAGACACATGCTTTTCAGCTCCTCGTTTTCATTTAGTTTATCACTCGCCTCCTCTTCTCTTACTGCTGTCTCTCTGCGCTATGTTACTTCTTGGTGCTTCTGTGAATACACTTAGTATGGCCGCACGCCGCTTATTGCGGCCTCCATGAATAATCACAGAGCGACTGTGCTGCTCCTTTTGCTAGCTGGCTCTAACAAGGAGGCGACGAACAACGTAAGAAATTGAGGTCGATACAGAGATAGAGAAATCACCTACGCTACATGGTTAGATTGAAGTGACGTACAAAAAGAAATGTGATAGCGCGTAGCCTCTCTAATTTTGCGGTGTTTTCTATGTGTACACGCGCTCTGCGTGCGCTTCTCTTTTTTCTTCTTTCGTTGAGATGGAGCACTTCAAGGAGCCCCAGACACAGATAGATGCTTTTCATCAACCCGTCTTCAGTTGATTTCTCATTCACTTCTTTCTTTAACTGTCTTCACTTGTGCTCCTATATCTTTGCTCTCTATTATCCTCTGCTGCTTCTGTATGGTGTTTCTCCCTGTCTCACTACTACATAGAGTGGCCGCACGGCACTCATTTGGGCCTCGCACAAAGGTTGCATCGCCACTGTAACTGTCTTGCTAGACTTCAGGGCTGAGAAGGAGGCGAAAGATAATGTAAGCGCAAGAGAAGCTTAATAGGCATATGCACCCAGATGGTTGAGGAGGCGTACAGGAGAAAATGTGGAGGCACATGCCTCTTCACGTTGCTGAACCACTGTGCATCTTTGCCAGGGCGTGTGCGCAAGCAACATTTTTGATTTCTCACTGTGAATGTGAATAATATCACCCTGAGGGATGATAAATGCAATAATTGTTATGATTCTGTTCTCGTACGAAGCCGATTTCTTTGGAAGGTGTAAGGGAGTTCGAACAAGAGCCAAGTGTGTGAGCGCCTGTATGAGTTTTCTGGAAAAATATTTGTTGGCGGTCTACCTGTGTTTGCTATCTTATCTGCATCGCGACATATGTGAAGTCAGATACTTATATAGGAATCATGACGGCCGTATCAGCCTTTGTCAGTTATTCGAATTTGAGCACTATAACCAATTGGAAATCAGGGCACCGTTGTTGTCTAGTGCCTTTTTGTCCAATCGCCTATGTGTTGTTTTACCTCTAATACACGCACAAACGCATGCTTTCCACCAACTCGTCATCAGTTGATTCTTCTTCGTGCTCCCTCTCTGCAATCTATTACTCTTTGCTGCGTTTTGCATGGTGTATGTGTCTCACTTTACGTGCGCAGGATGGCCGCACAGCACTTCTATGCGCCTCATTCGGAGGTTGCGCCGCAATTGTTCAGCTCTTGATTGAAGCTGGGGCTGACATGGGGGCGACGGCCAATGTAAGAGTTGAGATAAACGCGCAGACCTAGATGGTAGAGTCGTGCAAAAGAGAATGTGGAGGCACGTGGCTTCTCCACGTTGACTGTACTACGTGTGCGGAGGCTCAATGAAGCGCTGATAAATGCAAGTTGACTAATGGTTCTCTTCATTTTGTCGCATGAGAGAATCACAAAGGTGTTTGGTGTTTGTGCACTTGTTCTAGAGTCCAAGAGGTCATATTACTGTTCTGGAGTGATGTGAATCGTTTGAAATTAAGCACTGGAACGCCTTCGGAATTGAGGCACCCGTTCAATTGTATACTTGCCTGAATGCCCGTGCGCCCCTAGATTTGTGTTTTCTTCTTCTGTATTGAGCACGTCTCTTTACAAATGTATGTGACAGGATGGCCGCACATTGCTCATGTATGCCTCGCAACGAGGTCACAACGATACTGTGCGTGTCCTGATGGAATTGGGGGCTGATATGGAGGTTAAAGACGAAGATGGCCGCACAGCGCTCTTCTGGGCCTCGTACGAAGGTCATGCAGATACAGTGCAGCTCCTCTTGCAAGCTGGCGCCAACAAGGAGGCGACAAATAACGTAAGAGGGACGTTTGGTAGAACTTTCCCTTTTGTGCATGGCCACTTCACTTGAAGGTGTTGAAAGAATCTAAAGAGGAACAGGTAGATGTTTGCGGGTGTGTGAGCACTTCGAAAGTGAAAAAAAAAATTGGGCAAGGTACTGTAGTGACTCTATTCAGTTAATTACCTTCCTCGTATCGAGCATAAAGTTTGAGAAGGATGGTATTATCCTCGATTTTCTTGAAACTCTCAGTACTGAACTAATATTTTGGTTTCCCGCGTTTCTGATTGTGTGTGTGTGTGTGTGCTCATGTGTACCCGTTGCTGCAAAACGCACACAGAATGGCAACACGGCCTTGGATCTCGCCAATGAACGAGGCCACACTGCGGTGGTGGCCCTCCTCGAAGATTAAAGAAGATGCGATTGTACCGCACGTCTCAAAGCAACTTTTTGCTCCCTTTCCCGGGATAAGCTTGGCTTCTTCAGGTTTTCAATCGTCCTCCCTCGATGTTCCTATTTTGAACATTCGCCACTTGTGCGAAATTCCTTGAATGAATTACATGTAAAATGTAGACAGACCTTACATGTATTTCAAAAAAACATGCGCACCTCTTTTGTCTTCTTTTCCTTATGCTTTTAGATGAACCTGAGCTTAGTGAGCAGATGAGCGGGGGGCTGTGACCGCAAGGATTGCAAAGGCGCCCTTACGACTAGTCGCGTGACTAAGAAGATATCAAGAGAGTGGCAGCGAGTGAGCGGATGCGCTTGAGATGGAGTGGTTCTGGTCGATAGCAGCGAGCTCAATAATGTCGAGTGAGTGGGTGAGCCCTATGTTCTTGATGGCAACGGGAAAATGCGGAAGTGAGATAAGAAGGAACAGGGGGGCATTGGTCTCTTGTGAGGTTTTGCGAATGACTCAACCGGCGCGCAACTGTGAGTGAAAGATCAAACGATTATGACAAAATGCGCTATGGGGAATACTTATCGGAAACGGACCAAATTATGAGGCAGCGGGAGCAAATGAATTCAACTAGGCGGCAAACCGCGCCCTTGTTCACCAAAATCGGTTGGGTGCTGAGTTTGCACGAAACTTGACCGCTGAATTCAAATTATGCTTTGCACTACGGAATTAATTTGTGCTAACTTACTTCATTATTTAATCATCGGCAGGAAAATATTTGGCTACCCGTTTATCACGTATTGGGTAGTAATAATATGGCAAATTGGGCTTAAAACTTGAGCTACATAGTACAAAGCAGTGACTAGTGCCGGTTGGATGTTACCGGCTCTATAATGCACTACATCCAATCCTTCCCCGGGGGATGGGTCTACAAGAAAAAAAAAAAAAGTACTGCCCTCTCCCGGCGGTGTTAACGTGTGGAGAGAAGCCGAGAAGACAAGGGGCACTCTGTAGTTTGCTGTTGATTTCGATTTCGCTGCGACCGCAATTAGCTCGCCTACTTTAGATCCTATCTTTACAATATTTTGTTTCGTGCGCGATTCGTCAATGTCCGACATTACTTGGACGGACCCGTACATTGGAAAGAGAACAGTTTTTGATAGCAGTACGTACAAAACAGTCGCGCCCCAACGGGAGCCACAGGCACGGGCATGGACTAATGACTAATAGCACCATAAGAAGAGCGCATCTAGGCCTTCAGAAGAACACACACGTACTGTGTGCCGCAGCGAACTCGTTGCGCCCCTGAACCGTGCATCGCGCGGCTCCCTGAATCTATACTCCTGTAAAATATTGTATCTTTCTGGCGGGCGCCTAAGGAAATGAGGTGGGATCACGCTGATATTTAAGAAACGGCCGAAGTAACGAGGGGGTCGGTCGCTTTCCTGCTTTCTTATCACCCGCAACTGGCTGCTGGCTGTACTTGAACTCGAACTCGAACTAATACAAACCCAAATGGCACAGAAGCCAATGCTGCGGGCAGAAGTGGGAATGC
>Ga0307930_1001764_pt1 | contig 16942 bp, 16 predicted proteins | sample OrgLakmetageno46_FD_203161 | JGI IMG/M metagenome (GOLD analysis project Ga0307930, IMG submission 203161) | Saline water microbial communities from Organic Lake, Antarctica - #46 | ecosystem: Environmental > Aquatic > Non-marine Saline and Alkaline > Saline | place: Antarctica: Organic Lake...
GCATTACCTCCGTTGCCAGTGGCGGATTTACCTCCACTGCTACTACTGCTACTATTGTCATCAACTACGTCCGAGTTCGGTATAACACCCACAACGAAGACAGCGCGGCGCGATGAAGCGAAACTTGGGCCACAGAGCCGATCCGCAGCACGAATGAGATCCAGCTCCGACTCCACAACAGCAGCATGGTCCCACTTTGGACTACTGCTGCCACCACTGCTGTCACTGCCGGTCGCGTAAAATTGGTCGTCCCAACCCTCAGATCGCTCACGCATGGCCCCCACATCGATGGCCAAGAAGCGCAACTTATGACGAGGGTGTGGCAACACCAGCGCGTTATCTTCGCTTCGCCCGTCTTCTTCATTTGCACCCGATGAGACAGCATCGGCGTGAACTCCATCTTCGGCCACCAGATCGAATTCATCGTATGCCTCTCGAAGGCTTTCACTAGTTGCAACACTACGAGTGCGCGGCACTAGAAGGCCCACTGCGGAACGCGCTCGCCATTGAGGCGCTGATCTCGACGAAGAGGTAGCAGCAGTTGCAGCATCAGGGGGCAGCTGCGCACTATTATCTGCCGAGGTGGTATCTGCACTAGTTGCAGCGGCAGTTTGGTACACAAAGGGGGGATGACGACGAGCAGCCTCAGCGAGGGCGCGCGCGGCAGGATGACTAGGAGAGGCACGTAACAGCACCAAAGCATGCCCCTCAAAAGGCAATGATGCTTCAGCGTTGCCACCTTCACCACTACTACCTACTTTTCTTTCTCTGCCGCCGCCGCTGCCGTCACCTCGTGCTCCTCCATCGTGTGCGCTGGCGCGAGCCGCCAGGAAAGACCCGTTGACCCAATCCTCGGCCGCCACGCCACGCAGGATTACCCTGTACAGCCCAGCGCGCTCGAGCCGCGCGAGCGCGGGGAGCCACCCCAAGTGCAGCGGTAAGTCCCACCCTCGGGGGAACGCTCCATGGTTAGGGTTAGGGTTAGGGGTCGGCAACTCGCACAGCAGCAGGACGGATGGTATGTTGGGCCGTTGCACAGGCTCCGCCGGGAAATCCACTGGGAAGGAATGGCTGCGGCTACTACTGCTGCTAAGACTACTGCCTTCACTAACATCCATGCCATGGTCGCTGCTGCTGCTGCTGTTGCTGCTGTTGATGCTGTCTCCTAGACCGAAGACTTCCTTCACCCAAGGTAGAAGGTGCGCCACTCGATGGTCATAAGTGTGCGCTGACTCGATGCGCTGACGCCCCCTTGTGCTGCGTATTGCTCTGGCACTGGCGTTGTTCAGCAAGTGAGACGCCGCTGCAAAAGCGTCACCTACAAAAGCCCACACATGTGAAAATTGATGTAACCATGTAAACCAATGGCTAGACCGCTGATAATAAGAGGAATTGGTAAAGAAAGCCCTTCTTTTATTGGTGATTTGAAGGATATAAATGAAATGGTACACGCGCATACGTACGTACTGAGCGCTTAAAAACACCTAAGTGCATTGACGCAAGTTTCAATGGAATGCAACGTTTGCAACGCACCGTCTTTGCGATGGTACTCGACCGTGTCATCAAACAGCTCTACAAGAGCTGGGAAGGAATCTGAGAGGAAGACCGCGCCACATGCTAGTGCTTCGAAGAGTCGATCTAAGAACATAGCATAAGGGGCGAAAGATAGGAAGGCAGATGGTGTAAGCACCTTATTCGCACGTGAAGTGGACAAAGCGCAACGCTATCAAGAGTGCTCACTGCCCGCAAAAAAAACTCTACAATACATGTCTTGCGCTGTAAACCATACTTCGAATTTATCTTCTTTCTAGACAAACTTCATCAATGCTATTATCTTCACCATGTCTATACTAGAGCTATAGCTATACGAATACGCACTGTTAACCATCCCCAACGACCGCTGCTCCACTTCCGTGGTGCCCACCACCACGCTCGCTGACGAGTACAGCGCTGCAATGTCGTCCTTGGGCAGCACCCCTTTCCAGTGTTGCCGCAGCAACGCGAAGCGAGGGTCGCTGCTGCTGCTCTCAAAGCGGTCCCAACCAAGGCCGTAAATGGCGAGGCCGAGAGGCGCTAACTCCGTCAAGACATCAAGCAGCCTGCGATGATCACAGGTGCACGGGAATGGTGTTTATGGACTTTGAGCGAGGTGAAAGCAATAGGGATGACAAATTTCTAACATGGGAAGAGAAGTGAAGGCATCATACAATAGGGTCATAACGTGTTGCTACCGGTGTTTCGTAAGAGAAGCTTGGCCCAAGTAAACTACAGGATGAGCATACTCAGCTCGGGCAGCCACCGGTGCCATGGTGGAAGGATCTGCTGCTAGTGGTAAATACAGCGTGGGAATTCCTCCGCGGCCCAGCGTAGTAAGCATGGCACGAGAGTTGGTGAGGTACCCGTCGACGTCTAAGCTTTGGATGGTAGCTAGGGTTGGATAAGTATCAAGGCACCAGTGCAGAACGATGAGTGGTCGGGGTGAGGTCGAAGAACCACCACCTCTGCCTACGGCCTGCGCTTTGTGGGCCCGAAGGCTTTGAATGACACGTGGCACTGGCCCAGTCCAGCCCTCGATGATGAGCAAATCCCAGACGACAGCGTAGAGGCCGGAATAGGCAAAGGGTGCAAAGACTTCAGCGCGTGCTACCTCCGGAGACCTCCGCAAAGCCGCTAGTAAACCTGACGTGGTAATTTCAGAGCCTGCCACCCAGCCATGGTCACTGTAGCGTGACTGCGCGTGGAGTGCAACGTTGAGTTTCCCTGTAGAACCTACAACACCTACAGCCATAGCTACGAGAGCGCCAAAGTAAAACCACATAATGAAGCCTTCAATTTTTTTCGCTGCTTCGAAATACTAGACTATAGATTCGATGAGAGCCCCCTGCTTGACCATTTCGAGCTTATTCTTAACTTGTTAGCGGCAACTTCTCCACTTATACCATAACTATCTGTGGTACTACTCTCTAACTGGTCTCTCGTCTCCGTTGAACCATTTTTGGAAGTTTATCAGTTTTTATATTAGTAGTTTGCGCTAATGTGACACGTGCTAAAATAGTGGTTCGCCGACCGAAAATAGGGAAACAGCGAATTGCAAAACATGCCACGGTGCGCACCGCGAGGCCCGGTGCCAGATGGCTACGTTTGCAAGGCATGCGACGTGAAAGGCCACTGGATTCAGGCATGCCCATTCAGGGTGAAGAAAAATATTGCCGCTACTAGTGAGAAACGATTAGCAGAAGAGGCTCCTGAGGAGGAGTTCGTGATCAAGAAAGGGAATGCAGACGGGCTAACGAAGCCACCCAAGAAGTTGAAAATCAAAGAATCACGCTTTCGCGAGCCTAGCGCTGAAGACATTGCTAAAGCAAAGGCCATGATGCCCATCATCAACCCGAAGGATGCTCCGATGTGCAACTGTGGGGCACCTGCAGGTTGCCGGAAGTTGCGCAAGAAAGAGTCTCCTGCTTACGGCAAAATGTTTTGGTGGTGCGCTAAGCGTAGAGACGACGCCACCCGATGCAACTTCGTCAAGAAAGCTGACGTTATATGATTTGAGCGTATCAGTTCTTTAGCCTTGGCTGTTATCGCGCAGTGCCGATCACGATCAGTCTAGGCTGCCGGTAATCTGACAGAACAAGTACAAGCATCAAAGCGCTCGGTTTCTTGCACTAGGAACAAGCTAGACGCTAGGCAGCAGCATTCCTAAAGGAACTCTTCAGTGGTATCTCCTTGCTCTCCCTTCTTTGTTTTTGTAATTCGAACGGGATGATACCACCAGGCAACTAGGTTTTGCGCTACATTTCCCCTAAAATATCAAAATAATTAAACAAATTCTATTAAATTCAGAATTCAGAAACGCCCCGCACGGTAAGCGGCAAGTGCCGGTCATAGGTCATAGCAATGGCGTTGATTGAGATAGAGGAGTAAGCGAAATAGAAATGCGAATTGGAACAAAAAGCAAAACGAGTTGCTATCAGTTCATGTATAAGCCGACGGAAAGTTTTTTCGTACTTCAAGTCTACTTGTAAGAATAAGAACACTACCATTTCTTCTGATTCATGAATAAATTCCAAGTAGCCGATTTGTCCATGGTGGTAACCTTTTTTTGGTTTACATGCGAGTGAACTTCTTAGCTGCCGACTCGCACTTCCTGGACCCTCAGCCATTCCTCAGGTGTATCATTACTTCGTGAGCTCCGCAGCGACCGTGGCTTCTTCCTCCTTTGGGGCCAACGTCGCAATGAGCTCCTCCACTTTCAAGCTCTTGCCCACGGTGGCGTGCACGGCCAACACGGTGCCTGCCCTCGGGGCCCGGAGCACGTTTTGCATTTTCATGGCTTCAATCACCGCGACTTCCTGGCCCGCTTCCACTTCATCGCCAGCGGCCACAGACAAGCTCAACAAGATGCCCGGCATCGGGCTCTCGATCATGTTCGATGTGTCTTTCACCTGCGAAGCGAGCATGTAATAGTGCATGAAATAGAAGGAGAAGCGAGAAGTGAAACGCGTGAAAATGAAATAATATGAACAGCAACGATACAACGACAAGTGCTGAAGGAAAACGAGTGGCGAGAATTATGAAATGCACATTTTGTCCTCACGTTTAAAACCTACCTCAGGAGCAAGCATGTGCTTGGACAGTTGGAATTCTTTGGGAGAAAGCACGGCGGCGCGCACGGCGGCGCCACATGTGCTGAGCTTGTACGCGCAGTAGGCCGCTTCGGAGGGGCCGTGGTACTGCACCACCTAAAATAGAAAACAAAAGAAAGAAGTAGAATCATCAAAGAATCATGTCATGTCAATCAAAATTGACGTCAAATTACCAACGCCAAACTTGGAAGTTTCAAAGATGAAAAAAGAAGGCCACGCAATGGCTCAAAGGAAGAAAAGTAAAGAGAATATGGAGCGAGAAGAAAAGAAATCAAATATACATCCATCGTTACCTTCGGGCCCTCTCCCGAGTCCAGTTCAAAAAGGGGCGCTTCGTGAGCCCAGGTCGCGCTTTCGATTGGTAGAGTCACTGCGTCGGCCTCGATTGTTTCACCGGTGGCCACATTCAAGGGCACCATGCGGAGCGCGCCTGCGCGAGAACCCGGTCAAAAGGGAAAGCAGTTTTTTTTAAAACTTGGTTGTCTGTTTCAGGAAGACATTAAGTGAAAAAGTCATCAAGCTACCACGTCACACCATGGGAGCATCATATTCTACAATTTTCTGTTCTAATCTGCGATGTCAAGGTGAGGAATAAGACGACATCATGCGCACCGTTTGCGCTGTCGTCGTCGTCCCCAGTAGCCACTGCCGACACCAAAAAAGCTTTTCCGCCGCCGGCAGCTTTCATGGACGAGCTGTGCCCGTCGTCCGACAGCATCACCACCCAGTCCTGGGGCATCTCCGAGGACGAATCTGACTCATCCTCGCTGTAGCGCTTGTGCTCCGAGGCGGCACTGTTGCTGTTCGGCAAGAGCTTCGTTGCGCGGGACACGTGAATCAACACGGCTGCTGCCACCGTTCGGTGCACCTATTGTTTTGATACCAAAGAAAAAAAAAGCATGATGCATTATGAAACTTACTGAGTATAGTAATGAAATACGATGAAGGAATCCCTCGTTCCACTCTCTCGCTTTCTTTGCAAGCATATAAGTGACACCAAAAAAAGTACGCCCATCTCTTTCCATCCCTCCTTCTGATATCTTCACCTCGGCAGGTTTCAGGGACACGCCGATGAAGCCCTCGGGAAACTCTTCGGGAATGAACGACGTCGGGGTGTGGCCACTCCGGAACCGAGGCGACCGGCACAGCTCCGAAAGGAACGGCGCGTTGTGAGCGAACGACGACGAACCGCGAATCACGTACCTGTTGCATTCGTAATGGTTGCAATGGGTAAAGAAAAGGGAATGCAAAAAGTAAGTTGAGCTAAGCAGTCGTTTATTTCTGTCGATGTTAAGGGGATGGAACACTTTTTTAATACGCTGCTTGATTCAGAACAAAGTGTGTACTCCATTTTTTCTAAAACATCTGTCAATTATTTTATATGCCAGCTGAGACAAATCGAATATCTATACGCCATGTCTCCTTCTCGCACTTACTCTTCCAGGGCTGACTCCATGCGGTCGATGCACGCTTCGCGCGTGGGGCCGTGCGTGACCAGCTTGGCGATCATCGGGTCGTAGTGGGTGCTGATCTCCATCCCTTCGATCAACCCGCTGTCCACCCGCACCTAAAAGAAGGGTAGAAGGGCAGAAGGACAGACAGTATCAATATAATGAAGTTCAAATTGATTGATGTTGGAAAAAAAACGAGAGAGGTCTAAGGTATACGGCCTTAAAAAGAAACATCTTCGACAGGGCCTCTCAGGAGCCGCTAAAAATGTGTTGCTGAAATCTATTGTGAATGCATGCGCGGTCTCCACATACATCCGCGCGCTGATCTAATCGCTCTCTTTCAATCAATCTCACTTTGTTTCATTTCGACTTTTCTGTTATGCGTTCTTTCTCTCGTGCACTCTCTTACATCGCCGTCCAAGTTGAAGGCAGTGGCGTTTCTGGGCTCCACCAGGTGCATGAGGGAGCCTTGCGAGGGGAGGAACCCCCGGAGGGGGTCTTCGGCGTACACCCGGGCCTCGAGCGCCCACCCGTGGATGTTGTTGCACTGCTTCTCAGTGGTCATGTGCTCCGGCAAAGGGTTTTTGGCGGCGACTCGCAACATTTGTTCGACGAGGTCCACCTACAGATGGAGAGAGAGAGAGAGAGAGAGAGAGAGAGAGGGGAAAAAGGGGTGTTGACAACGAGAAGAAGTTGGAGTTTCTCGGATTTGCGCATGAAGACAACCTATCAAAGAGAGAGAAGGAAGTGCTTTTCGACGACGATTCTACGACCGCAAAGAAGATAGCCCTAGTGTCACGAAACAAGATCCGTTTAAAATGCTTTGTTCGTTTTTCCCCAGTTTAAATTCTTTTTTTCCCTTGTCGAGAGGCCTGTGCCTCACCCACGCGCACACGTGTAGTACCTGGCCCACATATTCAGTCACCGGATGCTCGACTTGCAAACGCGTGTTCATTTCCAGGAAGTAAAAGTTTTGGTGCTTGTCCACTAAGAATTCCACGGTGCCTGCGGAAGTGTAGCCGACTGCGAGCGCCAGCTGAGTGGCTTGCGCGCACATTGCCGCCCTGTAAAGATTTGAAAAATAGGTAAACGCAAGAGTTTGTAACAGGTAACGGGCTAGAGTAGAAATGGCTTACGGTAGGAAATGAACTAAATCGCTTAAGATAGGGCAGGCATGAAATAACATCCGTAGCAACCCTAGATATCACCAGTGCACTGGTGAGCCAATTCGTGACTACCAACCTGGTTTCAGGCGTGAGCAACATGGACGGCGACTCTTCCAGTACTTTCTGGTTGCGGCGCTGAATGCTGCACTCGCGCTCGGGAAAGCACACCACTTTGCCGAACGAGTCCGCGACCAGCTGAATCTCAATGTGGTGAGGCTCTGGGTACAAAAAGGGGGCGAGGCAAGGTGTGAAAAGACACAAAATCGAAATTGTTATAGAAGATGTAGACACTATGATTAGAGACTTATGATTTGGGCCTTCAAACAACGTAGCATATAATCAAGATTTGACGCTCTCTCACTCTTTCCTTTTTTACCGCTACACCTCTCTCCCCGTAGCTTTCTCTATACGAAACATACCTTCGATGAACTTCTCAACGAACAGCCGGTCGTCGCCGAACGACTTCTGAGCTTCTTGCGACGACAACCGAAAGGCTTCGCGGGCTTCGTCGTCGTTGTACGCGATGCGCATGCCTTTGCCACCGCCCCCCGCCGAGGCCTTCACCATGACGGGATAGCCCACGTCCCGGGCCACCACCACGCACTCTTCTTCGTCCTTCAGGACCCCCTGAAACCCTGGAATGGTGTTGATGCCTGCGTCAATTGCGATTTGCTTGGACTCGATTTTGTCGCCCATGGCTTGAATGGCCCGCACGGGTGGCCCCACAAAGGCCACACCCAGGTCGAACACTGCTTCGCAGAAGGCTGCGTTCTCACTCAAGAAACCGTAGCCCGGGTGCACCTTTTTAAAATAGATTCAAGAAAGGCATAGCAACAAAGCAAAAACTCATCTTGGCTTTGCAAAGGAATGGCGATGAATTCCTAAAGGATCATTCCGCCAAGGAAATTTATAAACAAAAAATCATTTCAAAAGATCGCCGACTACCGCCGGAGATGTCTAACGATATCTCACCGCTTCAGCGCCCGTAGCTTTGATGACGTCAACGATGCGGTCGATGCGGAGGTAGGAGTCCGAGCTAGCCGCCGTGCCAATGCAGAATGCTTCGTCCGCCATTTGCACGTGCCGGGCCTTAGCTTCCGGCTGAGAGTAGACCGCCACCGTTTTGATGCCCAGGCGCTTTGCTGTCGTAATCACGCGACAAGCGATCTCGCCACGGTTGGCGATCAAGATCTTTTTGAAAAACGGTGCAGTTGTCTCCGCAGCGGTTGACGACGCGAGCCATCGACGCTGCGCGACCACAGCAGGGCGCAAGAGTCGCGAGTTGTTCAGCATGTTTGTCTAGTGCCTTGTGTGACACCAATGATACTTTCGCTTGCTTTACCGGTCCCGCCGGAGGAGGGAAACAAAATTGTGCGTAACTCTAATATAATATAGCGTGACACAAGAAAATCAAGAGAAAATGGTGTCACGCAAAAATGTCTCGCAAGCGAGAAATGGCACAAGCACTCGTGCATCATCTGGCGACTAACCAACAAGGCTAGTTCAAAGCAATAGTACAGCGAGAAGTAAGCCAGAAATATATCTCAAGCAAGTTGGTGTCTATTGAGGCGTTTCTATACTAATTAGCTTGTTACTAGTAGATTTTCCTCATCGTATAAATGGCTTTGCAGTACTCCGTACTACAGATAGCAGCCTCTGCCTGACTAACTGCCTGCGAAATTATAAGTAGAAAGCCGTTAGGACTTCAAGTATAAGTGCAAGTCATAAGAATGCTGCACTGTTTCGACCACTTCATGTTATAGTGCTGTTTCGGGTGGACGTAACATCTTCTGTCGAAAATCTTCTACTTGGCCTATCATCAATGGCCGCTTTTGGCTCCAGTGTCTGCCAAAGTGCTACCCATGGGAATACATCTGCAATGGCAGTGAACACTCACGATGATAGCAGCACATCATATCGAGAGCCTGACTTCGACTTTGAGGCAGTCTGTGGGCGGCCTTCGCTGTGGCTCGCGCCTATGGTGGGGCAGAGCGAGCCAGCGTTTCGGATGCTGTGCCGTAAATACGGTGCTACGCTTTGCACCACTCCTATGATTGACCCTGCAGGCTACGTGCGCTCTGAAAAGTAAGGGCAACCCGAAATCATATTTACAATCACACTGGTGAAAGTATTGAATACTTGCGTCTAAGTGGTGTCAACAATTACCCCTTCTTTTCTTGCCAGGTACCGGGAGGAATTCCCCTTCTTTCCTGAAGACAGACCTTTAGTAGTGCAGGTGAGGGTCATGACACAAAACTTAAGGCATAAGTGAAGTCGAGTGCCTGGAACTATCTGAGAATTTAAATGGAGTAAGCAGTACACGTGCTTACGATGGATTGATCGTCACTTTTCTGTGAATATTCACTTATGTTGGACATCTCTCTGCATGTGCATTCTCTCTAGTTTGGCGGCAGTGACCCCGCCATGCTTTTTGCAGCCGCACAGCTCGTAGCCCCTCACTGCGACGCGGTGGAACTCAACTGCGGCTGCCCGCAGCGGTGTGCCAAACAGGGTGGGTACGGCGCCTTTCTCATGGAGCAACCCGAGCTCCTCGAGTCCCTAGTGCACGCCCTTGTTCGAGATACTGCTAGTAGTACTACTAATACTACATGCAGTAGCGAAGATCACAGCAGCAACAGCCATAGCTGTAGCGATAGCAGCGGCAGTGTTCATAGCGGCGTGCGGCGGCCCGACGGAACGCGCTTGCCGGTGTTCGTGAAAGTGCGCGTCTTTGACGATGTCGCAGCTACTGTAGCCCTGTGCTTGCGCATTCAAGCCGCTGGCGCAGACGCGCTCACAGTCCATGGCCGCACGCGCCACCAGGTTAAAAACTGGCTTAATGTTACGTTGTTGATAGCCCCCCCCCCCCCGACCGCCGTCTTTTTCTCGTTAAAGTTTTTACTCTTTTTGAAAATCATTGAGAAATGGGGAGGGCAGAGAGAAGAGCTGAAGCTGCAAAACATTCTGGGAGAAACGAAGACGCACATTGTGATGCTTGCCTCGAACCTCAACCCGCTGCCCTGCATCCCTATCATCCACAGGGAGGTGGTCGGCACCAAGGCAGCGACGGCGCTAATTGGGCAACCATTGCGGCAGTAAAACGCGCTCTCCGCATTCCAGTGGTGAGCAATGGCAACGTGCGCTGCTTTGGGGACGTCAAAAGGTGTTTAGCATCGACCGGCTGCGATGGAGTGATGAGCGGCTGTGGCCTCCTCGCCGACCCGACCCTCTTTGCAGGCAGCTGTGGTGGTAGCAGTGCTGGTGGTAGCAGTGCTGGTGGTAGCAGTCCTGGTGGTAGCAGTCCTGGTGGAGATGGCAGGAGCGGTAGTCGCAGTGCCAGTGAAGGCCAGCAAGGCTGCAGAATTGGACACGAGGATAGTAATATGTCCGGCCAAGCCCAGCATGTATGCTGCAGTGCAGCGCCTCCACCGTCGGTTGCAGTAGCAATTGAATACGTGCGTTTTGCGCACATGTACAGTGCCACGCACCAACAAGTGACCAAGCATTTGAGTGCTTATTTGGGGCCCGTGCTGAAATCGCGGCCTCTCCTGCGAGCCCAAATTTTAGCGTTTCGCGGCGGTGAATTGGCCTCCACAAACCGGCAAGAGCCAAAAAGACACCTTTCGGATCATGCACCTGCAGCAGAGGCGAAAGTGGAAGATTCTAGTTTAGCGCGGACCGCTGCCTTCGAGGAGCTCTGCGCACTTTTGGAAGAGCTAGAGCATGAACTTGCATGCACAAATACGCTGGCCCCTCCATCGGAGTCGGTTTGTGCTGCCGTCTCGTGATCGTGCTATCGATAGAGGCGCCGGAATTGCTTTAGGTGCTTTGGCTTAAGTACTTTTGGGCATCAACAAGAGCTGGACTTTCTGTATCTGACATCGGACATCAATATCGGTTCTTCTGTGATCTGTGCGCTTAATGCTTATATTTATTTCAGATAGGAATCTTATATTTTATGATTTTGCACACTACACACCCCGCTCTCATGACCTCATTTAATTCATGTCAGGGGAGTTATATTAGTGTGATTTATTTTGGCGCAAATCAATCTCAAAACCCAATTCCGATTTATTAGCATGAACATTTTGAAGTAACATTTTAAAAATTAACTCCGTTTTATTTTAATCGCCACTTTCCAAAGATCAACGAGAACTGAGGTTCATACAAATATATTTCATAGGCATCTAACGCTTCTTGTTTTGATATCATAAATCCGCGAGGTGAACTATCACGCGCCGAGGCTTTTCATCACGTCAATTTCATACAACGCAAAGACGGAGCACATCCCGTGCCATAACCAGACCCGCGGACAGGTAAAGTCTCTGTCGTAGCCATTCGTCATGTACGTCACAAACGCCACTACCATTGCGCCAACCATCACTGCGACATCGTATACTTTACCCACCATGAGGAGGTGGTACATGCAGCTTCCAACAGCTATGGCCACCGCCGAAGACCGAAAGACATGCACCCGGAACGGATAGTGCACTTTTGTGATGATACCCCCCGACAAACCCACAAACTGAGGACAGTGTGGACCTTGGCTGTTGACGACCAGAAAGTGCTCGGAGATGCTATAAATCTGGCAGCAAACGTATGAAGCAGGATCTCTGGCTGAGTATATCATCTCAACAGGGAGTAAAGTATGACGGACAAAGAGCTTACCGCTGCCACCACCCACGGCCAGTGGTGATAGTAACCAGTGTTAAACGTGTACGCCAACACGACAAGGTTAGAAGCTACCATACCAAAGCCTGCAACCAAAATTGGGTGTTCTTATTATGCAAGCGGGTAAAGAATCAATGAATATGACGCGAGCTATATCAATACCGTCCAGCGTCGATGCGATAAGAGTTAAATGAAGCGGGATCTTCGGAAGCGTGCCGGGCAAAAATGCCTACATGAGCAGAATCAAGTGATTGAACAAGGGGAATAATCCCAACAACCAAGTTAATATTTGGCCTAAACAGCGCTTTAAAATCACCTGAGGTATCACAAACGCCAAGTTGTTCCAGGCTAGCGAACACACCATAATCGTAAACACAGAGTATCTGACGTAGCGTGAAAGTTTTTTTGCATAGAGATCAAGTTTGCTTTCGTGTTCATGAGGATAATAATGTGTAAAATCAAAGGAGTTTAGCAAAATCCTACGATAGATGCATTGCAACTGAAGTGCGCTTTAGTATCTATTGAGGTAGGGCGACGAAGCTTGATGATGACGTAAGCGGCGGCGGCGTGGGATCGTAGGATGCATAAAGAATGAGCACAGCTCTATGCTACCTTGGACAGCGTCTTCGACCAATGCTCACCGTGCGAAGATATCGTTATGCAGCATTCTGGCCGAATACAAATGCGGGACTAGGAAGCAAACACTGCTCAAACCGCGAAACATCCAAAACAGCATACGGTTAGCGAGCGGTGCAACAACATGCTTCGAGGCGGCCCTTTCAACTTCAGACAATTTTGCTGAAGCCGGCGGCTCATCAACTTTCGTTTTCAAGCGACTGCTCCGGCGAAGAGCAGAGTTCGGTGCCATGTTGTCAACTAGCTGGCTGCTTTCCCGCGCACCTACCAAAGTGGTAGTCTACGGGGCAAAGGAAACCGGACGACGCTGCCTGCCGGGGATAAAAATCCGAGAGAAATTTCAAGATATGATCATATGATCCGTAGCATTACTAATATGAAAAAAATATTTTAGGGATGGAACTCAAAAAGTACGAGAAAACGGAGATCGACTCGACACCGAGCTGCTAATTGAGTTAGAACGGCGGGGTATAATAGAGCTAGTTGGTTGGATCAATGAAGCATAGCACATCTGGAAATTGGCACTATTCGCATGCCGCAGCCTTCCTCCCCTCATTTTCTCATTGTCCTCTATATCTATATCTGTACACTCATCGAACTCCGAAATCCTTCCTCGGCTCCTTAAGCAAGCGTGGCCTGGCCCTCAACAAGGCGGTCGGGGTTTTGCAGCTTGATAATCCTCACTTCGGGCCGCGGTGTAATGCTGCTCAGGTCTTGCGGCGTAATGAACACGAACTGGCGGTGCTTGTTCTGTAAGCCCTCGTCGATCAGCTGCTGGAGCGCGATTTTACGGCTCACCGCGTCCATGAACACGTCGAACTCGTCCATGATGCGGAACGGGCACTCCACGCACTCGCCAAGAGCCACCAGGAGCGACAGGGTAGCGTACGACCGTTCCCCTCCCGAAAGCTGCTTCACGTTGCCAATTTGCGACTGCGAGTCGCGGGAGTCCTTTTGCACCGTTAAACTCAGCGTTTCAGCCTTATGGTCCAAAATGAGCTCCCCCGACTGCCCTTTCTGGTTTAAAGTATGGTCGAAGCGCTTGTCAGTGACACGCGAAATGACTTTGCGGAACTTTTTCCATTTCTTCAGGCGCTTTTTCACGTCCAGTTCCAAGAGTTTAATGTTGTCTTCGACCTTCTTCACGTTCGCCACTTTTTCGTTGTACGTCGCTCGCGCAGTAAAAGCTTTGGCGGTGGCCTCCTCCACGTTACGCTCGCCCTTGGGCAGCGTCTTCAAACCGTCTTCTTTGCGCAGCTTCAGCGCCTTGATTTTGGCTTTCACGTAGTCCCGGTCCTTGCCCTTGCCGAGAGTCACCGGCATCTCCGTCCCGGCGCCCATGTGGTTGGTGGTGTGGGTGCGCGCCGCCTCGGTAGCCTCGGCCAGAACTGCTCGAGCTTCTTCTACCGCAGCGTGCACTGCTTTGTTCGCTTCCACGATTTCGTCTACCTTGCGCTGAGCCTTGTCCAGGCCTTCCTTGCCGTCCTTGCGGGCTTTCATCACCCCCGACAGCTCTGCCTCAGCCGCCTGCATTTGTTGGCCTAGCCCTTTGGCGGTTTTCTCGTATTCCTGCCGCGCGAGCACTTTTTGCGCCACGATTTCCTCCGCGCTGGCCTTGGCTTGCTTCGCCTCTTCCATCGCGGCGTTGTTCTCTTCCAAGTCCTTCACGATGTTTTGCTCCTGGGCTTCCCACTCCGACGTGTCCACGGCGGTGCTGTCCTGCATCTCTGCCAACTCCTCCTTCAAGCTGGAAATTTCACGCTGCCGCCCGGGCTGCCCTTTCTCCAAGCTCTGCAGGCTCATTTCCAGCTTTTTGGCCGCTTGGTGCTGGGCTTGGGCTTTGGTTTTGGCATCCCTTTCTTGGGCCTTCACCTCGTTGGCCCGGGTTTTGGCTTCCCAGAGGTCCGCATTGGCGCGCTCCAGCGACTCCACCGTGCTCACTCCAAACTGCACCCCGCTCTGCCGGGTCTTGGCGGCAATCGTGAACTTGTTGCCGTTTTTCACCGAGGTAAAGGAACCCGTCGGGTCGTAGCTCTGCTTCACGTACTGCTTCAACTTCAAGTTGCCCTTGGGCCCCCCAAACACCTGCCGTTCGGCTTCTTGGTGCGAGTCAAACAACACTTGGCCTTCCAGCTCCCGCGCCTCCAAAAGCGCGTTGTACGCCAAGTCGTCGTCGATTTGCACTATTTGTTCCATCGTGAGCACTCCCACGGGGGATTCTAGGGGCGTTTGCCCCGCGGAGCCGTACCGCGCGTGGGGGCGCAGCATGATGGTGTTGTGCTCCCCCAGCGCGCTGCATTTGCGCAAAATCTTGTCGAACAGCTGCTTGTCCTTCGGGGAGGTGACCACGTAGTCTTTCAGAGAGCTTCCCAAGTGCGTGCCTACGGCCTTGGCCCACTTCTGGTAGCTCGGGTCTTTGAGCTTCACGTGCATGCCCAGGGGGCCTACAGGGGGGTGGTCCCAATTGCGCTCGTCGGCAATCGCCTTGTTGATGGCGGGCACCTTGCGCCCGAACTGCACCGCCTGCCCCCCACTCTGCGCGTCTTGCAAGTCTTTCACTTCGCGGTCGAGCTCTTTGACGTCGTGCTCGGCGCGCCGCACGTTGTCCACGCAAGTCCGGTGCTCCACTGTAGCCGCATCGACCTGGGGCTGCAGTGCTTCCAGGTTGGCTTTGGTGGAGGCAATCTCCTGCTCCACCGAGGCGCACTTCTGCTGCAGCTGCTCCAGTTTCGCCATTTTCTGCTGCTCTTCGGCGCCCCCTGAAGCCAGGGCTTCACTCAAAGCATCGGCAATTTGCTTTTGGAGCCGTTTCCGCTCCGAGGCCAGGTCTTGGCTGCGGCGTTTCGCAGAGTTGATATCGCGCTCGGCATTTTGGACAGGTTTCTTGGCGGCGGCCACTTCCTTGTTCAGCAGCTCCACATTTTCTTTGGCCTAGTAAGGGAAACGACAGAAAGAAAAAAGGATGCGAGATAGGAATGAAAGAAAAGAAACAGCAGCGCGAGCTGTATGTTGCCTTCGTTGGCGGCAAATGAGATATTCGGCAAATGAGCAGTAAATGCACAGACACACAAACCAAAAGAAAGCAATGGAAGGCATTTTGGTACCGCGTCGCTGTCGCCCTTGAGCCGCTCGATTTCTGCCAACGCCTCGTCCGGGCTCTTGCTGTTGGCGAACGCTTCGGTGGCCTTTTCTAAGGCCTTCTTGCGATCGACTTCTTTCGCGGCGAGCTTGGTTTGCTTTTCTTCTTCCGCCTGGGGATTTGGATGCGACAAGGAAAAAGAAGAATGCGGCCCGAACGATGAGGCTACTACAGCTACACTCTTGGGATTTTACTGTCTATACTACCGTTGAACTGGATTCAGGGCGTGGGAGTCCTAGGTGGGATACTATTTAGCACGGTGCTATAGTAGAAACATAACGGGGCTCCTACACCAAGGGCAATCATCATCCGAACACACACCTGTAAGTTGGCTTCGTGTGTTTCCACGTCGACCCAAAAGAGCGCGCACTGGGCTTTCTTGATGTCTTCGTCGATTTTCAGCACCGCCTCCAAGTCTTGCAACGCTTTCTCCGCCTAAAAGAGCCGACAAAGACCCCCCCAGGTTTCCCCCCCAAAAGAAAAAAAACAGCAACAAAGTACGCGCGCAAGCGAGCATTAACAAGAACGAGACGACTTCAAACAGAAAACTGAAATGGCGCGATATTTTTTCCTCTTAGGTTTGTTTACAGAAGACTCACACAGTGCCATTAAAACTTCACGGCAGCACGAACCTTTTCTGCGTCTTCTCCCACCCCCCGCAGCTTGCCATAAGACGACGTGAAAATGGCCGACATTCTTTCCAAGTCGGACTGGGACTCTTGAATGCTCGTCACCACTCGTTCCAAGTCTGTGGCCTTTTTGAAAAAACGGTATTTGTCGCGCTCGTTCCCCTTGATGAATTCCTTGGAGTTTTCTTGGTCCATGATGCACACCGGGTTTTCCACTTGCACGTTCAACCGGTCCAGCATTTCTTCCAAGTCTTTCTTTTTGGTCGACACGCACCTGTCGTTTTGGTCCAGAATTTTGTACGAGTTCTTGCTTTGGGCGTCGAACACGCGCTGAAAATTAAAAAGAAACCGAAACATGAAAAGTAGAAAAATAAAAGACACGTCTCAATCGAAGTTTCAATACAACAAATACTACCAGGAGAAACAGCCGGCAGCAAAATTTTCCACCCATATATTTATCAATCCACCCGTCCACAACCAAGCTACCCCACCCTACCACAACCGCACCTCCACAGTGATGCGCCCCCCGTAGTCATTGGGCTTGTACGCGTCAGTGCCCCCGTTCAGTAGGGTGACGCGCACTTTGGCCGTGGCGGTGTGCCCA
>Ga0307930_1001765_pt1 | contig 16941 bp, 20 predicted proteins | sample OrgLakmetageno46_FD_203161 | JGI IMG/M metagenome (GOLD analysis project Ga0307930, IMG submission 203161) | Saline water microbial communities from Organic Lake, Antarctica - #46 | ecosystem: Environmental > Aquatic > Non-marine Saline and Alkaline > Saline | place: Antarctica: Organic Lake...
CACGAGGCGCAGATCTTTGTGGCGGTTATGGGCGCTTCCAATTACACCTACGCCGAAGCCACCTGGAGCCAGAAGCTGCCGGACTGGATTGGCTCCCACATCCGAACCTTCGAATTCCTCATGGGAGCGCCTGAACTGGTAATCCCCGATTATGTTCCGTGCAACATAAGTTCGACAACGCCAAGACCATCATGATTGAGCGTGATGCTTACGGCGAGGGCCGTCATCACTGAAACGCTCAACTGCTGACCACAGCTCAGGATTTTGCGTTACTCAGCCTTGAGCCGCTCTTCGGCATACATCTTCTTCAGTCGCCGATTTTCAACCTCCAGCTCTTTCATGCGCTTAATCATGGAGGTATTCATGCTGCTGAATTTGGCTTGCCACTTATAAAAGCTGGCACTGCTCATACCGTGCTCACGACACAGTTCAGGTACCGGTTTACTCCTTCCAAGTTAACGCCAAAGCGAGTTACCCAACACCGCTCTGGAACTACTTAACAAATTGCTAATTCTGGCACTACTGTTGTCAGCTTTGTTGCGCCAACCAATCGCCGAGCGTCGCATTAAAACGCGCTGCCTGTTCCACTAGGAAAAAATGACTGCAGTCGTCGAACACCTCCAAACGAGAATTGGGTATGCCGTCGGCGAGCCATTGCGATGTGGTGAGTGAACAAATGGGATCGCAGGCCCCGGCCATAATCAGCGTCGGGCAATCGATCTCGGGCAGCCGAGCCAGGGTATCATGCTTATGGCATGCATGGTTTTGCTGCACGTAGCAGGCTTGTAACCGAGTATCACTGCTAATCAGGGTCTCCACGGCACTTATGCGCTCGGCGTAACTGTTGAAGTAATTAGGCCCGACGAAGTTCTGTACCGAGTGCCGAGCGTGTGCTTCCCAGCTGCCCGTCCACTCCAGCACTTCTCGCATATTGTTCAAGACCCGACTACCCAGTGGATCAAGCTTGGCAAAGGATGCGCAAAGGGCAAGACTCTTCACCCGATCAGGTGCAAGCAATACCATATGCTGAGCAATAGCGCCGCCCATTGAACGGCCGACAATTTGCGCCTGGTCAATGTGCAGGTGATCCATCAGTGCCAGAACATCATGTGCCATATCTTCAGTCGAAACCGGCTCGTCACGCTGGGTGCTCTTGCCAGCTCCACGATTATCCAGAGCCACAATGCGATAGGCTTTGCCGAGCGCTTCCATCTGTGGATGCCATGCGGTGTGATCACCGGCGAGGCCGTGAATCAGGATAACGGGCACCCCTTCGCCTTGCTCGACGTAGTAAATGTCTTGGCCGTTCACCTCGATATTCGCCATGCTGAGTCTCCTCTTGTACTTCGCCGTTAGGCGGCGGTGGGTGCTTTGAGAAAGGGTAGAATGGCACGCAGAAGCGCGTCCGGTTGCTGGATTTGCGGGGCATGACCGCAGTCTACCAACTCGATCAGCTGCGCACGGGGAATCAGCGCAGCGAGTTCGCGGTTCATAGGCGGCGGCGTTGCGGCATCTTCGGAGCCGAACACGACCAGCGTCGGATTCTTTACCTCCTTCACCTGTTCCCGCAGGTCCAACTTGACTAGCGTCCGGCAGGCATTTACGAAGGCGGCGGGGTTGGCTCGCAGGAGCACCGCCTTGCAGGCATTTACCAAGCCCGGGTGACGCTCGCGATAATTTTCTGGGAACAGCCGGGCAACTGCTGGGTCAAGAACGCCGGCCATGCCCTTGTTGCTTACCGTCTCGTCCATCGCGCGGAATGCGGCTATTCCCCCCTCAGGGAAACCTGCGCCGGTATCGATGGCGAGCAATCGTCTAAAACGCTCTCCGTAGCGGACCGCAAAAGCCACCGCGACAAACCCGCCAAACCCGTTACCCATGACGTCTGTCTCGCGGGGCAACGACAGCGCATCGAACAGTGCAGCCAAGCAGTCGGCATACTCTTCAATGTTATCGGCAACCGGATCGGAATTACCGAAGCCAGGCAGTCGCACCAGGGTCACACGGTGGTGCATAACGAGCTCCGGGAGCATACGATCGAAAGCGCTGTAGTCCGTAAGCAGGGAATGTAGTAGCACAAGATCACGGCCGCTGCCGACCTGGTCGATTTCGACGTTGCCCTTTGATGTTGCTATTATCGTCATTACTGCCTCTTTTCGTTTATTAATGGTTAGTAAACACCAAGGAGCTGAGCAACCTGCTTGTGCTCATCTCGCGCCTTCTGTACGGACCCCTCGAACGCCACAGTGCCTGTATTGAGAATGATTACGTCATCTGCCACATCCAGCGCTAGCTTGGTGTTGTGCTCGACTAGGATTATGGATAGCCCGCTAGCCTTGAGCTTGGCGATGGCAGCGGTAACCTCTGAAACAATCATCGGTGCCAGTCCCTCAGAGGGCTCATCTAGCAGAAGTAGACGCGGATTGGTCATGAGTGCGCGCGCGATGGCAAGCATCTGTTGCTCACCGCCAGACAGGGTTCCAGCCGCTTGCTTCAGGCGTTCCTGAAGCCGGGGAAACAGTTCATATACATGCTCCAGCGCCCACTCTGGGACTCGTTGCCAGCCCGGTTTGCGAGCAGCAACAGTGAGGTTTTCTTGCACTGTCAAGCTGGGGAAAATGCGCCGACCCTGGGGTACCAGCCCAACGCCCTTATGCGCAATAACCTCAGGTGCCAGGCCGCAAACCGGCTCGCCGAACAACTCAATGAAACCATTACGTGGTGCCAAGAATCCAACAATAGAACTGATCGTAGTGGTTTTCCCGGCCCCGTTACGGCCCAGCAGGCTTAGCACTCGCCCTTCTTCCATGTCGAAAGTGACGTTATGAAGTGCCTGGCTGTCACCGTAGTAGGTGTCGATATTGCTTAGCTGGAGAACTTTACGCGCCAAGGTACACCTCCCGGATCCGGGGATCGGCCACAACTTCCTCGCGGGTTCCCTCAAGCAAGACCTCGCCATAGTAAAGCGCGGTGATCTTTTCTGCGAAACTTAGCGCAACGTCCATATCGTGCTCAATCAGGATCACAGTGACTTCACGCGGAATCTTGCCTAATAGTTCCTGTACATCCCTCCGTTCTTCCCGTGACAGGCCCGCCAGTGGCTCGTCCAGCAACAGGACGCGGGGCTCTTGGGCCAGAGCCATGGCAATCTCCAGTCGGCGCCGCTCGCCATAGGAGCTCTGCACCAGAGGCTGATCGGCAATGGCATCTAGGCCAACGCGTGCAAGAACATTCTCCGCCTGTTCTTCCAGATCGGAATAATTCTTGATCCGAGTCACTGGGTTCCAGCGTCGGTTCTGCAGCCCCATCAAAGCTAACACGACGTTATGGCGCAAAGTGTTCTTGTCGAACAGCGTAATGATTTGAAAGGTTCGAGCGATTCCCCGATGAACACGGCGATGTGCGGGCAACCGTGTTAGGTCACGGCCGAAACTCTGAATAGTGCCCTTGTCCGACTTGAGCACGCCAGTGATCAAGTTGAACAATGTAGTCTTGCCCGCGCCATTTGGCCCCAGCAGCAGGCGCCGCTCGCCCGCAGCCACGGATATATTAACGTCGGTGATGGCAGACATACCGCCAAAATTCTTACACAAGCCTTTAATCTCCAGGGCTGGAGCAGCAACAGCGTTCATGACTTACGTCCTCGCTTGATACCCAACGACTTAAATACGGACGTGGTCAGAGCCGAACACTTTGCAGATAGCCCCCCCGGGCGCCGCAAGATATTCTTCAGCTGCAGGCGAAGACGTTCAACACCCGGCACCAGCCCTTCTGGCAGGAAAATCACGATAACGACGAATATAATGCCAAGCAGCATCAACCAGCGAGTCACGTAAGCACTCACCACGTTTTTGAGAACCAGTACCAGAGTTGCACCCACCAACGGTCCCAATAATGTGCCGGCCCCTCCAGCGATAACCATTAGCAGAAATTCCGCAGAATTAGCGATCGAAATCGCGTGCGGGCTTATAAACTGGTGGTAATAGGCATAAAGAACGCCGGAGATTCCCCCCCAGAAGCCGGAGATGATGAAACTAGCGTAGCGGATCATCCAGACGTTGTAGCCAAGCGCCACCATTCTCGCCGGCTGATCCCGAACACCTTTTAAGCTCGCACCAAATGGCGATCGAACGAAGAGATACATGACGAACATCGCTAGACCAAAGCAAATGCCAGCAAAATAATAGAAGGAGTGCCCTGATGTCAGATCGATCCCGAATGGTGCGGGCCGAACTAGCCCGGACAGACCATTATCGCCACCAGTCACGCTCACCCAACGATAAGCCACCCCCCACACGATCTGCCCCAAGGCCAGCGTAATCATGAGAAAACTCAGCCCTTTTGCGCGAAGTGCCAATAGGCCGAAGAGGCCGGCCATCAGTGTCACTGTACCCATGGTCACTAACACCGCCGAAACTGGATCCATTCCCCCGCGAGTACTCAGCCATATAATCAGATAGGCAGCCACGCCGGGATATGCAGCGTGCCCCAAAGAAACCATACCGCCGTAGCCCACTAGCAAATTCAAGCTCAAAGCCATAATAGCGGCGATGAAGATCTGACTAGCCAGACTGACATAAAAAGTAGAAGGAACAATGTACGGATAGAACACAAACACCAGCAACAGTGCAGCCGCCGTCAACATGATCTTGACTTTCATGCGAGCTTTCTCCCACACAAACCCTGGGGCCGGGCGATAAGGATGATCACCATTGGCAGGAACAAAATGATGTAGGCGAGATCGGGCAGCAGCGCTTGGCCAAACGTATAAATGAAGCCGATCAAGAAGGCGCCGATAAAGGCACCCGCAAGGCTACCAACGCCGCCCAATATCACCACGAGCAACGCTAGAGGTAACATTTCTTGATCCAGCCCTGGGTAAACTGACAAAATCGGCCCACCCAGAACTCCGCCGGCGCCAGCCAATGCAGTACCCAAAAAGAAGACTGCGGTAAAGATCCGCGATACGGGAATACCCATGCCGCGCGCCATTTCCATGTCATCCACGCCCGCACGAATCATAGATCCAATCCTTGTCCGCTCAAGCAGTAAATACAGTCCTATGACTGCAACGATGGCGAAGCCAATTACGGCAAGCCGATATTTTGGGAAATAGAATCCGAACATCTCTGCCGCCCCAGCAAGGCTCGGCGGAGGTGGTATTCGCATCGGATCGCCTCCGAACAACATTAGGCATGCATCAGCAATAACAAAGGTAAGCCCCAAAGCTACTAAGACCTGGCCGAGCGGATTACCGCCCAGGCGGCGAAGTATAAGCCGCTCAACTAGGGCGCCTATGACGCCGACCCCCACGCCGCCCACCAAGGCCGCCATGACGAAACCACCGCCATAATCAAGAACCGTAACCCCGAGGTACGCACCCAGCATGAAGTAGGCACCGTGGGTAAGGTTAGCGACCCGCATCAAGCCGAAGATGAGCGAAAAACCGACCGACAGCAAAAACAGCAGGGCGCCGAGAGCTAAGCTGTTAAGACTCTGTATAACCCAGAAAACCATGGAGATCTCCTTAATGGACGCCGATTAACGCGAGTAAACGAGCTGGTCCAGGAACCATTCCTTATCGTAGGTCCAGAATTGGCTCACATCGTCGTACTTCTTCAGCACCACATTCTTCAAACGTCCATCCTTTTGCTGCACTTCGCGGATATAGATTGGCATGATCGGGTTACCAAGCTCATCAATCCGGATCTCGCCCCGTGGGCTGGACGTCAGGTGAACGTTGCGCAGTGCCGCCATAAACCCTGTCTTGTCTTCGATATTACCGTTAACAGCTTCTAGTGCGTTCTCCAGAAACATGCAGGCAGTGTAGGCTCCGTTGACGTAGTAGCCGGGGTCGTAGCCGAAGCGCTTATAGAATGCATCGACGTGTGCACGATTCTCCTCGGTGTCGATGCCAGCAGAATACCAGCCCGAAGAAATAACGCCTTCTGCCTCAGCCCCCATACGATGAAGAATGCCTTCATCAACCGTCGTCATGTGACCGAGAACGGGTACGCGCCCCGTGAGACCGTAGGACTGATACTGGCTGAGAAAACGCATTCCGTTAGCGCCAGCAAAACCAGCGAATACGGCATCAACGCTGCGGTCGATGGAGGCAATGTAGGATCCGTAGTCTGCAACATTCAGGGGTGGCCAAAGCTTCTGCACCACTTCGCCGCCATTCTCCTCGAACACCCGCTGGAAGCCAGCACTGAGCTCATGACCGAAGGCGAAGTCGTCACTGATCATTGCGATTCGCTTGTAACCGAGTTCATTAGCGGCATATTCACCCAGCGCATGAGCTGACTGTGCCGACGTGCCTACTGCTCGCACGAACCAGGGGTTGGGCTTGCGCTGAGTCATGTCCTCGGCACCCGCGGACGGGGAAATGATCGGCACTTCGGCTTTGATGATGTAATCGTTAATAGCAAGCGCTTCAAAGGCCGCCAACGGACCGATGATCACGTCAACATTATTGCGCTGAACCAGCTCTCGAGTGCGGGTGAGCGTTGTTTCGGGCTGGCCAGCGGTATCACCAACGGTTAATTCGATCTTCCGCCCTGCCATAGTGTGGTCACGCTCATCAAGGCAAAAATCTAGGCCATCCTGCATCTGCTGCCCACCTGCTGCCAGAGCGCCAGAGTTCACTGTCAGAAAGCCTAGTCGCACTGGCCGCTCTTCCTCGGCGAATGCAGCCGTCGTCGTTACCGCACCCAACAAGACAGCAGTCGCACCGGCCGCCAATGTCGACATAAAATATTTGATAGCCATTATTTTTGTCCTTATTTGCGTATGTTTTTTTATTTGTGATATTCCAAAAATATATATTTTGTTATTTTTTTGTATGCCTATTAAATTATATTGGAAACCAAAACATTGCACCCCACCAGCAAAACTGTCAAACAATATTGTTATTTTTTGACTTAATTCATCGTAAACAATAATTTAGTTTTTTATTTTTGAGTGATAGAAATAAAATAGACAAACGCACAGCGAACTTCCTATACTCAAGCGGTAAATCGTGGAATATCACAAAAACTGGAAATTACTTTTCATGACAGTATTAGCTAAGGAAACTGATCAAGGAGTCAGCCTGATTCGCGAGGACGTGTGCAGAGTGCTACGGAAAGAAATTCTATGCTGCACACTGCCCCCTGGCACTGCACTGCACGAGCAGGAACTTGCCGCTCGCTTCGGTTCCAGCAAGTCACCAGTGCGGGACGCTTTACTGAGCCTAGAGCGTGAGAGCTTGGTAGTGGTGGTGCCCCGGCAGGGATACCGTGTTTCGCAGGTCTCTGTATCTGACGCTAAAGACATGTTTCAGCTGCGGGCCATTTTAGAGGTTGGTTGTGTCAGCGCTGCAATTGCCAATGCCACCGACGAGACACTGGCCGAACTGGATGTATACCGGCAGTTTAAGGGCGATACCGACCCGAGCGCGTTTATCGACTACAACTGCCGCTTCCACAGCAATTTAGCTCATTGTTCGGGCAATTTGCGCCTGCAAAAAACAACTTGTAGCCTGATCGAGCATATGGATCGCGTAATTTACATCAGCATGAGCGCCATTAAAGGCCACGATCCGCAGCAACTGGTGGATGAACACGCGTCCATCATTGATGCGGTACAGAGTCGCAACGTCCGGCGGGCACGTCAGTTGGCACAGAGCCACATCAAACGCGCAGAAAAGCGCGTCCTCAAAGCTCTCGATTGGGCGTTTGTTGTCCCTTAGACCCCTCAAACCAATAATTATTCGCAAGAGGAGCAGAAGTTATGTCCACAACCCAACCCAGAAGTGGCTCAGCCAGACAAATTCGGACGTATGGATTGTACATTGACGGTAGCGAAGTCGACGCGTCATCAGATGAATTAATTGACGTGCACAACCCCGCGACAGCTGAAGTGGTCGCCCGTATCCAACACGGTTCAAGTGCCGATGTTGAACGCGCCGTCGCTAGTGCGCGTCGCGCTTTCAACAGCCCGGAGTGGGGAGGGCTTAATATTCGCAGCCGCGCCCGACTAGTCAACAAGCTTGCGGACGCATTTGAAGAAAATCTTGATGAACTATTTCAGCTTGAAACCCTAAATAATGGACGCCCGATCACCGAAACCCGAGCGCAAATGGGTCGACTGCCCGATTTCTTCCGCTACATGGCGGGCCTAGCACTGGCGCGCCGGGACGCGGTTATTCCCGTCGAGGGTGACTACCTGAACTACACACTGCGAACGCCAATCGGCGTCATCGGTAACTGCACGCCGTTCAATCACCCTCTGATGATTATGTGCAAAAGCTTGGCGGCCGTGCTGGCCAGCGGCTGCACTACAGTAGTCAAGCCTTCCGAGTACACTCCGTTGACCACATTGCGACTAGCGGAGATATTTATCGAAGCAGGTCTTCCACCAGGCGTATTCAATGTTGTGACGGGCTTAGGGCCCACCACCGGCAAGGCGATTGCCGAAAGCAAGGGAATCGACAAGTACGTGCTCACCGGCGGCACCGAGGCCGGCCGTATCTCCGGTGCGCTCGCAGGTTCCAACTTCGCAGGCCAGACGCTTGAGCTGGGCGGCAAGACTCCGGTTGTGGTGTTCGACGACTTCGACGTGGACCAAGCAGTCAACTACGCGGCCTTCGGCGCCTTCGTCGGCGCCGGCCAAACGTGCGTTTGCGCCAGTCGCCATATCGTACATAGAAATATCTATGATGCGTTTGTCGAAAAGCTCAAGATTAAGACTGAGTCCATAAGAATCGGCGATCCCTCTGATAAAACAACGCAGCTTGGACCTGTTGTATCGCAGAAGCAGCTTGAACGCGTTCTGAGCTATGTCGAAATCGGAAAGCGCGATGGCGCCCGATTACTGACCGGCGGTACTCAACCGACAATTCCAGGTTGCGAAAACGGCTATTTTGTCAAACCGACTGTCTTCGTCGACGTCACATCTGACATGCGTATTTTTCAGGAAGAAGTTTTCGGCCCATTCACCTCCGTGACACCCTTTGATACGGAAGAAGAGGCGTTAGCATTAGCTAACAATTCTCCTTTCGGCTTAGCCGCGGCCATACGTACCAATGATGTTGCGCGCGCTCACCGCCTCGCAGCAGGTATAGATTGCGGCATCGTCTGGATCAACGACCATCATCGCCTTGACCCAGCCTCACCTTGGGGCGGCACCAAGGATTCCGGCATCGGGCGAGAGTTTGGAACCGAATCCTTTGATGAACACTTCAGCACCAAGAGCGTTATGGTGAAACTTAACAATGAACCTTTTGACTGGTATGCGGATGCCCCGCAGAAGCGCTTAAACTAAGCTGCACGGAAGATTGTAAGAGTAAGAAAATGTGACGGCTCTAGACGATTTTCGTCCGGAGTCGTTTCATTCCGTGGTAGCTGCTTTTACCATTCCACCTCAGGGAAGCGTTCAATGTCGTGCAACTAAACGCAAAGTGCTCAACCACCTCTTTCTTCGTAATACCTGAATCCAAAAGCATTGCTGCCACCTCTACGACACCGTGCTCTGGCCGCCTGAGGTCCTGTTATCTTTCTTTCACGAATCGGACTGTGTTCAAACTCCGCCAATCCACCAAAAATGTGGAACACTGGCCGGAACACCGGAGCTGGTTTTATCGATGGCTTCAGTCACAGATTTAAAACCGATCTCATGATCGTTAAGATCCTGAACAATCTCTACCAAGTCTTTAAACGAACGAGCTACCGGTCCAGTTTCCAGACCACCAAAGTATCTCCAGTCCGGAGCATACGAAAGCATTGCGACAGTTCCGGACGCTCTCGTAATTTTCCCGTTACTTTCTCCTTGAAGATCTGGTCACACCCAGCTCTACTCAACGCACCCATCTGAGAATCCGGATTTTGGTCCTGAGTGCTGACACATGCATAACCTACGATCATAAAAGGTACCTTTTCTGTTAATAGATTGTTGCACGTGATTGTTGAGCATTAAACAACGAAAAATTGGTCTTTTTGAAACAGCGCTGGGAACGTCCAAAAAACAACCGTTTTCAGACAGAAACATGACTCGGCAAAGAGTGTGACCTTGATCAGGATACGGGAGAAGCCGCAACTCTGTAGTGACTAGGAAAAGACGGCCGACTAAGCCAGGTTTTTAAACAAAAGCGAACATTCGCGTCTGTCAATGTTCGGGATGTTTACGGCCGCCCCTTGTCATTCAATAGAACTCTTTTCAGATATGTCCGTAGTAACGGGGCCGAAACCTTGCGGTGGGTGCAGGAAAAGAACCCCTGTGCACCGCTTGATAAAAGGTGCTAAATATATCTAAATTGACTACATTGAAGTAGGAGTTCTTCCTAGCAATTGCTTTGAATGGCATGATTAAGCATCCCATGGAGCCAGCAGAATTCCATAAAAGACGCATCGAGTTTGGGTTTGAGCGAGGTGAGACACACCAGAGGATGCATATTCGAATTTCCTGAAGTAGCAAAAGCTCGAATCATCCAGTTCCAATAGCCATAGCGGCGTCCCGAAAACAGAAATAAGAAAAGGAATTCATGGGTAACTTCTTGCTTAATCGCAGCGCTTTTTTCTTCCTCTCCCTAGCACTGAGTTTTTTGGTGGTTGGTGTTTCAATGCATCACATTTTGAAAAGCGCTTACGAGTCCTATTGGACTGCGATTGATCGCGTCCAAACAGTAGATTTCAATCTCTTAGCATCGACAGCAACAGGTACCGTTAGCGTAATAATCCAGTCCGATAACAGGGAAAAGGCTGAAGAATTCGTGGATTCCAATTACTGCCTTTTCAGGATTCAAATAGAGCGCTGCGCGAATGAAGCGTGTCAAGTCATGGAGACCATGGCGGACAACGCAAGAAACGAAAGAGCCCGTTGCCAGGCCCTGGAAAATGGGAACCAGGCGCTCCGAATTCCCATCTTTCAAGACGCAGCATCGCTAGCAACAGTTTCTTTTAGCCATGCTTACTCCAAACAGGCCGATGTTGCAGTGGAAACTGGTCAGCCAATTGGATATCTGACCCTTTCGCGTGGCAGCTTTATTCCCTTTGAGGCCGATTATAAGAACTTCATTTCCAAATGGTTGAAAGGGGAGGCCAACGCATCGCGTCATGAAATTTACAAGACTTCAGCTTCCGTAAGTTTGTTGTTGGGTTTGCTGACCTTTTTAATCCTTTTCATAGTTCGGCAGTTTTACATCTCTCAAGTTAAGAGAAAGATCATCACTGAAAAACTTCTTAGGGTTATAGATCGCAAAATTGAGAACAAGAGCCTCTGAACATGGAAGATCGATACACCCTCCTAGAGAAACTCAGGAAAAGACTGGTTTCTTTAAGCATATTCAGCAGAGCTACTGAGGAAATTGCTGCTCTTGATAAAGCGATGGATTTGATCCTTGAAGAGCAAACAACGCCCGACGGTAAAGACAGTTTAGAGGTTTGTAGAAGTCTGAGAACACAATTGAGTCAGTGCGAGGCTTCCAAGGCCCGAATTGGCAGGACGCTGGCTGATTATGAAGCTTCAAAAAACCACTTCAAGACGCTAGATCACAGGAAGATTGGCATCGTTGGGGGGCACCCGACAGATGCCAAGAGTCTTAAAGCGGCCTTCGACTCTCTTTGCAGCGAAGCTCGCGTAAAGTAAGCGCCGTTAAATCGACCCACTTGTCCTCAGTCGATCTGCGGCACTTTTTTTGAAGTTCGCTCTAGGTCGACGTTCCACGGCAGAAGTGCCTCCAGCTTTTCCAGCGTGTCAGCGTCAGCAACGCGCTCCAGAACGTGCTGGATATAAACAGACGGTTCCAGTTTGTTCGCTTTTGCGGTCTCGACCAGGGAGTAACACGTTGCACTGGCACGGGCGCCCTGGGAGGTATCTGCAAAAAGCCAGGCTTTTCGGCCAACTGCAAATGGACGGATGGCGTTTTCGGCCAGCACGTTGCTGATCTGTAGGTCGCCTCGTTCGCAGTAACCTACCAAGGTGGGCCATTGGTTCAACGTATAATCCATCGCGGTGCGTGTCAGAGTGCCCTTCGCAACTTTGCCCGCGTTGGCATCCAGCCAGGTCTTCAGTGTTTTTAATGCGGGCACACTCAGTTCCTGACGAATACGATAACGCTCGCTTACATTCAACTCTTTGATCTTGCGTTCGATGGCGTAGAGCTTGTTGATGTGACTCAGAGCCACATCGGCTTTGGACACGTTCGTGGGTTTGCCTTTGCCCTGAGGCTTGGCCGCTTTGGTAGCCTCCACGAACTTACGCCGGGCGTGATCCCAACAGCCGATCCGGGTGATGCCGTTATTCCGACACACCTTGCCGTAACCCGAATAGCCATCGGCTTGCAGGATGCCCTTAAAGTCGTCAAGCAGACGTACCGGCACGTTGCCCGCCCGTGATGGGTCGTATTCAAACAGAACCGACGGTTGCCCTGGCGGGCCACCGCGGGTGAGCCACATCCATTTATCAGACTGTGCCGTTTTGCCGTCTTCTTTCAGAACGTACATTCGAGATTCATCGGCTTGCAGGTAGTTGCTGCTGTTTTGCACTTCGCGCATTAGGTTGATCAGCGGTTTGAACACGTCATCCAGGCGGATAACCCAGTGTGCCATGCTGGTGCGGCTGATTTCATGACCCAAGCGTTTGAGCATGTGCTCCAAACGATACAGAGGCAGGCCATCGGCGTATTTCGAGGTGATGATGTACGCCAGCAGCGAGGTGGTGGCCGTGCATTTGCCCAATGGATGAACCGGGCGAGTAGCGGCCAGGATGCGCTCTTCGCCGTCTTGTTCGAACACGGCCTTTTCCTGCCAGTATTCCAGAACCTTCAACTGAGCGGGGATGAACTGAAGTTCTTCTTTGACCTTGGTAAAAAAGGTTTTGCTGGCGCCCACTTTTTCTTCGTCGCTGAGGGTCAGTTCGATGCGCTCGCGCAGCAGTGTCTCCGAGAAGCCACGTTGGCGACGCTTACGGGAAGCCGGTGGTGCCTCTTCTTCTTTGACATCGTCTGGTAACTGATCGCGCAGGGCATCAATCTCAACTTCCAGCTCGGCTTCGTCAAACAGATGAATCTGGTGTGCGGACTTCTCACTGCTGGCGCCGAACTGCTGAATCCGTTTCCAGCGCAGCAGTTCTTCAAGAATTTGGATGTAGTGGTCGCGTTGTTTAATTTCAACGCTCTTGGCGGCCAGTTCCTGCTGAAGACCTTCGACAGCCGACCGTAATTCAGCGGCTGAAAGGCCGCTGATATCGGGTGTTTTTGAAGGTGCTTCAGGCTTTAATTTCATGGCTAAATTATAACAAAAACAACGCCCTAAAGCACCAAAAAAGAGCTAATTAACAGCCTCATAATGCAGTGTTTTGTGCCCTTTCAACAAGGCAATGTCGTAGCCGTCCAGCAACCAGTTGATCTGCTCTCCCGTCAGTGGCATCAGCTCATCCGAGGCCTTCGGCCACTTGAATTTCTCCTCCGCCAACGATTTGTAATAGAGCACAAAACCGTTGTCTTCCCACATCAGACATTTGATCTTGTTCCGGTGCTTGTTGGTGAAGGCGTAGAGCGCTCCGGTAAACGGATTGTGGCCCAGTTCCTGTTCAACCAAGACCGCCAGGCCCTGGGCCTGCTTGCGGAAATCCACGGGCGCCCGGTACAAATAAATCTCTGGCAACGACAAAGACGGGCGTAAATATCGGCGGCGCATCAAAGCTGTCGCAGAACAGCGCCTAGCAACTCGATGTTACCGGCGTGCAAACCGGTGATCGAGACGCCACCGGGCAATGCCACGGTCAGGCCATCGGCTACGCCGATGCCAGCGCCAGGGGCAGAAACAACCCGAGTGAACCCAGTGGTCGCTTGCTCTTGCTTCAGAGAGTCTTCAGTTGAGATCAGCTTCCGGCGCCAGTAAACAAATTGATGATAAACCAAGGACTGTTGCTTGCAGTAAGCGCTGCCGGATACACCAGAGGCTTCCCAGTCAGTGATATGCTGCTGCCAGACATGTGCTCGTTCGGTTGGGGTCATGCTGATTCCTCAAAGAATGGATGAGGAAGTCAGTGTGTGCAATCGGCGAGTCGGAATGTAGGTGCTGATTTATTGGCGCTTACCGCGTAAAGTTCAAAGAAACTATCGGCAAAAGTACACCCGATCACCAAACCTTTAGAGAAAAGTACAGCGACGTCGATCTTCTAATTGTTTTCACTGGATTCGTTGGACACTCGCTGACCCGACACGCGGACATGATTGAAAAAGAAGAGGGAATCACAGTTATCCGTTTAGAGAAGATGCCCAGCGAATATCGCTCCATCATGGCCGAGATTCTCTGCGCCTTGAAAGACAGCTGAGCATGCCGAATTGAACCTGATCAATGCACGCTTTCACCGATTCTTTAACCACGCAAATGTTCGCTTTGCGACTCAGCGTGCTTTGTTTCCGAATAGCGGATTGGGTAGGCCCCTGTCTGAAAAGGTCTGCTTTGTGGCCTTTGCGTCGAAATCATTGGAAAGCGGACCTTTTTGCCGCGCCGAGATGAGCCAGTGGAAGGAGTCTGAACCAGGGTAGGTTCACTCATAGGCTAGGAGTGGCGAGGTCACGAGCATAAGTCCAAGCTTTTAAACAAACGCGAACATTCGCTATGCATCTCATGGCGCTTTGTTCTCAAAGCTTTCCTTTTTCAAAGCCTCGACTGACGGCCGCATTAGAACCATCTGTGGAAACCGGGTAGAACGCGAAATCACCTTTGGCTGCTTTGAACTATCATCTTACTTGAAAGATTTGCTCAACTGCCGAAAGGTTAAGCCATGCTGTATAGCTTTGAATTCGCAAAGAGACTCATCGAAGCTGCTGAATCGACGTTTCTTGAGGGTGTCCAAAGGGCTGAGGCGGGTCGTACAGTTTTGTATTTGAGCTGTTTATCGTGCGAAATCAGCCTAAAAGCACTGCTTGAACAGACCGGCTACACTTCCGGTGAGCTGAAAAAGCTTTCTCATAACCTCTCAGCTTTGCTAGCTGAAGTTAGCTCTTGCACAGTTATGCCCTCTGGCCAGAAGGCCTCCAGTATCAGATCAAGAAAGGTAGTGCCAGGCACCGGAAATGGCACCGTCGGGACGTTGCTCGAATCGGAATTGTCCGGCGGTTCCGTTTATCCAAATGAAATACGATATGGATATAAGGTTAACCACTACCCGCCAGAGGTCATGCTGGGTTGCGCAAAAGTGGTGCGTGACTGGTGCGGACAACACGAAGGAAGGCTTGCTCGTTCACATCCGGTTTAATTCTCAGCCGATGGCTATGGTGTATCCAGCAGACCTGCAATACGCGTCGATGAGGGGCAAAGGAGGAAAAATGAAATTTCAGATAGTCCTAGTTATGCTTTTATCATTCATATTGGCTGGTTGTGGCGTCAATAAAGCTATGGTGTCCCAAAAAGCAGATGGTCCAAAAGATTTATTCGTAAATTTACAAAGAGACCCGTTGCTTATCAGCATTGAATTGCGAATGATTCTTGAGTCAAAAGGATATCAAGTAGCTTTGAGCACAGAAGAGACAAGGCAAGCTGTCGTCGAGAATACTAAAAATGGAAGTGTCATTCGTAAAAATGTTAGTCAGTCTAACTTCCGTTATGAACTGGTTCTCGCGTATCAGCCAATACAAGATAGAGTTCAATTAATTGCTGCCTCGATTCGTGACAGAAAGGAAAATAAAGTTCTCGGAACTTATCGCTGGAGCTGGGACAGACTGTTACCCGCACCAACAATAGAGGGCGCTATCGAAAAAATTGACCAAAACCTTTTGTCGAAAGTTTTTGTGAATTGAGTTTCGTTCCTAATTTAAACAATGGCGACAGAGCTACCACATTGCGGCTTCGCTTTCTTTCGGAGATATCGATGAAGAGCCTATTTTTTATACCTCTCGTGCTCTCAATTACCGGGTGTGCCACAACGAAAATGCAGACGCACATCGATCCTGAGCATCGTGATCGTACCTACTCAAAGATATTAGTTGATGCGCCAAATGCAAACTTCGAATTTAAAGACTTAATGATTACCGAGTTATGCAGTGGCCTGATGGAAAGATCAGTCGAATGCATAACCAAGGATGAATTGTTTCCTCCTACCAGAGAATACTCGGAGCCTCGAATTTTCGAAATTATTGATCAGAATGGAATCGATGGCTGGCTAATTGTTGGCATAGGCTCGGGTGCGACCAACAGCCAATATATGGGGTCTCAAACATTTGGATCTGCCACAGTTTATGGCAATACAATTTCGGGCAGCGCGAATTCTATGGCGATGTATTCCTTCAGTCGCCAGCAAGGTTACGCGATAACCATGTACGATATGGACACAAATCATAAGGCTTTCATAATGGAGGCCAGTACCTCTGCATCTGGCTTGGCAAATATAACTAATTCTGTTTTCGCCGAGAGTTTGGCAAATAAAATCATTAACGAGATGTCCGCTGCCGGTTTCCTTGATTAGCAGATTTCAACAAGGCCAGGTACGGCGACGTCTTTTTCATTGCGGCTTCGCCTCACGACAAAGGAGCGCACGCCGGCAGCGTTTCTCCAAAATCTGACTGTTCGCTTTGCGACCAATCCAAACCTTCGCGTCAGTTAGAAACAGGCCGATATTTGGGCCCGAAAAAAAAGGCAGTGCTGATAAAAACCATGGATATGCTCATAGGGCGCTTGTCGAGGCGTAAACATCCTAATGCGACGCTCTCTTTACCATAAGACCTGTTATCGGCAGCAGATGCTGCCCTTTCTACCTAAAACTGGCGCGCCTGCGTGAAAAGTAGCGCACCACGCGGAGCGGAGCCCCCTCAAAATTCACGCAGGCGCGTGTACCCCCCTCTGCCAGCCTAGTTGTCCAGTTGGCGATTTTGCCTAAATTCATATCAGATTGGGCGGTATGAGAGCAGTCATGCCACGTTATTCCGAGGAACGTAAAGCGGCCGTGTTGAAGAAG
>Ga0307930_1001766_pt1 | contig 16940 bp, 21 predicted proteins | sample OrgLakmetageno46_FD_203161 | JGI IMG/M metagenome (GOLD analysis project Ga0307930, IMG submission 203161) | Saline water microbial communities from Organic Lake, Antarctica - #46 | ecosystem: Environmental > Aquatic > Non-marine Saline and Alkaline > Saline | place: Antarctica: Organic Lake...
CCCCCTCAAAAATGCAAACAACAACATGCAAGCGGGCCGCTTGTGGCCTAGCGGTCCCTCCCTATCAAAGAGCTAAACCCATATATCTTCCATCAAACGCCACGGACGCTAGTCGTGGTCGTCCTCACAAAACAAGGGCCCTCAGATATCGCTGTCATTAGATCGCGGTGGAAGAATCACGAAGCATCGTAATTTGGTTATGATATCCAGGCCCTTCAAGACCACCGAAAAAAAGCCAACTGGAGTGCAAAGCCAGGATTACATTTCAAGCACAATTCAAATTTTAGCTTGAATGTGATTGCTAGTCGGCGGCTCTGTGCCACACTAGATAGCGCAGAGGACAAGCTTCATTGCCGAGCAAAGGAAGAAATGTCTCAGTCCAGCAAGTTTCGAAGGCCGGTCTTGCGAGCGAAGTTCAAGAACTCTTGGCGGCTGATCTCGCCGTCGCCATCGGTGTCCATGAGCTCAAAGTAAGCCCTCAGCACCTCAGGCGCGAGCCGAGCATGACCTTCATTGGTGGAGGATACGTCACTCGCGAGCTCCTTGCCACTTTTAAGATCACTGTTGGTGGTAGCGTTATCAGTAGGATTGCGAAGGTCTTCAAGATCAGCTAAAAGAGCCTGCAAGGACAAAATATGATTAGAATGATAAGACGTTCGTCTGGCATGCTTAGAGCAAAGAAGGCAATATTTGAAAGATGCAACACTGATCGGCAGTAAAAACGTCTGGACATAATAGGAGTGCGAGAAGAAAAGGATGAGGCTGAGAGAGGAAAGCACGGGCTATCTATGAATTTTTCAATACGTGCGTCATTCACTCGCCTCCAGTTCTTGCGCGTCGATCGTGCCGGAGCTGTCCACGTCGTAAGCGCGCCACACTCGATCCAAGCTTGCCTCGTCGTACGCCTAGTGAGCATTTATTGTGTACATGTAAATTTCAACATAGGGGTGGACACTGTGTCTGTAATTTCAAGAGAACATGAGGGAAAAAGAAATAATGATGACGTCGATTTAAAAACTCTCCGCTCCATTATATCTATCTTATTTTTCTTCCTCTCCATCGTAATGCTTTTATTCAGCATCCTAAGAAAATAGGAACCCTAACCATCAACGTTGTTACCTGATGCTCGACTGCCAAGCCTTCCACCAGCGCCGCTTGTTCCAGAGCCGCTGCTAGTGCGTCGCGGCCTGCTTCTGGCACACTGCCGTTGTAGCTGTGGCCACTACTGCTGCTGTTGCTACCACTGCTGCTGTGGCCTGCCTGTGAACCACCTGCCCGCCCTGGTTGCCCACTGCCAGAAGAAGAAGAAGAAGAAGCCCTGCCACCGCCAGGCGCTTCGGAGAGGTACGCCACGCTCTGCATTTCCATCAGGCGGCTCACGGTGCGGTCGAAGGCAAAGACTTCGTCGAACGACGTTTGCAAATAGGTGGAGTCCCCCAGTAAGTCGCCGTGGTTGGCGTCCTCGTTTGCTTTCGCGTCCTGAGATGCGATTGAAGAGGTGTAGAGGGCGTGGAGGCATGAGGGCAATAAGGACTTACGAGAAGAACAGGATAAATGCATATACTGAAATAAAAAATTAAGCTAAAGAGTAATGTTGCACTAAAGGTTGCTAGAACGTCGAAAGACAGAGAGAAAGAAAGTGAAGAGTCAGTCAATATTCACTTTTCCTCCGTTTCATTCTATTAACCCATTTCCCCTCTCGTATCTCCTCTTATCCCTCCCAACCCCTCTCTTCCTCATCCTCTCTACAGGGTAGCACCCTGCACTCTTCCTATTTCCTTCCTTCCTAGAATATCGTTTGAACCTTCGACTTCGCGTCGCTCGGGTCGAAAAGTTTCTGCGGTGGCGCTGCCGCCAAAATGACCACTTTCACGTTGTGCTCGTAGAGCGTGTCTATGAGCACGATGAGCCGACGCACCTGTTTTGAGTTTTGTGGTAGCGTGTAAGAGCAAATATGTTTTCATTAGGATGCCATATCATTGACGACGAGTCAGAAGAAGCAAAAATTACACGATTTTCATGAATACAAAAAAAAGGTTGCACTATTTGTGATACAAGAAAAGGTTGTACTATTCGTGATGCTAGATGATGACAAAATGACATACATAAAACGCAGACTTCAAAAGTGGTACGAATGTAGATGCCAACGCACCTGGTTCAGATCTTTGAGGCCGAGCACGGGAATGCCCTCGAGAAACACCGTGTGAAACGCGTTCGCAATGGCAATGAAGTCCGCAGCTCCCACCGCCTATGCATCATGTATATGTGTGTAAGAACATGTGTGTTTGTGTCAACAGGAGAAAGAGAGGAGCAGAGGAAGGTAGCACGTGAGGGAAGTATTAATGTACGAGACCACCCTTCAAGATTTGGGTACAAAAAGCTATTAATTGATTGAACAATTGATAGATTGAACGAGGGCACGAATAGTTGATTGCATCATTGATTGGTTGATTGATTGCTTGATGAATCTCACCGTGCCGCAGAGTTGTTGGAATGTGAAGCGGGCTAGTCGCGTGCCCAGCACGGCACGAGGCACCACAACTGCTCGGCCTTGAGTGCGCAGCGTCACCACTGCTTCAGGCTTGCCTGTTTTCAAGGATGTAGAGAAACATGCAAGAAGTGGATAAGGAGTTGACCAAACGACAATTATTCCACGAAACAACAATAAACTTCGATCATAAAAAATAGAAAGTTGACGAAACACAAGCAAAGACACAAATTGGAAGGCAAAAGAGAAATAAGATAGATTACCATTCCGTAGTTTGTTCCAAAGGTTTTCAAAATTAGCGGCTGCTGCCACGGCAGCTCCAGCAGCTTCAGCTGGCGAACTAGATGAAGGCGAAGACGCAATTTCTTGCTTGCTCATGCCACCGTTTGACAAGAAATACGTGTCTTCAGCCTGGCTCAAGCCTTTCACCAAGCGATAATCAGTGCGAGAGGCCGCAAATGACCCCACGTCCAGAAGCTCTTTCAACAGGGCTATGAACGGCAGGAACAAGTTGCGCTGCAGGAATCGGATGCAATAGTACCAGCAGAACGCGCATAGTTCAAAAGAATAAGCAACCACAGAGAAGGCGAAGACAGGAAAAGTTCGGGGAAAACAAGAAAGACAATACGTTGAGGTAATGCAGTGCCCGATGGTATATAGAGTGCATTGAATGACTAGCTACGGCAACACTTCACAGAATAGCACGGTCGAAGAAAAACATGCACACAGGCACGCACGCATTCTGCACCCTCTTTTGCAGCCACTTTCCTTGACTCTCTCTCTCTTTACCTCTCTCTCTCTCCATCTCCTGTCACACGCACACAAGCGCACACACCTGAAGACCGTTCCGATAGAGGTCGTCGGGCGGACGGTTGGAGGTGGCCACCACCACAGCGCCTTTCGCCAAGAGGGACTCGAACAGCCGCTTCAAGAGCAGGGCGTCGGCAATGTCGGTGACTTGAAATTCGTCGAAGCACAGCAGCCAGCCTTCGGCAACGAGTTCCCGGGTGACGATCTGAACCACCACGGGGTAGGGGGGAAATCAGTGTTAAAAAGATAAAAGATGCGAACGTTGTAGGGGAAATCGAATAGAATCAGTATTGATTCAGTGCATGCACAAAGTACATGTGGCTCCTTTCTAAAAGGGGCAAAGAGAGTCGCAAAAGGAGCGAGGGTAATCAGGATAAAGCATCGTTTGGTAGAGTGCCACTGGAAGGAGCACACGAGTGAAAGCGTTTCTCGCTTACTTCAATGGGGTCTTCTCCTCCAGTAGTGGTGCTGCTTGCTCGAACGCCCGAGGCTACGGTAACGTCTGCGGCGGCCGTGGGACGAAGCCGGTGCAGGCGCGCGTGCACTGCACACGTGCACATGTAAAGAGTAAGAAATATATGGGGTAAGGGAGGGAGGGGGGGGGGGGGGCAGGAAGGAAGAGAAAGTAGTAAGATGGAGCTTTGTAGAGTATCAGCACTGGCTATACTCTACACGTAGAGCACACTTACGTCCTTGTAGAATTCGAGAGATTAAGAATTGAGAAACAATGTATACATGCATGAACTCTAATTTTGAAAAGAAAATTACAATAATCTTATGCTGTGTTTTTTTACCGTCGAGCATGAATTTGTTGAAGTGCACTCTTCGTTTGGCTTCTACGGGCGCGCATTCGAAAAACAAGTCCATGACGAACCTAAGCAAATAGGTTATCATTAAAAAGGAGAAAGAGTTGAAACTAGTGAGGAAATTAAAAGTGTTACGGAGGAAGTCAACATGGAATATTTTTGTAAGTTGGTCAAGGTTAGTGGAGTCGATGAGTTTTGTGAATGAAAGCAGAGATAGATTCTCGGTCTTTTACGGCTATTGAGTAGCTTGATGCCTTTCACATTTCTTCAAGTCAAAAGCACGCACGTTTTGCCAGTGCCCACGCCACCGTAAAGGTACAGGCCACGGGGCGCATTCACTGGTGGCCGAGCCATGGTGGCCGCTGCTTCCAAGCCTGAACTGGCACCACTACCAGCCGAAGCTCCACCAAGTAAACTTCCGAAGAACCCACCACCTTTGCTGTTGCTGCTGCTGCTCGCGCTTTTGCTGCTGTCAGGTTTCGGCGCACCAAAAGTAGAGACTTTTACGCCGCCGGCACCGCTCGGGTTTTCGCTGCCCCCACCCATGGCAATGCCCCACTTGCGCGCCATGCTGCTGAAGACTTGGCTTACGCCGCCATCCTGGTTGGAGGTGCTAGCCTTCAGCTTCGGCGGCGGCGGCGGCTCGTAGCGAGAGTTCGAAAGCGTGTGCCAGAGTAAATCGAGCTGCTGAAGCGCTGCAATCTGGTGCTCGTCCCTTGTGAGGGTTCCGTTCGCGCAGAGGGCCTCGTATTTGACTAAAGGGCTCGTCAAGGCCGAGGGCTCGGCAGGCTCACGAGTAGGTTGAGTTAAGGTAGTAGCAAATCTTAGGGTAGGCTGGCGAAGAAGAGCTCGGCGCGAGTGGTGGCTAATTGACCCGCGCATGAGATAGGAAAGTGTCATTATCTGGTGTCTAGGGCATTGGGCGTAGCCGTCGAATATTATCAGATACCGCATATCGAGTTATTATCAGGCTGGCTGTCGATCTTCCAGCCAGCAAGGGTACAGAGTGTATCTAACCTATATTGCTTCCAGCTTCCAGCATCAACGCAAAAATAGACTGACTTCGCGACACATCTCATCATCTTCTTCACTCTTCACGACATCACGACATCACTCATCTGTCACGAAGCTTTCACGGTAAACATACAACTCTGACTTGCATCCCACTGTACTGAATACCTTCCAGGCCGTCTGCCGTCTGCCGCGCTGGGCTTTGATCCATTAAAACATGCGCCCTCGATGTCACAGTTAGCTCTCTCGGATAATAGTTGTTTATTGAATCACCTCGTGTCAGTGGCCGAGAATTTGGGGCCGGAATTAGAAAGCGAGCAGCTCACAGGTAAAGTGGCAGGAAAACAAAGCAGGGAATACACAAGGAGAGGAGCCGGCACTAGAAAAGGAGAAGCTAATCATGCAAACATACTCGAGCGGCCACGGAAGTGATGGTAGATGGCTTGTTTTTAGGTGTGGTTGAACAGGAGCTATGTAGCTATGTATCTGCTATCTGCGAACAATGTTGGATGTTTATGCCACAACGCAAGGCTTTAGGCTCCCCAGATACAAAGCAACATCAACAATAACCGCACAGTTCCATATCGAGATTTGTTATGCAGCTGCTAGAAGCGCAAGCACTGTTTTTAATAAGACTCTCGTGGTGAAAAAACGAAAATGGCGCGCTGACCCCACCAGGGTTTGGGGTTGCGATTCCCGTAACCGCGGAATTCCCGCGCGATGGCGAAATTTCACTTCACGCGAAATTTTCGCGATATTTCCGCGGTATTTTCGTGCCGTAGTCATTAAGGCACAGCCAAATCCACGTCGCGGAAATCACGTCTAATCCTGATTGGTAAAAAAAATCTTTCCGCCGCGGGAATTTTGACCTAGAACTAGAACCCCGTTCTCTCACAGAAAAAAGTAATCGCACATGTATCACAAAATCACAAAGGGGTTACAGAAAATCAAGCCAAGAAATTCAAAATTATCCAGCAGACTAGAAGTTAGAACTTATTTGGTATGCTGTGACCTCTGAAGAAGCCCATTGAGCTATCAATGTGTTATTTATGTACTTAAACAAAAACTAATGACTAAACGGGAAGTATCCTAATCACCGATTGTTCAGCAGTCGAGCCATTATTATCACAGCTTCTTTTGCATTCCGGAGTTGCCGTCCACGAATGATTCCAACATAATCTGCGATGTGTGGCACGATTGTAATTTCATGGCCGAATAGATGACCGAGAGGAGATACGAGCACGTCTTTGGCGCTTACATGCACGCATGGCAGGAAATGCCCGATGAAAATAGTATGCGCAGAGATCAATTCTTGGAATACAAGCATCATAGCCGTAAGATAGTCGTGTTTCTGAAGGTCGACATTGAGTATGTTTGCATCAATGTGTCCGTCAACGTCTGGATTCGTTGCATCGTTGGCAGCACCATTCAACAGGAGCCACGACGGCAACGCACCAGACACAGTCGCTTTCGTGCAGCTCAAATACAGCGGCCTCTTTCGATTCTTATCTTGACATTGTATATCACCAGCAGCACCATTTTCAAAAAGCCACTGCACCACCTTTAAGTGCCCATTCCTGCAAGCTGTGGAAAGTGGAGTCAAGCCGTCATTGTTTTTAGTGCGCACATCTTCGGCAGCTCCAACACCATTTAGCCATTTCACCACTGCCAAATGGCCGTTACTACAAGCAACCCACATTGGGGTTTCACCAGTGCTGACTTTCGCCCGGACAGTCTCTGCGGCTCCTGCACCAACGAGCCACTTCGCAACTTCTAGGTGGCCCTTGAAACAAGCAATGTAAAATGGGCTTCGCCCGGAGTCGTTGCAAGTTTGGATGTCATCGTAAGCCCCGACCTCAGAGAGCCACACTACAATGTCAAACCATCCGTGCTTGCAAGCAACGTAAAGCGGGGTATTTCCATGGACATCAGCGATTCTAACACCATTTGCTGCTCCAGCTTCGAATAGATATTGAGCTAGCGCTAAATGACCGCACATGCAAGCAGTGAACAAGGGTGTTTTGCCATGACTGTCAAGAGCACACATGTCTTCTTCAGCCCCAACTGAAATGAGCCATCTTAAAACTTCCAAATGCCCATGAAAGCTTGTAGCATGCAACACGCAGCATCCTCGGCTATCTCTTTGGCGCAGGGTGTGAGCCGCTCCATTATCGAAAAGCCACTGACAAACTTCCTGCTCTCCATACCAACATGCCAAGAAAAGAGGTGTACATGTGAAGGAAGCTCGAGTAGACGACTTCCAAGAGGAGCAAAGGTCAAGGTGGTCAATTCCATGATCAGCTAACCAATCAAGAGCCCTTTCCTCCCGAGTCCACGCATTACGAGGTGGCTTCTCCGGCTCTAATTGGGGGGTCTCGGTTCGAAACTTACTGAACGCATGCCAAAGTTGCTCCACAACTCCCATGAACGACTCGTTTTCACGCCGTCACATATAACGTACTCTTTTAATGGCCTTGCAGAAAGAAACGTAAATCATACGAAAATACCGTGCTCTCTAATGTCACGATATCTAGCTAGAATTATGAAGTAGTGCAGCGAAGTCAAATGTAATGGCTTCCGCTTAGGAGATACGTCCGTGTTGCTGGAGCCAAGTCTTAAGTGCTATGGTGAAAGGTTAAGAAATTAGATAACGTATCTCTAGGTAGTAAGCATGATAATCTGGCTAGTCAAAGTGTACTCATCGTGGCACGCAGCAGTCTAGCAGCCCGGTACCAAGTGACCCTCTATCCGTAGCTCTCTGACACCGAATCTCCGAGTCCGACACTAACTCTCTACCTGGAGACCGGGAGAAGCTTCTTTCCCAAGTACCACTACATGTAAAAAAATAAGTACTGTAACCAGACTGTAACGAACTGCAGGTACCCCGGAGGGGCGTTAGTACAGTACTGTACTGGTACACTGGTACTTTCAGTACTGCATGGTGAATTGGTGAACCGATGATGCAGCATGAAGCACGAAGCGCTGTGAATCGGTAGGCAATCGGCGAGTACTGATGAATTTGAGTTCACTGGTCACAGGACATTATCTCGTACTACTAGAGATACAAAGCCGGCAGATTGGAGTGCTCGAACAATTTGTTTGTTCACTTCTTTCGAATTTCTTATACTCGCAGCTACTGCAGTAGCATGCGAGCGTTTTGAACTTGGGAGTCCCTTCCTTCGTGAATTCGCCGCTAGCTATTTCTTAGGTAACCATTTGTCATGGCGAATTTGAATAAATGCAAGATGGCCTCCAGTCCCAATGGCAAGGTTTGCAACAACTGCTTCTCCCCCGAAGGAAGTGCAACAGCTCCCAAGCTATCCGCTTGCGCCCGGTGTGGCCTTGTGGTGTACTGCAGCAGAGAATGTCAGCGTGTGCACTGGAAGGCTGGCCACAAGCAGCTCTGCATCACTAAAGCTGAGCGAGCCCCACGATTACTGAGCTCTTCGAGTATTTGCGTGGACGGCGCCTCCAGGGCCACCGCTGTCGCGGAGGAAGTGTGCTCCATCTGCTTGGATCCAACTACTGAGTCGTCAGCCTGCACTTTGCCGTGCGCCCACGTGTTTCACGGATCGTGCGTGGCGGAGCTGCGGAAATACGGCGTAGAGTAGGCATGTCCTTTGTGTCGCAAACCTCTGCCACCTGGACCAAAACAGCTCAACGAGGAGGCGTTTCGGCGCTAAATGGTGGTCAATCGACAGGTAGAGTGTGGTGAAGCGTCGTGGTCGTCTCTTCCGGTCTCAGCACAGCAAGAATTAGACGAGGTAGTCGCTATATGGCGGACCGCAGCAGAGCAAGGATATCCTTGGGCTCAAGTCAATCTTAGCATCATGTTTGAAACGGCCATAGCGTGACACAGGACGGTGTGGAGGCTGCACGATGGTATAAGAAGGCCGCGGGCCAAGGGCACATCGCAGCGCAGTATTACATGGGCAGGTGCTCGGCACATGGTCGCGGCGTTGCCAAGAGCGACGTGGAGGCTGTGAAGTGGTTTAGACAGGCAGCTGATCAGGGAGATGCACACTACGAAGCCACGAAAACCTGTCAAAATCGTTGATCGTCGACATGTTATGATTTTCTAGTTAGGCACCTTCCGGTCATCGAAGAAATAATCTGAAGTCGATTCTCTTTGTTTCAATGCTCTCTTCAGATTTTTTTTTGGACTCAGGGAAGTTTTTTAGCCAAAAATCATGCTGTATTCTAGCATCGTCGAGAACACGATCCAGATGCTTAAATTATATATGAAGACAGCGTCGCCTGAGCAAAAAAAGGGCAGCACTGAGACCTCTAATACCCCCGAGCTTATATTCGCTGGTGGAAACTTTATCCCCGCCCGTCCTTGTAAATTCGAGAATTCGGGCTATGCAGCTCTGCACTAGAGCTCGAGCCGATCTTACACGAAGTGGGTCTTAGAAATTGTTGCTTGAAACTCCTGGCTGAATTTCTATGAAACTCTCTTGAATTTAGATTTTGAGTCCCAAATAAAATAGAAATAGAAATAACCTCCCTTTGATACAAAGTTTTTAATGTGGTATTTTTCAGCCGTGCCCAGGTCGTAGTCGTCTTCCTCGTATTTTTTTTTGACATATTCCATATCATCGAACTAGTTTCAAAAACATAGCAGGCTCCAAGGAGATAATGCGTCGCCTCTCTGTGGTATGAAAGGAGCTATCATGACCACGACAAAGAAAGCCCGCTGCGTTGGACTTCAACCGTTGAAATTGAACCAACCCGTTACGATAGCTTTTTCTTGCGTCGGCGACGGAACCCCACGGTGCGTAAAAGTCCAGTCCGCCGGCCAAATGAGGGTCAAACCTTTCCGCGGCTGCACCACCAGCGGCCCTTGGTGGTAAAACTCGGTCCCGCCCGCGTCGGTGACGTCGTTCAAGTACGTCATGAACACCAAGTGCCGGGACCCTTCCGGCTCACCACGGCCGGTGCGCTCGGTGTGGTACGTCTTATAGCCGCCGCTGGGGGGATAGTACCTAGCAAGGAAGAGCATAAATGGTCAAGATGTAACCTCAGCGAAAGTAAGCAAGAAGACTGAAACAACCAAATTAAAACAAGGAGTCAAAGGTCCAACAAAACAAAGTCATGCAAATCACTCGAACAACGCAGTTCACGTTGACTGCTCTAGAAGAGCACGCTGCTGTACACAAAGAAAAGATTCAAATACAAAAACAAAAGAATCGCGTACACTCACTGGAGGTTGGTGCGGCTCACGAGGCCAAAAGTGCCGTACGCCCCACACATGGGATACTCGCCCACGTACGCCGTCATCGCAGCTTGCAGCGCTTGCAAATACGCGCGCCACGCTGGGCTGGAGTCGTTGGGCGCAAACGACATTTCCTCCGAGTCCTTGACGTCTTTGTTCACTTCGGGCACTAGGCCACCTTTCATTGACACTTGGCCAGTGAGGGTAGAGCCCGCAGCCCTGCGCTCTTCGAACACAGCCAACAAATCGTCGCACACGGAAGGGTTCTCCATGATCCAACCACCCATGAACTGCGAGCCTTCACCCAAGTCTACTTTGGTGAGACCACCTGAACCACTCGTGGTACTTTCAGGCGCGGGTGGTTGCGGAGCTGGCGCTCGTGCAACCTCCTTCTTCGCGACGCTCTTGTCAACTTTGCTGCCAAATTCACCGTTTCCAGATATTTGTCCCGCACTCAAGTAAGTTGATGCCACCGCACGTGGGTGCCTATGAACACAAAGGCATGGCAAATTTTGGACTTACGCACTAGTCTCAGTCAATGGTTCATCGATAGCATTATAAGACCAATCAGTGAGGGCTTCCGAAGCTAGCTACATCGTCTGACCACAAAATACACTATACTCTATACTTCAATATTCACCTCCACGGAGTGAAGGCCGTAGTTTTAGCTAGTAACGCTATGACAATGACCGCTAGTTGAGCCTTCATCTCCACTTTTTGATATTGAAAACCGATGTTGTTTGATTCAAGGGCACCCCTTCACTAATCAAATGAAGAAAGTTCTGGTGCTACCACTGTAATAGGACACGAGACAACCCTTCAACGAATCGTAAAGTTGGCTAGTAGGAGAGTATTGCTATCTAAGTGCAGCAACTCCTATTTGAAGGAGTTGGTCAGACTTATTTTTGAGTGTCTGAAGCAGACAAGCGTATTGTAAGCTTAGCTCCTTTCGTCCGTCCTAAGACACCTCTACTCCTTTTGGTTTGAGGCTCTATTCGATTCAACGATTCAACATTTCAACATCAACATCGCAAGTTCAGGTGCCCGCGTGGTGCACGGTTCAGGGGACAATGTCATTGCCTCGGTACTGTATCTGTACGACCAAGGGCCCTTGGTACAACCAAGCAACAAAGGTGCGTGTATTTCGCGCCTTAGTGCGCCCTAGTGCACGTCCTTGATTTGCCCGTGGATAAGTGCCCCTTGCAGTGCCCGAGGTGTTTGTCTCTTCGTGTGTCTATGGCCCGCTTTTTCTTCTTTGCTACTGCTCATGTACGACAGAACAGTACTACTATACAGTAGTCCTGTGGGTACGTAAAAAAAGACGATCACCACGAATCACGAACCACGAAGCACGAACAAAATTCCATTTAAAATTTGAAGGATGATGAATCATGAAATCTCGGATTTCCTTCTTCGAGCAAGGGTAATTACAGTGTATAATTTCTTATTACTCCTCTTGCTTCGAGTGCTGGTCGTCCGCGACTTCGGTACAGATCCGTACCAAGGGCAATTACCCTTTTCTATGCAGAGTACAGTAGATGTAAGATGTTCATGTGAGACGCGCATACAGTACGTCGTGCTTATGAAGCCCCTCACCCCCTGGAGAGCTAAGCGCAATATCACACATCAGAGAACAAAAAGCCACCTCTAGAAACTAACTTTGCGAACTAGTCCACGAGTAAAAATCAAAAATCCTTATTCATTAGAGGACAGTATAATTAAACCGAGTAAATACCAACTGCCGATAGCGCTCAGCGGTAAATTTATCATACTAGGTCGCAGTCGCAATTTGGCACCCTAGAAAACTCAAAGTGGTATTGAAATCTACGATTGTATATTCTCGCGGACAACGTTTGATACAGATGTGTTAGATTAGTTTAGACAAGATCATACTCCCCAATTGCAAAGGAACCTCAGCGAATAGCACAAAGCTGCGTTTTGATGAATCCTCTAAAACAAGTCTGACTGGGCTGAGTGCCCTTTTGCGTAATGCAATGCCCATCTTTACTCTCATGAACCATGCAGAATCAATTCTCGGAAGGAGGCATAGGCTTCGAGTACGTCCGCGATCTCCACTCCGAGCTATCCTCTGCTATGGCACGCCACTCCTTGAAGTTGACCGGAAGCCCTTTGCCCTTGAGAGTCGTCTTCAATTGCGTTTCTATTTCTATGGCTATCATTAAACGCCCTAGTTATCCGCCCTCCTTACGCTTGACATCTGGAGTTCGAGTAAAAGGAACAACGGTCCTACATAAGCGCAGCGGTATAATCGAACAACCGAACAAGGAATTCGGATGCTAAGTGGGATAAGGGATAAGCGAATGTACAGTAACACGAACGCAATGTCCCAAACCAAACAACGACGATACGATTACTTCCGTCCTCCTACTCTTCAAATGTGCGCTCTTTCAAGTTAATAACGCAGACTCCAACGTTGTCCAGGCTTCCTCTCAAAAGCGCTTCATGAGTGAGAGCAGTTGCCACAGCCTGCCACGATTCCTGGTTGTTTCGCCTTGCTTTAACGTACGCGACAGCTTCATTGCTCGACATAACATCCCAGAGGCCGTCGCTTGCCAACACTAGAAAGTCAAATTCCAGGCCATCTTTTATGTCATCCTGATGCATTCCTACGCTATTTTCTGAGCTCTTGACAGCGTTGATGTCGACAATAGTCACATGAGGTTCTGCAGTGAGAAGATTTTTCATGTGACCATCGCCAAAAGACCTGGTTACCACAATTTCACCATTTACTCTAGCCGTGTTACCAGCCTTGATATTGTCCGTTTGATCACCCCCCAATGCAATCGTGCCCCCAAGAGCTTCGATGCGCGCCTTTTCTTCAGGATTCGAAGCGACGTGGTCAACCGTCAAAGGCACGGCTTGCGCTGAAGCACTGCAACATAAAACTGCGCGCGAATCACCCACGTTTGCCACCACTAGAACACCGCTTCGCGTCAAGAAGGCTACTGTCGCCGTAGTCCCAGCTTGCCGTGGACTCGACGATCCTTTACGCGCTTTCTCGGCGGTCCGTGCTGATGTTTCAGCTGCAGATCTTTCGGGCGTCTCCTTGGTAGGCAAATATGAACTTTTTTGGCTCGAAGGATATAGAATTTGGCGAATCAATGAAACATTTGAAGGTGATTGATTTTCAGCCATTTCAGTCATTGAATTCGAGTGAATCGAGGAAGATGGCAGTGCATCGGTACTTTGCTCACGCAGCAAAGCCGCATCCGTTTCAAGAAATGCGCGTCTTACTTGCTCGGTAGTTGGACGTTTCGCATTCACCGTTCGGATAAGAGCCGGAGGAAGAAAATGTGCTACAAACTGCGCCGCAGATGCTCCCAGATGACCATCAAAAACCGACCAAAGCGAGTAGTTAGCACCATACATGACGGCGGTATGGTCTTCAAGATATTGGCGGCGTCCTTGGGCGTCACACCACCCACTCGACAAGTCCGAAGGTAGGTGCGCGTGCGTAGACAGGCACGGAGGCAAGGTATGGCTAGTGGCAGGAGCGCTCGTTGGATCTACAAGCGCGGCAGTAGGGATCATGGGGCTGTTGGTTTCAACTGCATCAGAGGAGTACGATGGATTACACCACAATCCATGGCCACGAGAGACAGCATGTCGGAGGCAAGAATTATACAGGTCAAAACGCCGACCACAGCCCGGGCATACGTAAGGGCCCACATCGAATTTGTCAGTGTGCGTAAAGCTTTGAGCTGTGTCATCAGGGGCTGCAAGAAGAGCGAATTCACAACTTTGGATGCGCTGTTGATTTGAAGCCGCATCCATAGGATCTGCCCCCTCTGGTGATGGAAGACAATTATCACTTTGGCTCCCAGAACCTGCTGGTTTCAGCTTGAGAAATGGGTGGTCGAGTGCCTGGCTTGCTGTCAAGCGGTCCTCTGGCTTCCATCTCAAAATCTTTCTCAACAAATCAATTCCATCGATTCCCAGGAGAGAGTAGAAACCTATCTCGAGGGGGTCGCGCCGATGTAATGCTGCTAAAACATCTCTATTAGTACACCCAGCAGGCTTCCGCCTTGAACGTCGGTTGTCTTCATTATCTGCATTTGAATTTGGGGAGGTGATGCAGAAATCGGCCAAGGCAGCAACAAAGAGTACGCGCTCAAGTTCTTCTTCTGTTTCGTGGCGCATTTTCCAAGTCAAGAGAGCGCGTGTACGTTGATCCACAGTGAACACCGCCCGAGTACCAAGCAACATTTCTAAAAACAATACGCCTGCACTCCAAATATCTGCCATCGGCGAAGGCACATGCACATCAGCTTTCCCCCCTTTTCGTGAGCCATCTTCAAACGTGTTTGGTGGCGAATCAGAGTACATGTCAGCGAAAATTCGCTCTGGGGGCATAGCTTCAAGGGTCTCTTCATTAGATGTTGGCCCCGCGGGCCCGAAAAAGCCTTGTTGAAGGGATTCTGAATCATATGCAGAGCTAAAGTCAATTAGATTGACTTTTAAATGTGACCTCGAGGAGAGGTGTGCGTCTGAGGTTGGATCCCACAAGCCCCAAAGGACGTTGCTCGTCTTAATGTCACGGTGAGTTACATTCGAGGCATGAAGCCCTGCAAGTCCTTCAAAAATTTGCCGCAGCAATTCTTGGAGCTGGCTGCGCCCGAAGGATGAAGTCCGCAGAAGTTTCCAACCCTCTGACGGCTCTAAAAGAACAGCACCACCTTGTACAACGTCTTTTGAAGGCGCATACATCCATTGATGAAGAGACATGCCCTCGTCAACAAAAACGAGCCAAAGTTCTTCTTGTCCTAGCGAATTAGTCTGTTGGAGCAATACAGAATGTGCAAATTTAAGAGATTAGGCAGAAAGTTGGAGTTGTGCTAGTTCCTCGTATTTAAAGAAGGAAACGGAAGAGAAATCGCGCACAAGACGAACCAATGTAGGTGACACCATGGAGCATTAACGCAAAAAAACAACGAAAAGTATTGAGCTTGTTCTTACAGATGTATTGCTATTGACACAACCCCCATCTTGAGTAGACAGTAGAAGTATTCGAGTATTTTTTTGTGTCGACTCTCTGAGCAAAGTTATTGATGACGTACCGTCAAAAAAGCTTCCACGAAGCGGGCAATCCTTCCTCGGAGACGAATTTTGTTTCGGAGAATTTCGTTGAAGTAAACTTCACGTAACCCAGCTCGCCTCACGTGTTCACCTCTTTCCAGGAGCATTCGCTTGAGCACGAAAACGTTGCCACCTTGCAAGAAAGCAGAATGTTGTCCAATTTCATACTATGAAAATAGAATGATTACAAACGCAATAGAATACACAAACACAATACTCACGCTCAGCCGAGTCAGCTGATATCCTTGTGGCTCTCCAAATTTCCCCGTGAGCACCTCGATTACATCGCCGACGGAGGCACCACGATCCATGTAAGCGCGCACTGCTCGTTGGAAAACCGACGTCGTGACCTTCAACGACTTCTTCTTCAAAATTATTACTTTCACTTTTTGCAATTGAGAGATTGTTGCTAGGAAATGCCGATAATTCAAGGTGACCAATGGCTGGAGTGAAAAATATGGGAGACACTCTTGATCGTTCCACGAAATTTTTGGCGCCCTTGATACGGATGAGTCTATCGAGCTGATACCGATAAGAAAGCTGCAACGAGAGAGATTCCTGGGATTCCCAATGGGTCACGAGGGCACCTGATACTAAATCTCCTGGCGCTACCCCAGGGTGCGCTTCTGATAAGCCAAAGGTTTCATCCGCTACCCCGTCATTGAACCTCAAGGGCTGCACTTTCAATTTCTTGCCATTTGGCACCTCGTCGTGGAAATATTCTGCAGTTCCAAGTACGAGCGCGACTTGAACGACGAGGGGTAGACCACGCATAGACACCTTCATGCAATCAATTAGAAGTGCGGATCTCTAGCAGCTGGAAAATATCTCAATCTGCTTGAATCGCTTGGAACGACACTTAAAACAAAACTATCGATGCTATCTATTAAATCTTATAAAAATATAACGGATTGTTGGTATGACACCTCCTTTGCCTCTGATAATTACTTCCGTTACAGACAGTCAGCTGAGGTACTGGTCATCGTCAACTGAACTAGCCTGTCTAAGCCAGCTACTATCTGCTTCTCTAGTTAGCTAGGTTGCTACATCTGTAGCTAGACTGACTCTTAGACCTAAGCAATAGAGCTGGCTGCTGGCTATTCATTCTTGTCACACTGACTGATGTAACAAGTACTTCTTGACACTTCTTGACTTCTTGACAACCTTTTCTTGATCAGTTCTGAGGTGGCTGGCAGAACATTCTCAAGAAGTTGTTCCGAGCGTTCCGACCATCAGATGGACGTTCCCACATGGCTTATTACTTATTACTCGGCATTCTGGCGCCAACGGATTTCCTCAACAGTTACAGCTACATATGCGCATTTCATTAACCGCAGTCAACAGGGAAATTCTTGTTTTCAAGAGGACTGTCCTTCAATTGACAAGGGGCGTGCCATAGCAGAAGATAGGTCGGAGTGGAGATCACGGACGTACTCGAAACCTATGCCTCCTTCCGAGAATTGATCCTACGGGGTTCATGAGAGTAAAGATGAATATTGCATTGCGCAAAAGG
>Ga0307930_1001767_pt1 | contig 16927 bp, 15 predicted proteins | sample OrgLakmetageno46_FD_203161 | JGI IMG/M metagenome (GOLD analysis project Ga0307930, IMG submission 203161) | Saline water microbial communities from Organic Lake, Antarctica - #46 | ecosystem: Environmental > Aquatic > Non-marine Saline and Alkaline > Saline | place: Antarctica: Organic Lake...
TCGCCCTACGGTGGTCGATGCGGCAATGGAAGAAGTGATGGGGCGTAAAGACCTGTCCATGGTGGCGACGACCGATCCAAAGACTGCCTACGCAGAGGCGGACTTTATTATCGTGGCAACGCCTACTGACTACGATCCTGACAAAAATTATTTCAACACAAGCTCTGTTGAGGCCGTCATAGATCAAGCGCGCGCCCACAATCCGACCGCCACGATTGTGATCAAGTCGACCATTCCGGTTGGTTTCACAAGCCAGCTGCGCAAGACCCGAAGCGATGACAACATCTTGTTCTCCCCTGAGTTCCTCCGTGAGGGTCAGGCGCTGCAAGATAACCTGCACCCCAGCCGCATTGTGGTTGGTGGTCGCGGGCCGCAGGCTGAACGTTTCGCGGGCTTGCTCAAGGAAGCGAGCCTCGATCCCGACGTGCCCGTCTTGCTGACAGGTTCCACCGAAGCTGAGGCGATCAAGCTTTTTGCCAATACATACCTTGCCATGCGCGTGGCCTTCTTCAATGAGCTTGATAGCTTTGGCTTGGCACGCGGTTTGGATGTGCGCGAGATCATCGATGGTGTCTGTCATGATCCGCGTGTTGGAAACGGATACAACAACCCATCGTTCGGCTATGGCGGGTATTGTTTGCCGAAAGACACCCGACAGCTCCTCGCAAACTACGAAAACGTGCCCCAGCACGTCATGCAAGGCATTGTAGACGCTAATTCATCCCGCAAGGACTTCATTGCGCAGGAAATCCTCAAGCGAGAACCAAAAGTGGTTGGGATTTACAGGCTTGCCATGAAGCAAGGCTCGGACAACACCCGCAGTTCTGCGATCCAGGGCGTGATGAAGCGCCTCAAAGCCAAGGGCGTTGAGGTGATCCTGTATGAGCCGCTGTTGGCTGGAGAGCGCTACTATAATTCGGAAGTGGTTCGGGATTGTGATGCGTTTCTTGAGCGTGCCGATCTGATTGTAAGCAATCGGTTGGAGGCAGCGCTCTTGCCAGTTCAGGCGAAGGTGTTTACGCGTGACCTGTACGGGGTAAATTGATTTTAAATGACGTGTTTCGACCGCGCTGCCCAATAGTTTGCGTTATAGGACGTTTGGGAAACAGATACCGACGACATTCCTGAAATGTGCGAGCGCTTTCTAAAACGCAAAATAGCGAATACGCGACGCTTCAGAACGAGATCGAACGGCTGCGCGCGAAACTCGGCGACAGCGCGTTGGGAGATATCATCGGCGACACGCATTCAGGGTAGGTTTGCACTTTGGCGGGCGGCGGGCCTGCCCCATCCCGGTCTTGGGAAACCCGCGCCGGGCCCAGCGATACATAGGAAAGGCCGCGCCTAGATGCCCATACTTTACGAGCACAACGCTCTCTTCGTGCACATCCCGAAGAACGCCGGGCGGTCTATCGAAAAAGCTTTCTTGCCCAGCGGCATGACGCCGTCGTCAGGCGGAAGGTCCTTCGTGAACGGGCTAGCGCGGTGGGCGCTGCGCAAGACTGCGAACCCGATCCCGCCTCAACGTCTGCTCGGCACCCTCGATGTCGCCCTCGCCTCGCAACATCTGACGCTGGAAGAAATCCGCCTGCTCGGCCTCGTGCCGGAACGCGACATCGATCGGCTATTCACGTTCTGTGTGGTGCGCAACCCCTATGATCGGGTGCTGTCGTCGGTGCTACATTTTTCCCGCGACGACAAGCAACGCCTGTTTAACCTGCCAGGCCGTCCCGGCGCCGACGATTTCGAGGCCGCGATCCTAGCCTGGATCAAGGTCGATGCTCCCGATCACAACGTTCTGGCCCATCGGCGGCCTCAGTCGGACTACGTGCGGATGAAAGACCGCGCCAACGCAAGCGATTTCACCTTGCGCTTCGAGCATCTAAACGACGATTTCGACCGGCTGCGCAAACGGCTAGGCGCAACCTGCGTAAGGCTCAGCCGAACCGGAGCGGGCAGGTTCGGAGACCGCGATTACCGCGACCTTTACACCGATATCTCGCGCAAAGCCGTCGAGCGGGCATTTGCCGCAGATCTCGAGTTATTCGAGTATCGCTTTTAGGCAGGGACAACGGAGCGGCCTGCCGTATCGGGCCGATGACAACGCTCTCTTCGGAGACATAACGAGGACCGAACCTGGAACCGCAGACGAAAAACTGGACTCGCACGATCCTGCGCTCCTTCGGAAGTTCGACCGGGATCATGATCGTCGGTCTGTTCACCGGCATCCTGCTCGCGCGGCTTCTGGGCCCCGAGGGCAGGGGTGTCGTCGGCTCGGTCGTCACCTACGCGACTGTGCTCGTCGGGTTGGGTCAGCTCTCCGTCGGCGATGTCACCGTGATTCTGGAAAAAGAGGTCGGGGAAGATCAGGCTCTAGCCACGGCCTGGACCGTGTCGCTCAGTAACTTCCTGATTTCGACGCCGGTCCTCGCCGTGATAATCTGGGCCGTGTTCCGCACCGATGCGTCTGTACCGCTAATGCTTACCGTAGCGTTCTTTCTGGCCTTCGCCTTGTCGAACATGATCAACCAGCTCTATCTCGGCGTCTTCCGCATCCGCCACCAGTTCGGCAAGGTGCAGATCTTCGCCTTGACCAAGCCGACGGTGTATCTGGCCGCCCTCCTCGTGCTCGCGGGTGGGCTCGTCGCTCCGACGGTAGAAAGCATTCTCATCGCCCTGACCGCCAGCAATCTCGTCGCCGTCGCCGTGCGCGCGGCCATAGACGGGCTGCCTTTTGTCGGCCGCCTGCACTGGCGTTCGGTCGGCGGCTTCCTGAAGCTTGCGCTGCCGCTCTACACAACGAAGGTGTTGCAAACCCTCGGCACCCAGGGCGACCGACTGCTCGCGGTCACGCTGTTGTCAGCGCACGAAATTGGAATCTTCCTCGTCGCCACCACCTTCGCCTCGGTCATCCCCGGGATCTATTCGACGGCGGTGAAACTGCTCGTGCTGCCGGCGATGGTGTCAATCGGCCACGAAACCCGCAGCGCCCAGGCGAACCAGATGCTGCGTCTAACATGGGCGGCCAGCATCGTTGCCGGCCTGTTTACCGCGGCCATCGCCCACCTGCTGATCCCGCTGCTGTTCGGCGCAGCCTATGCCAGCGCCGGCGGCATGGCCGTCTGGCTCGCCGCCGCCAACCTCCTCCGGCCCGTGCGCGAAAGCCTTTTAGAAGTGCAGAAGAGCTACGCCATCACCCGATTCTTCGCCCTGCCCTCGATGGTGCTGTTCACCGTCTTCCTCGCGGTCGCCGCCGCGCTGTTCCCGTTTCTCGGGGTCTTCGGCATCATCGCCGGGCGCGGGGTCGCCGAGCTTGTCACCGTCGCGGTGTTGTCACAGCGCCTGGGGAAGTACGCACCGGAAATTGCCATCCGTCACTGGATCGTGCCGCGCTGGCGCGATTTCTTGATGCTCATAACGCACGCCTGGACGGCGGTTTTTGGAGGCGGCAAGAGGCGATGAGCACTGAGGCGAAACAACGCGATGTCGGTGTCGTCATGCTGGGGGCGCGGATGCACTATGCGGTACCAGCGATCCTGCACCGCGCCGGACGACTTGGGCGGCTCTACACCGATAGCTACCGCAAGACCGGTGTCGAGCGGGCGGTGCAGCACTGGCTGTCGGCGCGCTGGTGGGTGCCCAGGCTGGTGAAGATGTTCTCTAACCGCTATACGCCCCTGCTCGACGGTGCCGATGTGGCGCGGTTCGAGCGGCTGGCGATCCGCAACGCCCTGCAGCGGCGGCGGAGGCGCACGCGCGCCGAGAAAGAAGCGCTGATCATCACGATGGCGCAGGACTTCGCGCGGGCTGCGCTTCGGGCCGGGGCCACCGGCCACGAAGTCATCTATGCTTTCAAGGGCGCTGCGCTCGAACTGTTCGAGGCCACCGCGCCCGGCTGCATCCGAGTGCTGGAACAAAGCATCCTGCCTTATGAGCCGACCCTTGCGCTGCTGCAGCGCGAGCAGGACGCTTGGGGGCACTGGTATCGGGAGGGCATCGAGGTCGCGTTTCCGGCCGAAGCGATCGCGCGCGAAAAGCGCGAATGGGCGCTGGCCGACCGGATCGTTGCGGGTTCGGACTTTGTCCGGCAGGGGCTGATCGACAGTGGGGTGTCGGCGGACATGATCGTGGTCGTGCCCTATGGCGTGCCGCTGCCCCCGGTGCGACCGACCCGCAGACGCAGCGGTCCGCTGAAGCTCCTGTTCGCGGGCAAGGTGGGCCTGCGTAAGGGCGTGCACCACCTGCTCACCGCGATCGAGGAGTTCGACCCGGCCGAACTGCAGGTGAACTTCGCCGGCGATTGCGAGCTTACCGATGACATCCGTCAGCGCTTCGCAGGGAGGGCGCGGTTCCTCGGCCGGGTCCCTCGCGCGCAGATGCAAGCGCTCTATGCCGAGGCGGACGTTTTCGTGCTGCCGTCAATCGTTGAAGGTTCGGCCACCGTCACCTACGAGGCGATGGCCCAGGGCCTACCGGTGATCACCACGCCGAACGCGGGCTCGCTGGTCGAGGATGGCATTCACGGACACATCGTGCCGGCTGGAGAAGTCGCGGCGCTCGCCAACGCAATCAGGGCCTATCTCAAAGACGAGACCCTGTGGTCCCGCCATGCCGTCGCCTCCCTGGCGATGCGCGACGAGGTATCGACCGAGGCCTATGCGCGACGCCTGCTGGCCTTCTTCGACGGGCTCGAACGTGCCCCGGCGATCAGCGTCCACACAGGGAAGGCCGCGTCGGCATGATTTCCTCGGCGCTCTTTCTTGCGCTGCTCGCCGCAGCGATGGTCCTGATCGCAACCCGGGTCACGCGTCTCGCCCTTCATGGCAATGCGCTGAGACTGACCTGTGAGATTTACTATCCAATAATACTACTGTTGGTCTACGGACTGGCTGCGGTGCCCCTGCTGCTTCGGGAGCCGTCGTATTTCCCAGGGTATGTCGGCGTCGATTTCGCCGTCGTCGACATTCTCTACGCTTTTCTAATCATGATGTTCGGCGCCTTGAGCTATGTCGTCGGGTTCAACCTGGCCTATCGGGCCCCGACCAACACCACCGCCATCGCCCGGGCCAGTACGGGGCTGCGTGAATCCTCGTTCAACGCCGGGGCCGTAACCCTAGCCGTAATTGACGTAATGGTGCGGCTGCAGCAGATCGCAACCGGGCAGTATTTCGACTGGATGCGCGGCCGAGCCGCGGATTTGTTCGGCGACGGGCAGAACGCGCTGTGGCTGCTGCAAGACGGACTGGCACCGATCCTTGCGGCTATTGCCACCCACCGCTCGGACAAACATCGCGTCTGGCTGATCTATCTTTTCGCGCTATTCTTCGCGCTGGTTCTAGAGGGCAAGCGAACCAAGCTTCTGCTGGTCATCGCTGCCTCGCTGTTGGTGCATTTCGTGCTGCGCAAGACCCGTATCCGCCTCTCCCGCGGCCTTGTCTTCTACGCCGTCATTGGGGCCTTCGGCCTGAGCTTCGCCTCTTCGGCCATTCTCGAAGCCCGGATCACGTTTCGTTCGAACATCAACGGCGCCTTGGCAGATCCCGCCAGGTTCGTGCAGGATATGGTGTTCGAGGTCATGCCCCGTGCTTTCGTCAACACGTTCACCGGCTCCGAACCTAACACGGACCTCATTCGAGGCGCGTCCTTCGCTGAACGGATGCCAACATGGTCGATATCACTGGCCTCGCAGACACGGAGCGTCGCCGAAGCCGGCTTGCTGCCTTTGGGGACTATGTTCGACGAGATGGCCGTCGTAGTCCCCTCGGCGCTGTGGTTCGGAAACAAACCGACCATCGGGGTCAGCACGACCATCGCCAACTACTACGACCTCTGGGCGCCCAACACATTCTCCACAAAGGCGGATCTTGCGAGCACTGCCCTGGTCAACCCTTATCTATATTCCGGGCTGCCCGGGCTTCTGATCTATGCGTTGTTCCTCGGCATGCTGGTCGGGTGGACGGCGCGCTACGCGACCGCCAGGTTCGGCGTCAACGGGGTGCTGCTTATGATTGGGTCGATCTACTACCTGAAACCATTTTCGAACTCCATGGCCGGCCCGATTGTGGGCCTGCGGAATTTGATCATCATCATCGTGTTCTTCCACATGGCGGAACTCGTGATCCGAGCCTTCCGGCTTTCTAGTGCCCCTGCCAACAGGCCATCGGCAAAATGAGTGTTCTCCCCGATTTCATGATCATCGGCGCCCCAAAATGCGGCACTACCTCGCTGGCGGGTTGGCTCGGCGCGCATACTGGTATTTTCATGGCCAGTCCGAAGGAACCTGCGTATTTCAGCACCGACATCGAAACAGTCGGCGCGGTCCGCGATCGACTCGCCTACGACGCCCTGTTCAGCACCGCCGGGGCGGCGCAGTGCAGCGGCGAGGCGTCGACCACCTATCTGCGGTCGCGCGTCGCGGTGCCGGCGGTGCTCGCACGCCGACCAGAGACCAAACTCATCGTCTGCCTGCGCAACCCGGTCGAGATGATGCAGTCGGTGCACGGCCAACTCTTGCGCGGCGGGCGCGAAAACCTGATCGATCCGGCGCAGGCCTGGGCGGCGCAGGAGGCCCGGCGCCAGGGCCGCGACCTGCCCCCGTTCTGCCCCGAACCGGCCGATCTCGACTACGCTGCGGCCTGCGCGCTCGGTGTCCAGGTGGGCCGGTTGCTCGACGTGGCCCGCCGCGACCAGGTCCACTTTATCTTCAACGAGAACATGCGCGCCGATCCGGGGGCCGTTTACCGCGATGTACTCGCCTTTCTCGACGTCGCCGATGACGGGCGCAGGGACTTCGCCAGTCTCAACCAGCGCAGCGCCTCGCGCTCGTCCGCGCTGAACCGGGCCCTCGCCCGCGCCTCGGCGTTGCGCCGCCGGTTCTGGCGCGGCGGCTCGTCATTGGGCCTCGGGGCGCTGATCGCGCGGCTCAACACCAGCTCCGCCGCCTCAACGGCAACGATCGACCCAGGATTACGCGCCCTGCTCACCGCGCATTTCGCCGACGACATCGACGCGCTTGCGGCGTTGACCGAGCGCGACCTTTCGGAGTGGCTGTCATGACGATTGCCCAGGCGATGCCGGATTTTTTTATCCCGGGGGCGCCGAAGGCCGGCACCACTAGCCTTGCCGGCTGGCTCGCCGCGCACCCCGCCGTCGGTTTCTGCGACCCGAAAGAGCCGCGGTTCTTCAACACCGACTTCACGCTGCCGAGCCGCCCGACTGGGATCGAGGCCTATTTCGAACTATTCCCGCCCCGCCCCGCCGACGGGCTCAGGGGCGAGGCGACCACGGGATATCTGGTCTCGCGGGTCGCCATCGACGCGATCCTGCGCCTGAACCCTGCCGCGAAGTTCATCGTCTGCCTGCGCGATCCGGCGGAGCTGTTCCTGTCGCTGCACCGCCAGCGGCTCAAAGAGGGCTACGAGACCCTGGTCGATCCGCGCGCCGCCTGGGAGGCTTCGGCGGCGCGGCAGCGTGGTGAAGGAATACCGAAGACCTGCCCGGACCGGCAGATGCTCGACTACCCCCGCTATGCTGCCATCGGCGACCATCTCGAGGCGCTCATGGCGCGGGTGCCCGCAGAACGGATCCTGGTGCTGTTCACCGAAGAGCTCGGCCGCGACCCGCAGGCTGCCTTTGACCGCAGCTGCGATTTTCTCGGGCTCGCGCGGGCGGCGATCGCCGCTGGCCAGCGGGCCAATACCGCGCGCGTCCCGCGCAGCCCGCTGGTGGCGCGCAGCTTGCGCACGCTGGGGCTCCTGCGCCGCCGCCTGGGCATCCGCCGGGGCTTCGGCGCCGCCCGGATGATCGAACGGGTAAACCTGCGCAAACCCGGGCAGGATGTCGACCCGGCGTTTCGTACCGCGCTCGACGCGGCGCTCGAACCGCAACGCGACAAGCTGCGGGCACTGATCGGACCCGGACAGGGAGACCCGACATGACCCGGATCGACGTCGCCCAGTTTTCGCGCCGCGCCTATCCCGGTGCGTTCAGCATCGAGCAGGTGTTTCACGACATCGAGGCCGCCTTGCCTGACGACATCGCCGTGCGCGCGGTGCGAAACCAGGGGTTTTCGCGCGGGCTGCTGCCCCGGCTGCGCGATGCGCTGGGGGCGCGGCGGCACCGGGGCATGGTCAACCACGTTCTCGGCGACGTGCACTACCTGACCCTGTTCCTTCCACGTAAACGCACCATCCTCACGATCCACGACTGCGAGATGATCCACCGCGCCAGCGGACTCAAACGGTTCATCCTGTGGCTGTTCTGGATTCGCCTGCCGGTCGCGCGCGCCGGCACCGTGGTTGCGATTTCGCAAACCACCCGCGCCGATATTGAAGCGCTGCTGGGCGGCGGCGACTACCGGATCGAAGTGATCGAAAACCCGGTCTCGCCGCGGTTTTCGCCGACACCGCCACCGCCGGCTGGCGACTCGCTTCCCGAGATTCTGCACATCGGCACGAAGGCCAACAAGAACCTCGACCGCCTGATCGACGCCGCAACCGGCCTGCCGCTGAAACTGGTAGTGATCGGACGGCTCACCGAAGCCCAGCGCGCCCGGATCCAGGCCAGCGGGCTAGCCTGGGAAAACCGCCATGATCTCAGCGCCGACGAAATCGTCGAGGCCTATCGCCGAGCCACGCTGCTGGCGTTCGTCTCGCTGAGCGAAGGGTTCGGGCTGCCGATCATCGAAGCCCAGGCGACCCGCCGGCCCGTGCTCTGCGCCGACCGCGAGCCGATGCGCTGCGTCGCCGGAGACGGCGCTTTGCTGGTCGACCCGGAAGACACAGCGGCTATCCGCTCCGGCCTTGAACGCTTGCTCGGCGACCCCGACCTGCGCGCTCGCCTTGTCGCGGCGGGGCGCGGCAACGTCACCCGGTTCACCGCCGGCACTATCGCCGAGAAATACGCGGCGCTTTACCGGAAGGTGGCCGAGCAATGAAGATCTTGCATGTGGTGCCGAGCTTCTTTCCCGCCACCCGCTGGGGTGGGCCGATCTTTTCGACCCTCGCGCTGTGCGACTGGGCGGCGGCGCAGCCCGGTATCGAGGTCCGGGTGCAGACCACCAACGCCGCCGGCCCGGGCCGTGACGAGAGGATCGAACCGCCCGAATGGGTCCGCACCATGCCGGCCGGCTATCCTGTGGTCTACCATCGCCGGATTGCCGGGCACGCGATTGCGCCCGGCCTGCTGCTTTCCCTACCGCGCGCGATCCTGCGCGCCGATCTCGTCCATCTCACCGCGACCTATTCCTTTCCGACCCTGCCGACACTGGCGCTGGCCCGGCTGCTGCGGCGGCCGGTGGTCTGGTCGCCGCGCGGCGCGATCCAAGCCGCGCATGAGTGGCGCGACGCGCCCCGGCAGGGGATGAAACGCCAGTTCGAACGGCTGGCCCGCCTGATCGCGCCGAAAAATACGGTGCTGATGGTCACGGCCGAGAGCGAAGCCAAGGCGACGGCGGCCCGGATGCCCGGGATGCGGGTGGACATCGTGCCCAACAGCGTCGAACTGCCCGCCGAAATGGCCCTCGCCGACCGCCACTGGCGGCCGGACGGCCGGCTGCGGCTTATCTTCCTCGGTCGGGTGCACGAAAAGAAGGGCATCGACCTGCTGATAGTGGCGATGTCGAGGCTCGGCCTTGAGGTGGAGCTCGATGTCTATGGCAGCGGCGCGGATGAGTATCTGGCCACACTGAATACGCTCGTCGCGCGGTTCGGACTCGAGAGCCGTGTCCGGTTTCACGGCCATATCGAGGGCGCCGACAAGAGCCACGCGTTCCGTAACGCCGATCTGTTCGTGCTGCCCAGCCACAGCGAGAATTTCGGGATCGCCATCGCCGAGGCCCTCGCCCATGGCGTGCCGGTGGTGACGACCCGCAACACCCCCTGGAGCGCGCTCGATCAGACCGGCTGCGGGTGCTGCATCGAGCTCGACACCGACGCGCTGGTCGCCGCCATCGCCGAGCTCGCCGAAAGCGACCTCGCGGCGATGGGGCGGGCCGGGCGCGCTTGGATGATCCGCGCCTTTTCGCCGGACGCTGTGAACGGCAGATTGCTTGAACTATACCGCGGCCTGACCGCCTCAGGGCAGTAAAGGCCGAGCATCATGACTTCGTCGCATAGAATTGACGTCAGCGAGAATCGTGGGGCCCGCAAATGGACCCACTGCGAACAGGTCGGCCGGCTGCTCTGGACGCTCGCCTCGCCCTTCTTCATCCTCAGCCCGCGACCGCTCTGGGGCTGGCGCCGGGCGATGCTGCGCGCGTTCGGGGCTCGGGTTGGAGCCGGAGCGCATGTCTACCCCAGTGTCCGGATCACCATCCCCTGGCATCTTGATCTGGGCGAGCAATGCGCAGTGGGCGACCGGGCGATCCTTTACGCGCTCGGACCGATCACCGTCGGCGCGCGGGCCACAATCTCGCAAGGCGCTCACCTTTGTGCCGGCAGCCACGACCTGTCTCGGCCAGATCGCCCGTTGACCAAACTACCGATCACGATCGAAGCCGATGCTTGGATCGCCGCTGATGCTTTTGTCGGCCCCGGCGTGACTGTTGCCCAGGGGGCCGTGGTCGGAGCGCGCGCAGTGGTCGTAAAGGATGTCCCGCCCGGTCAGGTTGTAGTCGGCAATCCAGCACGGATCATAAGAAGCCTTTCCACATGAAAGAGAACGCTGACATCGACAGATACGGCTATACCGACCCGGAGCAAAATTCTTCACCTACCTATCTCCTGCCAGACCTGCGCAAGGAGTTAACGCAGCTAGACGGCGGCGAAAAGCGTCTGTTCGACCTAGGGTGCGGCAATGGCAGCGTTGGTGCGACTGTCTCAAGGACGGCTGGGACGTCAGGGCGATTCAGAGAAAGCGGGTTTTCTGCCGACGCGCGATTAAGCGAACGGCCTTGCTTCGACTATCCTGCACGATTTCGGTGGCCATTGTCGGCGACGCGTGGATCTGCTTGAGCAGCGTTCTCACGGCGCTCGTCAGATTGAAGATGACGATCAAAGTTCTGTTCAAATTGCCCTTGCGACAAGCGACCGGGATGGTGGCCAGTCTGCTGGAGATGGCGAACCTGGACTGGGCCGTGCCGGACTATACAACCCTGTGCCGAAGGCAGAAGACCCTCGCCGTCCAGATCCCGTATCGGCGCGCAGATGGACCGCTCAACTTACTTGTGGACAGCACCGGGATCAAATTTTTGGGCGACGGAGAGTGGCAGGCCCGAAAGCACGGCGTTCAGGGCCGACGCCAGTGGCGCAAGGTCCATTTGGCCATGGACACGGCCACGTCGGACATCCGAGCGGTGGAGTTCACCCCAAGTAGCGACGACGACAGCCCCGTTCTGCCGGAACTGCTGGATCAGATTCAAGAAGACGAAGAGATCGGCTCCGTGACCGCCGATGGCGCCTATGACACCCGTCGCTGCCATACCGCCATCATCGACCGACAAGCCACGGCGATCATCCCCATCCGCAAGAACGGCTGCCCCTGGAAGGAAGACTGTCCGGCCGCGGTCGCCCGCAACGACACCCTGCGCGCCACCCGGCACTACGGCAGGGCGTTCTGGAAACGCTGGACAGGATACCACGCCCGCAGCCGGATCGAGGCGAAGATGCGTTGCCTCAAGGCCTTCGGGGAACGCATCGCAGCAAGAGACCCAGACCGCCAAACCGCCGAAATCCAGATCCGCGTCGCCCTCATGAACCGCTTCAACGCCCTCGGCACCGCTGAGATCATTCGCGTGGCCTGATACCAGCGGGGAAAGGGGAAGCCATGTTCTATACTGGAGTTACGCAACAATGCTAATACCCGATAACAGTGCTTTTCGATATCCCAAACGCCCGATAACATCACCTCGTGCTAGTTAACTTTGATCCTTGATTAATGAGCGACACTTGACCCTCACCGTCGTCATCCTCACCAAAAACGAAGAGCGCCACATCGCACGGGCCCTTGGCACTGTGAAGGCCATTGCCGATACTTGCGTGGTGGTGGACAGCGGATCGGATGACCGCACTGTGGAGTTGGCTGAGGCGGAGGGTGCAAAAACTCTCGTCCATCCGTTCATCACACAAGCGCAGCAGTTCAATTGGGCGATTGACCAACTCCCCGATGACACAGAGTGGGTGTTGCGCCTGGATGCCGATGAGGTTTTGAGCCCGGCTCTGGTGGCTGAAATCCAAGAGGGTCTCGCCAGCCTCCCCCCCGGGACGCAGGGTGTTTATGTCTCGCGCCGCATGCACTTCCTGGGTCGGCGCATCGCGTGGGGTGGGGTCTTTCCGGTTCGCGTATTGCGGCTCTTCCGCCACGGGCACGGACACTGCGAAAACCGTTGGATGGACGAGCACATCATTGTGGACGGCGGCACCGCTGAATTCTCCGGCGAGATTGTTGACGACAATATGAATTCGCTGACCTGGTGGACGGAAAAGCACAATTCCTACGCGAGCAGAGAAGTGGTCGACATCCTAAATCACGAATACCGATTTATGCCGCAAGAAACCGTTGCCAATTTGCGGACTGGTCAGCAGGCCGGTGTTAAGCGCTGGATTAAGGAAAATGTCTACGCGCGCCTCCCCGGCGGGTTTAGGGCTTTTGCTTATTTCTTCTACCGATATATCATGCGACTGGGCTTTCTCGATGGCAAGGAAGGAGCTGCGTTCCACGTACTGCAGGGCTTGTGGTACCGTTACCTCGTTGATGCAAAACTGTACGAGGTGCGGCTTTACATGCAGCGCAACAACGTCGATGCGGTCCGCGCAATTCGGGATGTGCTTGGGATCGACGTGGTAGGCTCAACGGATACCGCCACTGTTAGTGGCGCGGTAAGTAAGAATTCACATTAATATCGCAACATAATCCGGCGTGTAGCTGAACATATACCTCAAGCCTGCAGGGATCACTGCGGTTGCACTGACCCCGTATCGCGCGACCGCAGCCACGGTCCAGGCTGCCCCCGGCGCGGCGACCTGCAGAAAGCACGCAGAAGACGAAGTATCGTAATATGAGATCAGGATCGGACGGCTGGTTTCGTTGAGATATTCGGCGCCACCTTGTCGGTTGACCTGTGACCAAGTTTGGCCCCAACCGAATGCATTGGCCAGCATATGCTGCTCGACGGAGGCAGCGCTCATGAGCTTTTCTGTGGCCGTACCGGCCCGGGCCTCGGCAGCGGTAGCCATGTTAGCGGCAAGGGTGCGATCGGCGTTCAGGGCACCGCCGCCAATAAGACCGGCGCCAGTTTCAACACGGCGGCTGCTACTGAGCTTGGCTTCCAGCGCGGTCTGCATGGCGGTGGAGACAGGCTTGTCCCGATCGGCCGTGTTGTTCACCTGCCCAAGGCCAACATCTGCGGCGGTCAGGATGACCTCCCCGGTCTTGCCCGCCACGGAACGAACGGTGCCCAGCTCCACGATTGTGAAGGTGCCGTTGCCATTGTCCCGCTTTAGAAACAGCTTGCCATCGCGGGTGTTGACGGCCAACTCCCCGAGATCGACCTGGGCTGTTGTTGGCACCTTTCCGGGCACGGCGGAGCGCTTACTGAGCAGCTTTGACGTCATGGTCCCACGGCCTCCTGGGCTTCGGCAAATGCGATGACCGCCGTTGGAGTGCCATCGATGACGGCCCGCGCCGCGGTGCGCTCGGCATCGTCACGGATCACCTCCGGGTTTGGTACCATGGCCATCCCGGTTTGCTCGCCTGTCGTCTCGTCGTAAACCGTTTGCTCGATCTCAGCAGGAAGCGGATCGACCGCTGCCTGCACGACCACGGCCTCCATCAGCGGCTCGCCAGTATCCTCGTCGAATACGGACTGGCCCTGTGCACCAATCGCCTGCAGCTCTTCTGTCACTTCCGGTCGCCCGTCCGCCAACCGATAGCGCGCCAGTCGCGCCTGCACTGCCCGGTAGGCCACGAGCTGATGGTTAAACAGGTTGTTTTCGCCGTTGACGAAGTTGTCGGCTTCCCAGCCGAGAGCAAACGCCTCGTAGGAGACGTGCCCCAGCGCCTGAACCACGTCCAAGAGCCTGGCGGGCAAGTTGTCGTGCGGGACAACCCGCAACAGTTCCTCATCACCCCTGCGCGCGCCCGCCAGGGCAAGATCGGACGCGACATAGGACATGCCGCGTTTGGTGGCCTGCCGTACGCTCAGGGGCGCATCGCCCTTCTGGATGAAGACGGTCATGGATCAGGCCTCCCGCACGCAGATCACGCCCACGTCCACCGTGGCCGGAGCCACAGCGAAAATCAGCGAATAGATGAACCCGTCATAGCTGACGGCATAGTCCTCGCCCGTACCGGGGCGCTTTAGCGCCCCATCCACATAGACGAACTTGGGTTTCCACCCCCGCGGCAGCGGGAAGGTGGTCTGGGCTCCGGTGCCGGAGAACCAGAAGGCCTCCTGCGCGATTCCCGATGCGACCTTCGCCCTGAGCATTGAAAGTTCCTCACGAAGGTTCAGGGCCGGTTTCTCGATGTTCACAGTCATGGTTTCACTGCTCCGCGATCATGCCGCCCACCGCCGAGATTGCGGTCGTGACAGGGGTTTCGGTATTTGCCACGCGGACGAGGCCATCGAATACGCTGCGGCCCTCGCTAGTGCCGACGTGCAGCAGGTTGGTCTTGAGGTCGTGCGCCAGCGCCGTGACTGCATCGCTCGTGCCGTAGAGCGTGCATTGCGCACCCGGCTGGAACAGCTTGCGCTCATCCTCGTAGATTTTGGCGATCTGGTCGGCGGTGGGGGTGGTAGCCGTCATGCGGATCAGCGCCTTGGGTTTGGTCCCCGCAATACGCACGGTGTTGCCCGTGACGCTCAGCCCGTCGATGGGCGCTGCGCTCACCAGCCCGTGCTTGAACTCCCAGCGACCATCGGTCTGCTGCCAGCCCAGTGCATAGAGCGCGACGGAGTACGATACATCCGTGCCTTCAAGATAATTGGCCGTCGAAAACCCCGAATAGCCCACCAGCTCAGCCCCGTCAGCCACCGGGCTGCGTGTGATCGTGCCGTTGACGATGAGGCTCTTGTTGTTCACTGAGCGGTTGTGGTCAGCCTCAGTTATTGAGAAGTTGTCCACCGACCCGACAAATCCGTTCACATCGCCTTGAAAGCTGATGTTCGTCACGTCAGCGGAGGGGGTAAAAAACACATCGACGGAAATTGCGGAGTTTGTTCCCGTTATATATGCTCCCAGGAAAACCCTAAACATGCCAGACGCTCGGGCAGTGACATCATAGCGCAGGCGATAGCGCCGACCGGCTTTCAGCAGCACAGGCTGCTGAGCCATACCTGAAAAGGCAGTCCAATTAAAATTGATCGTGCCGCCTGAAATGGAAGTGTTCGCCCCAAGTATCCAACCGCTGTCGGTGTCAAAGCCACCATTCGTCACCATCTCCGCGCCGACCAGATCGGTGTCGTCAGTATCCGCAAGAAACGCGCCCTTGATATTGCCGGGCATCCAGCCGGTGTTGTAGACCGTCGTGATGTAGCTCGTAACCGGGATGCCAAAGCCAGCGGATGTGTTGTTAAGGTTGGTCAGCTTGGGGTCTTTCAGATACTGAACGACGCCGTTATTTGCCCCGATACTCAGCCGATCTTTGCCGTCGGAAAACCGCCGAGCAAATGACAAGCCCGCAATCCAGAAGTTTGGCCAGAAGTTTCCCGTGTTAAAGTTTGCGCTGGGGATGTCGAAGATGTTGACCCAGTTTTCGTATCGCGACGTGGTGAAGATTTTTGTGACCCCGCCCATATCGACAAATGCAACCCACAAGGGCGCGGTCACATAGTTGACCAGACTGACGATGGTGCCATTGTCCTTAATCACCGACACGCCACCGCTTGTTGCCACCGCGATTGTCGGGACCGGCAGGCCCGTCGCCAGGTCGATGGGCGCGTCGGGCAAAACTGTCATGGCAACGTCGTTGCTTTGTGACCCCACAACGCCCGAGCCAATAGAAGAAGCGCTAAGCCAGCCCGGGCTAACAGAGCTGTTCCTTCCAGCAATGTTCTGTGGCCACACCCGATGGCCATGCCCGATGTTGAACTTGTGCGCCATGTCGTTGACAAACGAAACGACAAACGGCCCGTTTACACTGGTATTGTTTGTCGCGTTTGCAGTGGTGACGGCCATAGTGCCGTTGAACATGGATGCCGCAGAGATGTTTCCGCCGTCGCCGTAAGTGATTATGTGGTTCCAGCCGGTATATCCGTTGAACACCATCCACATCGGCAGAGATGGATCATCGCCATCATAGATCGTCAGGCGGTTCGCCTCTACGACGATCACCGCGACCGCAGGAAACTCCCGCCGCGCCCCGCGCGTGGCCGTGTTGAGCGGCTCGTTATACCAGCTCGTGTGTTGGCACCCCTTGCGCCATGCCCCGCCGTCGCTGTCGAAGCTCGTGTCGTAGATGAATATGTCCACGGCGGTCACAACCTTCTCCGCTAGGATCACCCCGATGCCCTCGTAGGTCACGTCGGCTTTCACGGTTGCAAGGTGGATGGCGGCGTCGGTCGTGTGCGCTGCCGCCTCGCCCCGAGCCACCTCGGTCGCGGTCTGCTCGGCCTGCGCGGCAACAACCTCGGCATCAGCCTGCGCGACCTTCACGTCCAGCTGCACCTTTGTGACATTCGCTTCGGCGGCCAGCTGATCAACCGATCCGGTCAGCTTCGAGATGGAGCTCATCAGGGTCATATGTTCGGTCCTCGAAGGGGGGAGATGGGTTGGGGGCGGCACAGCACGGTCAGCGCCGCCCCGCCCGGATTATTCTTCGACGACCATGCCGCCAGCGACCGCGATGGCCACGCCGACTGGCACCGTCGTGTTCGCCACCCGGCGCAGTCCTTGGAACACCGACCGGCCCGCCGACGTGCCGACGTGCAGGAGCCCGGTGTCCGGATCGTGCGCGAGGGCCGTCACCGCGTCCGACGCGCCGTAAAGGG
>Ga0307930_1001772_pt1 | contig 16904 bp, 17 predicted proteins | sample OrgLakmetageno46_FD_203161 | JGI IMG/M metagenome (GOLD analysis project Ga0307930, IMG submission 203161) | Saline water microbial communities from Organic Lake, Antarctica - #46 | ecosystem: Environmental > Aquatic > Non-marine Saline and Alkaline > Saline | place: Antarctica: Organic Lake...
GGACTCGGAAGGAATGGCGCCATTACACTACGCCGTGCTGTGCGATCACACGGCCATTGTGTCCTTGCTGCTTGCCAGCGGTGCCAACCCGCACCAGGCGGATGCGAGCGGCGAAACACCGCTAGACGCAGCTGATGACGCCACAATGAAAGCCCTCCTCAGTAGCGGTGCTGAGAGCGCATGATGCTCAGATTTCTTCGCTAGGAACTCGACTCCAAATAAAGCGCGAGAATGAAAGGGAGATATGTAATTGCTCGATATATGGCGCATTCTGGCCTCAGTTACTGACCTCCTACTCCAGGGACAGCGTCGGCTGAAAACTCCGTGAGCTAGTAGCTAGTCGCCTTGTGGTTGTGGACTTTGGTTGGGGGTTAATATTTAAAAAAGCCCAAAATTCGCTTTCGCGTTTCGCTTTGACATTGACAATGAACAATGAATCATTGAATTACTTCGAACTCGAACGTAACGAAGGGATCATTTGCGCATTATACGTGCCTTTACTATGTTGGCTCGCTTTGGTTACCAAGTAGCGAATGGATATGGAATAATCAAGTGAATAAAACACACTACGAACTGCATCTACAACTACAAACCTATGCCTCCCTTCGAAACTGTAGTCCTATAAGCTGCGCTTCCTTTTGCTTCCTTCATCTCTGCCGCTTCGCTCAATAACCTTACGCTGCTGCCAAAGAGGTGCTTGGAATTAAAAAAAACGGTTTATTTCAATATTTGCTCAATCTTGACGCGCGCGCCGCTCTTGTCTTTCTGGCATTCGTCGTCTTCGCCAAAGTTTCCATTTGTCGCAACGCCTTGAGGGCTCTTGGTCAACGATTTCCGCGGAGCAGTCGTAGTTGCTGCTGCGGATGCCAAATCGGGCGAAGATTGCGAGCGCGGCGGCGGCGTAACGTCCATGCACAGCATGGGCACAACTTCGAAGCGGCCGGTGGTGCGGTTGCGCCAATGCAGCTCGCCGTGGTGAATCGCAAACCACGCGCCGTGGAGCGTCAAGTCGCCTTTCATGACTGCGGCAGCTACGAAAGGAAACGTCATTAGATTCGCCAAACTCACGTCGATGCCTTCCAGCTCGAGAGCATGTTGCGGGTTGAAAGTACCAGACGCCAGCACTTTCTTCTTGGCTTCTCCAAGCATCGCAACCCAGGGCCCAACGAATTCATTGCAATTGTTCGTCACCAAAGCTCTCGGGTCGAGCGCCGCGGAGACGCCACCACAACCGCCGTGGCCCATCACTACGATATGCGGCACTTTGAGCGCGTTCACGGCGTACTCGAGCGCAGCACTCACGCCATGCAAGCCAGCGGAGTTCTTCTCGTACGGCGGAACCAAGTTCGCCACATTGCGAACCACGAAGAGTTGGCCAGGCCCCGCGTCGAAAATAGCCGAAGGATCGACGCGGCTGTCCGCACAAGCGATCATCATAATTTGAGGTTTCTGCCCCAGGCCGAGCTCTCGATACGAGGTGACTTGCTTCGAGTACACGCCTGCTCGGAAGCGGCGATAGCCTGAGATGAGATCCAATGGGCTGTTCATGTCGTGGACCAAGCTTTCGCCGTCGCTGCCATCAGTTGCATGGAAATTGGCCATTGTAAATCCTTTGGAAATCACTGAATTTAGGCTTTTATGGAAATCTTGCCACTCTATATATATGTGATCGCCTTGTTAGAACCGCCGGGACCTGCCTTCTTTCATAGATTTGGATGCCTGCTGTTGGTGGAATCAAATACTTCTTCAGAACTAAATTTCTGACCGGTGAGAAGCCGGTGAACAGATTTTTCCGCACACGTAAAATTAAGGTACTAGCTACAGAATCAAAGTGAACGCGCTAAAAACAAGAAATCGAAATATAGTCAGTCTGTCTAGCTAGAGCTAGAACTTCGGCTATCAGCTACTACGCTAGCCTAGCTAGTGCTCAGCACCTTCCTATATCGTGTCCTACGTTAGAGCCTGGCAAACACCACCCACCGCTTGGCCGTCCGCTACCTGTCAGCGTCAGCTTGTTTGTGACTTTTTGGCAAGTTCAAAATGCTTTCACCAGCCATCTCATTTATTGAGAAACCGTTAGACGACTTATAGACCAGAAACAACCGTAACTAGAAGGACCTTTTAGTTTGTAGCTTCGAGAAAGCATGGGGCTCGACGGAAAAGTTCGTCCTAACCTGGGCGGCTGGCGGCCGGCGCCTAGGAGCAAGAAGCGAGGCGGTGGTGTCGAATGCCGTGTGTGCCTTGAGCCTACGGGCGAAATTCGTGGTTGTTGCGAAGAGCCATTATGTCAGCACTGCTGGAGCCATGCCGGCTTTTGTCCCCGTTGTGGTGTAGAGCTTAAGATGGTAAATTTGATTAATGTTCAGCCCAAGCCCGGCGAGAATATCCGTGCTATGGACTCCAAAAAGGTAAATGATTTCATTGCATGATCCTCAAACAGCCTCCGCATTTGGGGTTATTGACAGCCGCAAAGCACACGCCATTGCTCAATGCTACGATCCATATCAATGCACTTATTCACAACCTCTCATTTATTGCACACACTTTTCCCCTCCTTATGCTCGGTACGTTTCTGTAATTGCTTTATGAAACAAAGCCTGTCATCGTGGGCAAAGAAGACACAGAAAACGAGAGCGCCATGTCACCCCTTCCTGAGGATGACCCGGCTGCAGAAGCCACACAATGCACCGTATGCCTAGCTCCCGGTTTCATGCGCAAATGCTGTGGGGAGTTTTACTGCAACGATTGCTTCTTTCGCAACCGTGCCTGCCCCGGCTGCGGCGCTCCCGCGGTGAGCAAAGGGTTTTCCTATGACGTGAAAGACCCAGGGGGTTGCGCGCTGGCATTGGGATGGTTCACCACCCACTCGATCTGGCTGAGCGCGCTGCTGATCATTTTTCTCGTGAGTTTCGACGAAGCCCACCGCCGCCGCACCGTGAGTGGCTTCAAGTGCTACAAGTACATGGGCGCCTGCGACCGGCACGCGTGTGTCACTTTGAACGATTCGTTGCCCCCGGTCCTGCAGGTAAGCGACAGGCGCTACAGTTTGCGTGCGCGCATCTGTGTGCAATTTTTGAAGCTTTCGTTTGTTTCATCATCTATTGGAAGTGCATGCGCTATGCTTCAATTATTGCGTGCGCATTTGAAAGAGTAGTGGCGGCATTTATCCTCGTCCCGTCTCGTATTTTACAAGCTGCCCGGTCTCTACCTACCTATACCTCTTTCAGGACTTGAACGACTGGCCTGAGCGGTGCGATTCCGCTACTTCAGTGAACAAAGCCCGGGGCCAAGCCTGCGTCTTTGACATGGAGCTGTTTCGGCGCACCAACCACCGCTTGGGGTACGATTTCTGCCACGGTCGAAACGCCAAAGACGACGACAACATCGGGGGATTGCACGGCAGGCTAGGCATGGTAGGCATGCCTTACATCATAAATAGGAGCTGTTTGATATCTCTCCTTTCTCTCCTATTTATGTGCTTAAAGTCTTTTGTTCTGCCATCTCCATACTCGACGAGTAGAAAATCTCATTCGTCTAATCACTGTCTTCCATTTCACCATTGCCTTTTTAATGTGATTTGATTTTCAACGGTATCTCCGAAGGTCGGCGGCGAATTCTCTGGCCGAGGAGCGAAGTTCAACGGAGGCGCCTATGTGTTTGAGGACGACTTTGACGCGTGGAGTGGAGTGTTCAACGAGCGAGACATTGAGGGCATGCCATATTCGACCACTTATGGCTCGGCGTTGTGGTAAGATGAGAGAGTTATGGTGCCCCTAGTACTCGAGCTCCTTGTGGCACGTCCAAACGAGATAAGCAGCTTTTCCTATGTTGTTTTTTATTGTAACCACGCCCAATCGTGTGTATACTTGCGCTGATTGTACTTGCTTTGCGCTGGGTCCGGTGGTGAAATGTAATACACTCCTACAGGTACAACTCCACCAACGCTGCTTCGTCCTCCAAGTGTGGCAGCGTGAGCGGGGAGCACAGTTTGCGGTTCAGCGGGCGCGCGACGCGTTCTGCGGAAACCAAACCCTTGGATTTACGGTACGGCGGCTGGGTGAACTTCCACCTCAAGTTTGGGCCGGACCCGGGCACCGAAGACTGCGACACGGCCCTGATTGGCCAAGTCGACTTGTTCTGGGCTGCGGAAATTACCACCGGGGTTTTGGCCACGAATTGGACCAAGTGGGACACTTTCGTGCCCTATGAATTCCCCACTGACGGCACTTGGACGTTAGTGACGCGCGAGTTGCCGGTGGAAGCGCACAGTAAGGGGACACGCATCATGTTCAAGCAGTCGGTGTTTGTCGCCAAGCGAGACCATTTCGCGATCGACGACTTAGTGGTAGGGTTTTCAAGCGATGAGTGCGTCCGTGTGTGCGTGTGCGCGTGGCTTATTTTTATTTTTCAGTTCATTTCTTCTTCGCCATCGCCAAACTCCTTTGATATCACCTTTGTTCTGCTGTTGCTGGCATCGTAGGTGTGGCACAAGTTTGAAAAAGGGTGGCACGGGAGCGAGCGCTACCAGACCCAATGGGCAACCTCCAGGGCGCGCATGGGCATCGCGCAGTGCTGCTTAGGGTCCGCCCAATGCGAACATCGCATGACACCAGCTGAGAAAGAAGCCCAGTGCGCTGGTAATAAGAGTGTTGAGAATGATTGGATAAACGTTGTGAAGTAGTTGTCATCATTTCACAAATTTTGATTGTCTCTCCACCGTTGTATATGCCATACATTGGCTTTAATGGGCTTCTCCTTTTCCATTTCCACCTTCTTCTCTCTTTTCCTACCTCATAATTAGACGTGCCTGGGTTTGTGCCGGGTTACGATTCTTTTCACGAGCCGATGAACAACACCTCGCCTTTCTTCATTGGTCTCGCCGCCGTCATATTCTTTGCCAAATTTGTGTACAGCTGCGGGAACCTCGCTATCGCTCAGGTAGAAATTGATACAAATTGATACAACATCGCAGAAAAACGGAAAGCAAGCATGTAATTGCATTTTTTTTTTTGGCTGGTATAAATAAACTCCTGGTGTCATTTAGTCCTGCGCTCGAGAATTACCTTTGTTACCAGAATTGAAATCAACGGCAACTGATGCGCGCTTCCATTTTTTTTACCACCACACTTCCATGTTCCCTCTCTGTTTTACGCAGTACGCGGGCTACGAGAAGGACTTTGACCCCACGCGGCCCCCTCAGAAGTGTTGCGGAGCACTGCGCGCGTGTGGCAGCTTGAAGAGACATGCGTCGGCGAAAATCTACAACCTCGACGAAGGCCCACCGGCGCATGCTTCTCTGGAGCGCCGTTTTTACGTCGAAGACGATAGGGCTTGGCGATGGCGGTAGGTACAAATGCGATAGGTTATACATGTGCTTGAGCAGGCTTTTTGCTGTTTTTCTTTGTAGTTTTTGTTAACATCATCGCATTTTGCAATGTCCCACCTGTACAAGAGCTCTTCTCTTATTCCACGATCCTCTCTCATCTGCCTCAACCGATTCATCACTCGCATGAATAGGTTCTTACTGGTGTGGACGCTGCCTGCGTGGCTTGGCACTTGGCTGTGGTCGTTGTTAATTGCCGAAGACGTGTTCGTGGACGTGCTTCGGAAACTGCACACCGACGGCCCGGGCACCAGCAACGGCAACTGGGTCTTCCTCTGGCCGGTGCACATGCACGTGTTCTTATGGGTCGCTGCCATTTTGGACTTGTGGCCGCTGTGGGTGATGGCGAGGCAGGTGGTCTGCACCGGCGCCCGCTCTGACGTGCCTGCGGTAGACCTGGACGCGCGGCCGTCACGGCCCGTGTTTCAGCTCTCGGGCCCCGCAGAGTACGAAGAAATCAGTTTGAAAGACTTCAAAACGAAGCGCTGGGTGTCTCCCGAAGAAATGCAGGCGCTGGCGGCCCTGTGCATCATTGGGGTCTCTCCGTGGGCGTCGTCGGCCTTACTGTGCCACTTGTTGCGCTTGCCCTGGGCTCTGAGCCGGGGTTTGTTGCCTTTTTTGGGCACGGGTGCCATCGCCAGAGCGTATGCAGGGGGCACATGGCCTGTGAAACTGTACCTTTGGCTGCAGTGGCTGTTCTCCAACCACATCGACGACCGGAACGAAATTGGCACGGTAGCGGTGCTCCGCCGCACAAGAACCATGGTGGTGGTAGCAACCCTCTTTGCGTTTGTGTGCGGCTCGGTGTTCCTCCTGCTGGTGGACATCAATGCCGCATGGAAAACGACGCTTTTCTTGGGCATCATCACTGTGGGCGGAGGGCACTGGGGCCTCCTCTGCAGCATTGGCCATGGTTTGCCCATCGAACCGCGCCTCTTGTTAACCTCGCTTAAGGCTCCCGCACTGATGCTGCGCTACGAGCACCACTCTCATTACCATTTCCCGGGGGTAGGGCCCCGCTGGTGCCGCCATCCCGATCGCCATGTGTGCGTGGACGTCCACAGCCGCGACCGAGTGCTCATTTTAGCGGTGGACGACAACCAAGGTTTGTACGAAATGATCAAGGGCATGGAGCAGCCGGAAGTGTCGGATTTCTAAATCTACTATAGATTAACTGCCAGTGGAAATCTCGCTGGTTTTGCACTGCCCCTCTGCTTCAGCTCCCATTCAGCTCCCGCCCTTTAACGATTTCCTTGTCAGTGCATACGTAACTTATGGCTAATAACACAGAAATACAACTAAATTCGACTTCAAATCTTTTTCTGATGGCCGTTCTGAACCTAGAACGCACAGCGCACCACAGGACCAGTTTCGCACGTCTCTATCTCTTTATCCATATAAGAAGAAAGGGCAGCAGTAGGTAACTATAAAAGATAAAGGTTAAAAGTGGCATAGACCCATGTCGTCAGTTCAAGAACGAAGGATTGAAGCACGAATAGTTCATAGTCTTATTATAAAATCATTAGCATTTTAGCACAAGTACTAGACTGGCCTTTTCGCATTGGAATTAGAATTTTTCTTCTGAAGTCTTCTGCTGGCCATGTACACAGACACCTCGGACTGAGCAGGACAGCAGCACAAGAAAAGTTTGAACAGTCGCGCTGTGTTCGCTGGTCGCTTCATCTATAAGATAACCGACGACCGGGCAGTGTATCTCGTTCTTTTGTGGAGCATCCTCACACATCACATAAAGGCGAAGAATTCTTTCTGGCGTGCGCCCCAGATAAAAAGAAATGGTGAGTTATGTGGTCTCTTCATGCCTTATGGCTGTGGTTTTATGGTGCGCCGGCGGGCAGCGCACTCTTACGCAAAATTGTAGCGCGAGCCTGCAATTTCGCAATTTCATCTTCCACCCGTGTCAACTCCGCGGATTCAGCTGTTCCTACGGTCACTTTTTCTTGTTGCGAAGGGGTGCAGGACGCGTTGTAAGGGAGCCAATCAGCATCAGCAATCCATTTGCTCATGAACGCGAGGGCGGCTTCGGGCTTGAATTCGGGGACCATGTGCCCTAATACAATAAATTGAAAAACGTGTGCGGTGTGACAAAGGAGCAAAATTGGAAATGTGAATGTAAATGCAACGTGCAAAACTATAGAATCTGCAAAAATCCTCTTTTGGGTGGTACAAACAGATAGCCTGTTTTGCCTACTTCCATTATATACGTAATAAAACAGTGTACCCTTACTTACCGCTGCCACGAATGGTCAAGAAGTCAAATTGGCCTTGGTAGCGGGTGACGTAGCCCCCCATCCGCTGACAGCCGTCCAAAGTCCAGGGCGACCAGCTCTCGCTTTCCTCGAGGCCCAAAGCGACTGTCCAGTTCTGAGTGACGAAACTGTGGTGGTGTTAAGAGGTTGCCGCAGATTCGAGAAGAGAAATGGACAAAATGAAAGATGAAGGTAAGAACAGAGGTGAGAGTGAAAGTGAGACCGCATTGGCGCATGAGCTATGAGGTGCGATCGTTTGAGGTTCTAACGTTCAGAAATACTTGTGCAGATTTATGGAGATGCACATGGTGCCGATATTTGTAATACTAGCAATATGGTTACCTGTTGATGCCTGGATCGGTGTCACCGTTGTAAACAAGCACGCGTAGTTCAGGATGGTTCAGTGCTACGTCCACATAGAAAGGCATCAAATTCGTTTCCGTCAACTCGTAATCCATCCCAGCGCCTGTGAGCCAAGAAGGTGCGAGAAAACGATTCGATCACGATGTGATGGCTAAGGGTAGGTGCAATTGGAATTCACCAAAAAGTGGACTGATGTGATGACAATACACTACAGAAGTAGAGGCAAAAATATCACTTAGGATTAGTACCGTTGTCGCCGGAGAAAAAGTTGGAGTCTTCGGGCACGTGTAGCGCAGTGCGCACTTGAGGTGTATTAGCCCATGCCGTTTGTGCGTTGCCGGCGCCGCATTGGTAATCGTTCAACGCTGCGCCGTTTTTACCGAACAGTTTATGAGCTGGGCCTTTCGGGGATGACGATGGCGATGGCGAAGTTGACGTCGAAAAGTTGGCCTCCAAAGAAGTAGAGGACGATGAAGAGAGCCGGCGCCGGCGAAAAAGGTCTTCGTAGATGCAATCGTCGTAACTGCCAGTTTGGCATATGATCATAGAAGATCATAAGAGATATGAACAGGAAAAATAAGGGAGATTGTTAAAAAAAATGATAGCGCTCGCAAACATTTAAAACATGTGGATATGCTATGATTTTCACAAAAAATTGACAATCCTACAACAACTGCCCATAAAATACATCTGCAAAAAGGTAATAGACATCGTTATGCTCACGCACAGGTTGTAGGCGTAGTAGCCGCCAATTTCTTCGTTCATTTGCGCGAGGAGCGACTGGCAGTCTGGACTCAGGGCTTGGTTGCTTTGCAGAGCCGCCACGGTGCATTCGTCCACAATTGCATTGAACAACTTGGTGCTGAACTGACCGTGCCCGTAGAAAAACATGACCGTCCACCAGGGGTAGTTGCCTGCCGCGTTGTCTCCACACAGCACGTCGGAGCCAGTGCAGGCGTCGCCCACCGCGAATCCCTTCATGTTCAACGGATCGCTGGTGTGGGCGCCCGCGTTGTCGGCGATCACCTCTTGAGCAAGCTTGGGAATATAGACCCCCGCGTACGACTCGCCAATCAGGTACAGGTCGTTGGTCTTGTATTCGGGGAACTTGTCGTCGAACCAGCCCCGCAAACTCGCGAATTCTGCGTTGGCCGCGCGCGTGTCGTTCCACGCCCCACACGAGTTGCCGTCGCCCGTGGGGTCCCCGTGGCAGTACGAAAAGCCCACCTGTAAGTAAGTGACCGCCCCCAAAATACCAGGTCGTATTTGTGAAAACCAAGATGTATCAGTGAAGCGTGCGTATGGTAGAGTACTAGCATATGAAGTAGTGAAAAGACAGGACCACTATCTACAGCTTTGAGAAAGGAAAAATCGCGTGCGCGTGCGTTATCTCAATGCAGTTGAGGTCAGCCACTACGCCAAGCCCAAGTACACCCAAAAAAACAAGTACCGGAGGAGGCCAGTCGAAGATCAGCAAGTTGCCCATCTGGGTCCACCCGCTCGGGTTGTAGAACAGCGTGGGCACCCCCGACTTCTCGTATTCCACGCCTTTCAAGCTCAAGTCGTTCACAAGCAAAGGGCCCATCTCGGCCACGAGGCCAAACAGCGACGAGGCGCCTGTCGTGTTTTAAATTTGGAACAAAAAGAAAAATGAGAGTGAAAATGTGAAAAGGCGCAATCGAAAGGGTGCAATGGCACAGTGCAATGACAACAAAGAATTAGATACAAATGAATAGCAGAAGAAATCCAACGTCTCGTCCGAATAAACTTCGTCTTTACCTGGACCGCCGTTGCTCCAAAGAAGGACAGGGTCGTTGGCTGGGTCGTTTTCAGACTCTACAAACATGTAATGGCTCATCATGTCCATGCCCATCGTGCTGTTGATGTCAATGTAGCCCGAGTACCTACCATCCAAAATGAGTCGAAGACCTATGCGTTAAGAGACTCAGCGGAAAAAGAGCAGTATACACCCTCGAAATATGAGAATCCATAAAGCCAATTTCGTCTTAATTATCACCATTTGGAAGGCAGCGGAGAGTACCACCCAGGAAGCTGTGTAATCTCATCCTCCTGCGGTGCTGCCGATACTGCGGAAACAAGCGTTGCAAATGCAAGAAAATACCGCATAGCTAGCCTGAACAACACCGATATAAAAAAAAAATCTTATTTAACGTACGAAACGCGGCTACAATAATGCGTGATGTAAGCCATATCAAGATGCAGGCTGACAATTGAACACATATCTAAATATCATGACATCGTCATCATCGTAACATCCAGGCATACTTCAGAGAACAAATCGACTGCAAATGCGACGAAAGAGTGCTCCGAGAGTCTCCGAACCAAACCTAGGATGACTTAGAAGAAGGAAACTGTATTAACCTTGCAAGGATCGAGAGCAGCAAGAAGCTCTAACTTTAAAGCTATGCCGTGCTATAGCTAAAGAGCTAAAGATCTACTAAAAGAAGCCTCGGAGCGAAGCTCGTCGCGATGAAGACGAAGACAACAAAGCAAGACAACAATACGAGCCATCCAATATTTTGACGTACACCACATCCGAGCGCCGCTCGACCGGTTACCGTATTACCGTATTACCCATGATGAATGATGACATGATAACCCATGAGTATGATTCATCCAAATGCGATGCTCTCCAGACTCCCGAATGGCTGGAAAAATAGTTTGCTTCATGTGATTTTTAAGTGCTGGCAGCTGTAAGCTCAGACCACAAATTACTTGCATAATCCGCAGTGCAATAGCCGGTAGTTTAATTTGCTTGAAGGTTGCGGTTGTTGCCGGTTGCGGTGCTATCAAATGCAACATTGCGCTTGATTCATATACATGTCAAGAATTCCAACGGAAGCGAAGAAAACACCACACGCAATTCCAAGCAGGGGCATAGTGTACACTTGGAATTGGAATTCATAAAAATAAAAACTAACATCGAACAAGGAACAAGGGTCTGCGTGCTTTTTATTAATCGTATTCTTTTTTAATTGTCTAAGCGCTAAGTTTTAATATGGTAAATCGTAAATTCAGGATCGAAGGGAAAGTTATAACGAAGTTGGTTTCGAAGTATATTCCTCCTCGAGGCAAGGCCTCAAAAATCGAAGCGAATCCCGGGTTTCCTGCGCACCGAACTCGCCGGGCAGTGGAACATGAAGTAAGCGGCGCAAAGCGCGAGCTGCCCGCAAACGCTGCGCGCGGACATTCCAATAATGCGACACTCCACTCGGGTGAGGCAGCACGCACACGCGCACTCGGAGATACCGCCTTGCCTTGTGCTTGGGATGCCATCGGTGCCGCATTGCGCTAGTTCCAAACCCTATCCGCTTGTCAGGTGCTCTTTCACGCCGCGAAGCACGAGAATTGAAATGCTGATTCGACGGCAGCGATGGCATAAAATCAGATGGGTAGCAAAGAGCTTCATTGGCGCTGTCCTTGCTGTCCTGGTCGCTGCTAATGCCTTCACCTGTAACCTTTGAGGAGATCCTAACAAAATTACAGTCTTCCTCCGAAAAGTCACCGTGAAGGCTTGTTTGCAGCCTTAATTCTCCCAAAGAGTTAGCACTATCAGCTCCATAGATGTCTCCGTCACCATCATTGTCGTTATCGTCTGAATCGACATCTGCCAGTGCTGCCTGCAATGCAGGTCCTGCGCCTGGCCTCGCCACAGCTGATAGGAAGTCTGGGTGCAAGCCCAAATTAATTTTGATCTGTATGGAGACGACATGAGCAGACGTAAAATATAATACGCGGTGAATGAAAGAAGTGATGGTCACAATTTGAAAACAATGATGTAATTCTGGCACAGAGCTGTACTTGTGCGTGCGTTGGGAAAAGATGTCTTGTAGGAGTCTCGTGAAGAACGAGAGAAAAGTGTTGGAGATGCAAGTGGGCGAAGAAAAATGCTGCGAGGAAGTTGAGAGCTCATTAGTCATAACATGGAAACTTTATTACCGTGCGTTGGTCGAAGAGTTTTGGGTTCTTGAGCCCAAACGCAGTAGCTACATGTAGCCCCAAGAGCACTACTGTGCGGTATCGCCCGAGGTCAGGCAAGTGACCAGGTAAAAGGCAGCCCCCGTCGTCACCTACGAACTCACGAGCACGAGCATTGTACTCACTGCTGTATTCTATCTCATCTCCTACTTTTTCACCAGCTTCCACTTCACTTTCCTTGCCTCGTCTTGTCTGAACCTCGGTATCATCTTTGCTGTCGTAATCGACTTTGTGGTCATTCCCTTTGAACAAACTCACTTTCCACCCAGGAGACTCATTAATGGAATTAACGTCGCCGCACACTCTATCCACCACTCCAAGCTTACGTTTTAAAGTAATAATGGAGTTGCTAGGGTCTGTAACATCCTCTGAAGAGCTGCGGCGATTGTGAGAATGCTCCTCGCTGGTCGGCGTCAGTCCACTAAAGCGGCTGCTGCGGGGTACTCCATTTGTAGCAGATGCTGCAGCGAAGGCTAAGAGCTCAAGCGCAGCTACGCGTCCCTCCGCAGCAGGAAATAAGTCACCGCCGCTTTTGTGAGCCTGCCTTGGCGAACGCCGCGCACGGCCATCAACATCACGACCGATGCTACCAACGCCAGATACACAAGTATTGGCCCCAGAATTGCAAACTCCAACGTCATGTAACCCTAATATTGCCGAGCAAGGTATTCTAGGCGCGTGCGCTTTGGTAGAGATATAGTCGCGAGGCACCTGAGGTCCTGGAAATTCGGTTAGAAGATTATGGCGGTCGCATCGGCTCCACAGTTCAGCAACTTCGATATCCGCAAGTGCAGCTAAGCGGCGTTCTGACGGGCCCATGAACGGTCGGAATGACGGCGTGCATCCATTTTGTTGATCCGAAACTTCATTGTTTGGCACATTGCCATTAGAACTGATTCCATTGCTGCTGTGGCCACGAGATTTCCAGGGAAGTTCTCTTTTGGATGGCTTTGGCGGAGGTGGAGCTTGCCCCACAAAGAGGATGTCTTTAGTCGACAGTCTTCCAGAAATATCTGCACCCCGCACTTTCTTGTCATTTCTCTGCGAAGACTCATGCACTTCCGAGTTTAGCTGCACAGTGGCCGATGCGAAATGAGGGCTACTACGCTTCGATTGCACTGCCGATGGATTATGCGTAAAGAATCGTGATGCTCCCTGGACGGACGGAACCGCTGATTCGTTGGGGGTGCAATTTTTACGCCAACTGCACTGTGCAGGACATTTCGACCGAAACTCAGGCCGGAGTTCGCACAGGCAAGACGGCATCCATGCAAGGGCCATGATACTTGTGTGTTATCCAGCTGATACCTCGCTATCCTTGCGAACTCAACATTCGGGTGACTGTAAACAAGGCCAGCTTGTATGAGCAAGTTTATTAGAGCATCGATGTTAATCCATGGTGATCCAATTAGAGAGCTGGGTGCATTGAACAAGCTATGCTTCAGTGTGATAAATGGTGGTGGTAGATAAGTGCTAGAAGACTGACGCCTCGGTACATTTTCTGGAAATGCTAAGTTAGTGGTCGCGTTGTGTGTTATGTATGTAGTTGTTGGCTTCTTTAGAGGCACCCTGTAATTATTTGGCAACAACCTCCGCACTGCTTCTTCCGTCAAGCTTCTTCTGCGTGTGTGCAAGCAGAAAGAAGGCATCGAAAGATCGAAAGGTCGAAAGTAGAGAGGTCGTGACTGGTGACTGGTGACTGAGTCGTGAGTCGTGTGGTGGTTGGATACGAGCTCGAGGCTTTTCACAGTTGCGAAGAGTTGCGAAGCTAGCCCCGCTATTGAGCAAAAGAGGACTTGAAATTTTTACGGTAGCTTCTTAGCCTCATGGTTAATACAAAAGCGTCTCCACGCAAACGCGTCCCAGCTTCTTCCGCGACCAAGGTACAGAAGGTGAAGGCAGATCTTGCAGCAGAGCAAGCTGCGAGATCATCTCTGGCGGCAGCCAGAGCTCAGAAAGCCAAGGCAAGCCCTGTGGCAGAGTCACCTGCTCAAGCATCTCTTTCAGCTCGTCGCTCTTCGGCAAGCACCGTGGCAGACACCTGCCCCAAGAGCGTTATTTATGCAAAACGTGCGCCACCTAAAGCGTCCATGCCAGCGGGGGCCCTTACGCCACCTCAAACGGTTCAAGCTTCTTCTTCAAGCCCTAACTTTACGTTCGGTGGCAGTGGAGGTGGTGGCGTAGTTGACTGGTTCGCAGGCCTTGGTGGGGCTGGCGACGGAGGTGCTTACCAGGAGTCCTCGTCTGCGTCGCCCCAGCCCGATGCCAACGCTGCAGCACCGACCCAAGCTCAGAAGCCAAACCTGGAGCCACCAACCTCTGAATCCACGTGGGGTGGCTGGTTTTGTGGAGCTACCAAGGGGCTCACTCCAGCAAGCAGCTTCAGGCCTCAATCGGCCTTGAAGCCAGAAGATGAAGAAGACGAAGACGATCAGCCAAGCTTTCGCTTCGGTGGCGGAGGCCGTGAAAGTGAGGCTCCTGCGCTGCAGCAGCGCCGTCCTCGCGAGCGCGTCCTCCCACGCTCCGCTCGAGAAAACTCACAAGAGCCTCCCATGGAAGCGATGCGTCGTCGTTTTTCCCCGGATCGGCGACCGCAGGAGCAAGAGCACCACTATCATGGTGGCCCGAGTGGTCGTTTCGGAAGGGTGCGCGAAGCGATCACGGAGGCGCTTTCCGAAATGTTGAGTGACGCAAAAGCATGGCTTGAGTGGCTGAGCCGTGCGCTCATCCTCGCCCTCGCCGGCACTGGCCTAGCCTTCCTCTTCTTTCTGGCCTTGAGCCGTCGCCGCGACAGCACTTTACCTTTCTGCGACCACTTTGCAGCTGACGCCAGCGATAGCAGCGGCGAGGGTGGCTCAAACATCACTGATTCCAATTATGATAATGTCACTTCCTCCTCGCCTATCTGCGTGCCGTGCCCTGCGCATGGAGAATGCCGAGACGAAGCCTTGGTGAGCTGCGCTTCGGGTTACGAACTCGTCGATTTGCGGTACGACCAACCGAACGAGAGCTCTGTCAGTGGGGCGGCAGCAACAGAAGCAGCCGCAGGAGTGGTAGTGGTTGGCACCGGGCGCTGCGTGCAAACGTGGACTTCATGGATCTTAGCCATTGTATCGCAGTATCCTTGGCTGTTGGTGCTCTTGGGCGTGGTCATCTGGATCATCCGGCAGCGGCGTCGAGAGCAATGGTGCGCGGCGGCAGCGGAGCGGTGGCTGCACACGTGCTGGGCGCTGTTGGCGGACAATGACTTGCCCATCCCTGTCGATTGGCTGCAGCACAAGGTATTCTACTCGTGGCACTTTCCTAGGTAGCAGTGTTTTTATTGTAAGCGTTTTCTGTGTTTTTATATCAACGAGAAACCATAAGCGACCTGAGATTCTTGTGTAAACGATAACTTTTCCCTGCATGCTTCCTCGCCTCTAACCTCTCGAAACCTGTTACCAGGTCTTGCTTGACGAGCTTCGGACGCCGGCGCGCATGCGGTCCTGTGGAGCGAGCCGCGTGTGGAAAGAGCGAGTCCTCCCTGTACTTCTGGCGGACCCGCGCCTGCGTTTCGCGCCCTCGCAAGTCGAAGGCGAGCCCAAGGAGTGCGTGCGCGTGCTCAGCCCAGCGGCGCTGCGGCATGCAGCAGCTCCCATTCACCGTCACGCGAAAACGGACGCGAATACTCGGCACACCACCAAGGCAGAGGAGTCGAACAGCAACGGCAGCAACAGCGGGCTGTGGCGCAGCTTGTGGAACGCGATAAGCCCTGAGAAAGCGGACTAACCTCATGCTGCAGAATCAACATCCCGCTGGAAGCAAGCATAGAGCTCACGGGCACTTCAACGGGCCTGAAGCATTTCATGTGTGTATCCTTGAAGCACACGATGCTTTGAATCATACGCAGGAAAATGCCCCTTGTAGAGAGAAAGCAGCTCATGAAGCAAGCAAGTAGCAAGCGAATCGATTTAGATAACCACCTCGCGAGATTTAGCACATCAAGGAAGTCAACGAGCCAACCACGAGGCCGATCTCGCTTATTCCCGTGCATCCACACCAGAAATCACCTTCTTTTTTTTTTTTCTTGAAGCACCCACACATACACACATACACATGCGCATAGAGTATCCAGTCAATTGTCTGAATAAAAGAGCAGGCGGGTCAAACCTCTTCGAAAGAAGCGCAGGGGGTTCTGGGTCCAAACGTCCTAACTGCGTACGGCAGAACGCATCACGGAACAACAACAACTGGGCTTGTCCATCTAAAACATCTTTATACTATATTAGTTAGTCGGGTTGGGGGTGCTAAACTTGTTCCAGCTACCGAAAAACAATCAGAAGAAGACACTTTTGACTATCCCATGTGCCTTGGTGATCTTGTATGGTATTCACGAACGAATCCTGGTTTATCCTATTTGTGGTCCACGATCTAGCGCGCTTTATGCAGAATCCTGGTCCCGAACACGTGGAAGCAGCATATCGGGTGCTCCGTTACATCCTTGTACACCTTGATGCCGGTCTGACTTATCATGGCAGCACCGAAGTCCTTTATCAACCGTATGATCATTTTTCTACTCCTTCTACAGTATAGGCTATAGAGTATAGAGTCGCTATAGAGAGGTGCTGCTTGCTGCTTGCTAAATGATTAATACTCAGCAGCCACCTTGAAATTGGTTCTGCGATGGCGCCGTTGAGAGGGCTGTAAGGCAAGGCTTCCAAGGTAACATTTGTGCGCTTCATTGGCCTGAGTTACTTCTATATATGAATTCAAAATTACTATACACGACTGTTTAATGGATACTACAAACCAATCAGGGTCATGGTGACTCGCAGGGTGGCCTCCCTGATGAATGGAGCATATAATTTCATCATATTTATGTACCAAATGGCCTACGGCTACCATTTTTCGCA